>OQWM01000070.1_pt1 | contig 47989 bp, 43 predicted proteins | sample 1691531 | NCBI WGS metagenome assembly OQWM01 (sample SAMN03418257, study PRJEB22391) | human gut metagenome | biome: human-gut; feature: organic feature; material: feces | host: Homo sapiens | place: Tanzania | collected 2013-01
CATACAAGTTCTCAATGGGGTGAATGTATTTCCAAAAAAGTTCAAGTTATTTTTTTACGATTACTTAATTTATTTATGGTCGTAAGTTATAAAATTATTTCTGATAAAAGATACCCGAGGCGACAAATTTGCAACTTTTCTTCAATTTTCTTTAATTTTTTGTGTCCAGAAAACATTGCAAAAGCATTGATGACCCAGACAAACAGAGCCCGGATAATCGAATTATCCGGGCTCTGTGTTAGATCGCTTCAGATGACTATTCGTCACCAGGGTGAATTGCGCCCATAGGGCAGACACCGGCGCATGTGCCGCAGTCAACACAGATGTTTGGGTCAATGTGATATACATCACCTTCTGAAATTGCACCTGCAGGGCACTCGCTGATACATGTGCCGCATGCTACGCACTCTGTTTCTGAGATTTTGTAAGCCATAATACTTCCTTTTGTTTGTTGTTGTCTATTTTGCCGGACCATCTGCATGGCTACACCATATATAGTGTAAACCGGCAGAACCGGACTACAAATGTATGTGAATTCTCTCAAATAATCAAATCATGGAAAGATTTTTGCAAGAGAATGGCCGTTATGTTAAAGATTTTCAGATATATTGCCGCAGTTCTGTCTGCGTTAGTGGTTTCGTCCGCGTCATGGGCCCAGACGAAGACGGATGGCAAAACCGTTGACATTGACGGTATTGCGAGATTTGACAGGATTATCTACGACTTCGGGGATGTGACGTTGGGGCAGGGAGCATTGACCTGCACATTCTCTGTTACCAATATCTCTCAGAAGCCTGCAGTTATATATAATGTGGTGTCATCATGTGGCTGTACGGGAGTGAAATGGACCCGCGAGCCGGTGCTTCCCGGCAAGACAGGAAAGATTACCGCCACATATTCCAATGATGAAGGTCCCTATCCATTCGACAAGACATTGACAGTATATATGTCCGGACTTAAGAAGCCTGTTGTCTTGAGACTGAGGGGTGTTGTGCATGAGAAGAAATTGAGCCTCAATGAATTGTATCCTCAGCGTCGCGGCTCACTGGCATTGAAAAAAACTGAACTGAAGCTGGGGAACCTTTCCCAGGGAGGCCAGCGGAGTGACGCGGTCTCGGTCGCGAATGTCGGGAGCAGCGCGTTGAAAGTCTCTTTTGCGAAGGTTTCTCCTGGTCTTTCCATTTCGGTTTCTCCGAATCCGATACCGTCGGGCAAGACTGCCAAGATGACATATATCGTGACGGCTGACAGGTCACGTTGGGGAAAGAACTGCTACCATGCGACTCCGGTGGTCAACGGGCAGTCGTACAAGCCTATCGACATATGGGCGTTCACTAAAGAGGATTTTTCAACATGGTCGGCGGAGCAGCAGGAAAACGGCGCTCAGCCGATATTTGATTACAGCACTTTCGACTTCGGCAAGGTGAAGAGCGGTACCGTTGTGACTGCAAAGTTCAAGTTCAAGAACATGGGAGGCCGGCCTTTCCATATATATAAGATGGATCCTGAGAACAGCCGCGTGACGGTTCCCGCTTCTGTCAATGATACTGCGCCGGGCGAGAGCGGCGAGTTCGTCTGCCGGCTTGACACGACCGGACTTCCTGCCGGGGATAACGACGTGGCCGTCATCCTCACCACCAATTCACCTCTCAGACCTGTGATAAGTCTTTACATATCAGGCACTGTCACCAAGTGATAACTGACTTCCGACATGATTCCTTATTTTTTGCACGTACATACTGAACACCACATCCCGACCGGCATACCTGATGCCCTTCTGGATGCATTGACAGAATCCATAGGCATCTGCGCACTCGTCATCCTTATGATGACATTGATAGAAATTTTCAATGTCGTGACGAAAGGGCGTCTTTTCCGGGGGCTTGAAAATCACCGGTTTGCGCAGATTTGCACGTCTTCTGCACTCGGCTTCGTTCCCGGCTGTCTCGGCGGCTTCGCGGGTGTGTCCCTCTATTCGCACAGGATGGTGGGTTTCGGCGCCCTGATGGCAACGCTCATCGCGACGACAGGCGACGAGGCGTTCATCATGCTGGCGTCGTTTCCGGGGGATGCCCTCAAGATGATGCTGGGGCTGTGCGTGCTCGGAATTGCCGTCGGCTATGCGACCGATGTCTTTATAAGGTCAATGCAGAAGAGGGGAAAACTTCTGAATGTTGGTTCGGACCGTCAATGTGATGACAGTTACGAACTTCATGCGTGTGACTGTGCCGGGCATCACCATGATCATCATGAGCATGGCGGACATGAGGACGCCGTCCATTCCAGGATTATCCATTTTGTCAATGAGCATGTCTGGAGGCATGTCATCAAGCGTCATCTCCCGACGATTTTTGCCTGGACTTTCGGCGTGTTGGCCCTGTTCGGCATCCTGTCCATATATATAGACATCGAAACCTGGATCCGCGGCAATGTCTGGATCATGATTCTTCTTGCCGTCCTCATGGGCTTGATTCCTGAGTCAGGACCGCATCTCATCTTCGTCACCATGTACGCCTCCGGCATCCTGCCGTTCTCCGTCCTCCTTGCCAATTGCATAGCGCAGGATGGTCACGCCTGCCTGCCGCTCATCGCCGAAAACCCGAAAAGCTGGCTGACGGCCAAGCTCCTGAAATCCGCTCTCGCCCTCGCAGCAGGATTCTTGTCAATGATAATGGCATGAGCCCTGACAGATTTCTCTGTCAAGGCTCAGATGACAATTCCGTAGAATGATGTGTCTTAGTCCGCGTCAGGCGTATATGTTTTCAATGCCAGTTTCTTGACGAGCATCACGAAACCGCCTGTAAGAATAAGGTTCAGCACAATCGTGAGTACCGAAATGAGCAGTGCCGGACCGCCGAGATTATAGCCGATGGCAATGAAAATCACACCGGCGCCGACCTCTCCGCGGGTGAACATGCCGATGGAAAGCGCAAGTCTCTCACTGAATTTGCGGTCGCGGTAGAAAAACAGCGGCATGAGCTTGCCGACATTGGAAAGAGCCGAAACGATGACCACATGCAGCGCAATCATGCCCCACGACATCATCGGCTGGGAACCGGTAATCGAGTCCGCACCAGCACTGCCTGCAGAAAGGTCAATGCCAATGAACTGCGGCATGCTCATTCCCACGAGGAACATGAAGAAATAGGAAATTCCCGTAGCGAAATTCTCCTCCGTCTTGCTGTCGATATGGACATGCTTCATAACCATTCCGAGAACGAAAGCAGGCAGCAGTACCTCGATGTGGACACCCTCGTGCTTTCCGAAAATATGCTCTGAGAGGAAGTAAATTCCCTGAGCTACAGCAATTACGATGATGGAATAGGAAAGGATTGCCTTCCAGTCTTGCCTCATGTTGTAGGACCCCATGCGCTTCCAGCCGATAATAAGAAGGAAAACGACTATGGTCAGGATTGCAGCCATCTGCCACTTCATTCCGATCATGAAAATCTGGAGAGGAATCATCAGAAGAATCGTGTCAAGGTCATCGAAAATCGCGAGGACCTGAATCTTCTTGTACATCCAGCTGGACTTCAGCTTCAATGCCGCGAGCATCGTGAAAAGAATTCCGGCAGAGGTAGGAGCGGCAAAACGGCTCATCAGCAGAGTTTCCTTCCATGCCTCCCAATCGGACCAGTACTCATGCGGCAGGAGAGCCAACACATAATAGATACAGATCAGAATCCACGGCATCGCAGCCGTTATCATAGCGATAAAATAATCAAGAGCATAGGAACGCCATTTGGTTTTGTCAATTTCAAATTCGCGTCCGACATTGATCATGATAAAAGCCAGACAAATGTATAAAAGCATGTCGCTTGCGGTTTTGACGGTGTCCGCAGCTTCACCGATGACTTGTGGAAGAATCTGAGAGACAGCCAGTCCGACAAGAAGAAAGAGGGAAAAGGTAAGTACTTTTCTCATCAAATGACAGTATTAGGTATTTGTGAATAAACCGGCGTTTTAGCGCCGTCGGCATATTTATGCCTAATATATTTTGAGGCTGCAAAGGTACAAAAAATCGACCAAAATACCAATATGTCACATTTGATTTGTTTTGATTAAAGATATTTACTATTTTTGGCTGTCCGAGTTATCTTTTGTGAATAAATCGGCAAAATTGGTAAATAATTAAAAGAACTTCGTTGTTATAAACTTATGGTTAATCAAGAAGCAGGAAGATGCTTGCTCTGCAAGATTCCGCGCTGTTCTACGGCCTGCGCTGTCAGAACGGATGTGCCTACCGCGATGAAACTGTATCGTGAAGGAAAAAATGAAGAAGCTGCTGAAATGCTTTTCAGGAACAATCCGTTTTCAGCAATAACCAGCATCGTGTGTGACTGGAAAAAGAATTGTCTTGGACATTGCGTGCTCAATGCCAAGAACGTACCTGTCAGATGGCATGAGATAGAGGAGGAACTTTCCTGCAGCTATCTTTTCAATGCCCATATTACGGCGGGTCCTGATTGCGGAAAGAAAGTGGCCATCGTCGGCGGAGGCCCTGCAGGAATCACTGCGGCCCTCATGCTCAGGGAGGCCGGATGCGCAGTCACGATTTTCGACCGCAACGAAAAGTCATGCGGAGTGCTCAGATACGGAATTCCTGAATTCCGCCTCGACCCGAAACTCGTGGAGCAGTATGACAGAATCCTGGCTGAGGCAGGAGTCGAGTTCAAGGGAGGAGTCAATGTTACTGCTTCCGAAGAGAACGGTTCCGTAAGCCTGTCAAGCATCATGAAGGACTACGATGCCGTCCTCATGACAGCCGGGGCCTCCATTCCAAGGAAACTCGATGTTCCTGGAGAGGACTCTGACAGAATAATCTATGCTCTTGATTATCTGAAGGATCCGGACGCATTCAAGCTCGGGCACAAGGTTCTCGTCATCGGAGGCGGCAACGTCACCATGGATGCCTGCCGCACAGCACTGCGCCGCGGTCATGACACATGGGTCTATTACAGAAAGTCTTTCGAGAACATGCCTGCCAACTCAAGCGAGGTTCATGAGGCAATCGAGGAAGGAGTAAAATTCGAGATTTTCGAGGTTCCGGTAGCAGTCAAGGACAATATCGCTGTCATGCGCAAGTGCGAAAACGTCACCAAAGAAGACGGACGACTCACCACCAGAATCATTGACGGAACCGACCATGATGTGGAGTTCGATTCAATGCTGGTAGCGATCAGCGCCAATGTGGATTACAGCGTATTCGAAGGATTGGATGTCGAAATGATGAAAGGCTGGCCTGTAACAGATGACAAACAGCAGACCAGTGTCAAGGGCCTGTTCGTAGCCGGCGACTTCATCCTCGGACCTGCCACCGTAGTCGAGGCTGTTCAGTCCGCAAAGGTTGCCGTATCCGGCATCCTCGAACATTTGGGAAAATAATGTTTATTTGATTGATAGTTACACCACGTTGTTCCGCAGTTCAGGTCTCTCTGAGCTGCGGAATTTTATGTTTGTCCGCGAGAAAACGTTTAATTACGGACAACTGATTGAGTTTGAACAACTTATCCGTGAGAAAACGTTTTAATCCGGATAAGTTGCGCCTCTGATGCAATTTGTCCGGGTAAACCCCGGTTTTCACGGATGTTTCCGTGCTCAAACAAAAACTGCTGAGGATTATAGGGTGCCTGACGCGGACAGATCCTAATTCCTGTATGGCGGAACTTTGCCCTCGTCTATCAGGTTTCTGAGAATCTCGAGGAAATTTGCCGGATAATTGGCGGTAGGGTCAGAAAATCTGGCATTGACCTGACGCAGATTATAGACGCCTTTCATATTGTCATTGACCCAACTGCAAATCGCGGTGGCGGTTTCGGCATCGGTCATTATTGTCTTCTGCCCGGCAGGCGTGATGCGTTTTTTCCGGCATACGTCGCACCTGCCGCAGTCTGAGGACTCGGTCTGGCCGAAATAGGCCAGCAGAAACCGCGACCGGCACGTGTCCGTCTCGCTCACGTACTCTATCATCGTCTGCATTCTCTTGTGCCAGGTCGCCTTCAGCATGGCATACCTGTCCGGGGAAAGTTTCACGTTGCCCTCCGCCAGATGCTCGCTGTGGAGCGAAAGCACGTCCGCGCGGTCACCCGGTATATATATAATGGTATGCTCGAGGGCGATGTTGTATAGAAGCTGGCGGAGCTGGGGGACTGTGATGCCGCATTTTTCCGCCACATAATCCTCCTCTATCGGAACCGGGAAAGAGAAGATTCCGGTGTAGCGGCGCATCAGTACCTCCATGATGTCCAGCATCTTGCGGTTGCTGAAATCCACGTCGTACAGGTCATCGCGGCTGATGATGATGCGTATCCTCGTAGGCGTTTCCAGATCTTCGGAAAATGTCCAGTGGCCCTCGCGCTCGAGATATTTCAGGGCATAGTACGCCGAGGCGCGGTTCAGGGAAAACTTGCGGCAGAACGCCATCAGGTCGAACTTCACCTGCCTGCCCAGCCCCTGCCCGTAAGCGATATTGAAATACGCGTAAACCTTATGGTAGATGTCCTCGATGTAGTCCAATGTCGGGAAGGACACCGTTTCCAGCTGCTTTAACCTGCTGATATCCGTGGAGTTCCATAGGAGAACCGCGAAAGAATCCTTGCCGTCCCTACCTGCGCGGCCCGCCTCCTGGAAATACGCCTCCGGAGAATCCGGCATGTCAGCGTGGACTACAAACCGCACATCGGGCTTGTCAATGCCCATGCCGAATGCATTGGTGCAGACCATGACGCGAGTCTTGCCGGATTTCCAGTCCGCCTGGCGCTTCATCCTCAGCTCGTGCCCCAGTCCGGCGTTGTAGAAAGATGCCGAAATGCCGGCTGCTGTCAATGCCGCTGCGATTTCTTCTGTCTTTTTCCTGCTCCTGACATAGACGATGCCTGTTCCTGGCACCCCGTTGCAGATGTTCAGCATCTGGCCCGTCTTGTCCTCGCATTTTCTGACGATGTAGGAAAGATTCTTGCGCTCGAACCCGCTTTTCAGCAGCGTCTTCTCCTTGAACCCGAGCTTCTCCATGATGTCATCGGCCACCTCCGGCGTCGCGGTCGCTGTCAATGCTATCACAGGCGCATCGACTGTCTTTCGCAATTCGCCGATTTTCAGGTAGTCAGGCCTGAAATCGTAACCCCACTGTGAAATGCAGTGGGCCTCGTCAATGACAATGAAACTGACATTCATGTCCTGGAGGTAGGCCTTGAAGAGCTGCGTGCCTAACCTCTCGGGGGAGAGGTAGAGAAATTTCGCGTTGCCGTAAGCCGCATTGTTCAATGCCAGGTCCACGTCCCTGCGCGACATTCCCGCATATACCGCCAATGCCTTTATGCCTCTGTCGTTCAGGTTCTGCACCTGATCTTTCATCAATGCTATCAGAGGAGTTATGACCAGAGCGATGCCTTCTTTCATCAATGCCGGTACCTGAAAACAGACTGACTTTCCTCCGCCCGTCGGAAGGATGGCGAGCACGTCTTTGCCTTCCAGCGCGGTGCGGACGATTTTCTCCTGCATCGGCCTGAAGGAAGAATATCCCCAATATTGTTCGAGTATGTCTATCGGCTCCATAAATTTCTAACTAAAAGCAAATTAAGGTCTTGTGTCAATGAAAAAAATGCGCTAATTTTGCATTTCGAAACGAAAGTTGTAAAATTTCATTTCAAAAGAAGGCTGGTAAAACAATTTAAGTTCCGGTTGTGTCTTCCATGGCAGAATATTTGCAGGTAAAAAACACCGGATTTTGTGCAAAAATAGCAAAAATATAATCTGTAAAAGTGGCAGTAATCACAAAATTTCTTAATTTTGCACCCGATTTACAGAGACGACACAAAAATGCGGAAAAACCGCACAGTTACGACGAATTAGTTATAATATTTAAAATATTATTTTTATTATGCCAACATTGGATTTAAGCAAGTATGGAATTAAAGGTGTAAAAGAAGTCCTTTACAACCCATCTTACGAAGTTCTCTTCAACGAGGAGACAAGACCGGAACTCACCGGTTATGAGAAAGGTCAGGAGACCGAGCTCGGTGCCATCAACGTCATGACTGGTATCTATACCGGACGTTCTCCTAAGGACAAGTACATCGTCATGGACAAAACCTCAAAGGACACCGTATGGTGGAACACCCCTGAGTATCCAAACGACAACCATCCTGCTTCAGAAAAGACTTGGAAAGCCTGCAAGAAACTCGCAGTAAAGCAGCTCTCAGGCAAGAGACTTTTCGTAGTTGACGGATTCTGCGGTGCAAACGAGAACACCAGAATGAAGGTTCGTTTCATTATGGAAGTTGCATGGCAGGCTCACTTCGTCACCAACATGTTCATCCGTCCTAAGAACCAGAAAGAGTTCGATCAGGAGCCTGATTTCGTTGTATATTGCGCAGCTAAGGCTAAGGTTGAGAACTATGAGGAGCTCGGTCTCCGTTCAGAGACTGCAGTTCTCTTCAACGTTACCTCACACGAGCAGGTTATCCTCAATACATGGTATGGTGGCGAGATGAAGAAGGGTATGTTCTCTATGATGAACTACTTCTTGCCTCTTAAGGGCATCGCTTCTATGCACTGCTCTGCAAACACAGACAAGAACGGCGAGAATACCGCTATCTTCTTCGGTCTTTCAGGAACCGGCAAGACAACCCTTTCTACAGACCCTAAGCGTCTCCTCATCGGTGATGACGAGCACGGCTGGGACAACAACGGTATCTTCAACCTCGAAGGCGGTTGCTATGCAAAGGTCATCAACCTTGACAAAGAGTCAGAACCGGATATCTATGGCGCTATCACACGTGACGCTCTCCTTGAGAACGTAACAGTTGACGCAAACGGCAAGATTGATTTCGCAGATAAGAGCGTTACCGAGAACACTCGTGTATCTTACCCTATCTACCACATCCACAACATCGTCCGTCCTGTATCTCACGCTCCGGCTGCAAAGCAGGTCATCTTCCTTTCAGCTGACGCATTCGGTGTACTTCCTCCAGTATCTATCCTCGATCCTGAGCAGACAAAGTACTACTTCCTTTCAGGTTTCACAGCTAAGCTCGCAGGTACAGAGCGCGGTATTACCGAGCCTACTCCTACATTCTCAGCTTGCTTCGGACAGGCATTCCTCGAACTCCACCCTACAAAGTATGCTGAGGAGCTCGTTCGCCACATGAAGAAGAGCGGTGCAAAGGCTTACCTCGTAAACACCGGCTGGAACGGTACCGGAAAACGTATCTCTATCCGTGATACACGTGGTATCATCGACGCTATCCTCGATCACAGCATCGACAGCGCTCCTACCAAGACTATCCCTTACTTCAACTTCGTAGTTCCTACACAGCTTTCAGGTGTTGATCCTAACATCCTCGACCCACGCGATACTTACGCAAATGCTGCTGACTGGGAAGTTAAGGCTAAGGACCTCGCTGCAAGGTTCATCAAGAACTTCGGCAAGTACGAAGGAAACCGCGCTGGCAAGGCTCTCGTAAAGGCTGGTCCACAGCTCTAGTCTGAACAAATGACAGTGATGGCACTTGCCGTCACTGTTTACAAATAAAAACTCCGTCCGGAATTTCCGGGCGGAGTTTTTTATGCTCGTTCAGGCTCAGGCCTCTCTGCCTGTATAGTTTACCTTGCTGATGTCCTTGCCCTTGTGCGGACGGAAATTCTTCTTGAATCTGATCAGGGATGCGCCGACTTTCGGAGATGCCATGATGCAGATGAAATGTCTGGTGAAAATCCAGCACTTGAGCATCACTGAGATAGTCTTGCTATGCACGGTATCCAGATTGAGGGCTTTGATGATAGCGCTCCGGTCATCATAGTACTTTCCTTCTGACATCATCACGAGAGCCCTGTAATATAGCATTACCGAATATCTGCGGTATGTTCTCCTCAGTCCCGCACGCAGACCATGCGAACATCTGAAGAAATACAGAGGAAGAGAAAACGCGCAGTTGAGGTTTGAATTCTTGTAAGATGCCGTCAATGAATGACTGTGCAGCCTGACTGCATAGAAATATTTCGCCGAATATGCGCATTTTACCTTCTTCCTGAAATATCTTGAAGCCAGTTCTGCATCCTCGTCGAAGGTGAAACTCTCGTCAAATGTAAGTCCTGACATTGACTCCCGCCTTACAAGAAACTGGAAACAGGAGAACTCTCCGTCCAGACATTTCCCGAAGAACAGTTTTCTGGGGAGTATCTTCTTGTCAAATATCTTTCTGTGACGCTCTTTCCTTATTTCCTTGCCGTCAAAACCGATTACCTTGAATTCTCCCTTGACGATGTCCGCCTTGGTGCTGTCAGCGATATTGACCAACGTGTCCAGACAATCTTTATTTGTCCAGAAATCATCGGCATTGAGAAAAATGATATATTCGCCCTGAGCCCGTTCCATGTCGAAGTTTTTCGCGGAAGCCGGTCCGTCATTGGGTTTGTGGAAAACCCGTATTCTGCTGTCAAGACTGCTGTATTCATCGCAGATGGCGGCAGAATTGTCTGTGCTTCCGTCATTTACAAGAATCAGCTCATAATCGCCCAACGTCTGGGCAATCACGCTTTCAATGCATTCTCGCAGGTACTTTTCTGCATTGAAGACTGGAACAATTATCGAAACTTTCATACTATTTTTCACGGTGCCGGGTTAGGTGATCCGGGCGGGTTGCGCTATCACTTCTAGTGATTATTTGTTATGTAAAACCCAAAGATAAATATAATTTCTTATCTTTGTCATGTATTACACTTTAAAGTCTTAAAAAATTTTATGAAGCGAACATGGATCTGCCGTCTGGCAGCCATCCTTACCGCAGTTCGATGCGGTATCTTTCCGGCGTTCTCAGCCGAAACAAAATCAGAAAAAGACACACTCGGAACATCTCTAAGGCTTGACGCAGTTGCCGTCACGGGCAGCCGTATCCCGATAGCCCTGGGAAAGAGTGCGCGAATAGTAACTCTCATGGACAGTACCGCAATAGCGTCGCTGCCTGTCGAAAGTGTCAATGACCTGCTGAAATACGTAGCCGGCATTGACGTGAGACAGCGTGGCGATATGGGCGCCCAGACCGATATCAGTATGCGCGGCGGTACAAGTGACCAGATAGGCGTATATCTGGACGGCATCAATATCTGTGACCCGCAGACCGGACACAACACGGTGGACCTGCCTGTAGATATCTCTGAAATCGAGAGAGTTGAAATCCTTTCCGGCCCCGCCGGAGTAGCCTATGGCTCATCATCATTGACAGGAGCCATCAATATCATCACCAAGAAATCCGCCCGCTCAGAGGTCTCCGCCCATGCGGAGGGAGGCTCTTTCGGCTTTTTCAATGGTGGTGTGCGTGTCAGTGCAGTCACCGGAAAAGTAACCAACAGCATTTCCGCAGCATATCTCCGTTCCGACGGGTTCAGCAGGAATTCCGAGGGAGGGCTGAACAGTGATTACGAAACTGTAAAGGCTTTTTATAGAGGCGCTTACAAAAGCGAAAAACTTGACATGGACTGGTACGCCGGATTAAGTTCCCGTGACTTCGGTTCGAATACCTTCTACAGTGCCAAGTTCGACAACCAGTTCGAGCACACGTTCAAGACTTATGCGGCATTCAGCGCCCGTACCCACGGATTCGTAAAGGTCAAGCCGTCAATATATTGGAACAGGGGACAGGACAGGTTCGAACTCGTCCGCGACAATCCTGCCGCGGTTCCGTTCAACTACCACAGGACCAGCGTCACCGGTGCCAATGTCGATGTGTGGGTCGAAACCATTGCCGGAAAGACGGTGCTGGGAGCGGATGTTCGCAACGAGGACCTTCTCAGTACCAACCTCGGCGAGACCAGGGACAATCCCAAGAAGATTCCAGGACACGACGCCGAGTACAAGAAGGGTCTTAACCGTACCAATTACAGCATTTTCCTGGAGCATACCTACGAGGACAGGAACATTACCGCGTCCGCGGGCGTAGCCGCCGTAAAAAATACCGGGAACTCGGACGGGTTCAAGTTCTATCCCGGTGTCAATGCCAGCTGGCGTTTCCTCGGCAACTGGAAACTGTACGCTGCATACAACTCCTCCCTCAGGATGCCTACCTTCACGGAACTTTACTATTCCGTAGGAGGCCATGCGGCTGACAAGAACCTCAAGGCCGAGAAGATGCAGTCAGTGGAGGGAGGCCTCCGTTTCTCAAGACCTTGGGTCAATGCAGTCGTGACATTGTTCTACAATCACGGCAGCGACATGATCGACTGGACCAAGGCCCTTTCAGAAGGAGCCGACGCACCGTGGAGATCCCGTAACTATACGAAAATCAATACCTTCGGTCAGGAAGTGTCTGCCCGCATAGATTTCGTGTCAATGCTGGTGCGCGATGATTTCTTCATCAGGAACATCGAACTTTCCTACAGCCACATAAATCAGGACAAGAAGCTTGAGGAAAACATCCAGTCCAGATATGCATTGGAATATCTCAGGCACAAGTTCGTGGTGAAGGCTGATTTCCATATCTGGAACGGCCTTTGCGCCAATGTGTCATGGCGCTGGCAGGACCGTGTCGGCAATTACGAACTGTTCGAGAACAAGGTTTCCACTGGCAACATGGTCTCATATAAGCCTTACTCCCTGCTTGACGCAAGACTTTCATGGACCTCAGGCTACGGCAAATCCTCTTCGCGCCACACTGGTTACAGTTTCTATGTCGAAGTGAACAATATCCTGGACAAAGAATACTATGACTATGGCAATATCCCTCAGCCGGGAATCATGGCAAAGGCCGGAGTCATTGTCAATGTCAGAATGAAATAGCTTTAATTCTATGACAATTTCCGAAATGATAATTCCGATGTCCGGAGGCGACATGTATGCTGTCCATACTGTCATCCCCGGAGCGGAACATAGACCGTTAGTCATTCTGTGCCACGGACTTATGATGAACTGCGCCCTGAATCCGATATGCGGGGTGGCGGAATGTCTGTCCATGGCGGGATATGATACGATTCGTTTTGATTTCCGCGGGAGCGGCCGGAGCCGGGGAGATATCACGAAGATGACACCTCTTACCGAATCCGCTGACCTGCTGGACATTATAAGATATGTGTGCAGCATTGTCAATGCCGACAGGAAGATTGTTCTTTGCGGCCATTCCCTCGGAGGGCTGGTTTCCCTGCTTACGGCAGCCGGACTGTATGGAGCCGGAGGCGGACCTGCGGCAGCATTGACACAAACCGAAAGGGAAGCGTTGAAATCGAGGATTGCGGGACTGGCTCTTCTGGCACCGGCGGTAAATGCCGAAGCGGATTCCTGTGCCGGCAAGGTCGGTCTGGAGACTTTTGATCCGGACAATATTCCGGACCTTGTCGAGGTCTGGGGCTCTGAACTTGGCAGCGGATACTTCCATGCAGCACAGAACCTCCACACTTACGATGTCATTTCGAAGTATGGAGGTCCCGTATGCGTTATCATGGGGGAACGTGACAGGCTCGTTGCACCGGATCTTGCAGAACGTATCGCAGAGGCATTGCCTCAGGCCGAGCTGCATCTGATTCCGCGTGGCGACCACCTGTTTTCCCGCAATCTCAGAGTCCAGGCTGCCGAAATCATTCAGGAATTTCTACAGCGATTTGATGAAGTCTGACATTTCTCCGAGGTGCGAAATCGCGCTTCTGAACAATGCCATCTGGGATTTTGCCCTAACGAAATTATGGTCCGGATATGAAATCTTGTAATATCCGTCACCGTTGAGATAATCTGTCAGGAAACGCACGGCCTGCATGAACGGAAACATGCACGCGGCGAATGGCAGATTTTCTTTTTCAATGTCAGTGAGGAAGCCCTTTGCGGATTCCACATAGCCCCTTGCGAAGGCCTTGAAGATATCCATCCTGAAGCTTACCTTGGATGTGTCCGGCTCATCCTCCGCGGCGGTGTTTGCCGCAGTCCTCAGAAAATCGCCGAAATCGGAGAAGACAAAGCTCGGCATGACTGTATCCAAGTCAATGACACACAGTATCTTGCCGTCCTTGTCGAACAGGATGTTGTTCACTTTAGGGTCGCAGTGGCATATCCTCTTCGGGAGGAGGCCGTCACGGAACATCTGCTCGGCCTTGCACATCTCTGCACCGTACTCGTCGATTTCGTTCTCCAGCATGTCATAGATTTCCTCGCTGTGGTCAGGGTCACCGACTCTCATGATTCGTCCGTCACCCTCTTCCGGCGGGTCAAGCCTGCAGAACGTGTCGCTGTCGATTGCTTCAATGAGCTGGCTCATACGGAGTTCCATATTGTGGAAATCCGGAATGGTCTCGCCGAGTTTTACATCAATGTCAGCGAGCATTGACTCGAAATTTCCGAAGGCCTTGCCTGTGCAGTAAGAGGTTTCTTCGTCAATGACATCGAGCGTCCTGGTGTCCGGGATGAAGACGCTCAGTCTCCAGAACTTGCCGTCTTTTTCCAGAAAGGACTTGTCCGAATCTTTGGCATTGATGAATCTCAGCACTTTACGGTCAATGTCATCCTCTCCTGCGGCTTCGAGCTTTTTCCTGATGTGGCCGGTCACGGCGTCGATGTTCCTCTGGAGGAGCTCAGGGTCCTTGAAGATGCTGTCATTGATTCTCTGGAGGACGTAGTCGGGAGCGTCTCCCGCGGTCTTGACCAGATAGGTGTCATTGATGAGCCCCTTTCCGAGAGGCTGGATTTCATTGACTTCGGCGGAGATGTCGAAGCCGTTGATGATGTCTGTAAGGTTTTCCATTTTTATTCCCAATATTTGTAGAACAGTGCGATGGACTCGATTCCGGCATAGAACTGTCTAAGCAGGTAGCTCTCGTTAGGGGAGTGGATGGTGTCTCTTTCCAGACCGAATCCCATGAGGAGAGGGTCTGCGCCGAGGATGTTCCTCATGTCTGCGAGAACGCAGATGCTGCCGCCGCCTCTGCTCGGAACCGGTTCAATGCCATATACTTCCGCCATTGCCCTGGATGCGGCCTTGTATGCTGAAGATGTTATAGGAATGAGGAATCCGTTTCCTGCTTCCATCTTATCTACAGTTACGCTTGCGTAAGGAGGTGCGATTGCGAGGATGTGTTTTGCTGCCATGTCCAGAATCTTGTCGGCTTTCTGGTCAGGAACGATGCGCATGGAAATCTTGGCATGTGCTTCTGAAGGGAGGACCGTCTTGCTGCCGACTCCTGTATATCCGCCCCAGATTCCGCAGACGTCGAGGCATGGTCTGATGGCAGTGCGCTCAAGTGTGGTGAATCCTTTTTCGCCCTTGACTTCCCGTATGCCTATGCTTTCCTTATATTCTTCCATATCGAACGGAGCTCTCGCAAGTTCTTGTCTGTCAGCGTCTGAGACCACTGCGACATCGTCGTAGAATCCCGGTATGGTTACTCTGCCGTCCTTGTCAATGAGAGTTGCGATCATTTCGCACAGGGTATTGATAGGGTTGGCGACGGCACCGCCGTAGTGTCCGCTGTGGAGGTCCTTGTCCGGTCCTTTGACATTGACCTGAAGATAGGTCACTCCGCGCATTCCGCAGTTGATAGAAGGTACTTTGTCGGAAATCATCGTGGTGTCGGAAACGAGGATCACGTCACATGCGAGTTTCTCCTTGTTTGCCTCTACCCATGCCGGGAGGTGCTTGCTTCCGACTTCCTCTTCACCTTCGAAGATGAATTTCACGTTGTGTTTCAGGAGGCCGTTCCTGACGAGATACTCGAAGGCCTTGACATGCATGAATGTCTGTCCCTTGTCGTCATTTGCACCTCTTCCCCAGATTGCGCCGTCGTGGATTTCAGGCTCGAACGGGTCGGAATTCCATTTTTCGAGCGGTTCGGCAGGCTGTACGTCGTAGTGGCCATAGACGAGGACGGTCTTGTATGACGGGTCCAATGTCTTGCTGCCGAATACTACGGGATTTCCCTCTGTAGGGAAGACTCCAGCCTCGTCTGCTCCTGCTTCCAGGAGGAGTTCCGCGTAGCGTTCCGCACATTTCTGCATGTCTTCTTTGTGCTCCGGTTTTGCACTGACTGACGGAATTCTCATGAGGGAGAAAAGTTCATCGAAAAACCTTTCCTTGTTGTTCTCGATGTATTCCTTGATACCGGTTGTTTTTGTATCTGTCATAGTATGTGGATTTTTCTGAATTGGAAATTTACGAATAATTCCCGATAATGGCAAGCGTGGAGTGTCCTGAGCTGTTTTCTTGTATGGACTTATATGTATGCTACCGGCAATTTGTTTCCAAATTGGCCAATAGTTGTTCCAAAGGTCGACACTTCTTCTGATTCTAGAAAAAATTATGTTATTTTTGTCGTTTGTATATATAGAAAGATAGCAAGATGAATAATATCTATCCGATTTTCAACAAGATACAGAAGCGTATCGACAAAGAAAAGATGCTTGGACAGCATGGAATCACCATTTGGTTCACAGGTCTCTCCGGATCAGGAAAATCCACATCCGCCATCGCATTGGAGCAGTTGCTCGCTTCCGAGGGCTATGTGTGCAGGATTCTGGATGGTGACAATATCAGGACCGGACTTAATTCTAACCTTGGATTTTCAGAGGAAGACAGAAATGAGAATATCAGAAGAATTGCGGAAGTCTGCAAGTTGTTCACTGACACGGGAATAATAACGATTGCCTCGTTCGTGTCTCCGACGGCGGACCTGCGCAGGATGGCCCGTGACATAGTCGGGGCAGACGATTTCTTCGAGGTTTACATGTCCACCCCGCTGGAGGAGTGTGAGAGGCGTGATGTAAAGGGCCTGTATGCTAAGGCCAGAAGGGGAGAGGTGAAGCAGTTCACCGGAATCTCAGCGCCTTTCGACGTGCCTGAACACGCGGACATCAGCATTGACACTACCAATGCTACTCCGGGGGAGACTGCGCGCGAGATTTTCGACAAGATTTCTTCCAAAATTGCGTTCGGAGCATGAAGCGGGTCTTGTACGTCATTTCGGCATTGACGTCATTCCTGGTTTCTTTCAATGCCGCGGCACAGGTCAAGCCGATTCCTTTCGGAAACATGGAGCACTGGATGGTCCGTCAGGTCGACGAGTCCGGCATTATCGGAGGAAAGACCAAGTTCCTCTATGAGGTGGCGTCTGGTGATACGTTGAGGAACAATACTCCTTATGTCCCTGATCTCAAGGTGTCTCCGTGGGCTACTTCTAGCGTGCTTGCAGTGGTCAAAGGCGTCACCAAGAGCAGCTGTACTGTGTTCCCGGAATATCATGGAAAGGGCAGGGCCGCCAGGCTCGAGACCCGTATCGAAAGGGTCAAGGTGCTGGGACTCATCAATATATCCGTTCTTGCGACAGGCACCATCTTCCTCGGCGAAATCATGGAGCCGGTGCGCGATACCAAGAATCCCCAGGCGAAACTCATGATGGGAATTCCGTTCACGGAACGCCCTAAGAGTATCATATATGACTATAAGTTCGAGCAGGGTGCGGAGAACGGCAAGCGCATGAAAATGACTGGCTTCAGCCGTGTCCAGGATATCCCCGGAGTCAACTGCGCCGAAATGTGTCTCCTGCTTCAGAAAAGGTGGGAAGGTGCTGACGGCAAGGTCTATGCGAAGCGCGTAGGCACCGCATGGGTCCGTTACGACAAGGACACCAAGAGCTGGGTCAATGCCAATGAGGTTCCCATAAAGTATGGCGACATTACGAAATCTCCTGATTTCCAGCCGTATATGGGCTTGATAGAGGCGGGTGAGGATGCGCCCCACTGTAAGAACAGCAAGGGGGAGGCGGTTCCTATCCACGAGGTAGGATGGGCTGCTCCCGGCGAAAAACCTACCCATATCATATTGAGATTCTCTTCCGGACATGGAGGAGCTTATGTCGGCTCACCTGGAGCCATGTTGCATATTGACAATGTTAAACTGAAATACTAGCAGATGGGACTTTTCAAATTCGAAGATCTACCGGTCAATACCCTTGTGGGAACCAGTCTCGGGACATTCAACAAAGTGACTTACGGCGGAAAGGAAGTCGATAAGAAATACAAGTCGAAATATCGTCTTTCCAAGCTCGTGTCAGCGATACTTACACCTATGTATAAGATTAATGACAGGATGGCGGAAAATCTCCCTCCCATTGAGGGCGTCAAGGACCCTGTGTTCATCATCGGACATTGGCGCAGCGGAACCACATTCATCCACAATGTGCTTTCCAAGGACCCGCAGTTCGGCTATTGCTCTACATATCAGACTGTTTTCCCTCATCTGATGCTTTGCGGCAGACCTTTCTTCCGCTGGTGCATGAAGACTGTGATGCCTGACAGCAGACCGACCGATTCGCTGGAGCTCAATCCGGACCAGCCGCAGGAGGAAGAGTTCGCATTTACCAACATGACTCCGTATTCCTATTACCATTTCTGGATGTTCCCGCGCCACATCGCCGAGTACAGACGCAAATATCTGCTGATGCAGGATTTGACGGAAGAGGAACTATCCGAAATCAAGCGCTGTCAGAAGTCAATGATAGATACTGCATTGCACGTGAGCGGAAAGAAACAGTTCCTCAGCAAGAATCCTCCACATACAGGTCATGTCAAGGCACTTCTGGAACTTTATCCGAATGCGAAGTTCATCTATATGGTGCGCAATCCGTTCACTGTCTATAAATCCACGATGAGTTTCATCAAGAACACCATCAAGACTCTCCAGCTTCAGGACATCAGTGAAGAGGAACTTGAGAACGAGATTGTCAAGACCTATTCGGAACTTTATGACAAATATGAGGCTGACAAGGCCCTCATCCCTGAAGGACATCTCATGGAGGTCCGTTTCGAAGATTTCGAGCAGGATCCTCTGGCGAAGGCCGAGGAGATTTACGAAAAGCTGCAGCTCGGTGATTTTCAGGCGGTGAAGCCTCTCATGGCGGCTTATGTCGGAGAAAAACGCGGCTTCAAGAAGAATAAATACCAATACGATGAGCGCACTGTAAATACTGTCAATACGCATTGGCGCAAGGCGGTGGACCAGTGGGGTTACGAGATTTGATACGGCAGGTGACTGAAGTTTCCGGACTTCTGTCACCTAGTTTTTATGTTCCGTTTTGGTTGCGGAATGCACTTTCAAAACGAAAGTTCCGACTTTTGGAACAAAATTTCTACAAAGTACGGAACTTAATTTGTAAAGAAAGGCAAAATGTGTAAATTTGCTTGATTTAACAATAAAAACGATTAAAATTAAGATTTTATATATATGCAGAACAAATTGCAAGAACTGACAGACAAGCTCTATAACGAGGGCCTGTCAAAAGGAAGGGAAGAAGGCGAGGCACTTCTTGCCAAAGCCAAATCTCAGGCTGCAGATATCGTAGCGGAAGCAGAAAAAAAAGCTGCTGAAATCATGACCAAGGCAGAGAAAGAAGCTGAGGCATACAAGGTTAAGGTCGCTGGAGATCTTAAGATGGCAGCTTCTCAGAGTGTCCAGGCCACAAGAAAGGACATCGAGGATCTTGTAGTGTTCAAGATGACAGGTTCCGCTACCGAGAAAGCACTTTCAGATGAGGCTTTTGTGAAAGAGGTCATCAAGGCTGTTGCTGAAAAGTTCAATGCCGAGACCGCTATGGACCTGAATCTGGTTCTTCCTGAAACATTGAAATCTTCCCTCGAGCCATTCGTCAAGAATGAACTTTCCACCATTCTCAAGGGACAGGTGAACGCTTCTTTCTCCAAGAAGATAGCAGGCGGATTCACTATCGGTCCTAAGGACGGAAGCTATTTCATCAGTCTTACAGACGAAACCTTCAAGGAGCTCATCAGCGAGTATCTCCGTCCTGCAACCAGAAAGCTTCTTTTCGGGGAATAATTATGGCTAATTACGAATATCTGATAGCAAGTCTTCCTGACATCACTCCTGACTGGAAAGGGGCTGATGCGGCCACTGCCGACGCTCTTGTGCAGGAAATCAGGGAGATGAGCTCCACCGGAGATAACCGTCTCATCGATATGCTCATGGACGGCTATCAGGATGAAAAGCTGAATCTGGAGTTCTATCAGAATGCATTGTCGCTCAAAGATCATTTCCTCAGAGAGTATTTCAGGTTTGACCTCAATGTCAGGAATGCCAAGGTCGCATATCTGAACAAGGCTCTCGGCAGACCTGCCGGAACTGACATCTTCATGTCTGCGCCGGGAGAGTTCGAGGAGGCACAGAAACTGGATTCTGTTCTTGCGACCGATGATATTCTGGCCAGGGAAAGAGGCATTGACGATCTCATGTGGGCGAAAATCGATGAACTCACCACGTTTGACTATTTCGATATCGACGCCGTTCTCGGCTTCATCGCGAAACTTCATATCGTGGCAAGATGGCTTAAACTTGATGACGGGACCGGCAGACAGATGTTTGCACGTCTCGTGGATGAGGTGCGCGGTTCTTATACCGGAATCCGTGACGCTGCTGACAAGGCGGTCAGCTGATTAGTGAAATTTAAACAGTAATTGAATAAATGAAAACAAAAGGAAAGGTAACGGGCATCGTTTCAAACCTTGTCACTGTCGAGGTTGATGGCCCGGTAGCTGAGAACGAACTCTGCTACATCACTTTGGGCGGTACCAGGCTCATGGCCGAGGTCATCAAGGTGAAGGGCAGAAATGCTTCCGTCCAGGTCTTCGAGAGTACTCGAGGACTTAAGAACGGAGATGCTGTCGAGTTCGAAGGCAAGATGCTTGAGATATCACTTGGTCCTGGTCTTCTGTCCAGTGTCTATGACGGACTTCAGAATAACCTGGCCACTATGGATGGCGTGTTCCTCAAGAGGGGTGAATATACGGCTCCGCTTGACCACGACAAACTTTGGGATTTCACTCCTATGGCCAAACCGGGCGACAAGGTCGTTGCGGCTGACTGGCTCGGTGAAGTCAAGGAGGGATGGCTTCCTCACAAGATCATGGTTCCGTTCTCATTCAAGGGAACTTATACCGTAAAGAGCATCGAGAAGGCCGGACAGTATAACATTGACCATACTGTGGCTGTGCTTGTTGACGAGAACGGCGAGGAAGTTCCTGTCACAATGGTCCAGAAATGGCCTGTGAAAGTGGCTATCAAGTGCTACAAGGAGAAACCGAGGCCGAACAGAATCATGGAGACAGGTGTAAGAGTCATTGACACTCTCAATCCTATCGCCGAAGGCGGTACAGGCTTCATTCCTGGTCCTTTCGGTTGCGGAAAGACTGTGCTTCAGCACGCGATTGCAAAGCAGGGTGATGCCGACGTCATCGTGATGGCAGCCTGCGGAGAGCGTGCGAACGAGGTCGTGGAAATCTTTACCGAGTTCCCTGAACTCATTGACCCTCATACCGGCCGTCATCTTATGGAGCGTACGACCATCATCTGCAACACTTCCAACATGCCGGTTGCCGCCCGTGAGGCTTCAGTTTATACCGCGATGACAATCTGCGAGTATTACCGTGCGATGGGACTCAAGTGTCTGCTTCTTGCCGACTCTACATCACGTTGGGCCCAGGCGTTGAGGGAGATGAGTAACCGTATGGAGGAACTTCCTGGTGCCGATGCGTTCCCTGTCGATCTTTCTGCCATCATTTCCAGCTTCTATGCCCGTTCAGGTATGGTCGTGCTGAACAATGGCAAGACCGGTGCGGTCACATTCATCGGAACAGTATCTCCTGCCGGCGGTAACCTGAAGGAGCCTGTTACGGAGTCCACCAAGAAGGCTGCGCGTTGCTTCTATGCTCTCGAGCAGAACCGTGCTGACCAGAAGAGGTATCCTGCAGTGAACCCTATCGATTCTTATTCGAAGTATCTCGAGTATCCTGAAATCCGCGAGTTCCTCGACGAGAAGATTGAGGCCGGCTGGGCTGACAAGGTTTCCAAGGCGAAGAATATCATCCGTCAGGGACGTGACGCAGCCGAGCAGATCAACATCCTCGGAGATGACGGCGTTCCTATGAGTTACCATGAGACCTTCTGGAAGTCAGAGCTTCTGGACTTCGTGTTCCTGCAGCAGGATGCGTTCGATGCTGTCGACAGCCTTTGCGGTCTGGAGCGTCAGAAATTCATGCTGAACCTGATTCTGGACATCTGCGGAAGGCAGTTCGAATTCGAAAACTTCGAGGAGTGCCGCAACTTCTTCAAGGAGATGATCAATGATCTCCGTCAGATGAACTATACGGAGTTCCACAGCGAGGATTTCGAGAAATATAACTCACAACTTTCAAAACTTCTGGAAGAAAATGGCAAATAAAGCTTTTCAAAGAACATATACACAGCTGGATGCTATTACCAAGGCCACAGTATCGTTGAAGGCCACGGGAGTAGCCAATGATGAACTTGCCACTGTTGCCGGCAGGCTTGCCCAGGTTGTGAAGACCAAGGGTGACGCTGTCACTCTCCAGGTTTTCGCCGGAACCGAGGGCATTCCGACAGACGCTGAGGTGTCATTCCTCGGTGCTCCTCCGACATTGAAGGTGAGCGAGCAGCTTTCAGGAAGATTTTTCAATGCTTATGGACAGCCTATTGACGGTGGTCCTGAGGTTGAGGGCGAGGAGCGCGAGATTGGCGGTCCTTCTGTGAACCCTTACAAGAGACGTCAGCCTTCCGAGCTTATCCCTACTGGTATTGCCGGCATTGACCTTAACAATACCATCGTGTCAGGTCAGAAGATTCCTTTCTTCGCCGATGCTGACCAGCCTTATAACCAGGTGATGGCGGATGTGGCTCTCCGTGCGGATGTTGACAAGATTATCCTCGGCGGAATGGGTCTTTCAAATGATGACTATCTTTTCTTCCGTCATGCTTTCGAGTCTGCCGGTGCGCTTGACAAGATTATCAGTTTTATCAATACTACTGAGGAACCTCCTGTAGAGCGTCTGCTTATTCCGGACATGACTCTTGCTGCAGCTGAGTATTTCGCTGTGGACAAGAATGAGAAAGTACTTGTCCTGCTGACCGATATGACATTGTATGCCGATGCGCTCAGTATCGTGTCCAACCGTATGGACCAGATTCCTTCGAAGGACTCCATGCCAGGTTCACTTTACTCTGACCTTGCGAAGATATACGAGAAGGCCGTTCAGCTCCCTTCAGGCGGTTCTATCACTATCATTGCAGTGACTACATTGAATGACGGTGATATTACACACGCTATTCCGGACAACACCGGTTATATTACCGAGGGACAGCTTTACCTTCGTGCCGACGCTGATTCCGGAAAGGTTATCATTGACCCGTTCCGTTCACTTTCCCGTCTGAAACAGCTTGTCCAGGGCAAGAAGACCCGCGAGGACCACAGTCAGGTGATGAATGCCAGTGTGCGTCTTTATGCGGATGCCCAGAATGCGAAGACGAAACTTGAGAACGGTTTCGACTTGAGCGACTATGACCACCGCTGTCTCAAATATGCCAAGGAGTATGCTACAAGACTTCTTTCCATCGATGTCAACATTACCATTGAGGAGATGCTCGACACTGCATGGGAGCTGTTCGGCAAGTACTTCTCTAAGGCAGAGACTGGTATCAAGCAGGTGCTCATCGACAAGTACTGGAAGGGAAATCAGGACTAAGTAACCCTTAAAAAAATAACTGAATAGCAATTAATTATGGCAATAAAATTCCAATACAATAAGACTTCTCTGAACAATCTCGGCAAGCAGCTGAAGATGCGTCAGAAGGCACTCCCTACGCTTCAGAACAAGGAGTCTGCCCTGCGTCTTGAGGTGCGTAAGGCCAAGGAACGTTCGGAAAAGCTTATTGTGGAACTGAATGCCTCCATGAAGAAGTACGACTATCTTGCCGCGCTCTGGAATGAGTTTGAACCGGGTCTCATAGCCATTACGGATGTGGAACTGGTTACAGCCAAGCTCGCCGGAGTGAAGACGCCTGAACTGAAGGAGATTCATTATGAAATCCGTCCGTTCAATGCGTTTGTGAAGCCGGCATGGTATGCTGACGGCGTGACTATCCTTAAGGAACTTACGCGTCTTGGCATCGGGCTTATGCTTTGAGAGTACAAGAATATTCACGGCTATGCTCGTGCCGTAGAAAAGGTTGGGAGGCAGCGTTATGACGGTCTCCACAAAATTGCTATCGACAAGATACTGCCGTATTTTCTTCTCTATGCCTTGACGGTAAAATATTCCGGGAAAACAAACGATGGCAGCCCTTCCCTTGGCGGAAAGATAGTTTAAGGAATGAAGAATAAATGCAAAATCCGCTTTGGAATTGGGAGCCAACACACCTGCCGGTGCATAACGTTCATCGTTTATCAGCGTAGGGTCTTCGTTTCCCACCCACTTGACCGAGTAAGGCGGATTTGAAACAATGGCATCGAACGGCTTTTCCTCTCTGTAATGCGGATTGGTCAGCGTATCACCCAAAGCAATATCAAACTTATCATAGTTGATATTGTGCAGGAACATATTCATTCGTGCCAAGTTGTATGTGGTACGATTTATTTCCTGACCGAAGAAACCTTCTTCAATCCTATGAGTTTTCAAATATTTCTTTGCTTGAAGCAACAAAGAACCCGAACCGCAAGCGGGGTCATAAACCTTATTGATTGAGCGTTGTCCGTAAACTGCCAACTGTGCTATAAGTTTGGAGACATTTTGCGGAGTAAAGAACTCCCCGCCCGATTTGCCGGCATTGGCAGCATAATTGGAAATCAGAAATTCGTATGCATCACCGAAAAAATCTATCTCGCTATTCTCGAAATTATCGAAATCCAAACTTTTAATTCCTTCTATGACCGCCGCCAAACGTCTGTTCTTCTCCTCCACCGTAGTACCCAAACGATTGCTCGTGGTATCAAAGTCCGCAAACAATCCTTTGATGTCGTCCTCCGACGGATAACCCTTGGCAGAGTTTTCCACCGCTGCAAAAATAGCGGACAAATCAGTATTCAAATCAGTATTTGTGTTGGCTTTATTGGCAATATTGCAGAAGAGTTGACTCGGGTAAATGAAATAACCCTTTGTCCTTATGGCATCACATTTTATTTCATCGGGAATTTTCTCATCAGGTAAACTCGAATAATCAACATTTTCATCACCACCCTCCATATAATTGGTGAAATTTTCGCTGATAAACCTGTAAAAAAGCGTTCCCAACACAAATTGTTTAAAGTCCCAACCATCAACAGCTCCGCGAACCTCATTGGCTATCTTCCATATCGCAGCCTGTAACGCTTCTCTCTGTCTTGTACTTGTCATATAATATCCATTTGGTTTCCAATTTGCAAAAGTACAAATTTATGACGAGGATAACAAATATCCGTATTTGCAGATACTGTTGTTCGCTCGTCGGTTCGGACGGTGCGTTATTTGTTGTGTTGCAGTTTGTATATTTCTTTTTGTCGTTCGATTTCGGTGCGTAGTTGCTCTTCGGTCGGCAGGTAGGTTTTGTATTTGGCGGCAAAGAGTTGTTCGTTGCCTTTGAGTATGGAGTAGCGGGCTATGTCTTTGCTCGTTTCGGAGCAGAGAACGATGCCTATGGTCGGATTGTCGCCTTCGGTACGGTTCAATTCGTCGTACATGCGTACGTACATGTCCATTTGTCCCACGTCTTGATGTGTGATGGTTCCTATTTTGAGGTCTATCAGCACGTAGCACTTCAATACGACGTTGTAGAAGACGAGGTCGATGTAGTAGTCCTGTGTGTCCGTTCTCACCAACTGTTGCCGTCCCATGAAGGCAAATCCTCGTCCGAGTTCCATCAGAAATTCCTGCAAGTGGTTGATGATTGCCGTTTCCAACTCTTCTTCGGAGAATGTGTTGTCTTGCTTGAAGCCCAAGAACTCTGCCACGATGGGGCTTTTCAACAGTTCGAACTTGTTCGGCTCTTGTTTTTCCGTAGGCAGGGTGGGGAGGGTGTAGTGCCTCTCGTAGTATTGGGTCGAGATATTCCTGTCGAGCGTCCGCACGCTCCACATCTCTTTCGATGCCGTTTCAAGGTACCAACGGACGGCGGTTGTGTCTTCTGCTCTCAATGCTTTGAATATATGAGTCCAAGTGAGATTTGGAAATCGCGATTTCCAAATCTCGTAGTTGTCTGTTACAAGGTAGAATTTGCGGAATGAGCGAAGGTATCTCGGGCTGAATCCTTTGCCATAGCGGAGTGTGAGTTGCTTGGAAAGGTTCTCTATGATGCGTTCTCCGTATTCTGCTCTGTGTTCTCCGTTTTGTTCTTCTTCCACGATGCGGCGACCGATGTGCCAATAGGTTTCTATCATGGATTGATTGATGGCTGCGTAGGCTTGTTGCCGTCCATGCTCAATGATGGTGCATACATCGGAGTACAAGGTATAGTCGCTTGATGTTGTCGGCTGAACTACATGTTTGTTTATTTTCTTTTCCATGGTTTTCAACGGTTTGAATGATTTGCTATGTTTGTTGTTTTCTTTGTGTTTCTCTGCCTCGTGCTTTTCCGCTTAAAGGAATATTGTCGGAATCGAGTGATTAAATTCAACAAGGGCAAAGGTACGAAATTTCATTCGGATTGTGCTTGCGAAGGAATGCGAATGTGTTGCAGGAGTTGTATTTGCCGAGTGGTTGTGAGGTTCTGCTTTTTGGGGCTTTCGTGAAAACAAAGGGCTGTTCTGTCGTTGCGGAAGGGGGATATAAAAAGAGGAACCGCCTTTTCGGGGGCGGTTCCTCTCGTCTTAGTGTGTTCTACTACATCGTTTATTCTTCGGAGCAGGTCTTCGCACAGAGGAACTCGCGGTTCATACGTGCGATGTTGCTGCGTTTTATGCTTTTCGGGCATTCTGCTTCGCAGGCGTAGGTGTTGGTGCAGTTTCCGAAGCCGAGTTCGTCCATCTTGGCTACCATGGCTTGTACTCTCTTGGCTGCTTCGGGTCTTCCTTGCGGCAAGAGTGCCATTTGGGAGACTTTTGCGGAGACGAACAACATGGCGGAGGCGTTCTTGCAGGCTGCCACACAGGCTCCGCAGCCTATGCAGGAGGCGGAATCCATGGCTTCGTCTGCTTTGTGTTTCGGTATCGGTATTGCGTTGGCATCGGGTACGCCGCCGGTGGTGGCGGAGATGTATCCGCCTTCTTGGATTATTTTGTCGAAGGCTGTTCTGTCAACGACCAAGTCTCTGATGATAGGAAAAGGTTTGGCTCTCCATGGTTCTATTACGATGGTGTCGCCGTCTTTGAATCTTCTCATGTGAAGCTGGCAGGTGGTTACGCCGTCGTCGGGACCGTGAGGGCGTCCGTTGATATATAGTCCGCACATGCCGCAGATGCCTTCGCGACAGTCGTTGTCGAAGCATACGGGGTGGGATAGTTTATCGACTAATTGTTCGTTTAAGATGTCCAACATTTCCAAGAAAGAACAGTCGGGCGAAATGTTTTCCAATTTGTATGTTTCAAAGCGTCCTTTTGCTCTTGCATTCTCTTGACGCCATATTTTCAAGGTTAGGTTCATTTTACTTGTAATTTCTTTGTTGAACTTTTATAAATTCGTAATTCAATTCTTCTTTGTGAAGTTCGTGTTCGCCGTTGTCTTTGTATTCCCATGCGGCTACGTACATGAAGTTCTCGTCGTCTCGTTTTGCTTCGCCTTCTTCCGTTTGGTGTTCTTCACGGAAGTGGCCTCCGCAGCTTTCTTCTCTGTGGAGTGCGTCTTGTGCGATGAGTTCTGCCAATTCCACGTGGTCGGAGAAGCGAAGGGCTTTTTCCAATTCGGGGTTCATGGAGTTCGCATCGCCAGTTATGCGGACGTCTTTCCAGAATTCTTCTTTCAAGGCGTGTATCATCGGGATTGCTTTGGTCAGACCTTCTTTTGTTCTGCCCATTCCGACGTATTCCCACATGATGTTTCCGAGTTGTTTCTGGAAACTGTCCACGCTGCGTGAGCCTTTGATGTTCATGAGTTTCTCGATTTTGGCTGCGGCTTCGTTTTCTGCGGCTTCAAATTCGGGTGCTGTTGTCGGGATAGGAGAGGAGTAGATTTCCTTGGACAGGTAGTTTTGTATTGTGTATGGTAATACGAAGTATCCGTCTGCCAATCCTTGCATGAGGGCGGAGGCTCCCAAGCGGTTCGCTCCGTGGTCGGAGAAGTTGGCTTCGCCGGCTGCGAAGAGGCCTTCTATCGTTGTTTGCAATTCGTAGTCGACCCAGAGTCCGCCCATGGTGTAGTGTACCGCAGGGTAAATCATCATAGGTGTTTCGTATGGGTTTTGGTCGACGATTTTCTCGTACATTTGGAAGAGGTTGCCGTAGCGTGCTTCCACTTTTTCTTTGCCCAATCGTTCGATTGCGGATTTGAAGTCGAGGTAAACGGCTTGTCCGCTTCCCACTCCGTAGCCTGCGTCGCAACGTTCTTTGGCTGCTCTCGATGCTATGTCTCTCGGAACAAGGTTTCCGAAGGCCGGGTAGCGTCTTTCCAAGTAGTAGTCTCTGTCTTCTTCGGCTATGTCGGTAGGTTTCAATTTGCCTGCTCTTATGGCTTCTGCGTCTTCTTTCTTTTTCGGTACCCAGATTCGTCCGTCATTACGCAAGCTCTCGCTCATCAGGGTGAGTTTGGATTGATAGTCGCCGTGTACGGGTATGCAGGTAGGGTGGATTTGCACGTAGCACGGGTTGGCGAAGCATGCTCCTTTTTTGTGGCATTGCCATGCTGCCGAGCCGTTGGAGTTCATGGCGTTGGTAGAGAGGTAATATACGTTGCCGTAGCCACCCGTGGCGAGTATGACGGCGTGTCCGAACCAACGTTCGAGCTTTCCGGTTTGCAGGTCTCTTGTGATGATTCCTCTTGCTTTGCCTTCGACGAGTACCACGTCCATCATTTCTCTTCTTTCGTACATCTTCACGGTGCCGTCTTTGATTTGTTTGCTCAAAGCGGAGTAGGCTCCCAATAGAAGTTGTTGTCCGGTTTGTCCTTTGGCGTAGAAGGTTCTGCTGACTTGGGCTCCTCCGAAGGAACGGTTGTCGAGCATGCCTGCATAGTCTCTTGCGAACGGTACTCCTTGTGCGACGCATTGGTCGATGATGTTGTTGCTGACTTCTGCCAGACGATAGACGTTCGCTTCTCTTGCACGGTAGTCGCCTCCTTTGATGGTGTCATAGAACAGACGTCCTACGCTGTCGCCGTCGTTGGGGTAGTTCTTTGCTGCGTTGATGCCGCCTTGGGCTGCTATGGAGTGGGCTCTTCTCGGTGAGTCGGATATGCAGAATATCTTCACGTTGAAGCCCAAGGCTCCCAATGAGGCTGCGGCGGAGGCTCCGGCAAGTCCGGTGCCGACCACGATTACGTCCAACTTTCTTTTGTTGGCTGGGTTGACCAACTTTTGGTCTGCTTTATATTTTGTCCATTTCTCGGCAAGCGATCCTTGCGGGATTTTGGAATTAAGTGTTACCATGTTTTTCCGATTATATTTTCGTTACTAATGAATTTACTTGCAGAAGAGAACAAACAACGGAACGATGGCAAAGCCTGCCGGTACTATCACGGCATAGATGGCTGCCAGCTTTTCTATTGCGTTGTTGTATTTTTTGTGGTTCAAACCGAATGTTTGGAAGATGGAGTTGATGGCGTGGAAGAGGTGAACGCCCAAGACTATCAACGCCAATATGTATATTAAGGAATACATTTTGTTTTTGAACAGGTCGTTGCACATTACGTAGAAGTCAGGCTCATAATCCTTGAAGTCTTTGCCTGCGTAGCTTTCCAATTCTTTCTTGCCTTTGAGGTTGACGAGTTCTTTGCCGTCTTTCGCTATCTTATCTGCGGGTTGTCCTGTTTGTGTGAGTTGTAGGAACGGCATGTATTCCATTTGAAGGTTCATCATCATTTCCTGTGCTTTTGCTTGGTCTATCTTGCCGGCTTCCAACTGCTTTTGAATATCCAAGATGCGGTCTTGAATGTGCATTTGCAATTTTTCGGTCTTTACCGTGTATGTTCCTTCAACCAAGCCGAACTTTGCGAAGTAGAAGTTTATGAAGTGGAGAACGAGGAAGGCGAAAATCAAACCTCCCGTATAAATCATGTATTTGGAACCGAAATGTGTTTTGGTTTTGGAGGGAACCATGTAGCGTACGCTTCCTCTTGCCGCTCTGTTTTCAAGTGTCAGCAGGATTGCGACAACAACGTGAACGAGTATCGTTGCCAAGAGTACAATCTCGAATATCTTGACAATCCAATTTGTTCCCATGAAATGGCAGACGTTTCTGTACCATTCTCCTCCGTCATCTCGTATGATGCAGAGGTTTAACCCCATGTGCATTGGCAGGAATATCAGTAAAAAAGCTCCGACAGCTGCCAAAGTCATCTTCTTTGTGATAGATGCTAACTTAACTAACTTCATTTGTGTTTTTGATTTGATTATAAGTACTGATTTTTAAGTTTGCAAAGGTAGCAAAAAAAACGAGACAGCGAAATAAAAAAGGCTTTTTTTTGTCGGTTCGGAAATTTGTAGTAATTTTACCGTCCGAATCTGCGAGATGGAAAAACGGTGGAATATAAAGCAAAAGGGTGATAAAGAGTTGATTGCTTCTTTGGCAAGCAGGCTCTGTACGGTGGAAAACCCTTCAAAAGATGTGTTACGCACTTATGAGATAGTGGCCTCTTTGTTGGTTCAAAGAGGTATTCGTTCTTATGAGGAGGCGGAGAGGTTTTTCCGTCCCAGATACGAGCATTTGCACGACCCTTTCCTGATGAATGACATGGATAAGGCGGTGGAACGCATCATGTTGGCGATAAAGGCGGAGGAGAAGATACTCGTTTACGGGGATTACGACGTGGACGGAACGTCTGCCGTGGCTCTCGTGTTCTCTTATTTGGAGAAGTTCTATACCGAAATAGATTACTATATACCCGACCGCTACAAGGAGGGTTATGGCGTGTCTTTCCAAGGCGTGGAATGGGCAGCCGACAACGATTTCAAGTTGATAATCTGTCTCGATTGCGGAATAAAGGCTCATAAAGAGATTGCTTTCGCAAAGGAGAAAGGCATGGACTTCATCGTCTGCGACCACCATCTCCCTTCCGATAAGTTGCCGGAGGCGTGGGCAGTCTTGGATCCCAAGAGGGAGGACTCCACCTATCCTTACAAGGAGTTGAGCGGTTGCGGCATAGGCTTCAAACTGATAACGGCTCTTCAACGCGAGAGAAACCTTCCGTTCGAGGATTTGTTGGAGTATCTGGACTTGGTGGCGATAAGCATTGCGGCGGACGTGGTGCCGTTGACGGGTGAGAACCGTGTGCTTGCTTACTATGGTTTGAAGAAGATAAACCTCCAGCCCCGCATCGGATTGGAAACCATTCTGGCTTACAGCAACGTGAAGCACGAGAGCAACACCAAGGGCAAACTGTATTTCAACCGTGAGTTGTCCCTGAACGATTTGGTCTTCCTTATAGGCCCGAGGATAAACGCAGCGGGAAGAATGGAAAGCGGCAGGCTGTCGGTCGAACTGCTGAAAGCCAAGAAAAGTTCCGATGTCACGGATGTGGCGAAAAGAATCGAGGGTTACAATGCCAAACGCAAGGAATTGGACAAGGAGGCGACCAAGGAAGCAAAGGAAATGCTTGCACAGAACGAGCGTTTGAGAGGCGGCAAGGCAACGGTCGTTTTCAATCCGAACTGGCACAAAGGCGTCATAGGTATAGTGGCATCGAGACTGATAGAACAATACTATAAACCCACGATAGTTCTGACGCAGAGCGACGACCTGATAACCGGTTCGGCACGCAGCGTGAAGGACTTCGACATCTATTCCATAATAGAAAGCTGTTCGAGCTGCCTCACCCACTTCGGAGGGCATAAGTTCGCAGCCGGATTGAGTTTGAGACCCGAGTTCTTGCAGGAATTCACCGACCTGTTCGAGCAGAAAGTAAGCGAAAGCATCACGGAAGCTCAGACTTTTCCCGAAGTCGATGTGGATTTGGAGATAGATTTGAAGAACATAAACCCGCGCTTGTTCAGAATATTGAAACAGTTCGCCCCATTCGGTCCCGGAAACAACGTACCCGTCTTTTGTTCGAGGCGGTTGGTGGGAGCCGAACGCCCCACGGGAGAGGGAAAAGTGCGGATAGTCGGTTCGAACCATCTGAAACTTTCGGTTGTTTCCCGTGAAGTATCCTCCTATCCCTGCGACTGCATAGGCTTCGGCATGGGCGAGTACTACGAAAGGATAGCCAAGGGCGATAAGTTCGACATCTGTTATCAGATAGACGAAAACGACTACAACGGACAGGTAACCTTGCAGTTGAACTTGAAGGATTTGCATTTTTGTACGATTTAATCTGAGAAAGGAATTATGGCAAACGACGATAAAAAGATAATATTCTCGATGGTAGGCGTTGGAAAACTCATTCCGCCTTCGAGACGCATATTGAAAGACATATATCTATCCTTCTATTATGGAGCGAAGATAGGCATAATAGGCTTGAACGGTTCGGGAAAGTCCTCATTGTTGAAGATAATAGCCGGATTGGACAAATCCCATGAAGGCGAGGTGCATTTCTCCCCCGGTTACTCCGTCGGATACTTGGAACAAGAGCCACGCTTGGACGAAAACAAAACCGTGAAAGAAGTCGTCATGGAGGGAGTGAAAGAAGTCGCAGACCTTATCGACGAATACAACAAGCTGAACGAGAAGTTCTGCGAACCGATGAGCGACGACGAGATGGCGGCTTTGATTGAAAAGCAAGGCGAGTTGACCGAACTCATGGAGCAGCACGATGCATGGAATTTGGACAGCAAGTTGGAGAGGGCGATGGACGCCTTGAACTGCCCCGAGGACGATGCCTTGGTGAAGAACCTCTCCGGAGGAGAGCGTCGCCGTGTGGCATTGTGCAGAATCTTGCTTCAAGAACCCGACATCCTGCTCTTGGACGAGCCTACCAACCATTTGGACGCAGAGAGCATAGAATGGCTGGAGCAGCATTTGCAGCAATACAAAGGCACCGTCATAGCCGTGACGCACGACCGTTACTTCCTCGACCACGTCGCAGGCTGGATATTGGAACTCGACCGAGGCGAGGGAATACCTTGGGAAGGCAATTATTCATCTTGGCTGGAGCAGAAAACGAAACGCCTTTCCATGGAAGAGAAACAGGAAAGCAAGCGAAAGAAAACCCTGCAAAGAGAATTGGAGTGGGTGAAGATGAGTCCCAAGGCACGTCAGGCGAAGGGCAAAGCCCGTTTGTCATCATACGAAAAGATGATGAGCGAGGACGTGAAGGAGAAAGAAGAAAAATTGGAGATATTCATACCGAACGGACCAAGGCTCGGAGACAAGGTCATAGAGGTGAAGGACGTATCGAAGGCATACGGCAACAAACTCTTGTTCGAACACCTGAACTTTTCCCTGCCGCCTGCCGGCATAGTCGGCGTGATAGGAGCGAACGGAGCAGGAAAAACCACTTTGTTCCGCATGATAATGGGGTTGGAAAAGCCGGACAGCGGCAGTTTCGAGACCGGACCGACGGTCAAAATAGGCTATATCGACCAGCAACACCAAGACATAGACCCCGAAAAGAGCGTTTGGGAAACCATCTCCGCAGGAAACGAGCAAATATCCCTCGGAGGCAGATTGGTCAATTCCAGAGCCTACGTCTCACGCTTCAATTTCTCGGGAACGGATCAAAGCAAGAAGACCGGCGTCCTTTCCGGCGGTGAAAGAAACCGCCTTCACTTGGCAATGACACTGAAAAGCGAAGCGAATGTATTGCTTTTGGACGAGCCGACGAACGACATAGACGTGAACACGTTGAGAGCCTTGGAAGAAGGATTGGAAGACTTCGCAGGCTGTGCCGTCGTAATCTCCCACGACCGTTGGTTCTTGGACAGAATAGCCACACACATACTCGCCTTTGAAGGTAATTCGCAGGTTTACTTCTTCGAAGGCTCGTACTCCGAATACGAAGAAAACAAAAGAAAGCGTTTGGGAGATACCGCACCCAAGCGAATGAAATACAAAAAACTGATTGCAGATTAGTAACGAAAAGCACTGCGATTATGGAAGGAAAAATCGAAATCAAAATTTGTGTAGGCAGCTCATGCTTTGCAAAGGGTAACAAGAACAACCTCGACTTCGTGCAAGAGTACTTGAAGGTAAACAACCTGAACGCCGTGATTACCACCAAAGGACAACTCTGTACGAAGCAGTGCGACAAAGGTCCTGTCGTCGTCATTGACGGCGAGACTTACACCCATGTAAGCAAAGCCGTTTTGATGAACCTTCTCGAAGAAAAACTCAAACATGAAATTTTCCGAAGCAAAGATTCCGCCGATGCAAACGAGTAAGAAGCATAACGAAAGCAAAAGACTGCTCATTTGCACGGGAGCACCTTTTTACGAGAACGAAGATAAACAGATGGCGGAGCAAGTGCGTTTATACAGAGGAAAGAAAATCGTATGCGGAGGAACGACTTCGCAAATCCTTTCGAGAGAATGGAATGAAGAACTGACCATCGACCTCGACAGCATGAAAGCAGGACTGCCGCCTATGGCACGCATGAAAGGCACAGACCTCGTAACCGAAGGCGTGATAACGCTCCGAGCCCTGACAGAACTGCTGAGAGAGAACCCGCAAGACGAAAGCCGTCATGAAGGAGCCGCATGGGAGATATATCGAATGATAAAAGAGGCAGAGGAGATAGACCTGTTGGTCGGAACGAAAACCAACCCGGCACATAGAAGCCCGAGCCTCGCCGGTCTGTTGGCAGACAGGCAGGATTTGGTCGAAAACATGGCATATACGCTCGAAAAACAACATGGAAAAGAAGTAAGAATAAAACGTTTGTAGATAAAGAAGGGTAAGACAGAGGGGAAAGCAAGAACCAGAACAATACCAAGTGAGATATGTTAAAGGTAAGAATTTGTGTAGGAACATACTGTTACATAGCAGGAGGACATAAGCTGGCAAAGATGAAAAAGAACCTGCCCGCCGAACTCAAAGACAAAGTCGAAATCATCGGCTCCGCCTGCTTGGGCTGCCATGAACACGAAGGAGTGGCTAAACCGCCCTACGTAAAAGTGGAAGACGTGGTAATAGAAGAATGCACCGAAGACAAATTGCTGAACGAAATCCGCAAGCAACTCGATTTGGAAAGGAAATAAGGAACGAAGAACCATAAACAAAACAAAATACATAATGGCAATCAACAATGCAGTAGAAATTCGCAGAGAGATATTGACGCGTTTGGCACGTCTTATCGTAAACGACGAATTGGAAGAGAAAATAGACAGACTCCCTTTGGAGATGAGACCGAAGAAGCACGGAGCCACCCTACGTTGCTGTGTGCATAAGGAAAGAGCCGTTGTCAAATACAAAGTGATGGCACTCTTGGGCTTCAATGTCTATGATGAAAAAGACGAATTGGACAACCTTTCACACTATGTGAAGCTGAGAGAGACGACAGACAAGACACCGGTCATGATGACCGTGGTGGACGAAGCCTGCTCCTCATGCGTAAAGACCAACTACATAGTAACCAACCTATGCCGTGCCTGTGTGGCAAGACCATGCACTTACGCCTGCAAGAAAGGCGCAATCACTGTTGGCGAGCAAGCACACATCGACCCCGATAAGTGCGTAAGCTGCGGAATGTGCAAGGAAGCATGTCCATACCATGCAATCATATACCAACCTGTGCCGTGCGAAGAAGCCTGCCCTGTCGGAGCAATCACCAAGGACGAATACGGCGTAGAACACATCGACCCCGAGAAATGCATCTATTGCGGCAAATGTATGGTCGCATGTCCGTTCGGAGCAATCTTCGAGAAAACCTTCATGATAGACATCTTCCGCGACATCAAAGCCGGCAAGAAAGTCGTAGCCATGGTGGCACCGTCATTGGGCGGACAATTCAAAACCGAATACGGAAAAGTACTCACGGGCATAAAGGAACTCGGCTTCTCCGACGTAGTCGAAGTAGCATTGGGAGCAAACATAACCACCGACAACGAGAGAGAAGAATTCATAGAAAGAATGGGCGAAGGAGCACCGTTCATGACAACCTCATGCTGTCCGAGCTGGATGAACCTCGTGCGTAAACACATTCCGGAAATGCAACAATTCGTCTCCACGACCTATTCCCCTATGGTTTACACCGCAAAGCACGTCAAGGCACAAGACCCCGATGCCGTTACCGTCATGGTCGCACCATGCGTCGGCAAAAGAAGCGAAAGCTACCTTTACAAAGACATCGTGGATTACGTCATAAGCTACGAAGAATTGGAAGCCCTCTTCAAAGCCACCGACATGGACTTGGAAAGCCTTGAACCGACCGCCTTGGATCCTAACATAGCAGGACACGGCAGAGGTTTCGCCATGATAAACGGCGTAACAGCCTCCGTCAAAGCCACCGCACCGGATCCTAACGTAATCAAGGAGGTAATCATAGACGGCTTGAACAAACAAGTAATCCGTCAGTTGAAACAATACGCCAAGGACGGAAAATGCCCGGGCAACTTCATCGAAGTCATGTCATGCCCCGGCGGTTGCGTCAACGGTTGCGACACAATCAACAACCCAAAAACCGCAGCCCGTCAAATACTGCCGACAACCAAGTAAACAAGTGTAATACACAAGTAGAATGACGAAGAAAGGACGCTCTCGTTAAAGCCCATGGCATTACCATGAGTGTCCTCTCTTTTTTTTATCGAGACGAACACATACATAAACGCAACCATGAAAAAAATAATAATCCAAGCCCTTTCCTTCGGAATAATCTATTGGGCAATCTATCCCCTTGTCTCATTCCTTTTCGACCGGAAGTGGGATACTTCATCATACAACCTTACCACCCTGCTAAGCGGTATTGTATCAGGCTTTCTGTACGCCTTTTTGATGAAGTGGATAGAGAAAATGAAAAAGTCATGACAAAGGACGGTATTTTTCGATTTGTCGAATAACCGACCTATGACAGAGTAAAGAAATAAACACACAAACCGAGTCCCTGCCGACACAATCGACAGGGACTTTCCTTTTCATACCCCGCACCGACCCCCTCAACCTATATCCTTCGGCAATTTATCTCTCCGCTTCGGAAGAGTTATGCCTCTACTGCACACTATTCCCGTCGGACAGGAGATGACTTTCGATAATTGGTACTTATCCTCCCTGCCATAGAATATAATTTGCTACATTTGCACGATAAATTGCAACGAAAAATCATTGATGACTACCACAATCAACATATTGGACAGCGAATATTCGCATTGGCTGAAAGACCTTTGCAAGCGTTACCGTCGTAGCCGAATAAAAGCAGCCGTGGCGGTGAATGATACAATGCTTAAATTCTATTGGAGCTTGGGAAGAGACATCGTCATACTCAAAGCAGAAAGCCGTTGGGGAAGTAAATTCATGGCGAATTCGAGCAGGGATTTGAAAGAAGTCAACCCTGATGCAGCATGTTTCTCGCCGACCAACCTCTTGTACATGAAAAACTTCTATCGCTTGTACCATTCTTATTGCGAAATTACTCCCCAACCCGGGGAGCAATCGGAAGACAAATCCGAAAGTACGATTACCCAAGCCGTTTGACAGATTACTCCCCAACTTAGGGAGCAAATGGAAAGGGATATATTCGCACTGCCTTGGGGACATCACAAATTGATAATGGATAAATTCCTGAAAGAGCCGCAAAAGGCTTTGTTCTATGTGCATCAAACGGTGGAAAACGGGTGGAGTCGGAATATGCTTCATAATTTTATTGATACCGATTTGTTTGAACGTCAAGGTAAAGCATTGACAAACTTCAAGCATATCTTGCCGGCTGTTGACAGCCACCTTGCACAGGAACTCACCAAAGACCCTTACTGTTTCGGGTTTGCCGGAGTAACAAAGCCATACAATGAAGCAGTTCTTAAAAACGCCTTACTCGACACAATATCACCCGATTTCTTACGGAATTGGGTACGGGATTTGCATACGTTGGCAAGGAGTATAGGTTGCAAATCGGAGAAAAGGAAAACTTCATCGATTTGCTTTTCTATAATCTTACGCTTTCGTGTTACGTGGTCATAGAAGTAAAGATCGGTGCATTTGCTTTTGCAGATGTAGGTCAATTAGGCGGCTATGTGGCAGCATGTAATCATATCCTGCGTAAAGCAGGAAGAGACAACCCCACCATAGGCTTGCTTATATGCAAGGAAAAAGACCGCATACAAGCACAATACGCCCTTGAATCGAGCAGCCAGCCGATAGGGATTTCCGAATACGAACTCGAAAAATTCTATCCCGAAAAAGTAGAGGGAACAATCCCAACCATAGAATAATTGGAAGCAAAACTCAACACAGCCGAATAATTCCCGATTTCTTTCTTCACGCTTTTTGTTTCCTCCCTTTCAGCCATATCAGGAGCAGGTCGGCAGGGTCGGCGGTGGGTGGGAGGGGAGAGGAGGCTCGGAGGCGGCTTGCGGGGCAGTCCCACCATGGGACGATGCGGAGGGTTTTGTCCGTGAGACGTTGCAGACGGGGCAGGCGGCTCTGCCAAAAGGCAACGGCATCGAGGTCGGGGTAGAGTTCTATTTCGTTTCGCTCTATGTCGGCAATCATCTCCTCTCTCAGGTTCATCTTCCCTCCGCATGCCGTCCACAAGCGGCTGCGGTCGAAGAGGCTGAGCAGAACGGCAGTCTTCTCGCTTTCCACCACGGCGACTTTCCGTTCTTTGTCCTCTTTGAGCAGCTGTAAGCCGAAGAGGCATTGTCGCAACGTCCATGAGGCAGGAGTGGGAACTTTCCTGTGTACCCACTGCGGAGGACGGCTCTTGTCCCTTTTGCCGCTGAGAGGGTCGTAGTGCATTATCTTTCCCGTTCTCACCTTGCCGTCGAGGTCTTTCTGCCAATAGATGACACCTCCGCTGCGTGTCGAGCCGAGGTCATAAAGACGGCAGACCTCCTCCATGCGTTCTCTTTCGACGGGCAGGGTAAGCAGAAAGCGATAGAAATCGTTTTCCCTGTGATGACGGAAAAAAGGAGCGGTGTCCATCTCCAAAGTATGCGGAGCCTGCGGGTTCGGATTGCTTTGCAGATGAGGCAGACGGTCGGACGGCAGGTTGCCGTTGCGGTATCCCAAGGCTCTCGGCGGCAGATGATAGGCACATTTTATGCTCCTGTCGCATTTGCCCGCCCTCTCGTCCGCAAGATACGTCCCGAGGAGGTTGTCCCAATACCTTACGAAGGTTCTCTTTCCGCATTGCGGACAGATGAATTTGCGGCTGCTCCTGTCCAAGGAGTAGCGGTAGCGATAAGTCGTATTTGAATTTTTTGCTGTTGCCATGCTGTCGGTATCGTTGGAAATTTCTAACTTTGCACTACCTATCGTGAGATAGGGATTAATTAGTTTTAGCATCTCGGGGAGGAACAAGAATAATTTAATCAGACACAAGACAAGACGTTCCTTCCCATTTCTTTTACCCCTCCTCCCTATGGTTTTCCAATGGCGAACGATAAGTGTTTTTCTCCTTTATGTAAGCCTTTATTTCTCTGATTTCCCGAGCGGAATAACGGTTTTTCCATGCCCTTGTCCCGAACTTGGAGAGGTGGGACGCATGCTCCGGACGTTCGGCATTCAGACGGCGACGTATGCGGTAGAGAGTGGGTTGCGAAATACCCAGCATGTCCAATACCTCCTCGGTGAAGAAGCACGGATAGTCCTCGTCGCCCGCATTCAAACGACGGAATAATTCCTTCTCTTCCTGTTCCGCCTCCATGAAGCGGCGTTTCATTTCATTCATTTCGTTCATGATTATTTGCGTTTTTGGTGTTTTCTATCAGGTTCATATTCTTTGTCCCGCATATCCCTTGTCCCGTCCCATGTCCCACCCATATCCTATATATGGGTGGGACATGGGACGGGACAGTTGGGGATTTATGCTTCATTTTCGGATTTGATGATTCGTTGCACGGTGGATTTGCTTTGCGGGACAAGCTCCGATATTTCGCGTATGCTTTTTCCCTGCTTGTAGAGTTTGATGATGGTTTCTTTATCTTTCTCCTTTTGTTGCATGAGTGCGAGTTGCTCTTCGTTTACAGGGGGTATCACAGGAAGATAAGAGTTGATTTCCGATAGTTCCGTTCGTCCGCCGGTTGCGGTGAAGTTCATGTCGGAGTCGGTTTGCAGGTCGAAGGATTGTTGTTTGTAGTCGTTGGGGAGGTAGTTGCCTTTGACGATGCAGAGGTGGAGAAGGTCTTTGTTTCTCTTGCTGCGTCGCAACTCGATAAGCACACGCATTTTGGCTTCAAAGGCCTGCGAGCCGAGGGCGTTGAGCTTCGATGGAGCGGTGTTCTCTCCCGTTTTGCGGATATGGTGGGCGAACAAGATGAAACAGCCGTGGCGACGAGCCGTGTCGGCAAAGAGGTTGAGCAGATTGCGGATATTGTTGCTTTGGGAGATGTCGTCCTTGCATATATCGCCGAAGGTGTCTATGATGACCAAATCGACAGGCTTTGCAACAAGGCATGCTTCCACCTTTTCGGCAATGCAATCGCAGGAGAAGAGGAATTCCACCCTCTCGGCTTCCTCCTTGGAGAGTTGCCATGCCTTGTTCTGTCGTTTGAGCAGCTCGCTCATCGCACCGCTGTCGTCCTCCGTGGAGACGTACAGCACCCTCTTGTGAACGGGAAAGGTCTTCCAGAGAAGGAAGTCCCGTCCGCATGCCACACAGGCGGCGAGTTGTCGCAGCAGGGTGCTTTTGCCGCAGTCGCTACTGCCGATGACGGCACCCAGACCGCATTGCGGAAAGAGAGGTTCGACCAATACGGGTTGCCTCTCCGCCGGATTTTCCAGCAGTTCCCGCATGCTTGTGGTTTGTAAAGGGCTTGAAGTATTCGTGATAGCCATTGTCGTTAATCTTTTCGTAAAAAACAATCGAAATTCAAACCTGCGGATTGCTCCGTTTCGAGTTTCGACGATGCAAAGATAGAGGCTTAATGCCCTGTTCTCCAAATGCTTTTTCGGAAACAGGTAAAGCATCGGATGAGGTGTCGGAATGGAAATTTTCATCGACGAACCAGATTTTTTCCGATTAGGATTTCCAAAGGAGAAATATTGTTATTAAATTTGCAATCCGGTCGTGTAACCGTTGTTGGGCAAAGCATAGAAAAATCGGAGGCAGAAAGAAGCCTCGGAAATGCTTTTCGTGTTGCAGGTTAATCGTTTGCAGGTAGAAAAAACGATAGAAATTCATAATATGACAAAGGGTTTGCAAAACCATGGAGGACTTGGCAAGGGAGCGAAGCTCGCAAGAAACGGAATGGGACGCAGGTCTCGTGCAGGATTTGACACGGGAAGTATTCGACAGGTACTTCTACGTGAAATATCCCCCTGCGTGGTGGCAGAAAGTTTTGCAGACCGGCAAACGATGCCTCGGAATGCAGAAGAACAAGCCCAACGAAGAGAACGGAAAGCCCCTCTTGAACAATGCCGAGTTGGGTCGTTTGAGCTATATACTCCGAATGACGGCAGGAAATTTCAATAACGTCTTCGGCACAAGGATAAAACCCTCCAACATACCCTCCACGCCGAAAGGCTTCTGCAAACAAAGCGAGAATGAAGAACGAACGAATGTTTACCGTCTTTGTACGGACATATTCGACCGGCATGACAAAGTGCTGTTCGTGCCGAAGATGACCCCCGAGGACATAAAGCGGGAATGGGACGCAAAAGAAATGGAAACCGAAAGACGTATAGAAGAGTATAAAGCAAAGATTGAAGCAGAACATCGCAGAAGACAGAAATACAGACAACAATACAAACAACGTCTTGATGAATCCGACAACAATGAAAAACCGAAACCAGACCTTTAATCGGGAAGAAAAGAGGAGAGAAAGCACAAAAAACGGGAGGCTTCCAACCTCCCGTGCCGAAAAGAACCGTCCGTCGTCTATTGTTGCAGCCCGTTGACCTCCAAATCGGCAAGTTCATACTTGCTTTTCGCCAGAGACTTCATGAAATCCGCAGAAGGATAGAAGCGGCAACGAGTGTGGCGAATGGTTTCTGCCGTTACTGCGTCCGCACTATCCACCGCTTTGGCTGAAATAGCCGGAATGAATGAACCCAACAAGCCGAACTTCACCGCCTGACCCGAAAGCACATACTTGGAAACATGGATTTCCATCGCTTTCAGGCAAGCCAACACATCGGGATACGAAACCGTGGTCGATTCCGCAATGTCGCTTGCGATTTGGTCGATAAGCACGTCCTGACCTCTGAACAAACGGGCAAGGAACTTCTCACCCGGATTTCTGCCCACGCTGATGAGCCTTTTTACTTTTACATACTTGATAGCCATAGTACAATAAAATTTGAATTAAACAAAAACTTTAATTTGGAACTTCCAAGCGTTGCAACCTCTTTTCTTGTTTCCGAGAGCAAAATTACAACCATATTTCCCTGCTGCCAAATCCCTGAATGAAGTTGAACGAACTTGAATGAAGCGGACGAAAAACGATGAAACCCGAACAAAGAATACCCGCGTTTTTCACCCCGCCGACACCCCGTGAATCGCCGAAAGACAAAAACGAACCGCCCATTCAAAAAATCCGTTCGGCAAACGAACCTCCTGAAACAGGCTGACCTTTCACGCATGATTTGTACGAAGTGTATAGGTAGCCGAATTTCCCGCCGAATTGCCGAACGAATTTCCCGCCGAATTGCCGAACGAAATTCCGCCGAATGACCGGATGAAATTCCGCCGAATTGCCGAATATTTCGCTTGATTGCTTTGTAATTCAGTAAAGTAGGGTGCTTTTGAAAAGGTGTGCTGATTTCATGTTTCGGAGAACGTTTTTCGGTGCAGGTTGCGGGGGTGGGTGAGCATGTGCTTTTTTTGTGCGTAAAGGCTTCTTTTGTTTGAAGAAAACACTATCTTTGCACGAAAATATAATAAAGAGATATGGCACTGATTAAATCTATTTCGGGTTTCAGAGGTACGATAGGCGGTAGGGCCTCCGAGGGCTTGACACCTATCGACACGGTCAAATTCGTTTCCGCTTTTGCTGCTTTCATCAAGGAGTCGTACAAGAAGGACAAGATAACGATGGTTCTCGGCAGGGATGCGAGGATTTCGGGCGAGATGGTTTCGCATTTGGTTGTGGGTACGCTCATGGGTATGGGCGTGGATGTGATAGACACGGGATTGTCCACCACTCCGACGGTGGAGATGGCTGTGACGGATAAGGGAGCCGATGCGGGAATTATTCTGACGGCAAGTCATAATCCTATGCAATGGAATGCTTTGAAGTTCCTTAACGCAAAGGGTGAGTTCATTTCGGCTTCGGAGGGTCGCAGAGTGTTGGAGCTTGCTGCCATGGAGGATTTCACCTTTGCGGAGGTGGAGAAGTTGGGCAGTCATACGTTGGATTCCACGACAATCGACCGACATATAGAAAAGGTCTTGGCATTGGATTTGGTCGATGTGGAGGCGATAAGGAATGCGAAGTTGAAAGTGGCGTACGATGCCGTATGTTCGACGGGCGGATTGGTGTTGACCAAGTTGTTGAACGCCTTGGGAGTGCAGCAGGTGGTGGCTTTGAATGCGGAGCCTACGGGAAGGTTTCCTCACAATCCCGAACCGCTTCCTGAGAATATATCGCAGATTTGCGAGGAGGTGGTGAAGCAGGGTTGCGATGTGGGCTTTGTGGTCGATCCCGATGTGGACAGGTTGGCGATAGTGTGTGAAACGGGCAAGCCTTTCGTGGAGGAATACACCTTGGTGGCTGTTGCGGACTACGTGTTGGCACATACGCCGGGTGCAACGGTGTCGAACATGTCTTCGACCATGGCTTTAAGAGACATAACCGAAGCCAAAGGACAACAGTACTTTGCCTCCGCTGTCGGAGAGGTTAATGTGGTTGAGAAGATGAAGGAGAAGAATGCGGTGATTGGGGGAGAGGGCAACGGAGGAGTGATTTACCCCGCATTGCATTACGGAAGAGATGCCTTGGTGGGCATAGCCTTGTTTTTGAGCCACCTTGCCAAGAGCGGCAAGAAGTGTTCCGATTTGAGGGACGGCTATCCGGATTACGTCATATCGAAGAACAAAATGGAGCTTACGCCCGAGATGAACGTCGATGACATACTTGCCAAGATGGCGGAGAAGTATGCCAACTACGATGTCAGCACGGTGGACGGCGTGAAGATAATCTTCGACAAGCAATGGGTGCATTTGAGGAAGAGCAACACCGAGCCTATCATACGTATTTACTCCGAGAGCGATTCCCTGACCACGGCAGACCATTTGGCAAACGTGATAATGGAGGATATAACCAACATCATAAGAGAGAACCTCTGATGTAATTCCGAGACAGCATGTTCAAGAGCAGAAGAGAGGTCGTTCTCTTTGTCGTTGTGGTGATTACTGCCGTTTTCGCAATCTTTCCGAGGCTTGACTCGCAACCTCTCAGGGAGTGGGACGAGAGTCGTCTGGCGGTTTCGGCATACGAGATGTATGAAAGCGGCAATTACTTGGTGAGTACGTTTGAATATAAGGCGGATTTGTGGAACACGAAGCCGCCTTTGCTCCTTTGGTTGCAAGCCCTCGGCATGAAAGTGTTCGGAGTCGGGCTTTTGGCTGTGCGTCTGCCGAGTGCGATGGCACTGTTCCTTTCGGCTGTCGCCTTGTTCTGCTTTTTCGCAAAAGGGAAAAGACCGCTTGCCGGCTTTTATTCCGCAATGATATTGATTTGCAGCAAAGGCTTGCTGACGTACCACTTCGGCAGGAGCGGGGACTACGATAGTCTGATGACCTTGTTTTGCGTCCTCTACTGCGGTTTCTTCTATTTGTATCACCTCTTCGGCAGAAAGAGGGATTGGATTTTCTTTTCACTCTGCCTTTCCTTGGGAGTGTTGACGAAAGGCGTGCAAGCCATGATGCCCCTCGCCGGAATCGTGCTGTTCCTGCTGTGCAGGAGGGAATTGCTACGCTGTTTGCGACAACCGATAACCTACATCGGCATGGGTATCTTCCTGCTCCTTGTCGGCGGTTTCTACATAAGTCGGGAACTTGCTTCGGGAGGTTATCTGCAAGCGGTATGGAATAACGAAATAGGGGGCAGGTTCTTCACCGTCATAGAGGAACATAATCAAAAAGCCTCTTACTATTTGGATATGTTGAGAGTGGAACAATTCTCTTATTTCTTTTGGCTTTTCCCGATTGCATTGATAACGAACTTCTTCACCAAGGAGAAAAACCTGCGGCAGGCAAACCTGTACTGCGGGCTTGTTGCAGTGGTGTATTTGGTCATCATCTCCGTTGCAAAGACCAAGTTGGAATGGTATTCCCTGCCCGCAATTCCGGCTTTGGCTGCGGTAATCGGTCTGTGCTTCGAAAGGCTGCACCTGATTGCCGAACGAAAGATTTCCGAAAAGGCAAAGAACAGAGTTCTTTTCTCCTCCCTGTGCTTCATGGGAGCGGCGGTCGTTTTCTGCTTCCCTTACTCGCAGATTGTCCGACAAAACATAGAGTGCGAAGTAACGAACAAATACCTGAAAGAGGATAATGCCCGCGTGGATCTCATGAGAAGGGTAGCGGAGAGAAGAACCAATATGCCGTATAAGGAGATATGCTGTTTGAAAAACGAGAAAAGACAGTTGTATGTCTTTTACTATTACCTCATGGAGCGAAGCGGAGTACGCTTGAACGGAAAGGATTTGTCGGAATTGCAGGAGGGGGACTATGTTCAAGTGAACGATTGGGGCAATGAGGAAAAGATATTGCAAAACTATTTTGTGGAGGAAACAGACGCTACTCCCCCAAGTCATATATATTATATAAAATCCTTAAAACATAAAGAGAATGAAAATATCGGCAATCATACCGAGCTATAACGAGCAGGAGAACGTCGGATTGATGTACGAAAGAATGTCGAAGGTTCTTTCCAAGATAAGCGACGACTATGAGATTATATACGTCAACGATTGCAGCAGGGACGAGACGCTCCTTCGCATAAAGGCATTGGCGGAGAAGGACAAGCATGTGAAGTATGTGAGCTTCTCCCGTAACTTCGGACATCAGATTGCGGTGAGTGCCGGCTTAGACGTATGCCGAGGCGATGCGGTGGTGATAATCGACGGCGACTTGCAGGACCCGCCCGAACTCATAGAGCAGATGTACGAGAAGTACAAGGAGGGTTACAAGGTCGTTTATGCGAGAAGAACCTCGCGAGATGGCGAAACATGGTTCAAGAAGTTTACCGCCAAGATGTTCTATCGTATTTTGGCATCCATGACCAGCATAGACATACCGGTGGATGTGGGAGACTTCCGCCTGATAGACAAAGTCATAGTGAAGCACCTGCGAAATATGCCGGAGAAGTCCAAGTACATCCGCGGACAAATATCGTGGATAGGATACAAACAAACCTTTGTAGATTACCACAGGGACGCCCGCATATACGGCACGACGAATTACCCGCTCAAAAAGATGCTCCGCTTTGCCCTTGACGGCATAACGGCATTTTCGGACAAGCCATTGAAGATAGCTTCCGGCTTGGGTATCTTTTCGGCAATCGTTTCGCTGCTTGCCCTTGTCTATGCCTTGGTGTCTCACTTCTGTTTCAATAACACCATCACCGGTTGGACCTCGCTCATATTGAGCGTTTTGTTCATAGGCGGCGTGCAACTCATAACCATAGGCATAATAGGGGAGTACATAGCCAGAATAAACAACGATGTCCGCAACCGACCTCTTTACATCGTTGAAGAAAGCAATGCGGAAGCACAACCGAAGGAAGAAGAAAACAAGAAATAAATCATGAATAAAATAAGAATATGAAAGTGAAAGACAAAGAAAAATATTACAAGGTGTCTTACTACTGCACATTGGTGATGTTATTGCTTGCATTGGGTTACATAGCCTTTCTCTTTTACAGCAGAAACGTGCTGACGGACGCAATAATAGAGTGTGGATACGAACACAAATGTGTAAAGGGTAGCTTTTTCAGCGGTTATGAGTGCATCGATTGCAACAGCGAGGAGGCACAATAAACCTAACGCATAAGAAAAAGCAATGAAGTAAAGACGGATTGGAACAATCCGAAAAACAGATGAATAGCACGAGCCTGTGAATGAAATACTTCGCAGGCTCGTTTCTTTTTTTGCAGCCGTTAATCAAGATTACAGCTCCGAGAACGGGCAGGAGAGATAAGTCCTCTTATAATTCTCCACCCCTTGAACTCTCCATGCCGCACACGATTTCACGAACCGCCACCGCAGAAAAACGAACGGAAGAAAGAATTTTCCCTTTCGCCCGTTCGCTATCGGCAGACAGACTTCGCAACGATTTAATAAGACAGTACATACAAAAAGAACTTCTTTTGATGATAACGATGACAAGGATATTAACGCATTAAAGACAAAACAAACAGAGAACCAAGAAAAAACTCGGTTTCTTTACGCCAAAAGAGTGCTTTTCCGAGAACTTTCTGTAAATTTGCACTTATCGGTTGAATTCGCATTATGGTAAAAATTGATATCGAATATTTCCCAAGTATAAACTACTCATTGATTAGCAATAGAATAGCAGTCTGCCAATCAATAGAGATTATCAATGATGGGACAGAAGATGTAAGGAATATTATTATAGAATGTTCAGGAGACTTCTTTCAGGACTACAAATCAAGTGTGATTGGTATAATCAAAGCGGGTAAGTCAATCCGTTTTCAAGGTATGGATCTGTCTCCGGTACCTTCAAAGGTTGCGTCCGTTACAGAAAGAACGGTATCAACTTTCTTACTCAAAGTTGTCTCACAAGAGCAATCAGGCGGTATGAAAGAGCTTTTTTCTCAAAGCTATGATATTGATGTAATGCCATACGATCAATGGTTGGGAACAAGCATACTTCCACAATGCCTCGCTTCTTTTGTAATGCCAAACAACCCTGCAATTAACGCTATTGTCCTGAAAGCTGCAGCAAAATTGAAAGAGCTTACCGGATCATCAGCATTTACCGAATATCAGACAGGCAACTCAAATGAGGTTCGTAAACAAGTGGCTGCTGTTTATGGAGCTTTACATGCTGAGAATATCGTGTATCGTTCTGTTCCGGCATCATACGAAGCCCTCGGGCAGCCGAATCAGTACCATA
>OQWM01000071.1_pt1 | contig 47930 bp, 35 predicted proteins | sample 1691531 | NCBI WGS metagenome assembly OQWM01 (sample SAMN03418257, study PRJEB22391) | human gut metagenome | biome: human-gut; feature: organic feature; material: feces | host: Homo sapiens | place: Tanzania | collected 2013-01
ATAATCAAGAAGTTACAGCGTCTTCCTGTCGGCAAACGTGCAATGGTCAAGTCTGTTACTATGGACATGTCAAACTCTATGTATAAGATAGTACGTAAGTGTTTTCCCAATGCAGAGCAGATCGTAGACCGATTCCATGTGCAGAAACTTATGTATGATGCTCTTCAGGACTTACGTATAAAGCACCGTTGGGAAGTGATGGCGGAGGATAATCGCATGCGTGCTTTGTACAAGGAGAAAGGGCTTGAATACAAGCCTGAAATATTAAGCTGTGGAGACACTCTTAAGCAGCTTATGGTAAGATGCAGCAGGTTGCTTGTAAGAAAGCCGAATGACTGGACCGAATCACAGACAGAAAGAGCCAAGGTTCTATTCTGTCGATTTCCGGACATGAAAGAATTTTATTATCTTGCTTTAAGATTGGGTAAGATATATTCGGATTACGATAATAAGGACGTGGCACGTCCTAAACTCGCATTATGGTTTAATCAGGTTGAGCAATGGAACTGTGAAGAGTTTAATACAGTCATCAAGACGTTTCAAAACCATTATGACAGAATACTGAATTTCTTCAATGACAAAAGAACTAACGCCAGTGCCGAATCGTTCAACTGCAAGCTAAAAACATTCAGGGCTGAATTCAGAGGAGTGAATGATCTGAAGTTCTATCTTTATAGGGTAAAACAGTTGTTTGCATAAGAAATACAGATTGTTAAAAACACAACAATATTATATGAGCCCCTTTACAGACACACCTTGCGGGTTACGGTACCTCTATTGGTATAAACGCTCACGACATATACTCCATGGGGCAGGCTGTTCAGGTCGGCCTGGTTTGCCTTTCCGCTCCATACGGTGGCTCCGGCGGTCGAGGCTACGCTCAGCCTTACCACGCTGACGCCCTCGGCGGTGCTTACGCTTACCACGCCCTCGCGGCAGCTTATGGTTGCTCCCGCAGCCGATGCCTCTGTTGTGATTTCATCCACTCCTGTGGCATCCACCACGCTTATTTCGCGGTAGTAGTTGGCCAGTCCGTCGGCACCCACATACGAGCCGCTCTCCGACTTATACTCCACCATAGGCATATAGGTGCCTACAGCCACGGTGGGGGTGTAGTTGAAGTCGAATGTCACGTCATCACCGGCTTTCCCGTTGGTGATGCGCTTCATCAATACGAGTTCACCGCCGGTATTGGTAAACTGGCGCAGACGCAGATAGATATAGTTGGAATAGTCTTTATTAAGGTGTACCACCAGTTGGCCGGCAGATTTCTTGCCGGGCGAGAGCACGTTGTCGAGCTTCATGCTCTTCACCTTAATCGTCAGTTCGCTGTTGGGGGCTATGGTGACAGTGGTCTTCACTTCGGGCTGGGCGATGGTGAGCGCCTTGCCGTTCTCGCCGACGGCTGTCACAGCGAGTGTATAGGTGCCGGCGTCGATGTTGAGATAGCGTCCCAGTGTGAAGGTCTTCTCTTCGCCCTGGTTGAAGGTATAGTCGGTCTGACGCAGCACGTAGCTGCGCTCGGGGTCATTGACATCCTGCAGACGGGTTACCACTCCTGCCTTGCCCGCAGCGCCGAAGTTGCGCACCACAAAGCCCAGCATGAGCATATCGCCCTGCTTCAGGGTTTTGGCAGCGTCGTTTGTGGTCCATTCCATGCGCTGGGTGACGCCCAGGATGGGCTCTGAGGTCTTGTCGAGCACCTCTACCTCGGTGCGGCCTACGGCGCTGTCGTCAAAGGGATATGCCTCGTAGCCCTCGGCATAGGCTGTGACGGTGTAGCTGCCCGGTGTGGCTGTCTCTGGCAGAGCCACGAGCACCGAGGCGTCATAGTCGCTCTCCTCGTATACGCTTGCCGAAATTTTGCCGGTGATTACCTCCTCGGGATTGGTTTTCGAGGTCATCGCCACCACCACCGATTTCAGTTGCATATCATCGCCGCCGTTGTGCAGCTTCACTCTGAAGAGCGCAGCTCCGCCGGCGTGTATCTCGTTGTTGCATGTGATTGGGGCGAGCAGCTTGACGCGTGGTGTCACGGCGTGAGCCTCTCCCAGCACCACCTTGCCGCCCTCTACGGTCATGTCTACATATCTGGGGAAGCCCGTATAGTGGCGCACTACCTGCCATGTCTTGGCGCCTTTGGCCTTGTAGGCAAAGCGGATTTCGTATGCGCCGTCAGCCAGTCCGTCGGCTGTAGCGGTGATGTCGCGCATGGTCACATAGGCTGTTCCCGACTTGCTGCCGGCATAGCCTTTCACGTTGAGGCTTTCCTCTTTGAGCACCTTCTTGATGACGCCGTTCTGGGTGATGACAGCTGCCAGAGCACCGTCGAAGTCGTCGGTATCGAGGTTTTCGAGGATGGTCATCAGGCTGAACGAGTTGCCACCATAGGGAGTGATAGAGAGTCTCACGCTGCCATAGAGAGGCAGCTCCACATCGCCTTCGCTCTCGGTGGCAGGCTGTATGCCCGTCACCATCTCCTGGTCGCGGTTGTAGCCACCGCTTCCGCCGCCTTCGCCCAAGTCCGAGGGGTTCAGACGGTTTACGAGGAAGTAGCCGTTGCTGTCGCCATACCATCCCCAGTTGATGTGCACATAGCCGTTGTCATCATATCCGTCGCAGACAAAGGCGTGGCCACCCTGTCCGGCATCGCTCGCACCGCCGTAGTAGACGGGGCGTCCGGCATCCAGTTCAGCCTTGATGATATTCATCCACTCGGTGGTACCGTAGTAGCTGCGCTTGCGCAGGGTGACATGCTTGTCGTAGCCGAAATAGTTCTTCAGCGCGCCGGGCACCATCATGGGCGAGGCGCCGCTGCCAGCCTTCTCGTATTCCATCTCTACAGCCACGCCGAAGTGGGCTGCCAGCTTAGCCACAGCGTCTCGCTGGGCGATGGGGAATATGCCGTTGCGCTTGTAGTAAGCCAGCATGTTGTCCCAGTCATAGGTGGTCTCGCCGAAGTTGGCAGAGAGTTCTATACCCTTCACGGTGCAGGTCTTCTCGCCTGTTCCGCGGGTGGGATATTTGTAGTAGCGCATAATCTGCGTAGCTGCCGTAGCCACGCAGCCCGTGTAGTAGTGCACGGTCTTGCCTCCGTCGCTATAGGTGGGACACATGTCGTTGAAGGGTGCGTCCTGACCCCAGCGTATGTCGTCGAGCAGCGGAGCCACCACCACTTTGGCGCCGGCGCGTGCCGGTGTGTCGGCTGCCAGCGAGTCGTTGTGCCAGTAGGCTTCCACGTAGCGCGCGTAGAGTTCCATCCACGAGCGCAGGCTTGCAGGTGCGCCGTCGAGGGTGAAGCGGCCGCGGTCGGCATAGGCTATGACATTGGCAAAGCGGTCCTCGCCCGAGACGATGACAAAGCCCTCGTCATCGCCGGCATTGAACACGTAGTAGGGTTGTATCTCCTTGGCACCCGACTTTGCCACAGCCATGTGGCGCAGCACAGTCTTGGCAGAGGCGTTGGGGCGCTGTGTGATGAAACTGCGTGCCATCTGCTCTGCCTGGGCTTGGGTGACGGGATTGGCCATCATGTGGCCCGCGGTCACTGCGATGAGCAGGAAAAGAAAGGATAATCTGCGTATCATTGGGATTAAATTTGAAAAAGGCAGTCCGTGCCTCTGTGGGCGTGCGGACTACCTTTATTATTTATAGGGGCTTGTTAAAGTGCCAGTTTGAATGACTTGTTGGCGGCGCGAACCACTACCACCTGGCGCTGGGCCACGCTCAGAGTGTTGGCGCCAGCCTTGCCATAGGTCTGGGCAATCAGACGGCCGGTGAGGTCGTACACGGCTATGCGGCCGGCTGTGGCGAGGCTTACGCTGATGGTGCCGTTGTCGGCCTTGACCACTATGTCGCCCTGGTTGTCCACGTTGTCGATGCCTACCGAACCACTCAGACTCACCTCTATCTTGTTGGACTCGTTAGAGTACAGGTCGGCCAGCTCGCCGTCTACTACGGTCTGTCCGATGGCGTTCACGGTATAGCTGTATACGGTGTTGTCCTCAGGCGAGTCGATGGTGAAGTCGTAGTAGGTATCTTCGGTCTCGTTTACGCTTATCGCTGTGGTCACCTTAGCGCCGGCAGGCATCTTCTGCTCCACGTTGATGGCGTCGAAGAATATCTTGTTGGTGCTGCCACCGTTGTCGTACGAGAACATGATGTACGATGTGGCTGAACCCTTGGTAAACTCTACCTTGTAGTCGGCAAAACCCTTGTTGGTGGTCACGGTCTTGCTCTCTACAGGTGTGCCCGTAAATCCGCTGACGTTGGGGTCGGTGTCATAGAGGCTCACGGTAACTTTGCTGCCTGAGGTGTAGGAGCCATAGGCGCCCTCTGCCATATTGAAGTTCACGGTGCAAGCGCCGTTGTCGGCTGTGAGGTCCAGCACGGGTGTGGTCAGCGTACTTGGGTCGCCATAGGGCGACAGTACCATGTGTCCCGAAGCCAAGGCAAAGAATACTGCATGCCATCCGGGGGTCTTGGTATAGGTGTCAAAATTGCTCAGCAGTCCGAACTCCACTTTCTCCAGCGAGCCCATGGTCACCTTGGCAAAGTCATCGTCCAGCACCTTGACCGTGGTTGCGGCCTGCAGCGTGGTGGTCTTGGTCAGGTTCACGGCATATCTCTTCGCCTCAGCCACAGCCTCCCAGTTGGCTCTGAAGGAGGTGGCTGTCACGCCTGTGGCAGCGATGGCCTTGGGAGCGTCGATGCTCTTGATCACGCGGATGACCTCGATTTCGTCAGAGTAGTCCGATACGTTGCCATTCTTGTTGCGGCCGCGCACGGTGTAGTAGTAGGTCTTGCTGGCGTCCAGTCCTTCCACCTTCTTCTCTACGGTGCTGGCGTAAGCAGACACTACCTTTACCACCTCGTCCTTGAACACATACTCCTTGGAACCATTGTCGGCCTTGGAGTAGACATCGAGCAGATAGTCTGTATTGGTACGGTCGTGGGCCCACTTGGCGGTGAAGGACACGCCGTCGGCCTGTGAGGGCAGCTCGGGCGCGGGTACAGCCACGATAGTGGGGCTGGTGACGGCCTTGATTTCGTCAATGAAGAAGCCTTCGAGCAGCGGGGTAATCTTCAATTTTGAATAGCTCGATACCGAGCCTGCATATATGGTCACGTCATGCCATTTGTTGTCGTTGAAGACCACCTGCTTGCTGAACGAGTAGCCCACAGCGAAGGTAATGGCTTCTCCGTAGTCGGCTGCGGCACGCACACGGGCTGTAATCTTGAGCACCTGGGTAGATACTGCTTTCTTCAGATAGTCGGTTTCGAGAATTCCCGAACCGGCAACCTTGAGTTTGCCGCCGGCCTCATAGACCTTGGTGCAGCTGCTGCTCCAGCCCAGTTTCTTGAGCTTGCCGCTGTAGCCGCCGATGTCGGTAGTGGCGGGAGCGTCTTCGCTACCCTCGGTGAAGGAGTCGAAGTTCTCGTCGATTACCACGGTCACATTGTCGTCCTGGCCCGATGCCGGAACTGCAAAGGCAAATGCTGAAAGGAGCATTGCCATCATGAGTAGTTTTTTTGTCATATCGTTCTGTTTTAGATTTGTTTCTTTCCTCATTATCCGTAAGTTTGCCCTCTCCGGGCAGTCTCTTTTCACTGTGGTGATGCCGAAGATGGCAGGAATTGTCATTTTTGGCGGCGCAAAGGTAACAAAATATTACAAAATAACCATATATTTATTCCAGAAATATTGCTTTACCGCCTGTTTTTCTGACATTTGTCATGATCTGTGGTGATTTTTGTTAACTTCGTGTTCGCTTTTGCCGTCTTTATGGTTGTCGGTGCTGCCACCGAGGTCATCTCGGCGGTCGTCGGGATGGTCACGAGGGTCGCCGCCACGCCCTCGGCGACAGCCGCCATGACTTCGGGAGTAAGAATTGAGGGGGATAACGTAAAAATAGGCGCCAAAGCCGCCTGTTTCTGCGATTTTATTGTTACTTTTGCCCCAAATGTCGGGGGCGCAGGTCCGCTCTCCGTTGCGGCATTGCCGTGCAGCCATGCAGCAAGCGCCTCTGACCATGAAGACTCTAATGGCATGAACCAGAAGATATATAACCTGGAGGATTTTGCCACCCAATATCATCTCAGCGATATATTTGGTGCCTATGCCGCTCACTTGGCTGTCACAGCCGGGGAGGGCGCGACGCTCGTCGACATGATGGCCGAGCGCACGCTCTTCACCAAGCTGCTGCTGGTGGAGCGGGGCAGCTGCCGGCTTGTCGACGCCGACGGCGAGGGGCAGGGTGCGGTTCTCTCTCGGGCTTCGCTCCTGGTGGTGTCGGTCCGCGACACGGCGCAGCTGCACGATGTGTCGCCCGACTTCGAGGCCGAGTGCGTGCTGGTCGACGAGTCGTTTGCGCCGCATGCCTCCCACTACCGCCTCACCGACGAGAAATACAAGAGCATGCAGGATATCTTCCACTTCATGCGCGATATCGTGCGCCACCAGCACATCAACAAGATAGAGATGATACAGAGCATGGTCAACGTGCTGCGCCTCATCATCGACGAGCTGCCCTACACGCAGCGCTCTATCTCCCACGACTTGGGGCATAAGAAGGCGGTCTACGAAGTGTTCCTCCACCATCTTTATCGCAACTTCCGCAAGGAACGCCAGATACGTTTCTATGCCGACAAACTCAATCTGTCTGCCCCTTATCTCTCCCGGCTGGTCAAGGAGATAAGCGGCTCTACCATCAATGACCACGTCACCTCGCTGCTCTACAAGGAAATCTGCAATATGCTTACCCAGACCGACATGACCATGGGCGAGATAGCCGACCACTTGAACTTCAGCGACCAGAGTGCCCTCACCAACTTCTTCAAGCAGCGCTCGGGCATGACGCCCATAGCCTATCGCAACCGATAGACCCTCGATGGCTCCCTGCGAGTCATCGCTCTGCCCGCCGCAGCCATCCTGAAACAAAACAAGCCTGCAAGCCTAACCCCCCGAGAGAATGAGGGGTGTCGGCCTGCAGGCTCTTTACATACATATATATTGGGATTACATTACTTCAGCGTAAACTTGTGCGACTGGAGCATCTCCTTGGGGTCGAGGGCTTTGTCCAGCTCTTCCTTGGTCATAAATCCCTTCTCGATAACGATGTCATAGACCGAACGGCCGGTATCGTGGGCTTCCTTGGCTACCACCGAGCTCTTCTTGTAGCCGATGATGGGGTTCAAGGCGGTCACGATGCCAATGCTGTTCTTGACCATCTCGTAGCAGTGTTCCTTGTTGACGGTGATTCCGAGGATGCACTCTTCGGTAAGGGTCTCGATGACGTTCCTCAGCCAAGTGAGGCTCTCGAAGAGGCTCTCTGTGATGATAGGCTCCATCACGTTGAGCTCCAGCTGGCCGGCTTCGGCGGCGAAGCTCACGGTGGTGTCGTTGCCGATGACCTTGAAGCAGACCTGGTTGGTTACCTCGGGGATGACGGGGTTCACCTTACCGGGCATGATGGATGAACCGGGAGCCTTGGGAGGCAGGTTGATTTCGTTGAGACCGCAGCGGGGACCTGAAGCCATGAGTCGCAGGTCGTTGCAGATTTTAGAGAGCTTGATGGCAAGGCGCTTCAGCGCTGACGAATAGCTCACATAGGCACCGGTATCGGGCGTAGCCTCTACGAGGTCACTGGCCGAGATGAAATTCTCACCGGTGAGCTTGCTCAGATTGGCTGCGCAGAGTTTGGCAAAGCCAGGCACAGCGTTGAGACCGGTACCGATGGCAGTACCGCCCATGTTGATTTCGTGCAGCAGTTTCACGTTGCGCTCCAGGTTGAGGATTTCCTCTTCCAGGTTGTTGGCGTAGGCCTTGAACTCCTGACCCACAGTCATAGGCACGGCGTCCTGCAGCTGTGTGCGACCCATCTTGATGGTGTCGGTATACTCTTCGCCCTTGTAGCGGAAGGCGCTGATGAGTCCGGTCAATGCCTTGACCAGATGGAGGTTCATGCGGATAAGCGCAAGGCGTATACTGGTGGGGTAGACGTCATTGGTACTCTGGCCACAGTTGCAGTGGTCGTTGGGAGATACATACTGGTAGTCGCCTTTCTGACGGCCAAGAATTTCGAGTGCACGGTTGGCGATCACCTCGTTGGCATTCATATTGACCGATGTACCGGCACCGCCCTGCACCATGTCGATGGGGAAGTTCTCATGCCACTTGCCGTCGATAATCTCGCGGCAGGCTTCGGCCATGGCGCCCGAGATTTCGTCGTTGATGACTCCGAGCGAGTGGTTGGTCTGTGCGGCAGCCAGCTTGACATACGCGATGGCGATGATAAAGTCTGGATAGTCACACATAGTCTTGCGCGAGATGTGGTAATTGTTGATACCGCGCTGTGTCTGCACGCCATAGAGGGCGTCGGCGGGAACATTGAGTTCGCCCAAGAGGTCGGCCTCTACTCTGAATTTCTTTTCGTCTGTCATAATATAAATGGTTATATTGTTTGTATTCGTGTCTGTGATGGGTGTAACCATCATCTTGGTATTTGCGGTGGCAAAGTTACGCCTATTTGTTCATATTCCTTTTATAAAAAACGAACCTTTATTTGTAAAAACCTATCCCTTGCCGGTTTTTCTTTGGTTTCAGGCAGTTTGACGGTGGCCGCCACGGTGCTACATGAACTGGATGATGAGATAGCCCACGCTGATAGAGACCACGGTGGTGATGATGCCGGGCAGCTGGAAAGAGTGGTTAATCACAAAGCGCCCTATACGCGTCGAGCCGGTACGGTCGAAGTTGATGGCAGCGACGGTGGTGGGGTAGTTGGGCAGGAAGAAGTAGCCGTTGACCGCCGGAAACATCGCGATGAGCGCCAGTGGCGGGATGCCGAGCCCTATGCCCAAGGGGTAGAGGGTGCGCACGGTGGCAGCCTGGGAGAAGAGCATGATGGACATGATGAAGAGGGCTATGGCGAAGAGGAAGGGATAGTGGGTGACGATGGCGGCAATGTGGTCTTTGAAGAAGGCGAGGTTGCCGTTGAAGAAGGTGTCACCCATCCAGGCTATGCCGAAGATGGCGACCAGGGCGCACATGCCCGCGTCGAAGACGTTGCCCTTGACGGCGGTCTGCACGCTGGCTCTGCTCACGGTGAGGATGAGCGCGGCGGTCGACATCATCACTATCTCGATGGTCTCGGGCATGGTGACGCGGTGCAGCTCGTCATCTATCATGAACGCGGGCCGCATGGTGGGGATGCTGCCAAAGAGCACCACCAGCACTACGCCTGTGAGAAACGCCAGCACGGCATACTTGGCCTTGGGGTCGGGGTTCTTTATCATCTCGTCTATCAGACGGATGTCCTGCTCGGGCCGTATCAGCCCCTGGCGCACGCGCTCGCAGTAGATTTTGTCTTCGTGCAGCTCTTTGCCTATGCGGTTCTGTACCCAGGCAGCCACGATGATGGCCACCAGCGAGGCGGGGATGCAGACCATGAGGATGTGCTTCAACTCGATGCCCGCGCCGCCCAACAGGTCGGTGCTGATGACGGCTGCGGTGGCTGCCGAGACGGGGCTGCCGGTGATGCCGAGCGAGGCGGCTATGGTGGCGACGCTCAGCGGCCGCTCGGGGCGTATCTTGGAGTTGGTGGCAATCTCAGAGATGATGGGCAGGAGGGAGTAGCAGGTGTGGGCGGTGCCTGCCACGAGGCAGAAGAACCACGTGGTGAGCGGCCCGAGGTAGGTGATGTGGGTGGGGTGCCGGCGCAGAAACCTGGCGGCGAGTCCTACGAGATAGTCCAGCCCTCCGGCGGCCTGCAGGGTGGCTGCCGCCGTGATTACCGACACGATGATGAGCATCACGTCGATGGGCAGATGGCCGGGCTTGAGCCCGAAGATGAAGACGAGGATGAACACACCTACCATGCCGTAGATGCCGAGTCCTATGCCGCCCGTGCGGGCGCCCTTGAATATCAGTGCCAGTACGATGGCAAACTGTAGGAGTATGATAGCTGTCGCCATGATAATTAGGTTCTCTGTTTTTAGGTTTGAGGTCGATGATGTGCCCTTGCCGTAGATTGTGGCGGGCATCAAGTGCAAATATACGCCATTTTCTTCAGACTCTGCCTATAAATTCATGATAATTGTTGGCTGCGGGCAAAAGATTTTTCGCGTGGGGCTGCCCTGCACCCATACGACAATGCCGCCGAAGCCCGCCGCCGACCATGCTGCGTGGCTCTGTGCCATGTCTGGTCGGGTGCGGCGCTTCGGCGGCATCGTGTCTATGTGTTGCCCTCCGGCGCTGGGCCGGAAGGTGAGGGTGCTACTTGCCGGCAGGGGTGCAGAGCAGGCGTACGCCGCCCAGCAGACCTGCGGGGAGAGGCTTCGACGAAGCTCTGAAGGCATTGCTGTAGGATGCCCATGCGTAGCGTTTCTTCTTGTCGGGCTGCTTGTCGCCTATGACGCGGTTGGCCCACAGGTTGGTGACGCGCACCTCGAGCTTGTTGCCCTTCTTCTTGAGTGCGGGCGTGATGTCGATAGCGTAGGGCGCCTTCCAGAGTGTTCCCAGCATCTGGCCGTTGAGGTATACCTCTGCCATACAGCCCACTCCGCCCAGGTCGAGACGGTAGGTGGCGCGCTTGTTATATCCCTTGACATCAAAGTCACGGGTATAGACAGCCGTACCTGAGAAGTAGCGTATCTGGGCATCATCGCTCTCGGTGAGCGAGCGCAGGGTGGGCATCTTGATGCTCTCGGGAGTGTCCTGCACACCACCGAAATAGACGTGCCAGTCGTTGTCGAGCGTCATCACTTCCTGTTCCTCGGCGTGGGCGACAGTCAGGTGCTTCTCGTCGGTAGGTTCGGTGAAGACGATGAACAGCGCACCGTAGGGGTCGAGGTCGAGGTCGATGCTGGTACGGCCGTCAGCCATGGTATAGCCCACGGGCTTGATAGAGGCGTTCTCTGCGTTCCAGAGCATAGGCTTCTTGCCGGTCACGTTGAATGAGGCTGTGATGCGCTTGGGCTGGTCTATCGCGTTGGCTACCCAATAGATTTCCGAGTCTGCCGTGCGGCGGTGCATCCAGCGTATGCTGTCGGGCGTAGCCTTGTCCTTGTCGGCTGCCACGAAGCTGAAGTCAGGAGCCACGCCCGTCTTGGCGAGTGCCTCTTCCATCGACAGGTTTTCCATCACGTTGGCGCGGTTGCTGTCCCATATCTCTGCCACCAGGCGGTGCCACTCGGCGTCGTCGCCCTTGAGGTTGGGCTGTATGGTGGGGCGCTTGCCGCAGATGGGGGCGCCAGCCTTGGCGAGGCGGTCTATCGCCTTGAGCTCGTCGACGGTCATCCGTGTCACCTGGCGGTCTATTACCAGCAGCCGGTAGCTCATTCCTGCCTTGGTAGTGAGCTTCTGTCCGTCGTAGCCGAACACGTCCATGAGCGCGCCGGGGTTCACGTAGTCGAAGTTATAGCCACGGGGAATGGCGGGATGGTTGTGGGCAAAGCGGCCGTTGACGCTGTTGTCGCCGCCATAGTAGTAGGCGATATCTGCCACATATTTGCCCTGCTGCATCATGTAGCTGGAACGGCCGAGATAGTCGGTCCATGAACGGGCTTGCTCTGCCCAGGTCTCGTGGCGGTTGAACCACTGGCCGTAGATAGCCAGAGCGAGTCCGGGCTTGCGGTCGTCGACGGGCTGATGGGCGCTCTCGTGGATGATGAAGCGGTTCAGACCACACGACATCATGTAGTCGGCGATGGGCTTGAGGTTGCCGGGATAGAAGGTGTAGCACATCTCGTGGCGGCCGTCGGCGGTGAACGACTCGCCAGCCACATACTTCTTGCCATAGATGTGGGCGGTAGAGGAGGTCTCGCGCAGGTCGCACTCATACATGCTCAGGTCGGCGCGCTTCTCTGCCCACATGGCGCCCATAGGGATGTCGCCTTTCGACTTGACGCTGATACCGTCGGCGAGCATCTGGCGTCCGTTCTCGTGCGACTCGATATAGATTTTCATGCCATGACGGTGGGCGGCATCAGCCACCTCGGCGTAGAGCGACTCGTCCATGAGCTCGCCGATGGTCTGGCGATAGTCGTAGAGGAACTGCTCACTCTGCTCCACGCTTCCCACGATGACGCCGGTGAGCACGGGCAGCCAGGGATAGATGCTATAGCCGCGCCGACGCTCAAACTGTGCCGGCATCTGCAGGGTCCATGTGGCTTTGCCGGGCTCGTAGCTGTCGATGAGCAGATACTGGATGCCGCGCTTGCCGATGTTGCCGCCAGAGGCGTCGCGATAGAGGTCTATATAGTGCTCGATATACTTGTGCACAGCCTCGCGGTCCATCTTGTCGACCTCCAGACCCGTGGCTTCGGGCGAGGCAGGGCCGTTGCGCGAACCGAAGAGCGACGTACCGAAGCGGTAGATGACCCAGTTGCCACGTGGGGCGTTCCAGGTGAGGCGTCCGTCGGCGTCGACCTTGTCGGTGAGCACCACCACATCGCCTGCAGCCGACACGTCGCTGTCGGGGCGTGAGGGGTACTGGTCGAGGTCGCCGAAGGAGGTAAATCCAGCCTTCTCCTCGGCAAAGTTGATGCGGCTGGTGGTGTAGAGGTTATACTCCATCAGGTTGACATACTCGCCCTGCTTGTCTTTCTGCGGCAGCTGGCATACCACGCGGAAGCAGCGTGCCGTGGTGGGAGGCAGGTCGATGGTCTGCTGGAACGTACCGCTCTGCGGGATGTCGCATACCTTGGTGAATGTCTTGCCGTCGTTGCTCGTCTCCAAGCGGTAGTACAGCGGTGCCGACCAGCTGTTCCAGGTGCTGCGGTTGTTGCCGTCCGAGAGCGACAGCGCCTTGATGGTTACGGGCTTCTCAAAGGTGTACTGCGCCCAGATGTTGCCCTCGGCGTCGGGTTCCACGCGGGTACCCTTGCTGTAGTCGCCGTCGGTGAGCTGTGCCACCGTGGGCTCACCCTTGCTCACCGTGATGGTGGGGTTGAGAGAGGCTATATCGATGTCGGTATCGGGCATACGCACTGCCACGACGCCTATCTGCTGACTGAAGGTTTCAGGGCTGTTGGTGTTTTCTACGTTCTGGAAGTGTCCGGTGGTGGTGTAGATACCGGGGAGATTGACGGTGAGTTTCTTACCACCCTTTACCCTCACCGCGCGCCACGTGATCTTTTTCATGGCATCGTGGGGAGTGACCCAGGGACCGCCCGTGTTGCTCCAGCCCGGCGAGCTGGGGATGGCCATCGTCATGCCCAGCGAGTCGGCGATGTGCACGGCGTAGCGGAAGCAGTCTTTCCACTCGGGCGTCATGTACGTGATGCGGTGGGGCACTATCTGCGGCGTGTTCAGACCGGCATCGAAGACATGGATACCGGCTATTCCGGCGCGGTGCATCCACTCCAGGTCTTTCTTGATGCCATACTTGGAGATATTGCCGTTCATCCAGTGCCACCACACACGAGGTCTCGCCTCTTGGGGCGGGTTGGCAAACTGCTGTTGCAGGTCGCTCTGTGCCATGCTGCCTGTAGCTGTGGTCAGGGCCATGGCGAGTAAGATGGTTCTGATATTTTTCATGCTTATATCTGATTGTTATTGATTATGCGTTTCACTCCCTCGCGGATGGAGGTGAGCCCGAAGTCGTCGGGGTGTATCTCGTCGGGGGCGAGCCACAGGGTCTCGGCGGCGTCGTCGCCGGCAGCGAGCGTCGAGATGTCGTCTACGCGACAGCGGAAGAAGAGGTCGAGCGTGGGGATGTCAATGCCGCTGTAGAGATAGCGGTTGGGCTGACTGAAGAGGTAGTCCATGGCGGTCACGGTGAGCCCCGTTTCCTCCTTTACCTCGCGCGCCACGCCAGTTTCTACCGTCTCGCCCATGTCGGCAAAGCCTCCCGGCAGGTCGAGCGTGCCTTTGGCGGGCTCGCAGCGACGGCGCACCACGAGTAGCCTGCCACGCTCGTCGTAGATGAGCGCCACATAGGCTGCGCTGGCATTGACAAAGTATTCGAAGCCACAGTCGTGGCAGCGCATACTCTTCGCTGAGTCGGGTTGGAGACTGCCTCCACACACGGGGCAATGCTTGAATCGTGTAAGTATATCCATCGCAGTTGACAAGTTAATATGCAATATTACGAAAAAAACGCCGATGACGCTTCTCTTTTATCATAAAACATAGTTGTAAATCAAAAAAAAGCGACCCGTGGTTCACACCAGAGGTCGCTCATCGGTTGATGATGTTTTTATGAATGCTTAAAGTTCTCGTTATATCATAGAGCGCAGGCTGGAGGTTATGTCCCGGCAGCCCGTGGTCTTATAACAGTTTCTTGATTTCGGCGTCGATGTCGCTTACCTGCTCTCCGCGCTTGTAGAGATTGTTGTTGCGGTCTATCAGGAAGAACGCCGGAATGCCCATGATGTTGTAGGTGCGGGCAGAGGTGCCGGCTTCGTCGCGCACGCTTATCCAGGGCAGCGCTGCAGTCTGTGTCTTCCAGAAGTGCTCATTGGGGTCGAGCGAAATCTGGTAGATTTCCAGACCCTGGCCATGATACTTGTTGTAGAGGTCACGCATCATCATGATGCGCTTGGTGCTCTGCTCGCTGGCGAAGACATGGAAGTCGAGCAGCACCACCTTGCCCTTGAGGTCGGTGAGACGGCGGGTCACACCCTTGTTGTCGGTGAGGGCGAGGTCTATGAGTCCGGCCACCTGCACCTTGCTGGCGTCAATCTGGCTGGCAACCTGCTCGTTGCGCACGATGCGCTGGTCCTTCATACTCTCGATGGCAATATTGTGGAGGTTGGTGCCGCGCTCTGCATTGGGGTGGAAGGTGTCCCAGCTGGTGGCTACGGCAGCATAGACCTTGATGTCGTCGCTGTTGAGACGAGGGTTGAAGATGAGCGCCTGACGGTTGCCCAGCACATAGGTCTGGAAGAGCGCGAAGTAGGCATAACTCTTCATCGGCTCCTTGTAGATATAGTTGAGCTTCACATCTTCCTTGTAAGCGGCGAGCACTCTGGCCACAGCCACTTCCACGCTGTCTACGCCCAAGGCGGGATTGGCGACGAGGGCATTGATGGTGCGCTGCAGCTGCAGCTGCTTCTGGGCCAGTTCACGTATCTTCTCGCAGTTCTCCGAACCTTCGACCTCGTATTCGGCCGACATGGTGGGGTAGGAGGCATTGAACTTGACGGTCTCGGTAGAGTCGATGGCGACATTGATAATCTGGCCGGCTATACGCAGACGGTAGAACTCGGGGGCGTCGGTGGCGTCGGCCTTGAAGTCGAAGGCACCGTCTTCGCCTAACTTGACAGAGTCGAGGACTACAGGTCCGTTGAGGCTGAGGTTCTCAAAATAGAGCGTGGAGTCCTTGGCGTCCTTGATGTTGCCATTGACCTCAAACTTCTTGTTGCCACAGGCCGACAGCGCGAGCACAGCCACGCCCATGGCCATGAAAGACATGATTTTGGATATCTTCATTTCAGTCTTGTTTACTTTTTCCACTACAAAGGTAGTGCAAAGCGAGTGAAATACAAAACTAAATTGCATTTTTTTTGGTCATTGCCCCAAACCAGCCCGTTCTGTCGGCTCCCGTGGAGGGCTTGCCTGGCGGTCGTGGAGGGGTGGTTGGTGGTCGTGAAGGGGCGGTTGGTTCCGGCAGAAAGCGGGTTGCCAGTGGTGGAGTGTGCCGTCGCCGGCGTGATGACCATTATGGCTGGCTCGTATCATAAGTCACGTAGGCTCGTGCCTTATGTTACGCGCCCTCGTGCCTTACGTTACGAGCGTCCGTACCTTATGTTACGAGCCGCCAGCGGTGGTCACGGCAGTCGTGATGGCGGTCTCCGCGCTCGCCGAAGCCATTGACAGCGAGCTGAATACGTGCAGTGCTGCGCCCGAGGTCGAGGGGCGCGTGGCAGAGATGGAATAAGAGAGGGTAGGCGATTATGCCATGGCGATGAGCCATAGCAGGAGCAGCGCGGAGGCTCTGCCCGTCTTGAAATGGGTGCGGAAAACGGCAAGCGCCTTGGTGATGTGCTTCTCGACCACCTTGACCGAGATGCCCAGCTGGTCGGCTATCTCGCGGTTCTTGAGTCCTTCAAAGCGGCTCATGGTGAAAATCTCGCGGCAGCGCGGCGACAGTTCTTCCATGACCTGCTCTATCTGGCGGGTCAGCTCGTTGTAGAGCGTGTCGCTGTCGGTGGTGCCCTTCATGTCGGTGCTGTAGAGCTCTTCTGCCCCGGGTATATTGCTGAGCGAGCCTGCCTCGTAGCCATTGACCATCGTCTGGTGCTTGAGGTAGTTCAGACAGCCGTTGCGCACCATGGTGAAGAGCAGGGCTGATATGGAGATGAACGTAATGCTGTCGCGGCGTTCCCACAAGTGGATGAAACAGTTCTGCAGGATGTCTTCCAAGTCGTCGTTATCGCTCACAAAGCGGTTGGCATAATTGCGCAGACGAGGGTAGTATGTCTTGAAGACATACTCGAAAGCATCGGCGTCGCCGTTCTGTATTCCCTCAAAAAGTTCGCTTTGTTCCTTGTAGAAACGCATGGTCTTACACTTTTTTTATTCAGTCACCGTGGGCGTGTTACACCTTATTATATATTAATATATGGCTCCGGCGACCGCATTCATAACGATTGACGGTGCAAAAGTATGAATTTAAGCAGAAAAGTGCAAATATTTTTGAAAAAAATTATCTCCGAGGGGCGGGTAAAGTGTCTACGGGTTGTTTTAATAGTGACAGTATGTCAGTAATGATGTGCTCGGGCGTCGTCGGAAAGACCGCTGGCGCCATCCTAATAGTGAAACCAATACTAACGTTATATTAAGAAATGTTGATGGGAAGTGAAATGAAATGAAGGCATTGGCCAACAAGTATTTCGAGGGAAAGATTTCCCGCGAAGATGAGAAAGCTCTGTTCGATTACCTCGCACAGGACAGTGAGGCTCTTGCCACCTTCCGCAGCTGGGAAGCCGAATGGGCGTCGCGCCCACACTTCGATATGGTCACCGAAAGCGCATGGACACGCTTCTGTGACTGGATGTGTGGAGCCGAGGCTCGTCGGCAGCGCCGGCCAATGTGGCGTGTGGCAGCAGCGGCTGCCGTGGCGCTGCTCATGTTGTGCTCGGCTTTTGTCGGGTGGTATGCCACCAGCCTGCAGCCCGAACACTACTACACCCTCACCGCACCTATGGGCAGCAAGACCCGCCTCTCTCTGCCCGACGGCTCGCTGGTATGGCTCAACGCAGGCTCTTCGCTGCGCTATTCCAACCGCTTCGGCGACAACAACCGCCGTGTAGTCCTCGAAGGACAAGGCTATTTCGAGGTCGCCAAGCGCGATGGCGCCGAGTTTGTGGTAAACACCCGCGGCTACGACGTGGTGGTCAAGGGTACCCGCTTTGACATCTCAGCCTACAATGATGACAAGAATATCACCACGACCCTCTTGCAGGGTAAGGTGGTGATAGACCGCGGCGCCGACCGCCTCACGATGGAGCCCGGCGATATGGTAAGCCTCAATGTGATTACCGGCAAATTCTCCAAGAGCCGCTACACCACCGACCACCACGCCTGGGTACAGGGCATGACCGAATTCTCTGAAATCAGTCTCGAAGACCTCGCCAAGCTGCTCTCCCGCCGCTACGCTGTAAACATCACTATCACCTCTGAGCGTCTGCGCAAGATGGAGTTTGCCATCTCGCTGCGCAACAAGGAGACCATAGACGATGTGCTCGATGCGCTCCAGAGCATCACAAGCATGCAGGTATGTCGCGATGGTAAGGAGATTACCATCGGCGACTGACCCCCGCCCCGCCAATACCAAAACACCCCTGCTAAACACTACTGAAAATAAAACCTATATATTAAATTGTCTAACTAAAAACAACCAACTGCTATGAACAGTAAGCAAAGCAAATTGCTCGGCATCTGCCTGTTGGTCACACTGATGTTCAGTGCGCTCAGCATGAGTGCTCAGACTGTAACCAAGACGTTCAGTAACGAGAGCCTCCGCAACGTATTGAAAGAGGTGGAACGCCAAACCCAGATGTCTGTAATCTACAAAGTGGACGAAGTGAACGCCAGCCAGAAGGTGACAGCCACCTTCCATGCCACACCCGTCCGCGACGTGTTGAACAAGGTCTTGGGTTCTCATCTTGGCTTCAAGATAGACCACAAGATGATTACTATCTTCAAGCGTGAAGCCAAACCCGTTGCCAAGGAAGCCCAGGCTCCCAAGAAGACCGTCAAGGGCCAGGTGCTCGACGAGAACGGTGAGCCCGTGATAGGTGCCACCGTACGCAGCAAGGCCACTGGCGCCGCCGTGGTGACCGACCTGGACGGCAACTTCACCATCTCTGCCGAAGAAGGCAGCAAGATTGAGGTGTCGTATCTCGGCTACCAGCCCAAGTCAGTTACCGCCAAGGGCGACAACGTGACCGTAAACATCTCTCAGGACGAGAAGACCCTGAACGAGGTGGTCGTTACCGCCCTGGGTATCAAGAAGGAGTCGAAGGCGCTGACCTATAACGTGCAGCAGCTCAAGAACTCGGATATCACCGGTGTCAAGGACGCCAACTTCATGAACGCCCTCGCCGGCAAGGTGGCAGGTGTCGAAATCAACGCCAGTGCTGCCGGTATCGGTGGTGGTGTCAAGGTGGTGATGCGTGGTAACAAGTCTATCAACGGCAACAACAACGCCCTCTACGTGATTGACGGTATCCCCATGCCTTCGCTCCAGGCCAACCAGCCTACCGACGCCTACCACGGTGACGCCCAGACCGGCGACGCCGCCTCTATGGTGAACCCCGATGATATCGAGAGCATCTCGGTGCTGAGCGGTGCTGCCGCCTCTGCCCTCTATGGTAGCGACGCTGCCAACGGTGTGGTCATGATTACCACCAAGAAGGGTACTGTGGGCAAGGTGCGCGTGAGCTACAGCAACAACACCTCCTTCTTCTCACCCTTTGTGACTCCCGAGTTCCAGAACACTTACGGACAGACTGGTACCGGCACCTTCTCAAGCTGGGGCTCCAAGCTGGCTACTCCCTCAAGCTACGACCCGCTCGACTTCTTCCAGACAGGTTATAACGTAGGCAACTCGGTTACCTTCTCTGTAGGTTCGGAGCACAGCCAGACTTTTGTCTCTGCCTCTACCACCAATGCCGAGGGCATCGTGGAGAACAACGAGATGTCGCGCTACAACTTCACCGTGCGCAATACCACTGACTTCCTCAAAGACCGTCTGCACCTTGACCTCAGCGCCATGTACATGAGCGTGAAGGAGCAGAACATGATATCGCAGGGTTTCTACTTCAACCCCATCGTCCCCGTCTACCTCTTCCCCGCCGGCGACGATATCCGCAAGTACACTCCCTTTGAGCAGTACGACCCCGAACGCAACTTCAAGACCCAGTACTGGCCCTTCGGCAACCAGGGACTTTCGATGATGAACCCCTACTGGGAAATCAACCGCGACATCGCTGAAAACCACAAGGACCGCTTTATCCTCAGTGGTGGTCTGACCTTCGATATCGCCAAGGGTATCACCCTCTCTGGCCGTGCCAAGATGGACAAGACCTCCGGCATCTATGAGAAGCGCTATGCCGCCTCTACCGACCCCCTCTTCGCCGGTGAGTATGGTGCCTACTACCGCACCAACGACAACACCCGTCAAATCTACGGCGACGCCATCCTGAATATCGACAAGTACTTCGGTGACTTCTCGCTCACCGCCAACCTCGGTACCTCTATCAAGGATGTGGAGACCAGCTACACCTATGTCGGCGGTTACCTCAATGTCGCCAACAACTTCACCCTCAATGCCGTAAACCGCGCCAACTCACATATGGACGCCGACCCCGCACTCAACTACCACCACCAGGTACAGAGTGTCTTTGCCACCGCTCAGGTGGGCTATAAGAGTATGGTCTATCTCGACCTCACCGCCCGCAACGACTGGGACTCTTTCCTCGGCAACACCCAGTATCGCAACAAGGGCTTCTTCTATCCCTCTGCCGGTGTCAGCGCTATCCTGACCGAGATGATTCCCGGACTCAAGAGCAAGGTGCTCTCTTTCCTCAAGCTCCGTGGTAGCTACAGTGAGGTGGGTAACACGCCCGAGAAGTTCTACGCCCTCACCCGCTATACCTACGCCAATGCCACACCCTCTACCACTTCTTACTATCCCAACAACAACCTGAAGCCCGAGCGCACCAAGGCATGGGAGCTGGGTCTGCAGGCCAACCTGTGGCAGGACAAGGTAAACCTCAACGTCAGCCTTTACTCGACCCGTACCACCGACCAGTTCTTCCTTCCCGAACTGTCTGCCTCGTCGGGTTACAGCAAGCTGCCTATCAATGGCGGTCGCATCGACAACAAGGGTATTGAGGCTTCGCTCACCGTCAACCAGCCCCTCGGCCCCGTCAAGTGGTCAAGCACCTTCACCTATACCCTCAACAAGAACAATATCAAGCAACTCCTCGCTCCTACCGAGCTCACCCTTGCCAACGGCAACAAGGTAAACGTGTCGCTCGACGGTATGGATATGATGAACTTCGGTTCGGTCAAGGTGCGCCTCACCGAGGGCGGCTCTATGGGCGACCTCTATGTCACTATCCCCAAGATGGACGAGCACGGCTATCTCATCGTCGACTACACCTCGCGCAACATCGCCGGCGTGGATGAAGGCAAGTATGTATATGCCGGCAACGTCAATCCCAAGTACAACATGGGCTGGCGCAACAGCTTCTCCTGGAAGGGCATAGACCTGGGCTTCCTCATCAGTGCCCGTGTGGGTGGTCAGGTATCATCCATTACCCAGGGCTACATGGACTACTTCGGTGCCAGCAAGACTACAGCCGAGGCTCGCGACCTGGGTGGTGCACTCGTCAACGGCTACCGCATCCCTGCCCAGGACTACTACAGCAAGATAGGACCCAGCGTGGGTGCATACTACATCTACAGCGCTACCAACGTGCGTCTGTCTGAACTCTCTGTGGGCTACAGTCTGCCCATCAGCAAGTGGGTGCCATGGATAGAGAACCTGCGCCTCGCCTTCACCGGCCGCAACCTGCTCATGTTCTACTGCAAGGCTCCGTTCGACCCCGAACTCACCGCCAGTACGGGTACCTACTTCACCGGTATCGACAACTTCATGATGCCGAGCCTGCGCAATCTTGGTTTCTCTGTAAAAGTTGACTTCTAAAGACCCTATAACGATTATGAAACTCAATAAATTCATCACAGGCAGTCTCGCCGTCATGGCATCTGCCGTAGTGCTCTCTTCATGTACGTCTGAGTTTGACAAGTGGAACACTGACCACAACTCGGCTACTGAAGAAGATATGACCCACGACAATATGAATACCGGTGCCTTCTTCTCCCAGATGCAGCACAACGTATTCATCATAGGTCTGGACAAGGGTGCCGATTACCAGGTGGAGGATATGCTCACCGGCGGCCTCTTCTCGGGCTATTTCTCCAATATCAAGGCTTCTTACGATGTGGGCTCGCTCCACAATGCCCATTATCTGTTGCCCGACAAGTGGGTCAACCTGCCCTTCAACGACACCTATACCAATCTGATGCAGCCCTGGCTCTCGCTGAAGACCAACTCTGACAAGAACGGTACGGCTGCCGTGACAGCCCTGGGCAATGTGGTCAAGGTATTCGGCATGAGCCGTCTGGCAGACATGTATGGCCCGCTGCCCTACACCCGCTTCGGTACCGGCATCAATGTGGCTTACGACAGCCAGGAGGATGTGTACAAAACCTTCTTTGCCGAGCTCGACGACGCCATCAACGTGCTCACTTCCTATCATGAGGCATCGGCTTCTGCCAAGCTCCTCGCCAACTTTGACTTTGTCTTCGGCGGCGATGTAGAGAGCTGGGTGAAGTTTGCCAATACCCTGCGTCTGCGTCTGGCTCTCCGCGTGGCTTATGCCAACGAAGCCCTTGCCAAGCAGGAGGCTCAGAAGTCTATCGATAACAGCCTGGGCTTCCTTGAGAAGTCGGCACTTCATGCCAACAATGCCAAGTACTCTTACCTGAACCCCCTCTGGGAGGTTACCCAGAGCTTCGGCGATATGCGCATGGGTGCCTCTATCGACAGCTACCTCAACGGCTATGCCGACCCTCGTGCCAAGGTCTACTTCGCCGAAGCCGCCAACGGTGGTGGCATCCACGGCGTCTATCCCGGTCTGCAGATACGCAACCAGAGCGACTATACAGCCAAGACATCGGTAGTGAACGTGGAGTCAAATGCAGCCATGCAGTGGATGTCGGCAGCCGAGAGCTTCTTCCTCAGGGCTGAGGCCAAGCTCAGATGGGATATGGGCGCAAGCTCGGTTGAAGAACTCTATCAGGCTGGTGTACGCGCTTCGTTCCAGGAGCGTGGCGTAAGCGGTGTCGATGCCTATCTGGAGAGCAACAACGTGCCCGCCGCCTTCACCGACAACAGCGGCAACGGTCGCGACGCCTCGGCGCTGAGCACCATCACTCCCAAGTGGGACAACAACGCCCAGACCGAGCAGAAACTCGAGCGCATCATCACCCAGAAGTATCTCGCCATCTTCCCCGATGGTCAGGAGGCTTGGAGTGAGTATCGCCGCACGGGTTATCCCAAGCTCTTCACCGTTGACCATAACGCCAGCAACGGCGCAGTAAAGACCGACCTGCAGATTCGTCGTCTGCGCTTCCCCGCTTCTGAGTATTCCAACAATAATGCCAATGTACAGGCTGCTGTAGGTCTGCTCGGTGGTCCCGACAATGGCGGTACCAAACTCTGGTGGGACAAGAACCCTAAACATTAATCACCTAAATGACAGCATCTATGAAAATAATGAAATATATTATGCCGCTGCTGCTCATCGCCTGCATGTTTGCTTCATGCGATAACGATGTAGAGAACGCCACGGTGGTCGCCCCCACCACCTACGGCCCGCAGTATTACAAGAACTTGCGCGACTACAAGAAGAGCGACCATTCCATCGCTTGGGGATGGTTCGCCGACTACACCCAGAGCACCTCGCTGGCTACCCGCTTCCTCGGTCTGCCCGACTCGCTCGATATCTGCTCACTCTGGGGTGGCATCCCCTCTGACGACTCTACCCACGTAGACACTCACTATCTGCCCGAGGTATATCGTGAGATGAAGTACGTGCAGGAGGTCAAGGGTACCAAGCTCGTGGTGCCCACCATCATCCGCATCCGCACCCGTCCTGAGTTCTACGACTCTATCTGGGTAAAGCAGAACGACCCCCAGGCAGCCATGCGTGCCTACGCCCAGGACCTGCTGCGTCCTATCTTTGAGAACGGACTCGATGGCATCGACATGGACTATGAGCCCGAGGGCGACCCGCTCTCCGGTGGCAACCTCGACTACTTCGTGGAATATGTAGGCCAGTTCGTCGGCCCCATGGCATCGCCCGACAGCACCTTCACCTATCCCGACGGATACACCATCAAGGGCAATCCCAACATGCTGCTCTGCATTGACTACTACGGTAGTGCCCCCAGCGGCAATACCAACAAGTATACCAACTGGTATGTCAACCAGACCTATGGTGGAAGCCCCGGTCGCGTGCCCTTCAGTGGCTGTCCTACCGAGAAGGTGGTCTATACCGAGAATGTGGGTGACAACTGGAAGAAACCCGAATGTGGCAAGCTGCTCACCTATGCACGCTATCAGCCCGCTACAGGCCGTAAGGGTGGTTTTGGCGCCTTCTTCATGCACCGCGACTATATCAATACGGGCTATGGATGCAGCAACTACGCCAACATGCGTCATGGCATCCAAATCCAGAACCCGGCTATCCACTAAAACCGTAATCACCAACAGTATAAAGATTTAGAACAACGATTATGAATAAGATAAGATTATTTGTGATGGCTATGGTAGCCCTGGTCTTCGCCGCCTGTCAGGAGAGCAACGGCGACTACCGCGATGTGGTTTACATCACGGGCACCATGCAGAAGAATACCATACGCAAGGGTTTTGAGGGTGCCGACAAGGTAGACCTCTCCATCACCTGCACCGGCAAGGTGAGCAGTACGGTCAAGGCTACCTTTGAGGCTGCACCCGAGCTGCTCGATGCCTACAACCAGGCCAACAACTCCAGCTACGTAGTGCCCCCGACATCGGCTTACAGCATCGAGGATGCCAACGTTGCCATCACACCGGGCAACTTTGTGTCCTCGCAGGCCAGACTGATGATAGGCGACCCTACACAGTTTGAGGAAGGCAAGAACTATTGTCTGCCCGTAAGGGTCAAGAGCGACGGCAATCTGCTCGAGGCTGGCTCGGTGGCTTACATCGTCTTCGTGCCCATCATCACTACCGACGTGGCCGACATCTACGCCAAGCCTTTCCTTGTGCCCGGTTTCCGCAACAATGAGGCTCTGGGTCATCTCTCCCAGCTCACCATGGAGTGCAAGGTGTATGTCAACGAGTTCTGCCATACCAATCCATACATTTCTTCGCTGATGGGATGCGAGGAGAACTTCCTGCTGCGCTTCGGCGATGTGTCTTGCGATCCCGACCAGTTGCAGCTCGCCGGTGGTAAGACCGGTGCGCCTTCTTGGGACAAGCCCGACAAGGGAACAGCTCACCCCACTACATTCCCCACTCACTTCCCCACCAAGAAATGGTGCCACTTTGCGTGTGTTTATGATGGCTCTCAGATCACTATGTATCTCGATGGCGAACCTATGGGTGACCCCGTCAAGGCTACTGGCGACATCTCGCTCGTGTGGAGTTTTGACTACGGCACATCATACGGCGACAACAACGGCCCCTTCGCCATCGGTTACTCTGCCGGAGGCCGTTACCTCGACGGACGTGTGAGCGAATTCCGCGTGTGGAATGTAGCCCGCACTCCTGCCGACCTGCTCAACAATATCTGCTATGTAGACCCCCATTCTCCGGGACTCATCGCTTACTGGCGATTCTGCGGTACAGACCAGCAGGAAGACGGTTCGATCCTCGACCAGACCGGCAACGGATTCAACGCCGTGGCAAAGAACGGTGCACCATCATGGGTGCCCAATCATAAGTGTCCCTACTAATACAGTGTCGTCTAACCGATAAAACTTACAACCAATGAAACTGAACAAATTATATATCGCTTGTGGAGTGCTGTTCTTCGGAGCAGCAGCTCTCACCGGCTGTAGCGACGACGAGGTTTACGATGTCGACGGTAGCAACAATAACCTCATCTATGTAGACCAGTCTATAGCCAAAGTGACCGAGTGTACCGTATATCATACTCCGGTAGGCTCATACGGTGACATCACCGCCAACGTCAAGACCAAGTTGCAGTATGCTTCGGCAGACAGCATTACCATCAGCGCTGTCCCCGACACCTCGATGGTGTCAGTATATAATAAGGAGTACCATGCCGCGGCTACTACGGTGCCTGCCGATGTGCTCGCTGCCATCCAGCTGGAGAAGACGGGCGTGGCTGCCGGAGCCAACGTGGCATCAGAGCCTCTCAGAGTGACTATCCCCGCCGAGGCGTGTGCCCGTCTGTCTGAGCCCGAGTATGTGGTGCCTCTCAGACTCTCCGCCGTCAAGGAGGGTACACTCGATACCGACCGCCCCGTGGTGGCAAGCGAGGAGATGGGTGTATATTATCTCGCCATCCACTCTACCAATGATATGGTCTATCTCTCGGGTTCCAACTCCGTCAATTGTGGCATCGTGCGCACTCCCGTAGGTATCTTTGGCGAGGTCAAGGCTGACTTTAATGTGGGACTGCACTTCCAGCTCGACTCAGAGGTCAAGGTGTCGGCTACTGTAGACAATTCGCTCATCGATGCCTACAACGCTGAGCACGGCAAGAGCTATAAGGCGCTGCCTGCCAATGTGGCTGGCGCCATCAAGGTGACTCCCGTTACCGTGGCTGCCGGCGAGGTAAACGGCAGTCTGCATGTGGCTCTGCCCACCGATCTGGGACAAACGCTCACCGAGGCTGGCTATGTGGCTCCGCTGCGACTCGTGGCTGAGTATGCCAATGGTACCAAGGTGACACTCGACAGTCAGGTGGCTTATCTCGTGGTGACCACCGAGGAGAGTCTCATCCAGGACAAGCCTACGGCGCTGCTGGGTACTGCCGTGAGCGACATCAGCGCATGGAAGTGTATCTCTGCTGTCAACTACAATAAGGATGAGCTCACACTGTCGACATGGAAGTTCTCTCAGCTCAAAATCGACAATGCATCGTTTGTCGTGGACTTCGGTGCTGTGCACAAGGTGGGTTCCTTCAAGCTGTCTTGCAACCCCGGCACATCCTTCCGCTTCTATCTGAGCGAGGACAATGTCAAGTGGGTAGATCTGGGCGATGTCGAAGGCAAGGGTACCTATCGCGAAAGCTGGAACAGCTACTGGTATGTGCTCTATGGTGCTGTCAACGCCCGCTATGTCAAGGTAGTCCAGACTCTCAATCCCAACCACTGGGGGTGGAACTTCGGCAACGAAGATTGGGGCGCAAGTTATGTCTCCACAACTTGGGGCCTCACCTTCGCAGACTGAAAATGCATAGAAGATTGATAGAGTTCAATCGATAGCGTTGACAGGGGTGCCCCTCCTCATGATTGGGGCGTGGGCACCCTATACTTTCCTAACAATCTAAGGATAATGACATGATTAAATCATTGCTATTCCTCATACTTTCACTCTTCACGACACTTACGGCACAGGCACAGGGCGAACCACAGTTTCTCGAGACGTTCAAGCCCGTAGAGCGCACCCACGACTTCGGTACCATCTACGAGAAAGACGGCAAGGTGGTCCATGTCTTCCGTCTGCGCAACAACGGCAAGAGTCCCGTGGCCATCTCGGCAGTCAACACGTGGTGTGGCTGCATGGTCGCCAACTATACCAAGCGTGCCGTGCGTCCGGGCGAGACAGCCCAGGTCACCGTGTCGCTCGACCCCGACCACAAGCAGGGCAACTTTGTCAAGCAGGTGGTGGTGCTCGTCAACGACGGTTCGGCCTACGTGCGTCTCTGGGTCAAGGCCAACATCGTGCCTATGGTCCACCCCGTGCGTGAAGACCATCCCTTCGACTACGGACACGGTCTCTTCATGAACCAGCAGATGCTGCCGTTTCCCGAGTTGACCGTGGGGCAGACCCACACCTTCGAGCTGAAGCTCGCCAACGACACCGACAAGCCGATGACCATCCAGTTCAAGCGTGTGCCCAACAATACGGTGCTCAAGATGCCCTCCATGGTGCGTCTCCAGCCCCACGAGCGCAAGTCGATACGCGTGAGCTACCTCTATTTCCGTCGCCACCACGCCACCCGCCGCATCCACGTCATCCCCGTGGTCAACGGCAAGGAGGCAAAGCCCCTCGTCGTGAAGTGGAACGTAGCCCAGAAGTTCAGACTGTTGAATTAAGTCTCTCATACCCATTAAGAGCCCCAGCCCCACCCGGTCTGGGGCTTTTTCGTACCCCAGGATGGGCAGAGAGGTGCGCCCTATATATATAATAAGGTGGAGTGGGGCGGTTGGGGGTAACGCCGTGGTTGTCGTCCTCCACTCGTTGATGCTGCAAGGGGATGAGGTAAACACAAAAAGCCGTGACGGATGCTGTCGGCTTCGCCTCAGTGGGGGTGGAGCCAATGTCCGTCGGAAAACGAGTTTTCCTCCTTGCCATCGTCACCATCCCCACCGTCATGCGCCGCATGACGACAGCATCCCCCACGGTTCAAAAAGCGGCCTGTGGCCGTAAAAAAAGTCCGGCTGTCGCCGGTAAAAAAACAGCTGCTTGAGGAAGTCACAGCACCAACTCGGTCTGGGGCTTTTTCGTACCCCAGGGTGGGCAGAAAGGTGCGCCCTATATATATAATAAGGTGGAGTGGGGCGGTTGGGGGTAACGCTGTGGTTGTAGTCCTCCATTCGTTGATGTTGTAAGGGGATGAGGTAAACACAAAAAGCCGTGACGGATGCTGTCGGCTTCGCCTCAGTGGGGGTGGAGCCAATGTCCGTCGGAAAACGAGTTTTCCTCCTTGCCATCGTCACCATCCCCACCGTCATGCGCCGCATGACGACAGCATCCCCCACGGTTCAAAAAGCGGCCTGTGGCCGTAAAAAAAGTCCGGCTGTCGCCTGTAAAAAAAACAGCTGCTTGTGTAGGTTCCATCCCCGTCAACAAGCAGCCATTCCCCAAGTCTTCCCCAATGGGAAGAAGTTATATCCAAACGCCTTAAACACAACAAGGGTAAACTCCAGTCCTTTTGAAAAGATTGGGGAGAAGCCTTTGTTTTGCTATTACACGCTTGCCATTTCCACTGAGCCAATCTCTTTTTTTACCGGCGTGAGCCGGACTTTTTTTACGGCCGAAGGCCGCTTTTTGTCCGTGGTGTCTTCTGAAGTCATGCTTGTCATGACTGTGGTGGTGACGGTGGCGGCACGAAGGAAAACTTGTTTTCCGACTGCCGATGCCGTCATCGCCACTAAGGCGGAGCCTTCGGAAGACGCCATCGGCTTTTTGTATTTATTCTTGTCCTGCCCCATCCCTTAAATGTACATCATAAAAGTAGTTTCATGGTGCGATACCGATTTTGCAAAGCGCTACACCATTATATCCTGGCTTGCAATCACCATTTCGCACCACGAAATCGGGTTTTCGATGTCCTCGGGGAATATTATGTGGGATAGGGTAGGGCTGTAGCCAGTCTCCGCCATCACAACAATCATCCCGATGCTCGCAAATGCAGGAGGCAGAGGGGTGGAAATGGTGGGAAATGGGCGCGGGGGAGCCCTCCGACTATGCTATAAGCCAACTGGAAAACGATGGTTTGGCGGTTTGCGGTTTTTAACAGTACCACTGATGAATAAAAAGTGATAAAATATACCCCTATAAATAACAATTCGTTAAATATTGTGGCTTTCTGATTTTAATTTGTTATCCTCTCTACCCCCAATCCTTGATATAAATCATCTGAAGATGCCTTTAATGGTTAACAAACGTTAACTCGGTAATAATATTTTATATAATCTTTGCTATTTATCATTAATACTATTAACTTTGCACGTACATATAGTTGCAAAACGACTTAAAAACGGCTCTAAGGTTGTGCTTAAAGGATTGTTTTTTGCGCTTTTGGTTTCCAAAATGTCAGCATAATGCTGCCGGAGACGGTGGTTAGACCCCGAAATTTTGTCATTGAGGATGAGAATTAAATAATAGTTAATATAGTTTTTAATTTAAAAGAGAGAGATTTTATGGAAAAAAGACTATCGATGTTTTTTGCCTGCCTCTTCCTGAGCATAGGAATGGCGCTGGCACAAACAAAAGTTACAGGTACCGTAGTCAGCAGCGAAGACAACGAGCCTGTAATTGGTGCGTCTGTTAAAGTCGTTGGCACCAAGACTGGTGTTGCCACAGACATTGATGGAAAATTCTCGCTCGTAGTAAGCAGCAAGAACGCTGAACTCGAGTTTTCATCAATCGGTATGGTTACCAAGCGCGTTAAGGCTTCTGCCAACATGATGGTAGTTCTCGACCCCGACAGCCATGTATTGGATCAGGTAGTGGTTACCGGTTACGGCCAGGCCAAGAAGGTGGGTGCCGTTGTAGGTGCCATCGGTACTGTAGGCTCTGATAAGCTCGGCAAGATTGTTACCCCGAACTTCACTGACGCCCTTGCCGGTCAGGTTTCTGGTCTGTCTGTTCTTAGTTCAGCCGGTGACCCTTCGACCACAGCTACAATCCGTCTGCGTGGTGTTAACTTCCTGCAGACCAGCAACCAGCCCCTCTTCATTCTGGATGGTGCACCTATCAGCTCTTCATTCTTCAGCACCCTCAACCCTGAGGATATTGCCAATATCACCGTGCTCAAGGATGCTGCCTCTACTTCTATCTATGGTGCGCGTGCTGCCAACGGTGTAATCCTTATCACCTCTAAGCAGGGTCGTTACAACGAGAGCGCCCAGGTTAGCGTCAAGGCCCAGTGGGGTGTTTCTTCTCCTACTTCAGACGGTGCAGAGATGATGAACTCTGAGCAGTATATACAGTTCCGCGATATTATCGGTCAGCCCGTGAGCGACGAAATCCGCAATCTGGTCAAGAACTACGGCCTCAATACCAACTGGTATGACGAGGTGCTGAACAGCTCGGCTCCTACTTATGATATCAATGCCACCATGCAGGGCGGTAGCCAGACAATCAACTACTATCTGTCTTACAACCACCACAAGCAGCAGGGTCTGGTAGAGAAGTCTGCTATGCAGCGCTCTGTCCTCAATGCCCGTATCAACGCCCGTCTGAACAAGTTCTTCAAGGTGGGCTACAGCGCCAACATCGGTGTGCAGGACTTCGAGCAGAACGCCGTATGGAACGCCATGCTGAATGCCAACAAAGTTTATACTAACAGCCCTCTGGTATTTGCCCGTAAGGCTCTGCCCTTCGACGTACCTTATTACTATAGCTTCGACGAAAGCGGCAAGCTCATCAAGGGCGCCAAGGCCGACTTTCTGCACTACTCTCGCATGAAGACCATGGAGCAGGACAGCAGATACCGTCGCTCTTTCCGCAAGCGTATCACCCTCAACACTTCACTCAATGAGGTGCTCACTCCTATCGACGGTCTTACCCTGACAGCCCAGCAGTCGCTCGAGCTGGTCAACCAGACCCTCGACAACCGTAACCTGCCTTGGGAGACCTTCCAGACTCCTATGGGCGACATTGTAGGTGATGGCGCTGTAGGCTCTATCAACACCGGTGCCGTACAGAACCGTTATACCTCTTCTTATCAGTACAACCTCATCCACACTGCTGAATACCGCAAGGGCTTTGGCGACCACAACATCGACGTGCTGGTCGGCGAGGAAACCCGCATCACCAAGGACTGGCAGTTTGGTGCTTTCGTTGAGGGTCATAAGGATGCCCGTCTGATGAACATCACCAGCGGTACTAACGTTGCCCTCTCTGACCTCGAGGACGCTCAGTCCAAGATTGTTGCCAACTCACTCTTCGCCACTATGGAGTACAACTTCAAGGAGAAGTATTATCTCTACGGTTCTATCCGTCGCGACGGTAGCTCCAAGTTTGCTCCCGACCACCGTTGGGGTTCCTTCTGGTCACTCGGTGTGAAGTGGGATGCCAAGAAGGAGAGCTTCCTCAAGGACGTAAGCTGGCTCAACGAGGCCTCGCTGAGTCTTAACTATGGTACTACCGGTAGTGACGCAGGTCCTGGTGCCTACTCGTACTTCGGTCTCTTTGGCCAGGGCTCGCTCTACAACGGCCAGACCACTCTGGGTATCGCACAGGCTGCCAACTATATGCTGACCTGGGAGAAGGTGGGCAAGCTCAACTTCGGTATCAATGCCCGCGTCTTCGACCGTCTGGGTGTCAACATCAACCTCTACAAGAACAAGAGTACCGATATGATTATGGACGTTCCTTACTCATTCACCACAGGTTTCTCTGCTGGTGTGGGTAACGTAGGTTCGATGGTCAACAAGGGATTTGAAGCCGACGTCGATGTAGACATCATCAAGACTCGCGACATGCGCTGGACCTTCAAGGCCAACGTAGGTTACAACAAGAACGAAATCACCGAGCTCTTTGCCGGTCGTGACAACTATACCATAGGCAAAACCGGTCAACGCTACGAGGTAGGCCGCACCTTCGGTGAGTTCTATCTGCCCCGCCGTGCAGGCGTTGACCCCCGCGACGGTGCCCCCATGTGGTACGACAAGGATGGCAACATCACCAAAACCTTCAGCGAGGAGAACTGTACTGTATGGACTGGCAAGAACCGTTTTGCCCCCTGGATTGGTGGTTTCGGTACCAACTTCACCTGGAAGGGCTTTGCCATCATCGCTGACTTCGCTTGGCAGAACGGCAAGTACCTGCTGGTGAACGAGGAAATCTTCACCGCCAACCCCGCCAACGCTACTTCATGGAACCAGCAGACCAAGATGCTGAACATCTGGACCAAGCCCGGTCAGATTACCGACATCCCTGCTGCTGGATACAACGTGACCATGCTCGACGACAATCTGCTCGACAACGCTTCATTCCTGCGTATGAAGACCCTGAGCCTCCAGTACGACCTGCCCAAGAAGTGGCTTGCTCCTCTGCGCTATGTCAAGGGCTTCAAGGTATTTGGTATCGCCCGTAACCTCTTCACCATTACTTCGTTCTCTGGTTATGACCCAGAGCCCGATATCAACCTGGTTGCGTTCAACTATCCTAACTCCCGCCAGTTCGTGCTCGGTGCCGAAGTTACATTCTAACAATATAACACGATAAATGGAAAAGAATATGAAAAAAATATATTTTTCACTGATGTTGCTTGCGACATTGTTCGTTACTTCATGTAGCATGGACCAGAAGCCCTTCGGAGCTCTCGACGACCAGTCAGCAATTCGCAACGAGAAGGACCTCTATCAGTTCCGTAACATCCTCTACAGCAATCTTCGCGGTCTTACTTCCGGCGGCTGGCTCTACCAGCCCGACCTGGTAGCCGACGAGTTTGTAGGCTTGTTGAGCAACGGTAACCGTAACGGTGAGCTCAACAGCGGTAACATCCTCGCTTCTACCGGTGAAATCGAGAGCATGTGGGGTGGCTGCTACGGAGTCATCAAGAACTGTAACAAGCTGATGGAAGAGGCCGACAAGCTGCTGGGTCAGGAGGGTCTTACCGATGCCCAGGTGCTTGCCATCAAACGCTATCGCGCCGAGGCTTCGTTTACCCGTGCCTATGCTTACTTCTTCCTGGCCGACCACTTCTGCCAGTCTTATACACAGACCAATCCCGAGGCAGAGCACTCTGGTCTGCCCCTGCAGACGGTCTACTATCCTACAGCCAGTGCATCCTACTATCCCGACCGCAGCACATTGGCAGAGACCTTCAGTCTCATCGAGACCGACCTTGCCAATGCCTACGACGGCATCAAGGCCTATGAGGCCAGCGGTGCTTCTGATGTAGCCGACCTGCTCAAGCCCAACGCCGCTTACGTATCTTCGTTCGCCGTAGAGGCTATGATGGCTCGTGTGGCTCTCGTCAAGGGCGACTATCCCACTGCTCTTGCCAAGGCCAAGGACGTAATCACCAACGGTGCCTATACTCTTACCACCATTGCCGATTACAAGAAGCTCTGGACCAATGACACCGGTACCGAGGTAATCTTCCGCCCCTTCATGTCCAACACTGAGCTTGGCGGTTCGGTAGGTGGTGCTTACATCTCTTCCGACAACCAGACTTGCGACTACATCCCCACCTACGCCACTCTGAATACCTTTGCTGTTGAAGGCGACGTGCGCTTCGACACATTCTTCGAGGTCAACGAGGGTGTAAAGGTTGAGGGTAGCACCTATGGTCTGTATCAGTTTGTCAAGTTCCCCGGCAACACCACACTGCGTACCGGTAGCTCTAACAACCTGGTCAACATGTGCAAGCCTTTCCGTCTCTCTGAGATGTACCTCATCGCTGCCGAGGCTGCTGCCCGCACCAATGTGGATGGCTCAAGCTATCTGAACGACTTCCTCAAGAACCGTATCGAGGACTACCAGGCCGCTTCGTTCACCTCTGAGCAGCTGCTCACCTCGGCTCTGCGTCAGCGTCAGCTTGAGTTTGTAGGCGAGGGCTTCCGTCTGAGCGACCTGCGTCGTCTGGGTCTCGGCTTCAGCCGTACTGCCGACTATCCTGCCGCTATGGGTATCAACGGTATCATCACCGTGAAGAGCGCAAGCGTTACCTATAAGGCTGGTGACTATCGTTACACATGGCCTATTCCTCAGAGCGAGCTCGACAGCAACCCCAAGCTGAAGACTCAGCAGAACCCCGGATACGCCGATTAATCAGTATAACTATTAAAGAATACATCACAGTATGAAATATATCAAATTGTTTATGCTCCTTGCAGTGACCGCTTTCTTTGCGGCCTGCTCGGACGATGATGCCAGCTGGAACACCAATGCCGACGTAACCGTCGAGATGGGCAAGACAGAAGTCAAGGTCAAGGAAGGTGCAGGTCTTTTCAATGTGCCTATCGTTGTCAAAGGTGAGACTACAGCTCCCGTGCGTGTACATGTGTCAATGAGAGAGTCGGGCAGCAACCCTGCCAAGAAGGACGTCAACTATATGGTTACCGATACCACCATCGTCATCTCTGACGGTGCCGGCAAGGTAGAAATCAAGACCGTCGATGACGATGAAATCAATGAAAACCGTACCTTCGAAGTATATATCGTTTCTGCCGATGGTGCCAAGGTAGGTGCCAACTCTTCTACCAATGTTGTACTTCGTGACAACGACTCTGAGTTCTATGAGAAACTCCAGGGTGTATGGAAGATGAAGTGCGTCGACGCCAATGGTGCTGCCAAGGAGTGGTCAGTAACCGTGACCGGCGGCGATGAGGACAGCGAGGACTACAACCACTATCTCTATGTCTCTGGCATGATGGGCTATGACTGGACAATGGCCGTGCTCAAGTATGACTACGACAAGGCTACCAAACAGGGCTCACTGGCATTCGACGAACTGGGTTCTTACAAGTTTGCCGACGGTGTCGACTTCGGTCTTGGCAATGCTCCTAACTACGTATGTCTCTTCTCTAAAGACGGTAGAAATCTTACTACCGAGCCTATCGGTGGTACCTGGAGCGCAGACTTCAAGACTGTCACCTTCGATGCCGACAAGGTCTTGTGTGGTGGTATCTTCGGTTCCGACGGTTCATTCACGGGTTATACATGGTTCTCGGCCAAGAAGATTACCATGGTACGTTAATCGATTAGCAGAAATCTGCGTGATGACTCATGCGGAAATGACAATAAAAAAGATTGCCGGCACAGTGCTGGCAATCTTTTTTTATACCCTGACATCATTTTCTTGCCCGATGATAGCCGTTAGGTTGGAAAAAATAATTATTTTTGCATACGGGTTTGCTAATGAACACGTTATCGACAAAAATGTCAAATAAAATAATTCAAATCATGATGAAAAGATTCCTTACTGCCCTGTTGCTGTTGGTAGCTACAGTAGCAGTCCATGCCGTCCCCGCCGACCCAAGCGTGTGGCGCATCTTCAAGACCGCCGATGGCAAGACTGTTCGCGTACAGCTGTGTGGCGACGAGTTTCTGCGTTTCTGGAAAGCCGAGAACGGCACTTGTTATACCCTTGAGAGCAACGATGTGCTGCACAAGGCCGACATGCAGCAGCTGCAGCTCAACGCCAGCATCATGCGCGACCAGATGGAGCCTGCCCGCAGTCAGGGCAAACAGCGCGTGTCGTGGAGAGAGAAGGTGGCACAGCGTGTCAACTTCACCGGCGAGAAGCGTTGCCTCATTATCCTCGCCCAGTTCTCTGACGTCGCTTTCACGATGGACGACCCCCAGGCTTACTACAACCGCGTGGCCAATGAGAAAGGTCTCAAAGAGGGTAAGTTTGTAGGCAGTGTGGCAGACTACTTCAGCGCCCAGAGCGGTGGCGTGTTCAACATCACCTTCGACGTGGTAGGTCCCTATACCCTCGGCTCGCAGGTTTCTTATGGTGGCAATGTCAATGGCAACGACCAGAACGCCCGCGGTATGATACTTGATGCCTGCAACAAGGCTTATGCCGATGGCCTCGATTTCTCGCCCTATGACTGGGACGGCGACGGCTTTGTCGAGGAAGTCTATGTCATCTATGCCGGCCGTGGCGAGGCTACCGGTGGCGGCGCCGATACCGTTTGGCCCCACAAGTGGCAGCTTGCTTCGCCTGTGAAGTATGGCACCAAGTATGTCAGCGTCTACGCCTGCTCCAACGAGTTGCGCAGTGCCAGCAGCTATATGGGCATCGGCACCATCTGCCACGAGTTCTCCCACTGCTTGGGTTATCCCGACATGTACGACACCCGCGGCAACTCTGGCACCAGCAACACCTGGTATGGCATGGGTACCTGGGACCTCATGTGCTCGGGCAGCTACAATGGCAACGAGTATTGTCCTGCCGGCTACACCGCTTATGAGAAGATGGTCGGCGGATGGATTAATCCCGTTGACCTCTCTGAAACTCTTACCTGCAGCGTCAAGGACCTGAAGACTACAGCTAAGGGTGGCGAAGTCTACAAAGTAACCAACCCCGGCAGCAGCAATGAGTACTATCTCATCGAGAACCGTCAGCAGGAAGGTTGGGACAAGTATATCGCGGCTTCGGGCATTATGATCAACCATATTGACTACAATCCTACTCTTTGGCAGTGGAACTGCCCCAATACTCCTGATAGAGGCAACGACCACGAGCGCATCACCATCATCCCTGCCGACAATGACAAGAGCGGTACTACCGAGGCGGGCGACGCATGGCCCTATGGCGGTCACAACAGTCTGGGCAACAGCACCAGTCCGGCTTGTGTAGTGTATAACGACAACAATGGCAAGATGCTCATGAACATCCTCATCAGCAAGATGTCTTGCTCGGGCGGTCTGGCTTCGTTCAACTTTGCCAACCTCAACAACGGCGCTTCTCAGGAAGGCTATCTGCTCAAGGAGACCTTCGACCGCTGTCTCGGTACCGGTGCCAACGACGATAATGGCTTCTACAAGCCCTCCAGCACTCTGATGGCAAGAAACTTTGCCAATGGTACTTTCGAACCCGATGTTACAGGATGGACGGCTGGCATGACCCCCAAGGGTGCTTACCAGTGTGCGGTCATCGGCCGCAATGGCAACGCGTCAGGTACCTATGATCTGACGAGTCCTTCGTTCAATGTCGACGCCAACACGCCTGTCACCATCAAGTTCAAGGCAGCTCCCTTCGACAAGAACAACAGCAATACGCTCACCCTCTCTACCAGCAACGGTACGCTGTCGACCAGTACTTTCAACCTGACCGAAGGCCAGTGGACCGACTGCAGCACCACGCTGAGAGCATCGGGCAAGACGCAGCTCACGTTCAACTCCTGCCGTATCTTCCTCGATGAGGTTGAAATACAGACCAGCGTAGAGTCGGGTATCGACAATGTCTACACTCCCTCTTCGCGTCCCGCCAAGGTGGGAATCTACACCCTCTCGGGTGTCTATCTCGGCACCGACGCCAGCTCGCTCCCCCACGGCGTCTACATCATCAACGGCCACAAGGTAGTGAAGTAAGGGTTACACCTTATTAATATATATAGGCATCGCCGACATCGTGTCCTCCGTGGACATGGTGTCGGCGATGTGGGTTGTAGGTCTCCCGTCTATGGCGGGGCTCTCAAAATCTTGGGGGATAGTCTGCTAAAAAGCGGACATTCGTTTGGCTCTTTCAGCCAAAATCCTTAACTTTGTGTGCGTTATAACAATCATCAATGTCATGAAGAAAATTTCAACACTACTCCTGCTGATGGTGGCATGCCTTACCGCCTCGGCTCAGTATCAGGCTTCGCCCGAAATCCTCAAGGCCCGTACCGAATTCCAGGACAACAAGTTTGGCATCTACATCCACTGGGGACTCTACTCCATGCTCGGCAACGGCGAGTGGGTGATGAGTAACCGCAACATTAATTATAAGGAATATACCCACCTGGCCGACGGCTTCTATCCCTCCAAGTTCGACGCCGAGGAATGGGTCAAGGCGTTCAAGGCCGCTGGTGCCCGCTACGTCACCTTTACCACCCGTCATCACGATGGCTTCTCGATGTTCAAGACATCGGCCAACAACTATAACATCGTCGATGGTACCCCCTTCCACCGCGATGTGCTCAAGGAGCTCGCTGATGCCTGTCAGAAGTATGGCATCAAGCTCCACCTCTACTATTCACACGTAGACTGGTCGCGCCCCGACTATCCTCAGGGATGGAGCGGTATGGGTGTCGGCAAGCCCAAGGACCAGTACAACTACGATTCCTACCTCGCTTTCATGAAGCACCAGCTCACCGAGCTGCTCACCAACTATGGCCCCATCGGTGCCATCTGGTTTGACGGCTACTGGGACCAGAAGAACAACCCCAAGTTTGACTGGCGCCTCGACGAGCAGTACAGCCTTATCCACCGCCTGCAGCCCGGCTGTCTCGTGGCCAACAACCACCACAAGGCCCCCAAGCCCGGCGAAGACCTGCAGACCTTTGAGCAGGACCTACCCGGTCAGAACACTGCCGGTTATTCCAAGGGAACGGTAATAGGACAGCTGCCTCTGGAGACTGTGATGACCATGAACAAGGTCTGGGGCTACGACATCACCGACAAGAAGTACAAGAGCTCAGAATATATCATCCAGCACATCATCAAGGCTGCCGGTAACAATGCCAACTATGTCATCAACATCGGTCCCCGCCCCGACGGCAAGCTGCCCGTAGAGGCTGTAGAGCGCCTCAAGGCTATCGGCGACTGGATGGGTCGCTATGGCGAGACCATCTATGGCACCCGCGGTGGCATCGTACGCCCCCATGACTGGGGCGTTACCACCCAGAAGGGCAATACCCTCTATGTGCATATCATGAACTGTCAGGACCGTGCCCTCTTCCTCCCCCTCACCGACCGTCGTGTGGCCAGTGCGCGTATGTATGACGGTCACCAGAAGGTGCGTGTCAGCAAGAACGCTGAGGGCGTGACCCTCGAGCTCCCCGCTGTGCCCAAGGGTGTGGACACCATCGTTGAGCTGACTCTCAAATAGTCTGCCGCCTCTCCCCACGAGAACCAACAAAGCCCGAAACCTGCAGATGGTTTCGGGCTTTGTCATATCCTTGAGCTTGGGGGTGGGGAAGGGGGAGGACTCAGTTCAGAACAGTATCAAACATTTCATCTACCGAACTCCATTGGGTCACTCTTCCTTCTGCGGCATCTTCTCTGGCCATCTCCAATTCTGTCTTCTTGGGTTTGATCACAGTGATTGCGCTGACACCATTCAGCATCTTTATTGCATTCTTGAGTTTCCCCAGTAGCGAGGGGTCTGAAATAGACACCAGTAATTGCGGTTCGTCCAGCGAGGTGTAGTTACTCATAACAGTAGTTTTTTTATTGTTGTAAGGGGCATTGCCGTACTTGCCCTCGGGTTCTGGGCACATGTACTCTCTGTCATGCAAAGCTAACACTATTCTTCTAACCGCTCAAATCCTAATCGTTAAACTTTCTAAAACCCAGGCGGTAATTATCAGTCCTTCCCTCGCCCTGCCCAGTAATTACTTGAATGATTGAAAAAATAACACGAATTAATGCTAAACTTTTTGTGTGTCACTCTGTTTTTTGCTATCTTTGCCTTATCATGAAGAAGACCGTATCATTCATCCTCATGGCGATGTTGTCGCTCAGCCTCAGCGCCGCCAAAGTGGTTACCTCGGCGTCGCTCAAGCTCGTTGCCGATGGCAAGACCCTTAACACCGAAGCTATCCAGAACGCCATCGACCGTCTGTCTAAGAAGGGCGGTGGCAAGTTGACAATCAGCAAGGGCCTTTACCTCACCGGGGCCATCCAGCTGAAGAGTGGGGTAGAGCTCCACCTCGAGCGCGGTGCCGTGCTCTTGGGCAGCACCAATCCCGATGACTATTACCAGCTGCAGGTGATGGGCGACGGCGACGTGGTGCGCAAGGACAACTCCAAGTATGCCCTCGTGCTTGCCCAGGGTGCCCGCAACATCGCCCTCACCGGCGAGGGAGTCATCGACGGACAGGGTCAGGAGCTGGCGCTCACCATCGACTCGCTCGTGAAATGTGGCGTGAAGAGTGACCCCAACTACAGCAAGCGTCTGCGTCGTCCCAGTGAGATTATGCGTCCCAAGCTCTTCTTCTTCTCCGAGTGTGACGGAGTCGAAATTGCCGGCCTCCATCTGCGCAACAGCGCCTGCTGGGGTCTCTCCTTCGACCTCTGTTCCAATATGAACCTCCATCACCTCGATGTCTACAACCGTGCCTATTGGAACAACGACGGTATCGACATGACCGACTGCCGCGACTCGCGTATCACCAACTGCCGCATCAATGCCGCCGACGACGGCATCTGCCTGAAGAGCTACCACAAGCGCGGCGTAAGCCAGAACCTCGTCATCGACAGCTGCGAGATACGCAGCTCTGCCTCGGCTGTCAAGTTCGGCACTGCCACTTGGGGTAATTTCCGCGACATCACCATTACCAACATCCGCGTAATCGATACCTTCCGCTCGTGTATCGCCATCGAGAGTGTCGATGGTTCGCAGATAGAGAACATCGTAGTCGACGGTCTCAAGGCAACCAATACCGGCAACGCCATCTTCGTCAAGTTGGGCAACCGTGCCCAGAACGACCAGGGCTATATCCGCAACATCACCCTGCGCAATATGGATGTTGAGCTCGCCTTCGGCCGTCCCGACACCGACTATGATATCCGCGGCCCAGAGGTGAGCTACTTCCACAACCCCTTCCCCTCAAGTATCACCGGTTGGCCCGGTCATCCTGTAGAGAACGTGGTGCTCGAGAACATCAATATCAGCGCTCCCGGTCGTGCCGACAAGGGTATGGCCTATGTCAAGGCGCCCGAGGTTCCCGAAAACTACGACCGCTACCCTGAGTTCACCATGTTTGGCGAGCTCCCCGCCTGGGCCTTCTTCCTGCGCCACGTCGAGGGCATCACCCTGCGCAATGTCAACCTCACCCTGCGCGACCGCGACTTCCGTCCCGCCATCTGCCAGGTCAATGTCAACGGCTACAAGGATGAGGGTGTCAACATCACTCTGCCCGAACCCAAGCACTGTGGCAAGTGCCATCGTCACGATTAATCTACATATACTTATATAGACATTAATAACAACCACAACTATCATCGGGCAGTCGCTGCCCATAGCAAACATTATGAAATACCGTAACTATATCCTCGTGGCAGCCATGATGCTCGTTGCCACTGTGGCCGAAGCTGCCAAGACCGTGAGCTCTACGGCTCTCAAACTCGTAGCCGACGGTCAGACCGTCAACACTCCCGCCATCCAGCGCGCCATCGACGACCTGAGTCGTAAGGGCGGCGGCACCATCGTCTTCGAGCCCGGCAACTATGTCATCGGTACCCTCGAGCTGCGTTCCAATATCGAGCTCCACCTCAAGAGCGGCGCCACCCTCTTGGGCAGTACCAATCCCTATGACTACATCGACATCACCAAGGAGGGCGCCGACCGCAGCGACCCTAAGAAGTGGAACTATCTGAGCCTCGCGCTCATCGAGGCATACCAAGCCAAGAACATCAAGCTCACCGGCGAGGGCACCATCGACGCCCGCGGCTGCGAGCTGGCTCTCGCCATCGACAGCCTGCACAAGGCTGGCGTGCGCCCCGACCCCAACTACTTTGACCGACTCAACCGCCCACGCGAGGCCATGCGTCCCAACCTCTTCACCATCAATGCCTGTGACGGTATCGAGGTGAGCGGACTCCATCTGCGCAACGGCGCCTGCTGGGGACTCGTCTTCTTCCAGTGCAAGAACCTGCTCATCGAGCGCGTGGATGTGCTCAACCGCGCCTACTGGAACAACGACGGTATCGACATCGTAGACTGCCAGCACGTCATCATCCGCGACAGCCACGTCAATGCTGCCGACGACGGTATCTGCCTCAAGTCAGACAAGCTCGAGCTCGCCTGCGACGACATCCATGTCTACAACTGCGCTGTGGAGAGCTCGGCATCGGCCATCAAGTTCGGTACCAACTCTGCCGGTGGTTTCAAGAACATCACCATCCGTGACATCAAGGTCAGCGACACCTTCCGCTCTGCCATAGCCATCGAGGCTGTCGACGGCGGCGAAGTGAGCAACGTGCTCGTTGAGAATATCCACGCCCTCAATACCGGCAACCCCATCTTCATCCGCCTCGGCAAGCGCCAGGCCGACCGCCGCGACGGCATCGTCGACGGTGTGACCATCCGCAACATGGTGTGCGAAGTTCCCTTCGAGCGCCCCGACGTGGGATACAAGCTCCGCGGCCCCATCACCAACACCATGCGCAACCCCATGCCTTCGAGCATCGTGGGCATCCCCGGCGTCAAGGTGCGCAATGTGCTCATCGACAATGTCACCATCATCTATCCCGGTGGAGCCGACAAGGGTCTGCGCTACCTCACCATGGGCGAGCTCAGCAAGATACCCGAGCAGATTAACCGTTATCCCGAGTTTGATATGTTTGGCGAGCTGCCCTGCTACGGCTTCTACGTGCGCCATGCCGATGGCGTCACCTTCCGCAATGTCAACCTCCTGCTCCGCAACGACGACTTCCGTCCTGCCTTCGTTCTCGACGACGCTTCGAATGTCAAGTTTGAGAACATCTCTTACCCCTTCGGCAAGAAGAACGGACAAATCTACGATAACTCCAAGCAATGAAACGTAAGCTCTTCACCCCTCTGAGCATGGGCGCCATGGCGCTCGCTCTCGTCATGGTGGCCTGCGGCAAGGCGCCGCAGCTCACCCGCGACAATGTCGATGACGTGCTCGCCCACATGACCCTCGACGAGAAAATCAACATCGTCGTGGGTGCCGGCAACGAGACCTTCACCGGCTATGGCAACACCAAGAAGCTCGTGCCCGGTGCTGCCGGAACCACCTCGCCCATCCCCCGCCTCGGCATCCCGCCCACCGCGCTCACCGACGGTCCTGCCGGACTCCGCATCGATACCATGCGCGAGGGCCAGAGCCGCCGCTACTACCACACCGGCTTCCCCATCGGCACCGCCCTCGCCTCGTCGTGGAACCAGCCCCTCATCCAGGAGGTGGGAGAGGCCATCGGCAACGAGGCCCATGAGTACGGGCTCGACCTCATCTTCGGCCCGGGCATGAACCTGCACCGCGACCCGCTCGGAGGCCGCAACTTCGAGTACTACTCCGAAGACCCGCTCCTCACCGGTAAGATGGCGGCAGCCTTTGTGCGCGGCATCCAGAGCCAGCATGTCGGCGCCACCCTCAAGCATTTTGCCGTGAACAACCAGGAGACCAACCGCAAGGACGTCGATGTGCGCATCGCCCAGCGACCCCTGCGCGAGCTCTACCTGAAGCCCTTCGAGATAGCCGTGCGTGAGAGCGATCCCTGGTCGGTGATGAGTGCGTATAATATGATTAACGGCCAGCAGTGTATGGAGAGCCGCGACCTGCTTACCACCATCCTCCGCGGCGACTTCGGCTTCCGTGGCTTCGTGGTGAGCGACTGGGCAGCCCCCGGATGGCGCGACTCCGGCCGCGAGATATGGGCTGGCAACGACCTGCTTGCCCCCGGCACCGCCCAGCAGCGTCAGGAGATCAAGGCCGCCGTCAAGGCCGGCACCCTCTCTGTGGCTGCCCTCGACAGCTGTGCCCGCCGCATGCTCCAGTTTGTAGCCCGCACCGAGCGCATCACCCCCCGCACCTATAGCGAGAACCCCGACCTCAAAGCCCACGCCATCAAGTCGCGCGAGGCTGCCGAGGAAGGCATCGTGCTGCTCGAGAACGCCAACCAGACCCTGCCCCTCGCCAAGGAGACCCGGCGCGTGGGTATGTTTGGCGTCTCCTCTTACAACTTCATCTCCGTCGGCACTGGCTCGGGCAATGTCAAGACCCCCCACACCGTCAATCTCCTCGAGGGATTTGCCAATGTGGGCATCGAGACCAATGCCGACGTGGCGCACACCTACCAGCGCATCATCCGCGATACCATCGCTGCCCGCGCCTACGACCCGCTGGGCTACGCTGCCATCCCCGAGCTCACCATCGACTCGGCTGTCATAGCCCGCAGTGCCCAGACCGACGATGTCGCCATCATCACCATCGGCCGCAGCTGTGGTGAGGGAGCCGACCGCCTGCATGCGACTGAGTATCTGCTCTCCGACGTCGAACACAGGCTCATCGCCCAGGTGAGCCGAGCCTTCCACGCCGCCCAGAAGCGCGTGGTAGTGGTGCTCAATGTGTCGGGCGTGGTCGAGGTGGCATCCTGGCGCTCGCTCGCCGATGCAGTGGTGCTGTCGTGGTTGCCCGGACAGGAAGCCGGCGACGCCGTATGCCGCGTGCTCACCGGCAAGGTCTGTCCCTCGGGCCGCCTGACCATGACTTTCCCTCTGCGCTACGAAGACTGCAGTACCCACGACAACTTCCCCTACGACTACCACGGCCCCAAAGCTATCGGTAACTACCCCAAGATACCGCGTACGCCGGCCATTAAGAACGTACACTACGTCGACTATGTCGAGGGCATGTACGTGGGATACCGCTACTTCGACACCTTCAACCGCCCTGTGGCCTATCCCTTTGGCTTCGGACTCAGCTACACCACCTTTGCCTACAGCGACGCCGTCTGCCGTGCCCAGGCCGATGGCAACTTCGCCCTCAGCGTCAAGGTTACCAACACCGGAACCTGCGCCGGCAAGGAGGTGGTACAGGTCTATGCCCCCGTGCGCTCGCTGAGCCATCAGCTCGTCGCCTTTGGCAAGACCCGTATGCTCCAGCCCGGTGAGAGCGTGACCCTCAGTCTCACCATCACCCAGCGCGACCTCGCCTGCTTCGACGAGGCGCAGAACGCATGGGTACTCGATGCCGGCGACTATACCCTCGAGATCGGCGCCAATGCCCGCGATGCCCGGCTGAAAGCCCACATCCAGGTGTCGGCACCCCTCGTCATCGAGCGGGTCAACGGCGTGCTCCGCTAAGCGGTCTGCCCCATACAAAGAGAGCGGGGAGACGTGCCTGTCTATGGCATGCCTCCCCGCTCTTGTCGTATGGGGCTGCGTTATGGCTTCACATATTCGCCGTTGACCTTGACCGGCTCCACGTGCAGATTGATATACGTTTCCTCGCCAAACCGCTCCCTCAGCCGCTGCTCTATGGCTGTGGCGTGCTGATGGGCTTCGTAGAGCGAGAGCGCTCCCGGCATGCGCACGTGCATCTCGATGGCGATGTGGCTGCCTATGCGGCGTGTGCGCAGATGGTGGATGGCGCTCACCGTGGGCTCTTCGCTGGCGATGTCGGCTATCTGCCGCTCCATGTCTTCGGGCAGACTCTTCTCGAGCAGCTCGCCCATCGACTGGCTTACCAGTGTATAGGCGGTGCGCATGATGAAGACGCTCACCACCACGGCGGCGATGGGGTCGAGCACAGCCCAGCGGCTACCCAGGATGATGGCGCCACCAATGCCTATGGCGGTGCCGATGCTCGAGAGCGCGTCAGAGCGGTGATGCCATGCGTTGGCGACCACGGCGGGCGAGTCCAACCGTCGGCCTACACTCACCGTGAAGCGGTAAGCCCACTCCTTGAGCGCTATGCTCATCAGCGCAGCCGCCAGAGCTATCCACCCCGGCTGCTCGAGCGCCTCGCCCCTCATGGCGCTTACTATCTTGGCTCCGCCGCCATAGCAGAGCATCGCGCCCACGATAAACAGCGCCATGCCGATGGCTGCCGTCGCCAGCGTCTCATACTTGCCGTGACCGTAGTCATGGTCTCCGTCTTCGGGCTTGCTGCCCAGCCTTACGAAGACCACCACCACCACATCGGTCAGAAAGTCCGACAGCGAGTGCACCGCATCGGCTATCATCGCAGCCGAACCGCCCACGATGCCGGCGACAAACTTGAATATCAGCAGCACCACATTGATGATGCTGCCCTTGATGGTCACCCTGTTGATGGCGCGCACCCGCGCGTCGGCGACCATCTGTTCCTCCTTCTTCGTTATTGTCATGATGTTTTGCATTTATGTTGGCCCCGAAGATAGGGTCAACGGTGCAAAAGTACACATTATTTATATATATAGTATCATTTCCCCCATTTTTTTCATCCCCATTTTTGTAGGAATAAGGCATGACAATTCCCCCATGCGGTGTGGTGTAGGCGTGAGGATGATGGTGTGGGTGGAGGTGTGGGTTGGAGTAGGCATGGGGATGATAGTGCGGGCGTAGGTGTGGGTTGGAGTAGGCATGGGGATGATAGTGCGGAACGTGGTTTGTGTTGGAGTAGTTTAAGAGGACACAAGTGGCCCAGTGGGGGTACAGTCCGCACCCAGCGGCAACTCTGTAGGAGTTGCGATTTCCCAGCCCAGGGTTGCGGGCGAAGCACGCTACCCTGGGTATCAACCAAACTAATCATAGCTACTCTGTAAGAGTTGCGATTAGCCGCAGGCGTTACCCGCTGCAAGCCATTGCATTTAGCAGAAGTAGTTATCTTGCAGGAATCAATGTCGCCGTGGCCTATCGCATGGTTATCAATCTCCTTCCCCTTGGGGAAGGTTGGGATGGGGCCACTATTTGACTTTTTTTACCGCCAACGGCGGCTTTTTGATTTTGCTCCTTTTCAGCTTGCCATCAGGCGGGCGCGGCGGTGGGTGGTGGCGGATATCCGAGAGCACGCTCTCGGGAATATCTGCCACCGCACGCTGACGCATAGGGCGAAGCCCTGAAAATGAACAAAACTTTTTGTATCATTTCCACGACTCCACCTTATTATATATAGGACATACAGCGCCAAAGGAAAGAAACACAAAAAGCCTTGGCATCTTCTGAAGGCTACGCCTTTGTGGCGATAACGCAGCCGGCAGCCGGAAAACATGTTTTCCTTCGTGCCACCAGCGCCATCACCACCGTCATGCTAAGCATGACTTCAGAAGACGCCAAGGAACAAAAAGCGGCCAACGGCCGTAAAAAAAGTCCGGCTTACGCCGGTAAAAAAACAATAACTATGGAGAGGCCCATCTCCGGCTCTCCACAAGGGGAAATGACCGTTTTGACAACTTTAATAGCGAGGATTTGGAAGTTAAGGATAAATAATGTACTTTTGCATACAAATAAAAGGTAATATTATGAGTATAAAAGACTATCGTTTGACATCAATGGAAGAACCCTCCGATGATATATTAATGGAGCTTATGGAGCAGGTGGCAGATTCTGCCCGCAAGAGTTCTGCCAATGCAAGCCGCGTCTTGGAAGAAATGATGCAGGCAACCATTGCCAAGATTCATGAAAACCGCAGATTACTACTTTCATAATACTACTAAGATGAGAGAACTCCAACCCGTACTTTGTGTTGTCGCAGGACCTAACGGTTCAGGCAAGACCTCAACTACCGAGAAGCTACTCGCCAACGAGTGGACAGCAGATAGTCTGTATATTAATCCAGATAACATTGCCCAAGAAGAGTTCGGGGATTGGAACTCACAAGACGCAGTACTAAAAGCAGCACAAAAGGCTACACAGTTGCGCTATGACTGCCTGGAAAATAGAAGAAGTTTTGTCTTTGAAACGGTCTTCTCCTCACAAGAAAAGCTGGATTTCCTGTTAAAAGCAAAGGGAATGGGCTTTTTTATTCGTTTCTTCTACGTTTGTACAGAAAATCCGGAAATAAATATCCTTAGAATTACTCAACGGTATCTTAACGGTGGACATGAAGTACCTATTTCTAAAGTCATCAGCCGTTATTATAAATCCTTGGCATTAGCGGCGCAAGCCATTTCTTTTGTAGATAGAGCGTATATTTATGACAATTCTCGTAATAACGAGTTACCACGGTTACAGTATCGTACCTCTAATGGAATTCTTTGTAAAAAATATGTAGACGAAATAGCCAATTGGGCACTACCTTTGGTCCAATAATAGCGTTGCAATTCCCAAACACAAAGTCGGAATTATCCCTACCCCCGACATACATTCATTCCCATCAGAAATGCCTGACTGCGCATTTCTGCCTACGCACACGATATAACTAAGAAGGTTGTATCTATCAACATGCACTTGCATCTACATTTATTTCACAATCCCCCACCTGTCCATGACAACCGTGGCGGGGCATGTTTGACATACGTATTGCAATGGGGGTACAACAAGAGAGGCCCCTCTCCGGCTCTCCCCACGGGGAGAGTGAACTAAGGTACAACGGGGTAGCACATTGGGGCTTGACTCCTTACCCTTGGGAGAAGTGGGATGGGAGCTGTGAGGGTATTACAGCCCTATATCAACGATGAGGTACAGCTATTAGCAGTAGCCGATATACCTAATCTTATATTTTCCACCTACATATTTCTGGCAATTATCCTGCTGCAAGTAACGCCTTCGGCTAAGCGCAACTCTTACAGAGTAGCAATATTAGTGGGTGCATTACCCAGGGT
>OQWM01000076.1_pt1 | contig 46818 bp, 39 predicted proteins | sample 1691531 | NCBI WGS metagenome assembly OQWM01 (sample SAMN03418257, study PRJEB22391) | human gut metagenome | biome: human-gut; feature: organic feature; material: feces | host: Homo sapiens | place: Tanzania | collected 2013-01
ATTGCGTAATGTCTATTGGAAGAATCCGAGCCTGCAGCCTTTGATGCCTTTTATTGATAATAAGGCTCCGAAAAAGGTCAAGGGACTTAAGTTCCTGTCTGTAGATGGAGACAATGTTTTGTTCTGGACAAAGCCCAAGGGAAAAGGCTGGAAGGACGAAGCCGTAAAGTATGTCGTCTACGGATTTGACGGTGGTGAAAAGATCAATTTGTCAGATGCCTCAAAAATCAAGGCAATAACAACAGAATGCTTTTATAAGGCGAGTCCGAAGGATTTCAGTAAGTCAAAAGGTGTTTATGTCGTAACGGCATTGGATAAGTTGAACAACGAGAGTAAAGGGAAGAAAATTAACGTAAAAAAATCTAAGTAATATGGAAAACTTTAATGAACAGACGACAATACAGGTTGATAGGTTTTTAAGAAAAGTAATTCAGAAATTCACTTCGGATAAAGAACCGTCTATCTTCACGGATATTCATGTTAGAATATCTCCTGAGAGTGGAGATATGATGGCATTCGATGATGATGACAATGAGATTACCCGTTGTGTTGTTGAGGAATGGATAAACAGTCCTCTTGAGAATTTCTATGATTCTGCAACAGTACTGCTCAGAAACAGGATAAATGAAATGTCAGAAGCCATTGAAGGAATATGCCTGTTGAAGCCTTTCAGTTTTGTGTTGGAAGACGAAGACAAGGAGCATGTTTCGGAATTGTATGTTTCGGGCGATGATGTCAATATAATCGGTGGCGATATAATGGCAGGCTGGGACAAAGATCTCGATAGTTTTTTTGAAATGCTGATGAAAGACTAAATAACAAAGATAACGCAAACGTTTAAGGATTAATAAATCAAAAAAACTTTTGTATTATTTTGTATTTTATTTTTATTTTGTTTGTAATATGAAAATATAGTACTATTTTTGCACTTGCAAACTCGATATTGCAAAATCGGGCTATATGATTATGGAGAACAAGATAAAACATGTTGGTGTAGTTGAGTCTGTGAATGGTGGTAGAATTCAGGTTCGCATCATTCAGTCATCGGCTTGTGCTTCGTGTAAAGCAGCCAAACAATGTCATACATCTGAAAGTAAGGAAAAAGTTGTTGATATATATTCTGATGACACGGAATATGTCATAGGGCAGAGGGTTATGGTTATGGCTTCATATAAGGTGGGACTTGTTGCAGTCAGTCTTGCCATGTTGGTGCCATTGGTTTTAATGACTTCTATACTCTTTCTCTTGACGGCTTGTGGATATGATGAGATTACGGCGGCTGTAGTAAGCCTGTTGTCTCTTATACCTTATTATATAATATTGTTTATATTTAGAAATCAGATAAACAAACGTGTTACATTCACTATAGAGAAGTTATAGAACTATCTAATCGTATAATATTACCTTATTGGAAATTTTAAACTAAAACAAAATACAAAGATTATGAATTTCATTTTAATCGCGCTAATTGTCTTGGGTAGTATTGCGCTTGTCGCAGCAGTTATACTGTATGTATGTTCCAAGAAGTTTGCTGTGTATGAAGATCCGCGTATCGGTCAAGTAGCATCTGCTCTTCCTGGTGCAAACTGTGGAGGATGTGGTTTTGCCGGTTGTTCTGGTATGGCTGATGCCCTTGTTAAGGGTGCAGACAATGGGTCTATCGAGGGCTTGTTCTGTCCTGTTGGCGGTTCTGCCGTCATGGGACAAGTTGCAGATCTGCTTGGTATCGCAGTTGCCAATACAGAGGCGAAAGTCGCTGTTGTGCGTTGCAACGGTACTTGTGAGTTACGCCAGAGTATTGCTGTTTATGATGGTTTGAAGACCTGTACAGCAGTAAATGCCTGTGGAGCAGGAGAGACCGGATGTGGTTTTGGCTGTCTTGGATGTGGTGACTGCGTTGCTGCATGTCAGTTCGGAGCCATAACGATTAATCCTGAGACTGGTCTTGCAGAGGTGGATGAAGAGAAGTGTACTGGTTGTGGAGCTTGTGCAAAAGCTTGTCCTCGCCATATCATCGAACTGCGTAAGAAGGGTCCTAAGGGTCGTCGCGTTTATGTACGCTGCGTGAACAAGGATAAGGGCGCTGTTGCATTAAAGGCATGCAAGGCTGCATGTATCGGATGTGGTAAGTGCTTGAAGGAATGTAAGTTTGAGGCTATAACTATAGAGAACAATTTAAGCTATATCGATCCTGATAAATGCCGCATGTGTCGCAAGTGTGAGGCAGCATGTCCTACAGGTGCTATTGTAGCAGTTAATTTCCCTCCTCGCAAGCCAAAGGCAGAAGCTCCGGTAACAGAGAATAGTTCGGCAACCCCAAAGGCTGTAGCCAATACAGAAAGCAAAGTTGCTGATGCGTCAAATGTAGAAACAAAAAAAGAGGCATAAACATGAAATTGAGAACTTTTAGAATAGGTGGTGTACACCCAGAAGAAAATAAGATTACTGCAGAGGTGGCAACCCAGGTTGCTGCTTTGCCTACTCAGGCTGTATTCCCATTGTCACAGCATATTGGTGCACCGGCAAAACCTGTTGTTGCTAAAGGTGATAAGGTTAAGGTCGGAACTTTGATTGCAGAAGCAGGTGGCTTTGTCTCTGCTCCGATATATTCATCCGTTTCAGGTTCTGTCTTGAAGATTGATACGGCTGTAGATGCTACAGGTTATCGCAAGCCTTGTATTATAATAAAGGTGGAAGGTGATGAATGGGAAGAGAGTATCGACCGTTCAGAGAAACTTGAGAAGATAAACGACCATCCTGAACTGACACCTGAAGAAATCGTCAACCGTATCAAGGTAGCAGGTGTTACAGGTATGGGTGGTGCAGGCTTCCCTACGTTTATCAAGCTCTGTCCTCCTCCTGGAGCAAAGGCAGAATGCGTTATCATCAATGCTGTAGAGTGCGAGCCATATATTACAGCCGACTATAGATTGATGATGGAGCATGCAGATGAGATTCTCGTTGGTCTTGAGCTTCTTATGAAAGGTGCTAAGGTGACCAAAGGTTATATAGGTATTGAAGACAACAAGCCACAGGCAATCAAGTTGTTTGAAGAAAAGACCGCAGGAAGAGACGACATTGAGATTGTTCCATTGGCAAAGAAGTATCCTCAGGGAGGAGAGAAGCAGTTGGTAGATGCCGTTATCCGTCGTCAGGTGCCGGCTCCACCAGCAATACCTGTCAATGTAGGTGCCATCGTTCAGAATGTAGGAACTGCATTTGCGGTATATCAGGCAGTAATGAAGAACAAGCCTTTGTTTGAGCGTTATACAACGGTTACAGGAAAGCGCATTTCAAAGCCAGGCAATTTCCTCGTCCGTATGGGTACTCCGATGAAAGACCTCATTGAGTTCTGCGGTGGAATGCCTGCCGGCGACAACAAGGTTCTTGCCGGTGGTCCTATGATGGGTAAGGCACTTACAACGACAGAGGTGCCAGTATGCAAGGGAACAAACAGTATAACAATCCTTACCGACGAAGATGCCAAGAGAAAAGAGCCGCAGGCTTGTATCCGTTGTGCTAAGTGTGTTAGTGCTTGTCCTATGGGATTGGAACCATTCCTTCTTGCTACAGCAAGTTCAATGCATAATTGGGAAAAGGTAGAGCAGGAAGACATTACATCATGTATCGAGTGTGGTTCTTGTCAGTTTACATGTCCTGCTCATCGTCCGTTGCTTGATAATATCCGTCTCGGAAAGAGTACTGTGATGGGAATAATACGAGCAAGAAATGCAAAAAAATAAGACGGATTAAACATCTACGATTTTAATAAACACTAATCATTGCACGGTTTCATGCTGTGTAAATAAAGAAAAGAAAAAATGAGTAAATTAATAGTATCCTTGTCGCCGCATGCCCATGGTACTGATAGCGTAGAGCGCAATATGTATGGAGTCGTAATAGCCTTGATTCCGGCTCTGCTCGTGTCTTTCTATTACTTTGGAATAGGCTCGGCAATCGTCTGTGCCTCAAGTGTGGCCTCTTGTGTATTTTTCGAGTGGGCTATAACAAAATATTTGTTGAAGAAGAAGTCTACCGTACTCGATGGCTCAGCCATTCTTACCGGTTTGCTTCTTGGTTTTAACCTTCCTTCAAATCTTCCGATATGGATAGTATTTGTAGGTGCTCTTGTTGCAATCGGTGTAGGCAAGATGACGTTTGGCGGACTTGGATGTAATCCTTTCAATCCAGCTCTCGTCGGTCGTTGTTTCCTGCTTGTCTCATTCCCTGTGCAGATGACATCATGGCCAAAGGTCGGTCAGTTCCTGAACTATACAGATGCTGAGACCGCAGCGACTCCGTTGAGCATTATGAAGACAGCCATCAAGACAGGCGACTCGTCAGTACTGAACCAGCTTCCAGACTCTGTAAGCATGCTTCTTGGAAATCCGGGACTCAACAACGGTGCCGGTACGATTGGTGAGATCTGTGCCTTGGCATTGATATTGGGTCTTGTATATATGCTTTGGAAGAAAATCATCACATGGCATATCCCGGTAAGCATCATAGCCACAGTATTTGTGTTCAGCGGTTTGCTGCATGTCGCTAACCCTGTATACGCTTCTCCTTTGGCAGAGCTGCTAAGCGGAGGTCTTATGTTGGGTGCCATATTCATGGCAACAGACTATGTTACTTCGCCAATGACAGGAAAGGGACAGATAATATATGGTGTGGCAATAGGATTCCTCACCGTAGTGATTCGTAATTGGGGTGCATATCCGGAAGGAATGTCTTTCGCTATTCTTATCATGAATGCTTTCACTCCACTTATCAATGCTTATATCAAACCAAAACGCTACGGCGAAGTAGTAAAGAAGGAGGGCAAATAAGATGAAAAAGTTAGAATCTTCTATAACAAACATGGTTATCGTGCTTGTAGGAGTGGCACTTATTACAGGTGCAATTCTTGCTTATGTAAACAACATAACCACCGGTCCTATCCAGGAGCAGGCAGAGAAAACCCTTACCGATGGTATAAAGAAAGTAATGGGTGGCGGCGAATTGAAGGTGGCAAGCAACGACACTATCCGTCAGATGGTAAACGGCAAGGAAGCCATCTTCATCATCCATACCACACAGGATGCCAAAGGCAATGCTCTTGGTGCGGCAGTGGAAAGTACAACAAGCGGCTTCGGCGGCGACCTGAAGGTACTTGTCGGTTTCAACCAGGAAGGCAACATCTTGGGTTATACAATACTTCAGACAGCAGAGACTCCAGGACTTGGAGCCAAGGCTGAGGGATGGTTCCAGAAAGACGGCAAGGGAAGCATCATAGGCAAGAACCCTTCAACGGACAATCTTACCGTAAGCAAGGATGGCGGTAGCGTGAATGCCATCACAGCAAGTACCATAACGAGCCGTGCATTCCTGTTGGCTGTAAACAATGCCTACAATGCCTATAAGAAAGGTGCTGATTCAAACAGTGGGGCTACAAAGGTAAACAACAACCTAACTAATAAATAATTTTGAGCGATGAATAACTTTAAGATATTATTAAATGGCGTAGTAAAGGAGAATCCTACATTCGTTCTCCTTTTGGGTATGTGTCCTACACTGGCCACTACTACCTCTGCGATTAACGGTCTGTCGATGGGACTGGCTACGATGTTTGTGCTTATATGTTCAAACCTCGTAATCTCACTCATCAAGAATCTCACACCGGATATGGTTCGTATCCCAGTGTTTGTTGTAGTAATCGCATCATTTGTAACCATCCTTCAGATGATAATGCAGGCATTCGTTCCTGCTATATATGCAACCTTGGGCTTGTACATTCCGCTTATCGTTGTAAACTGTATAATCCTTGGCCGTGCAGAAGCCTTCGCTTGTAAGAACGGTCCGGTGGCAAGTATCTTCGACGGAATAGGTATGGGACTTGGTTTCTCTCTCGCTTTGACTCTGTTGGGAGCGGTTCGCGAGTTGTTTGGAGCAGGACAGATCTTCGGCATCACCCTGTTGCCGGAGACATGCAACATGCTTCTCTTCATCCTTCCTCCTGGAGCGTTCATCACTTTGGGATATCTTATAGCAATAGTAAATAAACTTAAGAAAGCGTAATCATGGAATACTTATTGATATTTATCTCAGCTATATTCGTTAACAATATAGTATTGTCACAATTCTTGGGAATATGTCCTTTCCTTGGAGTATCCCAAAAGGTCAGCACATCATTAGGTATGGGAGCAGCAGTAGCGTTTGTCCTTACGCTTGCTACTATTGTAACCTATCTCGTGCAGGAGTATGTACTTAATCCGTTCGACCTCCAGTATCTTCAGACCATAGCCTTCATCTTGGTAATTGCGGCTTTGGTTCAGATGGTAGAGATTATATTGAAGAAGGTTTCGCCTGCTTTATACCAGGCTCTCGGAATCTTCCTTCCGCTGATAACCACAAACTGTGCCGTACTTGGAGTTGCCATCCTTGTCATCCAGAAGGATTTCTCTCTTATCCAGAGTGTGGTATACGCCTTCTCCACAGCAATCGGCTTTGCTCTTGCTCTGACGGTATTCGCCGGCATTCGTGAGCAGCTTGCCTTTGTAAACATTCCTAAGGGAATGCGTGGCATGGCGATAGTACTCGTCACAGCAGGTCTGTTGAGTCTTGCCTTCATGGGCTTCTCCGGTGTAGACGGAGGTTTGAAGACCGTATTCGGATTGTAATAGCCGGGCTATTATAGCTCTCGATATCAGGTCCGCTTACATTTTTGCATCCTTCCTTTCGGGCAATATAATTCTTGTTTGCCGCTTGAAGATGCTGAAAAATGTAGGCGGACTTATTTTTTACCCATAGATACCGCTTCATAAGTCATATCCTAACGAGCTGTAACCCTATGGCTTTTGCCTCGTAACCATGCTTCTTGTCAGTCATAACCCTATGGCTTTTGTCACATAATCCTATGGTTTTTGTTATATAGTCCTATGATTAGCCAATCATAAATCCGTGTCATGTTTCAGTCATGGCATAATGACTTGTTTTGCATATTTGTATAGTCCTAATGTTATAAATATACATAGCCCGTGAAGCCCTTAATTTATTCTCTTTAAGAAATTCGGTAACTTTCTTGGAGAAATTCGGTAACTTTCTCATAGAAATTCGGTAACTTTCTATTTAGGGGTGTTTAGAGGGCTGTTTCACGTGATGTATATTCATACATTTTCTTACTGTTTTATGCATAACAGTAGACAAGTTACAAGTAGACGAGTAGACAAGATACAAGTGGACAAGATATGAGAAGGCAAGCAGGTTTGCATTATTCATTTCTACGAATAAATGCCGTATGTTGAAATTGACAAGCGGACATGTCTTTTCTTGGTTTTTTGTATAATTATATGTTCTTTTTAGAATAAAAAGCGGAAACGTTTTCGTTATTTGAATTTTAGTTGCTATATTTGCATAGCTTTAAAAAGAATAAGATGAAAGAAACAATCCTTGTAACTGGTGGGACAGGTTTTATTGGGTCCCATACAACGGTTGAATTGATTCAGAATGGTTATAACGTAGTAATCGTTGACAACCTCTCAAATTCAAATGCCTCCGTTGTAGATGGAATCGAGAAGATAACAGGCGTTCGTCCTGAATTCGAGAAAGTAGATTGTTGTGATTATGCAGCAATGGAAAATGTGTTTGAAAAGCATAATGGAATAAGTGGAATTATACATTTTGCTGCAAGTAAGGCTGTAGGTGAAAGTGTTCAGAAGCCGTTGCTATATTATCGTAACAACATAAACAGTCTGATAAACCTCCTGGAGCTGATGCCGAAGTATGGAGTAAAGGGAATCATCTTCTCGTCAAGCTGTACCGTCTACGGACAGCCGTCGGCAGAGAACCTGCCTGTGACGGAAGAAGCCCCGATGCAGAAGGCACTCAGTCCATACGGTAACACCAAGCAGGTCAACGAGGAGATAATACAAGACTATATACACAGTGGTGCACCTATAAAGTCGATCATCCTGAGGTATTTCAATCCAATAGGCTCTCATCCTTCGGCATTGATCGGAGAATTGCCGAACGGCGTTCCTATGAACCTCATACCTTTTGTAACCCAGACGGCAATAGGCATACGTAAGGAGCTGAAGATATTCGGCAACGACTATAACACTCCGGACGGCACTTGCATTCGCGACTATATAGATATCATGGATCTTGCCAAAGCCCATGTGAAGGCGATGGAGAGAATCTTGAATGAGAATGGAACAGACTCTGTAGAAGTCTTCAATATCGGAACCGGCAATGGCTTGAGCACATTGCAGATAGTGGAAGGTTTTGAGAAGGCAACAGGCGTAAAACTGAATTGGCACTATGCTCCTCGTCGTGAGGGAGACATCGAGAAGGTGTGGGCAAATCCACATAAGGCTAACACGGTGCTCGGCTGGAAAGCCAGTGTAGATATAGAAGATACGTTACGCTCAGCATGGAAGTGGCAGCAGAAGCTTCGTGCTGATGGTATACAATAGAAAAGACATGTCTTTAAGGCATGTTGTATTTGTGTTTGTGTTGTTATTATCCTCCGATGTGATATCGGGGGATAATTTTTAAAGGCAGATAAATGAACTTATTATGAATGTAGACCGAATAAAGGAAATAATAGAAAAGAGTCCGAATTTATCTACTGCACTTGGCATGCACTTCATCTCAACACCGGATGACGATATGTGTATGGCTACGATGAAGGTTGACGAAAGAAATCGTCAACCCTTTGGCTTTCTTAGCGGAGGGGCTTCTCTTGCCTTGGCGGAAAACCTTGCAGGTGTGGGGTCTTCGGCATTGTGTCCCGGCAAGATATGCGTAGGCGTCAGCGTTAGTGGCGACCATGTGAAAGCCGTTGAGGAAGGCGACACGGTGACAGCCCTTGCCCATCTCGTAAGCAAAGGCAGGAAGCTGCACGTATGGGATGTACAGATAAACAACTCCAACGGAGAACTGATTTCCACCGTTCATGTAACCAATTATATTATAACACCCAAAGAAAAGAAAGAGAAGGCGTGAGAAGTAATTTTGCAATATACAGGCTTCCCGGGCATGGCTTGAAATGCAGCAAGATAGAGTGCGATGACGATGAGATACTGTTTCCCGGCAGTTATGCTGAGGTTGGCAAGGTAGAAGGATTTGTCGTTGCACCCTTCAGTATTTCATCGGCATGTCCTTTGTTTGTCTTGCCGTCAGAAAAGCCAAGCGAAACGGATGTCCGTGATTTGTATCTCCAGTCACAATCCGCTGATTTGCAGATATTAAGGGCATATGAACAAAGAGAAGCTTATACTGAGGATTTTGCAAAATTCCACGACAAGACGAAAGCGGAAGACTTCCGGAAAATCGTTTTGGCGCGTAAGTCTGTTCTTACAATAGATAAAGCTGTTGATGAGATAAGGATATTCCACAGGCTGTGTCTCGATTATCCGCAGTCTTTTGTTTCTCTTATAAAGACCACGTTTGCCGGAACATGGATTATGGCAACCCCTGAAATCCTGCTTGAAAGCTCATCGAAGGGACTGCATACTATGGCACTTGCCGGCACGAGACCCTGCATGCCCGATAGTCCGGAACCGGACTCTTGCGATGCTCTTCTGGGATGGGACGCAAAGAATATCAAGGAGCAGCAGCTTGTGGCAGATTATATCATGAGCAGTCTGAAGGACTGTTCTGATGCAATGCGGGTTTTCGGTCCCTATACTATACGGTATGGAAATATAGAACATATCAGGAGTGATTTCTATTTTAGGAAAAACTCAGACACCCGTTTGGGCAATATCGTGTCGGCGTTGCATCCCACACCGGCAGTCTGTGGCTTGCCTTCACGGTCGGCATTAGATTTTATATTGAAGAACGAGCATGATGACCGTCAGTATTATAGTGGTTTCTGCGGTCCTTGCCATGGCGAAGACAATTTCCATTTCTTTGTTACGCTACGCTGCATGAAGCTTGTCGGACAAGAGATAGAACTCTTTGCCGGTGGGGGAATCCTGCCGGACAGCGATGAGGATGAAGAATGGAACGAAACAATGATGAAGATGCAGGCAATGAAGCATTGCATACTTGGCTGAATAAAGAGATGTGTCATTAACAAGCGTGAAAATGTATAGCGATAAAAATATAGTAAACATACTAACGTCTTTCCTTATTGCAAAAGGTGTCAGAAAGGCAGTTGTCTGTCCTGGCTCCAGAAATGTGCCGTTGGTAAACAATATGGTAGAGGCGGAACAGATAGAGTGTTTTCCTGTAACGGACGAGCGTAGCGCCGGCTTTTATGCTTTGGGAATGTCGCTTCGTCTTAGAGAGCCGGTTGTCGTTTGCGTTACTTCCGGTTCCGCTTTGCTCAATGTAGCTCCTGCCATGGCGGAAGCTTATTACAGGCACGTGCCGCTGATTCTTGTCTCTGCTGACAGACCGAAAGCATGGATAGACAGACTTGACGGACAGACCATGTGTCAGTCGGGGGCTTTGAAAAACTATGTCAAGGCGCAAGCCGATTTGTCAGAGTATGCAGATGACGACAAGCTTGCGGAGAATCTGTCCGTACTAACTCTCAACAGATGCCTGAACGAGGCGTTAGACCAGGAGCAGGGTCCGGCGCATATTAATGTACATCTTGATGAACCGTTGTTTAATTTTACTGTCAGCACGCTGCCGCATGCAAGAAGCATTGATACGTTGGCGGCATGTAATGACGTCTCAGATGACGTCCGTGGACTTATTAAAAAGTTCATTGCTGCTGACAGAAGACTTATCGTTATAGGACAGCTGCCGTATAGCAGCAGACAGCTGGATTTTACAATAAAACAGTTGAGGAAGTATTTCGTCATACTCAACGAACCGTTATCCTCATCCTACTCTGTTCCTTTCGACAAGGCTCTCTTGAACTTTGACTCATCATCTTCAAACGAAAGTATAGATTTCCTGTTGACAATGGGAGGAACCGTTGTCAGCAAAACCATAAAGCAATATATACGCTCATGCCGGATAGCCGAACATTGGGAAATAAATGGCGCAGGAAAGATACATGATGTTTCGTTGCAGCAGACAGGTATTCTCAGATGCTCACCATTGGTATTTCTGACAGCTCTGCTTGATGAAGCCGCAAAGTGTAAGGCGGATGATAAGGTTGGTATGCTGCCGTTTGAAGAAGCTTGGACAAAGAGCATAGACAATGTGCAGCAGGTCGTGGATGAATACGAGCCTCCTTTCTCCCAGTTGTCGGCAGTGAGGGAATTGGAACTGTCGTTGGAAGATATGGAGTACGACTATGATGTACACTATGCCAACAGTATGTCGGTCAGACTGGGAAGCCTTTATTCCCAGCATTATATTTGGTGTAACCGCGGAATCAACGGTATAGAAGGAAGTCTTTCCGCAGCAGCAGGCTTCTCTGTAGTGTCCGACTCAATGGTGTTCTGCGTTATAGGAGATTTGAGTTTCTTTTATGACCAGAATGCTTTATGGAACAGAAATCTGAAAGGTAATCTTCGTATTATGCTCCTGAACAATGGAGGGGGAGGGATATTCAGTCGGTTGAAAGGTTTGGATGCGCAAGGCGAAGGTCAGGATGCCATCGCTGGCTTGCATATAACCAATGCAAAAGGGATATGCGAGCAGAATGATGTGGGATATATCTCAGCCCGTTCAGAGGAGGAGTATAGAGAAGGACTTGTACATTTCCTTACGGAAACCACCTCACGACCTATGGTAATGGAGGTGTTTACATCTGTAGCAGACGATAATGCTGCCCTTGATGGATTAAACAAAATGATTATTGAAAACAGATAAATATATGATATTATGGCAAATAGAATATGGAATAAGATTGAAGGCTTTGACTTCAAGGAGATTTTATTTGAGGAGTGTGACGGCGTTGCGAAGATAACAATCAACCGTCCGCGATATAGAAACGCCTTTACTCCGCTTACGACACATGAGATGAGTGTTGCCTTTGCGTATTGCCGTGAGGCACAGGATATAAGCGTTGTGATACTTACAGGAGCCGGCGACAAGGCGTTCTGCTCCGGAGGTGATATGCATGTAAAGGGCAGAGGCGGATATGTAGGCACGGATGGAGTGCCTCGTCTTAATGTCCTGGATGTTCAGAAGCAGATCCGTTCCCTGCCAAAACCGGTTATTGCCATGGTTAATGGTTATGCTATTGGTGGCGGTCATGTGTTGCATCTGATGTGCGACCTTACGATAGCAAGCGAGAATGCCATCTTCGGACAGACTGGTCCTAAGGTGGGTTCTTTCGATGCAGGCTTTGGAGCATCATATCTTGCCCGTATCGTAGGACAGAAGAAGGCACGCGAGATATGGTTCCTCTGTCGTCAGTATTCCGCCTCAGAGGCAGAGAAGATGGGAATGGTAAACAAGGTTGTGCCGTTCGACAAACTTGAGGATGAGTGTATGGAGTGGGCTTATACCATGATGGAGCGTAGTCCGTTGGCTCTTAGGATGATAAAGGCTGGCCTTAATGCAGAACTTGATGGACAGGCTGGTATTCAGGAACTCGCAGGAGATGCTACAATGCTGTATTATTTCCTTGATGAAGCTCATGAGGGCGGAAAGGCTTTCCTTGAGAAGCGTAAGCCCGATTTCAAGAAGTATCCAAAGCTTCCTTAATTATATATTATGCTGCGTATCTCTATAGAAAAGAAGACTCTTCACTTCAAACAACCGGCAGGAACATCAAGAGGCGTCTATACGGAAAGGGACATTTTGCTCCTGACTATGTATGACACCTGTTCTCCGGAGAATGTTGGAGTGGGGGAGTGTGCGCCTTTGCCCGACCTTAGTTGTGACGCTTCGGAAAACTACGAAAAGAGGCTTAGGGAAATATGTAATGTGGTAGAGCAGACAGGACGTATCGATGGTTCGCTTCTCTCTCCTTACCCCTCCATGCTTTTCGGCTTGGAAACGGCATACCTGAACATGAAGAACGGCAGATATCTTTTTGATACACCGTTCTCACATGGGCGCTGTGGCATTCCTATCAACGGACTTGTATGGATGGGTACGGCGGAAGAGATGAATTTCCGCATGGAAGAAAAGATAAAGGCAGGCTTCAGTTGCGTGAAACTTAAGATTGGTGCTATTGACTTTGAGAGTGAACTGGCACTCGTGAAGAGCATCAGAAAGAGATTCTCGAAAGATGTTATAGAGCTTAGAGTAGATGCCAACGGCGGCTTCTCTCCTGCCGAGGCTATGGAAAGGCTCGAAGTGCTTGCCCGGTACGACATACATTCCATCGAGCAACCCATACGTCAGAAGCAATGGAGTGAGATGGCAAGACTGTGTTCCACGACTCCTCTTCCGATAGCTCTTGATGAGGAACTTATAGGAGTGAACATGAAGGCTATGAAGGAAGAACTGCTCTCCGTGATAAAGCCACAGTATATCGTTCTGAAACCTACGCTGCATGGTGGAATGAGAGGAACGGAGGAGTGGGTCGTTTTGGCTCGTCAGCATGGTATAGGCAGCTGGATAACGAGTGCATTGGAGGGTAGCGTTGGTCTCAATGCCGTGGCTCAGCTAACCTCACATGTTTATGGTGATGATATAGAGTTCGCACAAGGACTCGGCACGGGAATGCTTTATACCGACAATATGCCAATGACAACAGAGATAAGAGGAAACAAGATATGGATAAGGGAGGCATGACGCTGGATGAGTTTCTGGCGGAGTGGAACAATGATGACGCTTGTGTGCTGGTGCATACAAGCGGTTCTACGGGAAAGCCAAAACCCCTTCGTGTGGAAAAGAAAAGAATGTTGGCAAGTGCCAGGACTACATGTCGCTTTCTCGGTCTGGACAGTTCTGACGTTGCCTTGCTCTGCATGCCTCTCGACTATATCGCAGGGAAGATGGTGGTGGTAAGAAGCTTGGCGTGTGGCATGAGACTGATAAGTGTCGCTCCAAGCTCACATCCGTTAAGTCAGCTTGCGGAGGTTCCCACTTTCGCTGCTATGGTGCCGATGCAGGTCTACTGCAGCATGCAGGATGAATCAGAGAGGCAGAAGCTGATGGAAATAAAGAATCTGATAATAGGAGGCGGAGCCATTGATACGTCTTTGGAAGAACAGTTGCGCTCCTTTCCAAATAGCGTATGGAGTACTTACGGCATGACGGAAACGCTCTCGCATATAGCCCTCCGACGTATCAACGATACTGACGGCAGCAAAGCTTCGGAATATTATACTCCTTTTGATGGTGTTGACGTTTCATCCCTGCCGGATGGTCGTCTGCGTATCTATGCTCCGGAGATATGCCCGGAGCCTTTAGTGACCAACGATATTGTAGAGTTCGACTCCACGGGAAGAAACTTCAAGGTGCTCGGCAGGGCAGACAACGTGATAGACACGGGAGGAATAAAGGTGCAGATAGAAGAGGTGGAGAAACTGTTGCATGACGTAGTGCCTTATGATTTCGCGATAACAAGAGTGGCTGACTGGAAATACGGTGAGGCAGTGGCTATTGCCGTGGCTTTACCTTCGGATAAAGGTAAGGAATGGCAGCAGAAAGAACTTGACAGACTTAAGGAACAAGTGGATGAGAGTCTGCACAATAGGTACTATCGTCCCCGTTACTATTTCCCTGTAGAGCATATACCACATACCGGTACAGGGAAAATAGCCCGTGCGGAAGTTGAAAAGTTAATAGATATTTGTCATATACATTGAAAATAATTAACTTTGCATCGTTTTTTACTTGAAAATTAAATAAAATCATATAATAATGGAATTAGCAAGCAAGTACGATCCACAAGACGTGGAATCAAAATGGTATCAATATTGGCTTGACAATAAGCTTTTCAGCAGCAAGCCGGACGGAAGAGAACCATACACAGTGGTTATTCCTCCACCAAACGTGACTGGTGTGCTCCACATGGGACACATGCTCAACAATACTATCCAGGATATTCTTGTACGCCGTGCAAGAATGGAGGGCAAGAACGCATGCTGGGTGCCTGGTACAGACCATGCTTCCATAGCAACAGAGGCAAAGGTGGTAAACCGTCTGGCACAGCAGGGAATAAAGAAGACTGACCTTACACGTGATGAGTTCCTGAAGCATGCTTGGGACTGGACTCATGAGCATGGAGGCATTATCCTGAAGCAGTTGCGCAAGCTTGGTGCAAGCTGCGACTGGGACCGCACTTCCTTCACGATGGATGAAACCCGTTCAAGGGCAGTAATAAAGGTTTTCTGCGACCTGTATAACAAGGGACTCATATATCGTGGCGTGAGAATGGTAAACTGGGACCCAAAGGCTCAGACCGCTCTCTCTGACGAGGAGGTTATCTATAAGGATGAACATTCAAAGCTCTACTATCTGAAGTACAGGGTTGTGGAGAATGATGTCGAGCAGGTGGAAGAAGGTAACGTGATGCATAAGGATGAAAAAGGCTATTATGCTGTAGTTGCTACCACACGTCCTGAGACCATCATGGGTGATACGGCAATGTGTATCAACCCTAACGACCCAAAGAACACATGGCTGAGAGGCAAACATGTTATCGTGCCGCTCGTAGGAAGAGAGATTCCTGTTGTAGAGGACGACTATGTTGACGTTGAGTTCGGTACAGGTTGTCTGAAGGTTACTCCTGCACACGACATCAATGACCATGCCCTCGGACTGAAACATCATCTGGAGACAATAGACATCTTCAACGACAACGGTACAATCAGCGAGGCTGCAGGCATGTATGTAGGCATGGACCGCATGGACGTTCGTGTGAAGATAGAGCAGGACCTGAAGGATGCAGGACTGATGGAGAAGGTGGAAGACTATAATAATAAGGTGGGATTCTCTGAGAGAACAAATGTTCCTATCGAGCCGAAGCTCTCTACACAGTGGTTCCTCTCCATGCAGCATTTTGCTGACATCGCCTTGCCACCGGTTATGGATGACGACATACAGTTCTATCCTCCGAAATACAAGAATACATATCGCCATTGGCTGGAGAACATCAAGGACTGGTGTATCAGCCGACAGCTATGGTGGGGACACCGTATTCCGGCATATTATTTCCAGACAGCTGACGGCAAGCGCGACTTTGTAGTTGCAGAGAATGCTGATGAGGCTCTGAAAGCAGCACAGCAGAAGAATGCAGCATTGAAGATGGAAGACCTTGAGCAGGACAGCGACTGTCTTGATACCTGGTTCTCGTCATGGTTGTGGCCTATATCATTGTTCGACGGAATTGAACATCCTGACAATGAAGAGATAAATTATTATTATCCAACAAGCGACCTCGTGACCGGTCCGGATATCATCTTCTTCTGGGTAGCACGTATGATAATGGCAGGCTACGAATATCGTGGCAAGATGCCATTCAAGCATGTTTACTTTACTGGTATCGTTAGAGACAAGCTCGGTCGCAAGATGTCTAAGAGTCTTGGTAACTCTCCAGACCCTCTTGAATTGATTGACAAATATGGTGCCGACGGCGTAAGAATGGGAATGATGCTTTCTGCCCCAGCCGGTAACGATATTCTCTTTGATGAGTCGCTTTGCGAACAGGGACGTAACTTCAACAACAAGATATGGAACGCCTTCCGTCTTGTAAAGGGATGGCAGGTGGCTGAGGCTGAGCAGCCAGAGGCAAACAACATTGCTGTAAGATGGTTTGAGGCAAAGCTTCGTCAGGCAAGTCAGGAGATTGATGACCTGTTCAGCAAATACAGAATCTCTGAAGCCCTGATGACGGTCTACAAGCTCTTCTGGGATGAGTTCTCAAGCTGGTATCTTGAGATGGTAAAGCCGGCTTATGGTCAGCCTATCGACAAGAAGACTTACGATGCTACTCTTGGCTTCTTCGAGAATCTGTTGAAGATGCTACATCCGTTTATGCCGTTCATCACAGAGGAACTTTGGCAGCATATCTATGACCGCAAGGACGGAGAGTCTATCATGCGTGTGAAGCTTGAGATACCTGCTCCTACTGCTGATGATCTGAAGCTTGTTGAGGATATAGAGAATGTCAAGCAGATTGTAGCTGGTGTGAGAACCGTTCGCAACCAGAAGAATATTGCCAACAAGGACAGCTTGAAGCTTCAGACTGTTTCTGAAAACGGCTTTGCTGCTTACGACTGCGTCGTTATGAAGATGGCAAACCTCAGCAGTATTGATGTCGTTGCAGAGAAAGATGCTACGGCAGCGGCATTCATGGTTGGCACATTGGAATATGCTGTTCCACTTGGTGATATGATTGACATTGCCGCTGAGATTGAAAAGCAGGAGGCACAGCTGAAACATCTTGAAGGTTTCCTTGCTGGAGTGATGAAGAAACTCTCCAACGAACGTTTCGTGGCTAATGCTCCGGAGGCTGTCGTTGCTCTTGAGAGAAAGAAGCAAAGTGATAGCGAGGAGAAGATTGCTGCCCTGAAAGAGAGCATCGCTTCTCTGAAAGCTAAAGCATAATTATTACTGATTATATTTTTTTTGAGGGTCATTTTAGTCTGCAAATCGGACTGAAATGACCCTTATTCTTTTCGGATACTTTATTATATATATAATTTAACAATATACCTAATTCTTGTTAGTCTTCATATTGCTTCTGTTTTGAGTACTCATTTTTGATGAAAAATGTAGCAAAACTGTCAATACAAAGTTAATAAAGTATAAATGCTTTCTGTGTGTGGGAACACATAAAGCCTTGACATAAATTAAGTTCAGAAATGTTTTGGTTAATTGAAAAATTATGCTAACTTTGCAATCGTTATCCTGAAAACAATCTTTTTACCTTAAAAGACTAATACCTATTGAAAATAAAAAGCGGTAATCTGTGAAGACAACCGCTTATTTTTTTATATATACTCCATATCTTTTTTATATGTTTTCAAATCCTTTATAATATGTTTTCATGAACTATCCTATATGTTTCCTAATCCTATTTAATATGCTTTCATGAATTATCTTATATGTTTTCAAATCCTTTATAATATGTTTTCACAACTTTTCCTATATGTTTTCAAATATGTATTTTTCAATATCCCTTCCTCTGTATTATCAGGATGTATATTATTACCGGCGCACCGATAAGTGGCGTTACGGCATTCAGAGGAATAACGGTTCCGTTGGAAGGTACTGTACAAATCATATTGCATATAAGCGCAATTGCTGCACCCATCAGAATAGTGCATGGCATTAGCTGCTGATGGTTGTCCGTGTCAAGAATCATTCTTGTGATGTGTGGCACGGCAAGACCGATGAACGATACTGGTCCGCAATAAGCTGTCGTGATGGCAGTCTGTATGCCTGTCAGTAGCAGCAGCCACACTCTTACGCGCTTTGTGTTGAATCCGAGGTTTTCTGCATATTTCTCTCCCAGGAGCAATGCGTTGAGTGGTTTTATCAAAAGTAGGGACGCCGTTACACATACTATTGTCAATGATGCGAAAACAGGCATGTGGCGCATTGATACGCTACTGAAGTTTCCCATGCCCCACATTACGTATGATGTCACTCCTTGCTCCGTGGCAAAAAAATTCAGTAGCGATATGGCCGAGGAAGACAGATAGCCTATCATTATTCCTATGATGAGCAGTACTACGTTGCTGTGTATTATTCTTGCAAAGAGCAGCAGTATGGCAATAATTATTGTTGCTCCGAGGAATGCTCCTATGATGATTGCCATAAATCCGTTTATGGTAAGTATGTCTGTCGTTATGCTACCGTTCAGCAGTAGTATTACGATTGCCACGCCTAAACTTGCTCCGCTGTTTATTCCGAAAATGGATGGACCGGCGAGAGGGTTGTTGAATGCCGTCTGTAACATCAGTCCGCATACTGCCAATGACGCCCCACAGAGTGTTGCCGTGGCAGCTTGTGGCAGTCTTGACTCCATTATTATATATCTCCAGGTGGCTTTCTCTCCGTCCTCACCCTGCAGGATGTTTATCACGGAATCCAGCGGAATATGGATAGCCCCTGTAGCTATGTTTGCCATGAACAACACGGTTATCAGGGCAAGCATGGCAACGATATATAGTAGCGTCTTGTTGTTTGTTTGGCATTTGTCTTTAAGCATACTCAGTTGAGTTTCTTGAAATATTTCGTTTTTCCCAGTTCCTTCTTGTCGGGGTTTACTATTATTATGAAGTCTCTCAGCAGCAGGTCGGGTCTGAACGGTATGTCTTCGAAGAAGGTAGAGGCTGCGGTGTTGCATCCGTATACGTTCTTCTCTTTCAGAGCTTTGATCATCGGGTAAACCGTATTCTCCTTTTCCAGTTCATCAAGCGTCAGAGGTGTCTTGTCAGCCTTGTAGTATCGCATCACCCAGATGTCAGCATCAGCGTTGTTGTCGAGAATCTTTTCCGGCGACAGCTGCAGACTGCCAGCTTCGTTATTGGTAGAGTAGGCGTATTTCATTCCTGCGTCTTTCAGCTCTTGTGCCATGGTGCTCTTTCCGCCAGGCACGTACCATACTCCGTTTTCAATCTTGTCCATCAGCACGGTAGGGTGGTTTGTTGACTTTGCAGCGATTTCCGTCAGTCTCTTGTATTGCTTCTCTGTAGTGTCGAAAATCTTTTTTGCCTGTTTCTCTGCTCCGAACAATATGCCGTAGAACTTTATCCATTCCGCTCTTCCCAGTGCAGTAGGTTCCATATAGTCGGCAAGTTCTATTATTGGAATGCCTATGCTTTCAATCTTTCCGTACCCGCCTGTATTGTTCATCGGCGAAAGGAATATGGCGTCAGGACTTAGGGTTATTATCTTCTCTATGTTGGGAGCCATGGAGCTGCCGCAGTCCTGCGCCTTGTTTTCAGAGCAACGCTTCTTTATCCACGGCGAGTTCATGTATTGCAAGTCGCAGATACCTCCAACGCAATGTTCCTTTCCAAGCATCTTTGCCAGTTCGCAGTGTACGGATGTTGATATGAGACAGTTTTCCAAAGGCACCTTTAGCGTAGTCATATCGTCAGCTTGTGGAGCGCCCTTTGCAACGACAAGTCTGTATCTGTGAAGGATTTCCCCTTGTTTCCATGGGTTAAGCATGGTCACATCGTAGTGTGTTGTGTATTTCACGATGATGATGTTCTTTGCATATTTCAGATGCAAAGTGTCCCCTCCTTCATCGTTTGTGCGGACAGAACTCTGTCTGTTGCAAGAAGCAATGAAGAAAGGGACAATTATAGATATCAGATATATTATCCTTTTCATTTCTTTTTGGGGGGTGTGGATTAATAGTCGTCGTCGTCGGCTACATCTTCTGCCTGCAGGGACAGTTCCTCAGGATCCTCTTCGATTGTGGTGCGATAGCTCTCTTCAGTGAGCTTGTCGTCATCGAAATCGTCGTCGTCGTCGTCATCGTATTTGTCGATTTCGTCTGGCAAGTCCTCGTCATCCTCGTCCTCGTCGTCGCGTGTCTTCTTTCTCTCGTCGTCAAGATCGAGATGAGGCTTCTCTTCGAGCGGTTTCACTTTAGCGAAGATAGCTTCTGTCCATCCTCCCTTAGGTATTTCCAATACGTCGAATCCGTCTTCTACCTTCTTCTCGTACATGCCGCCTTTCTTGTGCAGACGTTCCTTCGGCAGGGTAGTTGTGCTGATGTCGAATCCGCTCTGTATAATGTCCTGTATGCTTTGAGAGAGCGAGTCCCATCCGCCTCCGAAGTTTCTTTCTATCACCTCCATGAGCTTTGCTGCCGAGATATGGCGTATGTTCTCGTATGTGAGGTCGGTAACGCGCATAATGGTCTTCTTCTTTATTGCATACTTCACGGATGTTTTCTCGTCCAGCTTTATTGTAGCCACCTTGAAGTCTCTTGCCTCGTATTTTTTTATAACCTCAGGACGGTCAATCTTCACCTGCTCTATCTCGAATGCGCTGCGCATGATATCGATATAGTGTTTGAAGTTATCCGCCAAGTCAGCGTCTTTTTCAGCAGCTTCCAACATTCTGAAAACATCATTTTCCTGTATGTCCCAGACGTTGCTCTTGTTCAAAGTCTTTAATGTAAGTGCTTTTTTACCTGTTTCTTTCATATTAAACTTATAATACTATTTTTTGGTTATTCTTTTATTTGTTCTTTTGAATGCTAAAGTTGTCCCTGTCGTCGAGCACGGGGAATTTCTTTCTGAACCGTTGCAGTTCCTCCATGCAGAGGTCTGCTGTTGCGGCTTTTGTCTCTTTGCCACATTCCGCCATCATCTTTCCGTAAGGCGATATTATGGCGCTTCCGCCGGAGTATTCGCAGTTAGGGTCTGTTCCTGTTCGGTTCACTCCTATTGCGAAGCATTGGTTTTCCAGTGCCCTTGCTTTAAGCAGAGCGTCCCATACTGCCAGCCGTGGTGTAGGCCAGTTCGCCACGTATATCACGGCATCATAGTCGTTGCTGTTGCGGCTCCATACGGGGAAGCGCAGATCGTAGCAAATCATCAGCAGGAATCTTACTCCCTTGTATTCCACTATGATGCGCTCGTCTCCTGCCGTATAGTGTGCATTCTCTCCGCCAATGCTGAAGAGATGACGCTTGTCGTAGTGTCTGTATGTGCCGTCGGGGAATACAAAAAACAGTCTGTTCACATACTGTCCCTCACATGTTCTTATGGCAAGGCTTCCGCAGATGGCGGCTTTTTTCCTCGCAGCCATATCCTTCATCCATGCCAATGAGCCGCTTTTACCGCTTGTTTCCTCGTCTTCTGCTATTCCGTGAGGTTGAGTGGCAAAGCCCGTGCTCCACATTTCCGGCAGAATATACATGTCGGAATCCTGTGCTTGGCTTATCATTTCTTCTGCATTTCTTTGGTTGTCAGAAGGTTCAGCCCACGTGATATTTGTCTGGAGCAATGTGACTTTCATATTCCTTTGCTTTATACCCGTTGTTATGTTGTGCAAAAGTAATACATTATCTTTTATCAGCAAGTTTTTAGAAGTATATTTTTTGTCTGTATGCAATATATTTCATAATTTTGCATGTATGAGTCAACCATTAGCAGAAAGAATGAGACCGAAAACTCTCGATGAGTATATTGGTCAGAAGCATCTTGTAGGCAAGAATGCCGTACTTCGCAATATGATAGAAGCTGGCAGAGTGACCTCTTTTATATTATGGGGTCCTCCGGGAGTGGGCAAGACCACCTTGGCGCAGATTGTGGCAAGTCAGCTGAACACACCCTTCTATACGCTCAGCGCCGTGACGAGCGGAGTGAAGGACGTAAGGGATGTTATTGAGAAGGCGCGCGGCGGAAGGTTTTTCAATGAGAACAATCCCATACTCTTCATTGACGAGATTCATCGTTTCAGCAAGAGCCAGCAGGACTCCTTGCTCGGTGCGGTGGAGAAGGGCATTGTCACGCTTATCGGTGCCACCACGGAGAATCCTTCCTTCGAAGTGATACGCCCTCTGCTTTCCCGTTGTCAGCTCTATGTGTTGAAGCCCCTTGAGGAGGATGACCTTACGGAGCTGATGGAGCGTGCGATACATAATGATGTGGAACTGAAAAAGCGCAATATCATTGTGAAGGAAAAGACGGCAATATTGCGATATAGTGGTGGCGACGCCCGCAAGCTGCTTAATATCCTGGAGCTCGTGGTGGAGTCAAGTTCCGCCGAGGAGGTGGTCATTACAGACAGTAGGGTGGTGGAATGCCTGCAACAGAACCCTATGGCATACGACAAGGGCGGCGAGATGCACTATGACATTATCTCGGCATTCATAAAGAGCATCAGAGGTTCCGACCCCGATGCCGCTCTCTATTGGCTCGCAAGGATGATAGAGGGTGGTGAAGACCCGTCGTTCATAGCGCGTCGCCTCGTGATAAGTGCTTCTGAGGACGTGGGGCTTGCCAATCCCAATGCCCTGCTCCTTGCCAATGCCGCCTTTGATGCCGTGATGAAGATTGGCTGGCCCGAAGGACGAATTCCTCTTGCTGAGGCTACGGTATATCTTGCCACTTCTCCGAAGAGCAACTCTGCCTACAACGGAATTAACAAGGCTATGGAGATTGTGAGGGCTACGGGCAACCAGCCTGTTCCTCTTCATCTGCGCAATGCTCCCACGAAGCTGATGGCAGACCTTGGCTATGCTGCCGAATACAAATATTCGCATGACTATCCAAACCATTTTGTCCGTCAGCAGTTTATGCCGGACAAACTGAAGGACCAGCGCATCTGGGAGGCACAGCATTTTCCTAATGAGGAGAAGCTATACCGGCAGATGGTAGAATGTTGGGGTGAGAGATTCAAGGAAAAGTAAATCCCTTATTGATAATTCCATTTCTCAGGTTGTCTTTTATCCATTTAAAGACAGCCTGAGAAATGTTGTTCTTGTCCGGTTTCCCATATTGCTTTCCAGTACTCTTACGTAAGTACTGGAGTAATCTCCCGTAAGTACTGGATCTAACTTACTGAGAAGCCGAAGCTGTTTTTCGGTATTTTGCAACGAGAATATGCAATTATATACTGCTATCCTTTCTGCTCTTTTTCTTATCTGCCAAACTCTTTAGCGAACTCTTCCCAATGAAGCATGAAGTCATTGATGCTTGAGAAGATGAGGTCGGCTCCTTCTTGCAGTAGAGAAGAGTCGGGCAAGGGACCTGTGTTGGCGGCTACGGTGAAGACTTTTGCTGCCACTCCTGCACGCACTCCGAGAGGAGCGTTCTCCACAACGATGGCTTCCCATGGCTGCACTCCTGCTTTGGCAAGACCTTTCAGGTATGGCTCAGGGGCTGGCTTGCCGTGAGTCACGTCGAGAGCACTTACTATCAAGTCCTTGTGTACCAGTCCGGGAAGCTCCTGTTCGAACTTGTCGAGAAGAGTATGTTGGGCACTTCCGGTCACTACGATAATCTTTAGTCCCGAACGTTTTATCTTCTTCATCAGATCCTCTATGCCCTCCATCTTGGCAGCTGGTGGACAGCTGTTGAAGGCATCAGACTTCAGTTTGTAGTATTCTGCCGCCTGTTGGTCTGTCAGTTCTTTGCCCTTCTGTTGTCGGAAGAGGAGCTGTATCGTTTCCACTCCCCTCATTCCTTCATATTTGTAGGCGTCTTCGGGTGGCATGTCGATGCCGACGCTCTTCATCGCTTTGTGCCAGCTGCTGGCATGGTTGGGCATACTGTTGTAGATAACACCGTCCATGTCGAACATTACGGCTTTGGGAGAGAAAGTGGTGAAACCGGTCTTCCGGAGATAATCTTTTATATTGTTCTCAAACATGTTATTTGCTTTTTGAGTTGAAAAGTCGTTTTGCTTGCCAGTCTTATTTGGGCTTAATGGTCTGTCGCCGAGGCAACTAAAAATGAGAACCATGATGCCCCTTTCAGGGACTTTCATAGTTCTCATGCTGTTATCATACGTGTGATATTATTGTTCTGCTTAATAGCTTCTTGCGATAATCACGCGCTTTGTGGAAGGCTTTCCTGACACCATGTCCACACCTGGAGTCTGCTCCACGTTGAACGGGATGCAACGGATGGTGGCCTGTGTGTCTTCCTTGATCTTTGCTTCGGTCTCGGCTGTGCCGTCCCAAGGACAGATGAAGAATCCTCCGTCTTTCACTCTCTCCTTGAACTCCTCATAGTTGTCGCATTCATAGATGCGTGAGTCGCGATAAGCCTTTGCCTTCTCGAAGATGTTTGTCTGGATGTCTTTCAGCAATTGCTCTACGTATTCTACTATTCCTTCGACAGGGCGTGTCTCCTTCTCAAGAGTGTCGCGGCGCATTACCTCTACTGTGCCGTTCTCAAGGTCACGTCCTCCCATTACGAGACGTACAGGTACTCCCTTCAGCTCATAGTCGGCGAACTTGAATCCCGGACGCTTGTTGTCTGCATCATCGTATTTCACGCTGATGCCTGCCTTGCGTAGTTCTGCAATTACAGGAGATAGCTTCTCCGTGATAGCGTCAAGCTGCTCCTGTCCCTTGGTGATAGGTATTATCACAACCTGTATTGGGGCGAGCATAGGTGGAAGAACGAGTCCGTTGTCGTCTGAGTGTGTCATGATGAGTGCTCCGATAAGGCGGGTTGACACACCCCATGATGTAGCCCATACGTATTCTGGCTTGTTGTCTTTATTGAGGTATGTAACGTCGAAAGCCTTTGCGAAGTTCTGTCCGAGGAAGTGGCTTGTACCGCTCTGCAGCGCCTTACCGTCCTGCATCATAGCCTCGATGGTGTAGGTGTCGAGTGCTCCGGCAAAGCGTTCTGTCTCGCTCTTCACGCCGCGTACTACAGGTACTGCCATATACTGCTCTGCAAAGTCTGCATATACGTGGAGCATCTTCTGTGCCTCTGCCTCAGCCTCTTCCTTTGTGGCATGGGCAGTGTGACCCTCCTGCCATAGGAATTCCGATGTGCGGAGGAATGGACGTGTACGCATCTCCCAACGCATAACGTTGCACCACTGGTTGCACATCAGTGGCAGGTCTCTCCATGAGTGGATCCAGTTCTTGTATGTGTTCCAGATGATGGTCTCTGATGTAGGGCGGATGATGAGCTCTTCGTCAAGCTTTGCTGCCGGGTCTACCTCCACGCCGCTCTTGTCTTCCTTTGCTTTCAGGCGGTAGTGTGTTACAACGGCACACTCCTTTGCAAAGCCTTCTACATGCTCTGCCTCTCTTGAAAGGAATGACTTAGGGATAAGAAGAGGGAAGTAGGCGTTCTGTGCTCCTGTCTCCTTGAACATAGCGTCGAGCTGATGTTGCATCTTCTCCCATATCGCATAGCCGTAAGGCTTGATAATCATACATCCTCTTACCGGCGACTGTTCTGCAAGGTCTGCCTTCGTCACCAGGTCATTGTACCACTGGCTGTAGTTCTCAGCCCTTTTGGTAAGTTGTTTTAGTTCTTTTGCCATATTTATTTCATCTTTATCTTTATCTTCTGTTGAATTTCCAACGTACACATACATTTATATATATATACCTTATTATATATAATATATATGTCTGACGTTCAATGGTTGCAAAATTACAAAAAAAAAATGATAGGAAAAACAAGTATATAAATAACTTGCCGTTCCTATCATTGATTTATGTATATTTTATTGTTAATATACAGTTGTGGGGGAATTATTTCTTGATGTTTGGCTCTTCAAGTCCGTAACCGCCCTTCTTGTCGATAGCCTTGAGGTAGAGTCCGAGCAACAATGCTGCTACACCGAGCATTGCGAATACAACCATCGGGATGGTGTAGTTATACTTGAGAGGGTCTTCAACGCCAGGGTTGCTTGCCTTAAGCACGCTACCGATAATCATTGGGAAAGCGTACAGACCGATGTTCTGGATCCAGAATATCAAAGCGTATGCCGAACCGAGCAACTTGCCGTCGATGAGCTTTGGCACTGAAGGCCAGAGAGCAGCAGGAACGAGTGAGAAAGAGATGCCCAGTACGATGATGGCTGCCAGTGTGATGACAACGCTCTGTGTTGCAGGTACGACGAAAGCGAAGATGAGATGGCAGATAATCATCAGCATGGCTCCGAGGATAAGCATTGTAGCACCTTTACCCTTGCGGTCGAGGAAGTTGCCGAGGAATGGAGTCACGGCAGCAGCTCCCAACGGGAATACGAAGAATACATATCCAGCCTGTTCTGCTGTGAAGTGCAGGTTGCACTGCAACATGTTGATGGCATACTTCTGGAATGGGAAGATTGCACTGTAGTAGAGTACGCAAAGCAGGGCAACAACCCAGAACATGCGGAGCGAGAGAATCTTGCCAATGTCGGAAATCTTGAATGGGTCGTCCTTCTCCTCCTCTGCACCCTGAGCGTCGAGTTTCTTATCCATGAAACCGTATACTATGAAGCAGATAAGACCGATGCACACAAGAAGCAGAGAAGCTGCTACCGGGCGGCTTACGCTTACAGGAGCGATGGATGCCAAAGCAGGAGAACCAATCATGACAACGGCAACACCTACACGTGCGATTGCCATCTCTATACCCATGGCAAGAGCCATCTCATGTCCGGTAAACCATTTCACGATACCACGGCTTACGGTAATACCAGCCATCTCTGCACCGCAACCGAAAATCATGAATCCGATAGCGGAGAGCTTGGCAGAAGCAGGCATGCCGTCATACCAAGGTGTTACGTTCCACCATGCCTGTGGCAAGTTCAGGATGCCATCCATGAAGGTCTTGAATGAAGAAGCCTCGAAGGTGTCAGTAACGGCAAACCAGTTGATTGCAGCACCGAGCACCATAACGCCACCTGAAAGGATAGCAGTGAAGCGTACTCCCATCTTGTCGAGGATGATTCCTGCAAAGATGAGGAAGAACACGAAGACGTTGAGGAAAGGCTCAGAGCCGGCAAAGTGACCGTATGCCTGAGGGTCCCAGCCACGTTGCGTCTGGAGTATTTCCTGCAGTGGAGAAAGAATGTCTACAAAGATGTAGGCAAAGAACATTGCGCTGGCAAGCAGCACGAGGGCAGTCCAGCGCAATGCTGGAGAGTCGCTCATTTTCTTTTGGATTGTTTCGTTCATTGTATTATTTTTTTTTGATTATTGTTATTCTTGTTGTTTCTTATTTCTTCAGCCATTTGTCGAGCCAGTTGAAGAAAGTGCGCTGCCAGAGTACTCCGTTCTGTGGTTTCAGTACCCAGTGGTTCTCATCCGGGAAGATAAGCAGCTCTGCCGGTATGCCGTGCATCTTTGCAGCGTTGAAGGCTCCGAAGCCCTGGTTGGCATTGATGCGGTAGTCCTTCTCTCCGTGGATGCAGAGGATAGGAGTGTCCCATTTGTCAACGAAGCGGTGTGGAGAGTTCTCGTAAGTCTTCTTCGCGTTGTCTGTAAGATCCTTGTTCCAGTAAGCGTCGTCGTATTCCCAATTGCTGAACCATGCCTCTTCGGTGTCGGTATACATAGACTCGAGGTTGAAGGCTCCGTCGTGTGCGATGAAACACTTGAAGCGCTTGTCGTGGTGTCCGGCAAGATAGTAAACGCTGAATCCTCCGAAGCTTGCACCTACAGCTCCAAGACGGTCTTTGTCAACGAATGGCAGGTTTTCTGCTGCATCGTCGATGGCACTCAGATAGTCCTTCATACACTGTCCTGTCCAGTCGCCGCTGATTTCTTCATTCCATTCCATGCCGAAGCCAGGGAGACCTCTACGGTTTGGAGCCACTACGACATATCCGTTTGCTGCCATTATCTGCATGTTCCATCTATAGCTCCAGAACTGTGATACAGGACTTTGTGGACCACCCTCGCAGAACAGGAGGGTAGGGTACTTCTTGTTGGGGTCGAAGTTGGAAGGCAATACAATCCATACAAGCATTTCCTTACCATCGGTTGTCTTTACCCAACGCTGTTGTATCTTGCCCAATGAGAGTTGGTCAAGGATTTGCTTGTTCTCTTTGGTTATCTGCTCAACTTTTGTCTTGCTTGCATTCTTTGCAGGAGTGATGACAAAGATGTCGTTTGGTGCAGACATGCTCTGGCGTACGGCGAGAAGCTTGTTGCCGTCGTTTGCCAGTGCTACGGAAACGAAGTCCGCCCAGTCGTTGGTAAGCTGTTCCACGTTTCCTGCAAGGTTTGTTCTGTACATGTTCACGCAGCCGTGCCATACGCCGATGAAAGTAATGTCCTTTGAATTAGGCATCCAGCAGAAGTCGTCTACGTTGGAATCGAATTTCTCTGCTACGTATGTTTTCTCTCCTGTTGCGAGATTATATACGCAAAGACGGTTGCGGTCGCTCTCATATCCGTCTCTTGGCATGCTTTGCCAAGCAACGTATTTTCCGTCAGGTGAGAATTTCGGATTTGTGTCATAGCCAGGGTTGTTCTTCAGATTCTCTTTAGAGTTTACCGCCTGGTATTTCTTAGTCTTTGTAGGGTCAGACTTTGGCTCTACATATCCAGCAGACTTGCAGAGGTTCTTTGTCTCTTTTGTCTCTATGTTGTAAAGATAGATGTCAGAGTCGGTAGATGTAGCATATTCTACACCCGATTTCTTTCTGCATGTGTATGCTATGCTCTTGGAGTCGTTGCTCCATGCAAGCTGCTCTACTCCTCCGAAAGGTTTCATTGGGCATTCGTATGGCTCACCCTCAAGGATGTCCGTGCCTTCTGTTATTCCGTTTGGCGTTACTTCTGCAAGATATGGATGCGGTATTGATTCAACATATTCGTCCCAGTGGCGGTAGTTGAGGTCTGTCACGACTCTTCCTGTTGCCTTAGGAAGGTCATCAGGATTCTTCTGAATGCTTTCGTGGAAAGGAATCTGCTTGATGAGGATTACTTTCTTTTCGTCTGGCGAGAACTTGAAGCCGTCAATGCCGGTCTTGTCGTTTGTAAGTTTCTTACGGTCAGAACCGTCGATGTTCATTGTGAAAATCTGTCCGTCAGACAGAAAGGCGATCTTCTTGCCGCCGTTTATCCATACAGGGTCCGACTCGCTCTTTGAGCTTGTGGTAAGCTGTTTGATGTTCTTTCCGTCACTGTCCATCACGCAAATCACCTGATGTCCCTTGTTCTCTTTCACGCTGTAGTAACCAACTTGGTATACTATATGCTTGCCGTCAGGCGAAGCCTGTGCACCGGCAATGCGTCCCATTGCCCAAAGGGCTTCGGGAGTCATCTTGTCGCTGGTGAGTGTGATGTTACTCTTACCGATCGGTTTCACTGTCGATTGTGCTTTTAAAGTGCTGAAACTCATGGCGAGTGCTACAGCAAAAATGATTGATTTTTTCATAATATTGATTTAGAAAGCCTGTGAAGAACTTACAGGACAGTAAATTCTTTCACAGGCTTATTGTTATATTTGAACATTAATTGTTTCTTCTTCTTTCAAGCTCCTCGCGTTGCTTTCTTAGTTCCTCAGCCTGCTTCTGCATAGCTTCGAGTCTTGCTGCCAGTCCGCTTGTCTTCTTAGGGTTGTTCTTGTTCTCCTGATATTTCGCTTCAAGGATAGCAAGAAGCTTCTCGTCGTTTGTTGTCTTGCGCAGTGTCCACATGATGGCAGCGCTGAAGAACAGCGATACGAAATAGTAGAAGTTAAGACCCGCAGAATAGTCGTTGAACATGAAGAAGAACATTACCGGCATGAGATACATCATCCATTGCATTGCCTTCATCTGTTCTGCCTGCTGGCCAACCATCTGGTCTCTCTGCTGACGCATTGTCATTATAGAATACAACACGTTGGCAACGCAGAAGAGAATACATGTCAGTGACAAGTGGTCGCCAATGAGCCAGATGTTAGTTCCCCATTCTATGATTGGGTCGTAAGTAGAGAGGTCGTTTATCCACAGGAAGCTTTCTCCGCGCAGCTGTATGGCGTTCGGCACGAAGTTGAACATCGCAATCCAGATAGGCATCTGTATGAGCATTGGCAGACAGCCGCTCAGTGGGCTTACTCCATACTTTGAATATTCAGCCATCATAGCCTGCTGCTTCATCATCTGGTCTTCAGGCTTGTCGTACTTCTTTGTCAAGGCATCGAGTTTCGGTCTTAATACGCGCATCTTGGCTGAAGACATGTAGCTCTTCTTTACGAGAGGGAACGTGATGAACTTCAGGAGCATCGTGATGAGGATAAGTACGATACCCATGTTGATGTCCAATGCCGTTAGCCAGTCGAAGACATAGATGGTGAACCATCTGTTTATGATGCGGAACAGAGGCCATCCAAGATATACAAGGCGCTGCATCTCAAGCTCTTTGCCGAACTTGCTCTCTTCCTCTACGTTCTGTAGCAGACGGAAATCATTAGGACCATAGTAGAACTCCAGTTCTGTAGGCTGCTTTCCTGTCGGGTCAAAGAATGTTTTCATCTTTGCTCCGTACTGCTTTAGATAGCCAGAACCTTTCTCCTGCGGAATACTTGTCATCTTGGCATTCTTGCCGAAGTCGTTCTTTGCAATCATCACGGCACTGAAGAACTGGTTCTTGAATGCCACCCAGTCGATATTGTCTTCAACAGCCTCGTCAGTCAGCTCTTTCGTTTCGCCGAGATAGTCTGTTCCTCCCTCTGTCAGATGGTAGGTAAGAGTGGCGTATCTGTTTTCGAAAGTGAAGCCTTTCTCCTGCTGGCGGCATTTGTCTTTCCATTCAACATCCATTGCGTTGTAGTTCGGTGCAAACATTCCACTCATTCCGTTAGCCTGGATAGATGCGTGAAGCATGTAGTCCTTACCTAATGTATATGAGATAGTCAGCGACTTTCCTTCTGCTGCACTGGCGGTAAACACAACTGTGGAGTCGGTAACTTCCGATGGCGTGAAATACATGTCAGAGGTTATGAGGTTGGTCTCTTTACCTGCAAGCATGAAGTTGAGCGACTGGTCCTTACCGTCAAACAAAGTGACGTCTTTGTTTCCCTTGTAGTCTTTGAAACCTTTGATGACAGCTTTTTCTACAGTAGCCCCCTTTGAGTTGAATGTCAGTTCAACCTTCTGGTTCTTCAGTGTGACTTTCTGTGCTTTTCCTGCAAGAGCTTCATGGAATGCGGCTGTTGTATCAACCTTTGCCATTGCTTTGGCTGCTGCAGCGTTTGCTGCTTGTTGCTGTTTCGCCTTTTCCTTTTGCACGTTGGCGATAGAGTCTTGTGTACGCTGTTGTGCAATTTCTTCGTCAGATGGTTTGTTGAACCAGCTGAAACCGATTATCAATGCTGCGATAAGAACAAAGCCGGTGATTGTATTCTTGTCCATTTTTTAATATTGTTTTCTTTCTTAAAGTTTAAATGTTTCTTGTTTTATTCAAGCTTTAGGATTTCTTGCTCTCTATAGCGGTCTTCACAAAGTCAAGGAACAGCGGATGCGGGTGAAGCACTGTACTTGAATATTCCGGATGGAACTGTGTGCCGATGTACCATTTCAGTCCAGGTATCTCAACAATCTCGATCAAGTTGCTTTCAGGGTTTCGGCCTACGCATTTCATTCCTGCGCGTTCATATTCCTGCTCATAGTCGTTGTTGAACTCATAGCGGTGACGGTGTCTCTCCTGTATATGCTCTTTCTTATAGATATTGAAGACACGTGAACCTTGCTTAAGTACACATTCGTATGCTCCAAGACGCATCGTTCCTCCCATATTTGTTATATCCTTCTGGTCTTCCATGATGTCGATAACATTGTGAGGAGTCTTTTCGTCAAGCTCTCTACTGTTGGCGTCTTCATATCCGAGCACGTTTCTCGCAAACTCGATGACAATCATCTGCATACCAAGACAGATACCGAAGGTAGGGATGTCGTGTGTTCTTGTATAGTGTGCTGCAATGATCTTTCCCTCAGTGCCTCGCTGTCCGAATCCCGGACAGATCACTATTCCGTCCATGCCTTTAAGCTTTTCTGCAACATTCTCTTCTGTCAGCTTCTCGCTGTTTATGAAAGTCATAACAGTCTTGTAGTCGTTGTATGTACCTGCTTGCGAGAGACTTTCACGTATACTCTTGTATGCATCCTGCAAGTCGTATTTGCCTACGAGTCCTATGTTGACCTCTTTCGTAGCCTTTGCTCTTCTTTCGAGGAAGCTCTTCCAAGGTCCGAGTGCCGGTTTCTCTCCCGGTTCAATGCCCATTTTCTTCAGGATAGCAGAGTCAAGACCCTGGTTCTGCATGTTTACAGGCACCTCATAGATAGAAGGCAGGTCTTCGCTCTGAACGACACAGTCGATGTCAACATTACAGAAGGAAGCCACTTTCTTCAGTATTCCTTCTCCGAGATGCTTCTCTGTACGCAAAACAAGAATGTCCGGCTGGATACCAACGCTCTGCAATTCTTTTACGGAGTGTTGTGTAGGTTTCGTCTTCAGCTCACCTGCCGCTTTTAAATAAGGTACGTAAGTAAGGTGTACACATACGGCATTCTTGCCCAGTTCCCATTTCATCTGTCTGATAGCTTCCAGATATGGTGCGCTTTCTATGTCGCCGATAGTGCCTCCGATTTCGGTAATGACGAAATCGTAGTGGTTCTTTTCACCGAGGAGTTTAATGTTTCGTTTGATTTCGTTTGTGATGTGCGGTACAACCTGTATAGTCTTTCCGAGATAATCGCCTCGGCGTTCTTTATCTATTACCGCTTTGTATATTCTTCCTGTTGTAAGGGAGTTGGCTTTAGTTGTCTGAATACCTGTAAATCTTTCATAATGTCCGAGGTCAAGGTCTGTTTCCATTCCATCAACGGTTACGTAGCACTCTCCATGCTCGTATGGATTCAATGTACCTGGGTCGATGTTGATGTACGGGTCAAACTTCTGAATAGTAATGTTGTAGCCCCTTGCCTGTAATAATTTACCTATTGACGAAGAGATGATTCCTTTGCCAAGCGATGAAACCACACCGCCAGTGACGAAGATGTATTTTGTTTCTGCCACAATAATTGAGTTTTATATTAATTATATGTTCAAAAATTTAATGTGCAAAGTTAGCAATAAAATAGAATACTGCCAAAAGTTTTTGATAAATACTTGATAAATCTCTATTTTGCTGTTTTGAGAAGTTCCTGCATCCTTACGATTTCGTCTCTGTATTGCGCCGCCTGCAGGAAATCCAGTTCCTTCGCCGCCTTTTTCATGAGTTCTGTTGTGTGCTCGATACTTGTCTCTATTTCTGTCTTGCTCATTTTCTTCATGATAGGGTCGGCAACAAGTCTTGCTCCCTCCATGTCGGTGTAAGGAGCATATTTGATGACCTTCTTGTTCTTCTCGTTGCTGCCGCTGGTGTTGTCAGCGGAAATGCCAAGAGCGTTGGTCTTGATTTCTTTTTCTATTTTCCGGGGCGTTATATGGTTCTTGATGTTGTAGCTCATCTGCTTGGCCCTTCTGCGCTCGGTCTCGTCAATGGTGAGCTGCATGCTTTCCGTTATGGTGTTGGCATACATTATCACCTTGCCGTTTACGTTTCTTGCGGCTCGTCCGGCAGTCTGTGTCAAAGACCTGTGTGAGCGCAGGAATCCTTCTTTGTCTGCATCGAGGATTGCCACGAGCGACACTTCGGGCAGATCGAGTCCTTCGCGCAAGAGGTTCACTCCTACCAGCACGTCAAACAGTCCTGCTCTTAGGTCGTTCATTATCTTTACTCTGTCCAGGGTGGCAACGTCGCTATGGATATAGTTGGCTTTCACGTCATGGTTGAGAAGATATTCTGTCAGCTCCTCAGCCATACGCTTCGTCAGAGTGGTAACGAGTGTTCGTTCGTTTCTCTCGCATCTTATCAGAATCTCGTTCATCAGGTCGTCTATCTGATTCTCGCTTGGTCTTACCTCTATTTCCGGGTCAAGCAGTCCTGTAGGACGTATCACCTGTTCCACGACAACACCTTCTGACTCTTGTAATTCAAATTCAGCCGGTGTTGCGGAAACATATATGACCTGGTTCGTCATCTGTTGAAACTCCTCAAACTTCAATGGTCTGTTGTCAAAGGCGGCAGGCAGTCTGAAGCCGAACTCCACAAGATTCTGTTTTCTTGCTCTGTCTCCTCCGTACATGGCTCTGATCTGTGGCACGCTCACGTGGCTTTCGTCAATCACAAGAAGGTAATCCTTGGGGAAGAAGTCCAGCAGGCAGTAAGGCTTTTCTCCGGCTTCACGTCCGTCGAAGTATCTTGAATAGTTCTCTATTCCGGAGCAATGACCAAGTTCCTTAATCATCTCAATGTCATATTCAACTCTTTCCTTAATTCTCTGAGCCTTAATGCTGTCGCCTATTTCGTTGAAGAATTCAATACGCTCGTCGAGATCCTTTGAAATTTGCTTTATAGCCTCTTGTGTCTGCTCCTTTGATGTTATGAAAATGTTGGCTGGATAAATCTGATATTCGTTGAAAGAAGCAAGTCTGTGAAACGTTATGGAATCCACCTCTTCGATAGAGTCTATCTCATTGTCCCAGAACGATACCCTAAGAACATTGTCGCTGTAGGCCATGAAGATGTCAACGGTGTCTCCCTTGACTCTGAAGTTGCCGCGTTGAAGCTCAATGTCGTTTCTTACGTAAAGAGAATCCACGAGTCTTCTCAGGAACATGTTCCTGTCGATAATCTGTCCTTTCTTTATCGTTATCACGCTTTGTTCCATTGCCGTAGGGCCGCCCATACCATAGATACATGATACGGAAGACACTACGATGACGTCTTTCCTTCCGGAGAGCAATGCAGACACGGCGGAAAGTCTCAGTTTGTCGATTTCTTCATTTATGGCGAGGTCTTTTTCTATGTATGTGTCGGTCTGTGGAAGATAAGCCTCAGGCTGGTAATAGTCGTAATACGAAACATAGTATTCTACGGCATTCTCAGGAAAGAACCCCTTCATCTCTTCGTAGAGCTGGGCTGCGAGAGTCTTGTTGTGGCTGAGGATAAGGGTAGGGCGGTTGACGTTTGCTATGACGTTTGCCACGGTGAATGTCTTTCCCGAACCGGTCACTCCCAGCAGCACCTGCGCCTTGTCCCCCCTGTTCAGTCCGTCCGTCAGCTCCTTGATAGCCTCAGGCTGGTCGCCGGTAGGCTTGTATTTTGAAGTAAGTAAAAACTTGCCCATAATATGTGTTTAATGAATAAAACCAGTGTCGTTATCACTGAAAACGTTGAATTATTTTGCAAAAATACTTATAAAGAACTTAATAATGGCAATAATCATGATAAAAAATAAGCAAATTTCATTTTATTATTTTGAATACTAAATTATTATGTGTAAATTTGCAACTCAAATTGTTTGAAAAGTATGAATAAAAAGATAATTTTCTCGATGACAGGCGTTGCACTGATGTTTACGAGTTGCGTAAACCAGTTCAACCAGATATATAAGTCATCAGACAATGATTTGAAATACGAATATGCCAAGGAGTGCTATTTGCGTGGTAAATATGTTAAGGCGACGACACTTCTTCAGGAACTTGTTACTATACAGAAGGGTACCGACAATGCGGAGGAGAGCCTCTATATGCTTGCAATGGCGGAGTTCAAGAACAAGGACTACGAGACGGCAGCCGAGTATTTCAAGAAATACGTGAAGACATATCCCAAGGGCGTTTATGCAGAGCTTGCTTCCTATTATATCGGTGAGAGCCTTTATATGAGTACGCCGGAGCCGCGTCTTGACCAAACGGAGACGGTAAATGCCATTTCTGCATTCCAGGACTATCTCGACCTGTATCAGGATGCCAAAAAGAAGACTGAGGCGCAGAACCGTCTGTTTGCCCTTCAGGACAAGTTGGTGAAGAAGGAGCTTTATTCAGCGCAGCTGTATTATAACCTCGGCACGTATTTCGGCAATTGCACAAGTGGCGGAAGCAACTATGAGGCTTGTATCATAACAGCCCAGAATGCCTTGAAGGATTATCCTTATACAAGCATGCGTGAGGACTTTGCAAAGCTCGTGATGAAAAGCAAGTTCGAGCTTGCCCAGCAGAGTGTGGACTCCAAGAAGATGGACCGCTATCGTGATGCCGAGGATGAGTGTTACGGATTCATCAATGAATATCCGGATTCCAAGGACAGGGGTCTTGCGGAAAAGTATATAGAAACATGCAAGAAATACGTTAAGGACTAACGTGGGGAAGAATCAGAAAAAATAATAATTAATATATTTAATAAAGGTAATGGATTACAAAAAGTCAAAAGCACCGGTAAATACCGTAACGCGTAACATCATGGATCTCTGTGATGAGACTGGAAACATTTATGAGAGTGTTGCAATCATTGGCAAGCGCGCAAATCAGATTTCTATGGAAATCAAACAGGATCTGAGCAAGAAGCTTGCTGAATTTGCTTCATACAACGACAGTCTTGAGGAAGTTTTTGAAAATCGAGAGCAGATAGAAATCTCAAGATATTACGAGAAGCTTCCTAAACCAACATTGCTTGCAACAGAGGAATTCGTAGAAGGAAACATATACTGGCGTGATCCGTCTGCAGAAAACAACAAGGAAGCATGATTCAGCGTAAACAGTCCGTATTCCTCTTGCTTGCCGCGATAGTGGGAATCATCTCGCTTTGCATGCCGATAGGAATATTCAAACCTGTAGAGCTTGGAGTTGACTCTGTTATGTACAACCTGTGGATACAGGACGGAAATGGAAGTTTGGACTTTTCCGTTGCTCCTCTGTTCTGTGTCGCTCTGTTGTCGGTGATTATTTCCGTTGCAACAATATTCCTGTTCAACAACAGGAAGTTGCAGATTAAGTTGTGTTCATGGAACATGCTTCTGCTCATTGTCTGGTATATCGCTTATGGAGTAATCGCTTATCTTCATAAGAGTGCCGTCAATGCAGAGTTCAAGCTCTCTTTTGCAGCAGTATTACCGCTGATAGCTATAATACTGGTGTTTATGGCTCGCAAGGGCGTTAAGGCAGATGAAGCTTTAATACGTGCGGCTGATAGAATAAGATAAAAAAACGTTGGGTCTTGAATGACCATGACTTATAATTTATAATAATAAAACAAGACGTCGTCCACATATTGCACAGGCAGATAGTGAACGACGTCTTGTTTTTTTATCCTTTTGCGAAACTCTTTATACAGTTTTCTGCTTTCTGTTTCTATTCATATTTCATTGACTTTGCCGGAGTGATATGAGACACAAGGAAACTTGGTCCGATAAAGACAAGCAGACATATCAATAGGGTTGATATATTTATCAGCAGGATGATAGGCAAGTTAAGTTCTACAGGCACGTAGTCTACATAATATACAGAAGCGTCAAGCTTGACGATGCCTGTAAACTGTTGCAGCAACACAATGCCTATTCCTATAGCATCTCCGATAAGGATACCCCTTCCGATGATGAATGCGGCAAACCAGAGGAACACGTGCCTTACGCTCTTGTTCCGGCATCCCAAAGCTTTGAGGATACCAATCATGTTGGTGCGCTCCAGGATTATAATCAGAAGACCGGAGATGATTGTTATGCCGGCAACACATGTCATGAGGGCGAGAATAATCCATACGTTCAGGTCAAGAAGGTCAAGCCATGAGAAGACCTGAGGGTACATCTCCTGAATGGTTTCCGACGAATACATGACGCCATACTTGTCTTCAGCCCTGTTCACGTTCTTTACAAGATAGTTGGAAGCCTGGTCTATCGCCTTATAGTCAGCCACGGAGATTTCTATTCCCGATATCTGGCTCTCCTCCCAACCGTTAAGCTTCACGGCAGTATACAGGTCGCAGAAACAGAGCGTTTCGTCAAACTTCGACATGTTGGTCTGATAGATGCCCGCCACGGTAAATCTTCTTGCCCTTATGTCGCTGCCGTTGATGAAATATGAGTATACCTTGTCACCGGCTTTTATCTTCAGCTTGTCGGCAATAATCTGTGATACGAGAATCTTGTTCCCGCTTGCCTTGTCGCTGAACTTTGGAATGAATCCGCTTTTCAGGGAAGAATGGATGAATGTGGTGTCATAATCGGCGGCAATGCCTTTATATACGACTCCTATGAAATCACTGTCCGTTTTCAGTATGCCCTGTGTTATCGCATATCTTTCGATGTGCTTCTGACCGGGAGTCTTCCTTATTACAGTCAGCATACTGTCAGTAACATCTATCGGAGTCTGTTCGCCGCCATGAAGGGCGTTGTAGCTTGCCACGGTAAGATGACTACCCAGTCCTACGACCTTGTTGCGTATCGTATGCTTGAAGCCAAAGATAACGCAAACGCTGACTATCATCACAGCCAGACCGATTGCCACACCGGCTGTGGCGATATAGAGGGCAGGCTTGCTTACCTTCTTCTTGTCGCCGCTGTCTGTGTATATTCTTCTTGCTATGTATAATGGAAAATTCATTTATTCATCCTCTACTCTTCCCGGATAAGCCTCCAGAGCCTTTCGTAATACGAGCAGTGCTCTTGTAAGGTCTTCCTTCTTCAATACGTAAGCTATTCTGACTTGGTTGTGACCCGCTCCCGGAGTAGTGTAAAAACCACTTGCGGGTGCCATCATCACTGTTTCTCCCTCATAGTTGAACTCCTCAAGACACCATCTGCAGAACTTCTCGCTGTCGTCCACCGGAAGCTTTGCCACGGTATAGAATGCTCCCATCGGGATAGGGGAGTATACTCCCGGTATGCGGTTCAGTCCGTCGATGAGGCATTTTCTTCTTTCAACGTATTCGTCATATACGTCGCGGTAATATTCCTCAGGTGCGTCGAGTGAAGCCTCTGCTGCTATCTGTCCTATCAGAGGTGGTGAGAGTCGTGCCTGGCAGAACTTCATCACAGCCTGTCTTACCTCCTTGTTCTTCGTAATCAGGGCACCTATGCGTATTCCGCATTCGCTGTATCTCTTGCTGACGGAGTCGATGAGCACAACATTCTGTTCGATGCCTTCAAGATGGCAGGCGCTGATGTATGGCGAGCCTGTATAAATGTATTCACGATAGACCTCGTCGGAGAAGAGATACAGGTCGTGTTTCTTTACCATATCCCTTATCTGGTTCATCTCCCTTCTGGTATATAGATAGCCGGTAGGGTTGTTCGGGTTGCAGATCAGGATTGCCCTCGTGCGGTCGTTTATCAGTTCCTCAAATTTCTCCACCTTCGGCAGGGAGAATCCTTCCTCTATGGTAGTGGCAATGGTTCTGATGGTTGCTCCTGCCGAGATGGCAAACGCCATATAGTTGGCATAAGCCGGTTCCGGCACGATGATTTCGTCTCCCGGATTCAGACATGACATGAATGCAAAGAGCACCGCTTCGCTTCCTCCGCATGTTATGATGATATCGTCGGGAGTTACGTTGATGTTGTATTTCTTGTAGTAGTCAACGAGTTTCTCCCTGTAGCTGAGATATCCCTGAGAGGGGGAATACTCAAGAATGCTTCTGTCGATGTCCTTTATTGCGTCGAGAGCCACTTTTGGTGTGGGCAGATCCGGCTGTCCGATATTCAGATGATATACTTTTGTTCCTTTCTTTTTAGCTGCGGCTGCAAGCGGTGCCAGCTTTCTGATTGGCGATTCCGGCATTTCAAGTCCGCGTACTGATATTTGAGGCATAATCTCTTTTGTTTTTATCTTTCTTTATAGGTGTGTGCCTTTGAGGGGTTACACCTTATTATATATATATTATAGTAGAATTAGTTGAAGAAGTTCCACGACAGTCCGAATCTCAATATCCTCGTATTGATAGGGTAGTGTGGCGTCAGGAAATACTCCCCGTTGCTTGCATTGACATGGCTCATCATGATGAAGAACCTTGTCTGCTTCAGATGCATGTTGGCGTAGACGTTCACTATCGGATAGTTTCCTGTCTTCACGTTAGCGTCGCCGTTGTCCTGCACGGTGTATTGTCCGAGTGCCGGGCTGTAGTCCTGCGCCTTGTACTTCGTGAAATATCTGGCGTCGGCACCCAGGTCCACTTTCAGCACCCTTGCTATCTTGAATCTCAGATACAGGTTTGTGTATGCGTTCAGCTGTGGCACGGCAAGTATGTCGTCGTTGCTCGACTTCTGATACGTGATGAGATTCTCCCAGTATAGCGGTCCGAGCTTGAAGTCTTGTCCCAGCTGCAGGGTGAGCAGACTGATGTTGTCGCTGTGCTGCTTTACGTTTACCGTGGTACCTGTTCTTCCGAAGTTCTCGGTTATATTGTATTTCTGTGCGAAATATGTATAGTTGCTGATGTTGTCAACGGCAACTCGGAGAGTCGTCTTTGTTTTTCTCAGTGAGAATAGTCCTTCAATCCTTGTCCGTGTCTCCTTGCTCAGGTCGTTGTCCCACCAGAGATGCTTGGAGTGGTAATGGCGGTAGAAGAAGGTAGGGTTCAGACGATAGAAGTATGCTTTGGCGGCAAGCTGTACGGTATCTCCCAGCAGCTTGAAGTTTAGGTCGGCATTGCCGTCCACCTTCAGCTGTCCTGCGTCTTCGCCCGTCAGCCATGCTTCTGCCGTGGCATTATAGTGGAAAGCTTTTCCTTCGGTCTTTATGAGCTGTCCTCCTATGCTGAGGTTGTGTTCGTTGTAGGAATCGGTGCCGCCGTTAAGTGACGGCATGGCGAAATGCCTCAGCTCAGATGTGGCAAACACTTTGAGTCCTGCCTTCGCCCATTTGTTGAAGCCTTCAAGCATGGCTATGGCAAGCGTGTTCCTGAGCGAATAGTGTCTCGTCTTGTCGTATATGGAGTCACCGCCGAAGTGCTCGTCGATGTCATATTTGCTCAGGTAATAGTTTTCCGGAGTCTTGTAAGCCTCGTAGATTCTTCTGTAGTTGTCGAATTTCAGAGTATGGATGAAGCTCGTAACGGGCACGTATTCGTTTTTCATCCATGTAGTGTCCACGCTGGCTTTTGCCATGGTGCTGCTGGCGAGGCTGTCAGCCTGCTCCTTGCCGCCGACTGCTATTCGTCCTTCCTTGTTTGCGGTCTTGTCGGCAACGGGTTCCTCTCCGGCAATCTTGGCGTCGGTTGGTCTTCCGGAGAACACTTTTCCCTTGCGGTCGAACTCTTCTTCGTCAAAGTCCTTCCCGTCTTTCCTTGCCTTTCTCTGCGCCTGTTCCTTCAGTCGTTCTTTCTCGTTCTCCTTTTTCGATTCTATGGCGAACTTTCTTGCCTTTATCTCTTCCTCCGTCATCTTCACCTTGCGGTTGAAGCCCACGTTGTATCTGTGGGTGAAGAAGATATGCTGGTTGTCGTTGCGGTTCCAGTTCTGCTCCAATACGGTAGGAATCTCGTTCTCGCCGAAGTCGTCGTTGAACACTTCCGGGTGTGTGATGTATCTGTCGTCGGTGATACCTCCGTTCTCTGTCACTTTCTGATGGTTTGTAGAGAACAGGAAGTGTGCATTGTATCTTTCTCCGAGATACGATGCATACATGGTGTAGTTGAAGTGTGATGTGCTTTGGTTCTGATAGTATCCTCTGCCGTAGATATAGTCGAACTTGAATCCCATGCCGAGGTCTTTTCCTGCGTTTACTCCGAAGAGAGCCTTCAGGTGGTCTTCACCGTTGGTACGGTCGCCACACTCGTTGTATGTGAGGTTTGTTATAGGCGAGAGCGTGTTTGTGAATCTGAAAGTGCTTACGGGTTGTACGAAGTAGTCGTATGGCTGTGTGAAGATGAACTGTCCGTCGAGGGGTCTGTCGGCAAACACGCGGTTTATTCTCGGAGCGCCGAGGTTTCCGGTGGTATTGTATTCTCCTCTCGTTCCGGAGGTGAAGATGGAGTTCATGAACATGTGCGACAACGTGTCGGGTCGGGCTGCCGTGATGTCGCCGAAGCGTTCATCCACAGTCCATACCTTCAGACCTTTCGGTATTACCTTGTCCTTATGTTTTGTAGAGTCTCTTCTGCCTCCGAAAGCGTCGTTCGCTCCGGTAAAAGTGCCGTCGTCGTTCAGCTGGTTGTATTCCTGCGCCCATACTGCGGACGTGGATACAACAAGGGCTATCAGTGCGAGGATGTATCTTCGTGTCATTTTACAAGTCGTATAACGCATTCACACATTTTGAAAGCCATGGCTCCGAGTACGATGACGGTGCCTACTCCTTCGTTTTGGAAGAAGTAAACCAGCATGCCCACTATGGCTCCTATTATGAAGATGATATTCAGGATGTTGCGAAGCAGGAAGAACTTGCCTCTCTCCTTTGGTCTTCTGTGATGTCTTTCCGGCATGCGGAGAGTGCTTTCTTCCGTCGTGCCGTTGTCTGTATTGCTGTTTATATTGTCCATAAATGTTTATCGGTTATATGTTTGCTTTAATTGGCGAGGAAGGTAGCAGTCTTTTCCTTTATGTAGTTGAAGACTTCGTCTTTCCTGTCCACGGTCTTTATTCTGAACCTTGCCCATCCCGGTGTGAGCTTTGTCTTCTTCTTGTTCAGTCCGTTCTTGTCGTTTATAGCCTCTTCCGCCAATATCCTTGTTTCGCCTTTTCCGTCGTTTCCGTCGTAGATGTATGATATTCTCCCCATGGTGACGTTCAGCTTTCCGTCCATGCATGTCGCCACGAGATTATATTGCAGCTTTGCTCTGTCAAGGGCAAGGAAGGCATCCTTGAACACGAGCCATTCCTTTACCTGCGCCACGATGATGTGCTCCGCCTTGTTCACCAGTGCTATCTTGCTACCTTCGAGCTGGTTGTCCTGCTTGGTGTAGCTCTGGAAGGTCTTTATCGTTGCATCATAAATCTGCTGTGTGGTCTTTCCCTTCAGGTCTATGTTAAGCTCCCAAACCACCTTCCCGTCTTTTTCCGTCACTGCTCCGCTGAGATATCGTGGGTTCTTCAGTGATGTCTTAGTGGTTTCCTTTTCGGTATTGTTGCCTTTTGCGGCTTTTATCTCCGTATTGTTTGTGCTGTTGTCAGTGGGCACTTCCCAAACGTCCTGTCCCTTGGCGCCTTTTGCGATAAGCAGAATGGCTGCTATGAGAATATATTTGTTCATGATTCAATCTCTCCTTTATTTCATTAATAATTGTGCAAAGTTACTCAAACAATTGTAGAATACCGCATTTTATATGTTTTTTTATAATAAAATACCGCTAATTTGTTCGGAACGGCTTGTCGTGAACACTTTGGGAGTTTTTGCTTTTCGGTGGATTTTAGATGATATAATCGGAATACCTTATATTAATATAGGGGGTTCGGATAGCTTCATATGTTTCGTCTTTTCTTTAACACTAATAATTAATCACTAATAATTAATCACCAATCACAAATCACCAATCACCAATCATTAATCACCAATAATTAATCACTAATAATTAATCACTAATCACCAATCAATCACTTGTTTTCTTCAAGTAACTTACCGACTTTCTCCAAAAAACTTACCGACTTGCTTGGCGTAACTTGCCTGTTTACCCCGATGAAAAATGATGACTTTCTGATAGCCGAGGCTGCAACGGATCGTGATTTTGCTGTCTCCAACCTGCAATGTAGAGCATTTCCCCATAGCTTCCATTAACATGAGTTAGTGCCACTACTGCCAACTGCCAATTACTATAAAAACTACTAAAAACACTATATTTACCCTTTTTTCTGTTTTTTTTGAGGCTTGGCACATTGGCAGTAGTGGCAGTAGTGGCACTAACTATGCTTGTTCTTAAATCTGCAACAGCTCGCCATTGTTCATCAAAAGCCAAGCAACCCCCACTCTTCAAAAAAACAAAACCAAAATACAGACAATCCCTTAATGACCGATTGGGGTTTAAGTGGAATAAATGGAAAAATCAGACAAAACGTGCTCTTTAATTCAAGGAAAATAGGTTTACAATATTAAAAATAAAAAAAAAAGTAAGATTTTGTAATGTAGAGTTTGAAAATAAAGAAATATACAGTATCTTTGCATTAATAAATCAAAATAAAGAAATGGAAGCTTTCTTCAGAACACACAATTATCTTGTAGAGCATACAGATGCTCCTGTCCGTCGTCGTCTTATGGACGAGATAGACTGGAATGACCGTATGATTGGAATAAAGGGGTCGCGTGGAGTCGGAAAGACTACATTTCTTTTGCAATATGCAAAGGAACATGTTGACGTAAACAATAGAAAATGTCTATATGTTAATATGAACAATTTCTATTTCCAGGTGCGTGGCATTGCTGATTTCGCGGGAGAGTTCTACAGGAACGGCGGAAGAACGCTGCTTATAGACCAGGTTTTCAAGGAGCCGAACTGGGCAAACGAGCTGCGCCAGTGTTACGACCTTTACCCTGAGCTGAAGATTGTGTTTACGGGAAGTAGTGTGATGAGACTGAAAGAGGAGAACTCCGAGCTCAAAGGCATCGTCAAGAGTTACAACCTGAGAGGGTTCTCGTTCAGAGAGTTTCTCAACCTGCAGACCGGAAACAAATTCAAGCCTTATACTCTCGAAGATATCATCGAAAACCATGAACATATCGTAAGGGAGATCCTGCCGTATGTTTCGCCTTTGAAATATTTCCAGGATTATCTGCATCACGGATACTATCCGTTCTTCAGGGAACACAGAAACTATTCGGAGAATCTGCTAAAGACAATGAACATGATGACGGAGGTGGATATCCTGTTCATCAAACAGATAGAACTGAAATATCTGGCTAAAATAAAGAAACTGTTTTATCTGCTTGCCGTAAACGGGGAAAAAGCCCCTAATATCAGCAAGCTTGCAAGCGCCATAGAGACGAGCCGCGCTACGGTGATGAACTATATCAAGTATCTCGCCGACGCACGACTAATAAATATCGTATATCCTGTAGGACAGGCGTTCCCGAAGAAACCGCCGATGGTGGTCATGCATAATCCGAATCTCATGTATGCCATTTATCCGATAAACGTGGAGAAACAGAGCGTGATGGAGAACTTCTTCCTCAATGCGCTGTGGAAAGACCACAAGGTGAACGTGGGGGCGAAGAGCGGATCATACGTGGTGGATGAGAAATATACATTCAGGGTGTTTGATGCCACTAAGCAGGCAAGACCGAGGATTTGTGCGGACACCATCTGTGCAAGATACAATACGGAAATCGGTCATGGAAACATGCTTCCGCTGTGGTTGCTCGGATTCCTATATTAATATAAGGTAATACCTTATTATATATATAAAGACAAATTACTGCAGGATACAAGAAATAGAGTATTAGTATAATAGAGTATTAGAGAAACAATTGGATACATTAACATTAATTTTTTATTAAAATGGCTAAAGAAAAAAAGTTTATCACTTGTGATGGTAACGAGGCTGCCGCTCATGTGAGCTATATGTTCTCTGAGGTAGCTGCCATTTATCCTATCACACCGTCTTCTCCGATGGCGGAGCATGTAGACGAGTGGGCCGCAAGAGGTCGAAAGAATATCTGGGGACAGACAGTCAGCGTTCAGGAAATGCAGTCTGAGGGTGGTGCAGCAGGTGCTGTACACGGTTCTCTTCAGGCTGGCGCACTTACAACAACATTCACCGCTTCACAGGGTCTGTTGCTGATGATTCCAAATATGTACAAGATTGCAGGTGAGATGCTGCCATGCGTCTTCAATGTTTCAGCAAGAACATTGGCTTCACACTCACTCTGTATTTTCGGTGACCACATGGATGTTATGGCTTGTCGTCAGACAGGTTTCGCAATGTTCTGCTCTGGTTCTGTTCAGGAAGTAATGGATCTTTCTGCTGTTCCACACCTCGCAACATTGAAGACAGACATTCCTTTCATCAACTTCTTCGACGGTTTCCGTACATCTCATGAGTATCATAAGATTGAGGAGCTCGACCAGAACGAGGTTGCCAAGTTGGTTGACCCTGCTGACATCAAGCGTTTCCGTGACCGTGCGCTTACTCCAGAGCGCCCTGTAACACGCGGTACAGCCGAGAACCCTGAGACATTCTTCACACACCGTGAGGCTTGCAACGCTGCATACGACAAGATTCCTGAAGTAGTAGAGCATTACATGCAGGAGCTTGGCAAGATTACTGGCCGTGAGCACCACCTCTTCGATTACTACGGAGCTGCTGATGCAGAGCGCGTAATCATCCTGATGGGTTCAGCTACAGAGGCTGCTCGTGAGGCTATCGACTACTTGACAGCTAAGGGTGAGAAGGTTGGTATGGTAAGCGTACACCTCTATCGTCCGTTCAGCGTTAAGCACTTGCTCGCTGCCGTTCCACAGTCTTGCAAGAAGATTGCTGTTCTCGACCGTACAAAGGAGCCGGGAGCTGAGGGAGAGCCATTGTATCTTGACGTTAAGAGCGCATTCTATGATGTTGAAAACAAGCCTGTTATCGTTGGCGGACGTTATGGTCTTGGTTCTAACGATACTACACCTGCCAAGATTATCGCAGTATTCAACAACCTGTCACTCGACGAGCCTAAGAACCACTTCACTGTTGGTATCGTAGACGACGTTACATTCACTTCTCTTCCAGAGGTTGAGGAGATCCCAATGGGTGGCGAAGGCATGTTCGAGGCTAAGTTCTACGGACTTGGTGCTGACGGTACTGTAGGTGCTAACAAGAACTCTGTAAAGATTATCGGTGACAACACCAACAAGTATTGCC
>OQWM01000077.1_pt1 | contig 46671 bp, 27 predicted proteins | sample 1691531 | NCBI WGS metagenome assembly OQWM01 (sample SAMN03418257, study PRJEB22391) | human gut metagenome | biome: human-gut; feature: organic feature; material: feces | host: Homo sapiens | place: Tanzania | collected 2013-01
TAATCACTTCTGTTCTCCTGTGTTTGAACTGTAAACCAAACAAGGGATAGATCACATTTATGGAGAGGGGGTTAGGGGGAGATGTCTGTGTATTATGGAAGAGGTCAGTGCAAATCGCCTTACCCATCTATCTTTTTGACGATAATCGTTTTGAAATCTTTGATTTTCAAACACCCAGCGGGCAAATCTGTCGACAATTTCTTATCTTCGACGACGAGGACAATGCTCTCTGCCTCACTACATACGCGTGGAGGATTGCAGTCGCTTTTTGCACTCGCTTTGAATCCATCTGCCGCAACGTAATCGCATGTATACTTATCGGCAGCATAACCATCTAATTGTGCAGCGGCAATGATTTCACTTGCGGCAATCGTCTGTTTGCCTTCTTTCTCGACGAATTTTGCTTCGAGATCGTAAACATTGACTTCTTTCACCGTCTCGGTACCATCGACTTGAACATTGACGATATACGATTTGGGCGTCGGTTTCTGGTCGTTATCGCTACCTCCCGCTTGTGAATAGACGAGGATCGTCGTGATATTGCTCACGTTATGGCAATTTTGTTTTTCGGCATCGGTCATCGACATTTTCTTCACCGTGAGGTCGATCTTTGCCGATTTGGCATATTTGCAACTGCGAATCTCTTTGCACGCACTCTTCGACGTCGGATCATAGACGCTAATATTGCCGTCTTTTTCGTTTTGACCGAGGTAATTGCATTTGTAATCGTCGAGGTTGAGATCGGGTTTGACTGCCGCAATCACATCGCTCGCCCAAACGTACTTGCTACCATTCTCTTCGAAGATCTTATCGCCCAACGTTTTGGCATCGACCGTCGCGATTTCTTTGTCGTCGAGTTTAACGGTGATATTCAATGCGGTATCTGTTTCGGGCGTCGTCATATAGAGCGCTTTGGCGCTCTTCATTTCATAGCAAGCCGCTTTCTTTGCCGCCGTTTCGTCGACGATGTTTTGCGACGATACTTCGATATATCCTTCCATGACGTCGTTGCACGAACGAACGGGGCACGATGCATCGCTCGACATCTTCTTGCCCGATTCATCGGCCAGATCACACTCGTATTTGTCGTACGTCTTATTGGGTTGCATTTGTCGGAAGACGTTGGCCAATTTGACGACCTTTTTGCCGTCTTTTTCGACGATCAAATCGCCCATGGTCGACAAATCGATCGATCCATACTTTGCGTTGTCGATGTAGAGCTCAAACAACTTTGCATTGGCCTTGACTTCGGTGAGCAATATCTTGCCAATGTTTTTGACGTTGTAGCAGCCGGGGCGATCGGTTCCGAGCTCATCGCCATAGACCAAATTCCCCGTCTTCGTATCGATATAACTATAGAAGGCTTTGCTACAGCTCACTGGCGCACATTTGTCGCCCTTGTCGGTCGGACGGAATCCGTCTGTTGCCGATTCGTAATTGCACGTATATTTCTCGAGCTCCGATTTCAAATCGGCATCCTTTATCTCGAGTACGCTTTGGATGATGCTCGCTATCGAAATGACGCTCGTCTCCGTGCCACCAATCGTTACCGTATTGTAATAGTCGCCGTCGAGGTCGTAGGCGTCGACAGCGCCCTTGATATCTTCATTGACGCGGAGTTCGACCATGCGAGTACCCTCGGGCTTCGTATCGTCGGTAAGTGATTGCGACGAATCGCAAGCATAGAGCGATGTCGACATGAGCGAAAAAAAGAACAACCGACGAATCGTTTTCAACTGCATAAGAATTTCACCTCAAATTCTTCAAAATCGTATCTCAAAAAACAAAACGCAACACGGTTGCGTTTTTAACGCGGCGTCCCTATCATTTTTTCAGACCATGGGCAAATCATTTGTTTCTGATCTGCTGGATCGATGCGCGTGAGCCTGTTGCCTGCCCATCAAAAGTGCGAATATCAGCTCATACTAAATCATAACGCCTTGTTTTTTCTGGAATACATCGAAGCATTAGAACGCTATCTCCGTCGTGTTCGCGTTGATTCAGCGCGCTCATTTTGCTAGATGGAGGCTGGTTAGCAGATGTTTATGTGCTAACCGATTGAGTTTGGAGGACAAAATGGTTGGCTTGAATCGTAAAAATCTGTTTATTCTCGCGTTCGGATCCCTAGTTCTGGCGGGGTGCGGGGGCAACGACGACGTGATTGCCGATGTCTCTGGCGGCGATACGGGCGCGACATGCGGTGATTCGGTGTGCAATGCCGACGAAAAATGCGTCGATGGCGTGTGCAAACCCAAAGACAATGCCGACACGGGCACGAAATGCGGTGATTCGGTGTGCAATGCCGACGAAGAATGCGTCGATGACGTGTGTACGCCCAAAGGCAACGGCGACACGGACACGAAATGCGGCAATGTAGTGTGCAATGCCGATGAGATCTGCGTCGAAGACGAGTGCAAGCCCGCCGCGCTCAAATGCGGGAGCGTCGTTTGTCGCGACGATGAAGTCTGCTTCCAAGGCGCCTGTCGGGCAACAGGCGACTGCGGTGGCGCTCAATGCCAAGGCGACGAAACGTGTCACGATGGCATGTGCCGAGTTGCCGGCGATTGCAATGGCGTTGCCTGTTACCCTGGCGAAACGTGCTTTTTTGGCGAATGTAAACCCAAAGGCGATTGTTGGGGCATAAAGTGCGCCGACGACGAAGTGTGTTACGACAATCTATGCCGCAAAATTGGCGATTGTGGTGGCGTGCAATGCGACGAAGTCACAGAGTATTGCTACAACGAAACATGCTACATGAAGGATAAATGCGGCGATGTTTATTGTGACGCCGATTATACGTGTGGCGATGACGGCTCATGTGTATTGCGCAACTATTGTCTCGACGGTCGCGTGCGCTGTGGAACCGATTGTTGCGATCTAACGCAGTTTTGTGGATCGCGAAAGACGTGTTGCGATGCTGATAACAGCTGCGGTAACGACTGTTGCCGAGAAGGCGAAGTGTGCGAGTTTGCGGCATGTCAGAAAGATTGCGGTACGCATCAAAGGTGTACGCTTACCGATGGAACGACGGTGTGTTGTGGCGATGGCGAAATCTGCACGTCGAATCAATGCTTTAAGCCGTCGGTAACGTGTATCGACAATTATATGTGCGAAAACAGCGAATATTGCGATCAAGCGACGAATACTTGTTTGCCAAAGCCGACGGGCGAGGCGTGTTTCATGACGCAAAAGGGCGGCGAGGTCCAACCCACGCTCTTGTGGTATTGGGGCAAAGAAGCCCCTGCAGAATTCCCTCAACACGTCCAAGTCATGAGCTCTCCCATGGTCATGGATATGGATGGCGACACCATCCCCGATGTCGTCTTCAATTCATTCTCTGGGGGAGCGTATCAGGGCAATGGCATTATACGCATCGTCAATGGCAAGACAGGTGAGCTCATTGCGAGCTCGACGGGCAAAGATAACGAGGGCAATGGATTTATGACCGACGGCGGTAGCCAAGTCGCTTTGGGCGATCTCGACGGCGACACGATCCCCGAAATCGTCACATGTTCTGACCAATACAGACTCGCGACCTACAAATTCGATCCAAAGACAAAACAGATTTCACTTCTGTGGAAGAGCAATAATCCCATTCAGGAGTGTGGCCAAGGTGGACCGGGCATCGCCGATTTCGATGGCGATGGAAAACCCGAAGTCTACGTGCGCTATCACATTCACGACGGTGCGACGGGCGAATTGCTCGGTAGTGAGCGTTGTTTAGGTGTCAATGGAGATTCATTCGATAGTCTCGCGGCGCATGCCCCATGTGATTACAGCGTCGCAGCCGATCTCGATGGCGACGGGGAACTCGAACTCGTCGGTGGAAACGTCGCCTATAAACTCGACAAACAGAGCAAAAAGCTCGTCGATTACTACAATCGAAGAAAAGACGGGCACCCCGATGGATACCCCGCTGTTGCCGATATCGATCTCGATGGAAAACCTGAGATATTCGTCGTTCGATCAAATGAAGGGAATACTGTCATGGTTTTCAACCACGACGGCACCGACCATTGGAAAGCCCCGATACGGCACGATGTCGGAGGCGGTGGGGCTCCGACGATTGCCAACATCACGGGCGATGCACACCCCGAGATGACGTTTGCTGGTAGAACTGGCTATATCGTCTTTGATTACCTCGGCAATGTTCTATGGCGACGTACGACACAAGACGATTCGTCGGCGAAGACCGGATCATCGGTATTCGACTTCGATGGCGATGGCAAAGCCGAAATCGTTTATGCCGATGAGCTTTTCTTGCGCGTTTATAATGGCGACGATGGCGAAACCGTCTATTGTCAATGCAATACGTCGGGCACGCACTGGGAATACCCCGTCATTGCCGACGTCAACAACGACGGACATGCCGAAATCATCGTTTCGTCGAATAATTCTATGACTGAGAATTGTCCGAATTCGCTTTCAGTAGAGAAAGGATGGGATAAGTGCATTCAAGGAATTTTCGATAAAAATGATCCGAGCTTATTGGAAGGCACGAATGGCGTTCGCGTCTTTTCGAGCCCCAATCGAGACTGGGTCAATACGCGAAAAGTCTACAATCAACACGCCTATAGCGTGACGAATATTTCCGACAATGGCACCGTTCCCAAACATCAACGTGCCAATTGGAATATCGATGGGCTCAACAATTTCCGACTCAACGTACAACCCGGTGCAAATTACCTACCCAATCTCAAGATCACCAACGTATCGAATCCCTATACATGCGATAATCCCAGCGATGCCGTTATCTATTTCGTCGTCGAAAACGTCGGTTGGGCAACGGCCGAAAAGGGCATAACGGTTAAAATATATCGCTCCGATACGGCACAAGGCGAATATAAACTCCTTGGATCCGTTCAAACGATTTCCGATATCCGCGCCGCCCAACGCGAGCAAATGACATTCAAACTGCCCGATGGCGAGAAACTCGCCAATGGCACATATATTCACATTGCGCTCGGCGACGACGCTCCAACGCAATGTAAAGTCGATGGCAATTCGGTCACGTACGAACCCAAATGCCAAGTCGTCGTCAACTGATGCACCATTGGCGCATCCCCTGTGCGTTATAAACTCCCGCCCCTTGGGTGGGTGTGCTTTTCTCGAACAACGCCCGCCCCTTGGGTGGGTGTGCTTTTGTCGAACAACGCCCGCCCATTGGGTGGGTGTGCTTTTCTCGAACAACGTCCGCCCCTTGGGTGGGTGTGCTTTTCTCAATCAACGCCCGCCCCTTGGGCGGGCTTGCTTTCGTTAGGGGGGCTCTCGCAAGATTTAATATATACAATTATATATATTAAATCTTAAAATCCAAAATGACGGGATTGTGATCGGTGTTTTGAAATTCTTCGTTGATATGTCGGCAATTCAATATTTCGATCCCCGACGAGGCGAAGAAACCGTCGATCGTTGCGACGAATGACGATCCTTTCACATAGGGTTTATCGAGTAAACGGCTCGTCGCCACGCTAGGATTTTGTGGGGCGATATATCGAACGCCCTCGGGCAAGAGATCGTGCAAAAATGGCTTGCACCATCCAAATGCTTTAGTCTTGCCATTAAACCGTTCGACAGAATCGGTCGGCAGATCGTGATTAAAATCGCCACCGCAGATGATTTCATCGCCTTGGGCAAGGCGCGAACCGATATCTTGGGCGAGCATGGCGATTTGGGCATGAGCGATATCGTCGTCTCCGCCATAAGCCGTGAGGTGCACGTTATAGATATATAAATTCTTGCCCGATTCGGTTTTAAACGACGAAACGGTATAACATCGATCGAGGTCGACGACTTTTTTGAATCCGCCCGATATCGGTAGCGATACGCGACGCGATTCCCCGATGGCATAACGGCTCAAAATCCCTATGCCACTCTTTGCCTTGCCAATGGGATCGGTGGGGGGCCAAAACAAATATGGCGAATCGTAATTCGACGCATAGACGTTGTCGAATGATGAAAACCGCTTTGTATAATATGCCCATTCGTCGACGTGACAGCTACGGTCGCCGTCGGTATCGACTTCTTGCAATAGGGCGATATCGACGCGCTCGTCTTCGAGTACTAGGGCAATCCCTGCAATGTGTTTTTCGACTTCTGCTACACTGCGAGCGCGTGATTCCTTGCCACCATCCATGAAAAACGTATAATCGTTGCTATAGGCGCCATACCCCGTATTCCACGTGGCAATGCGTATGGATTTGCCTTTCGGAATCGGCGGGAATGATGCCGTATTTGGACGCGGTAGCGTTTGGTCGCCAATTCGGCGATTCGTGCCATAGACATAAGCTGCATAGGCCAAAAGGCTAATGTCGAAAAAGATAAACGCGCCAATGGCAACTTTGAGTAATGATTTGGAATTGATATGCATAAAAAAGTATGCGGCGGATTTATCCGCCGCATATATGATGTTTGGTTTATTTGATATGTATTATTTCAATATAAACGTCGTATTATATGTAATGCCGTTGTCATTTGTGCCGATTGACATTTTCATTGTGCCGGCAAATTCATCATATATAGCTGAGACTGAATTCATGAATAGTTTAGATTCATCGTCGGTGAGACTCGAAGCGGCAGTGCTCATGAGTTGTTTAGAGAAGTCCATGTTGAGTTCATAGGCGATAAACGTCTTGTCGGATTTGGGCGATTTCTTGGCCAAAGCTCTGATATCGTAGTTAGGCGTAGCAACGATGAAATCGGTGTCGGTGAGATAGACGTTGACTTTTTGATTTGAAATGATTTCGCTGAGGTCGATTTCGATTGGGGCATCGGCATTGGGCGTAAGTGCGAGGAGTTGGGGGAAAGCTTTGACCATAAAAGGCTTCGCCAACGATAAAACGCTACCGATGTCGTTGCCACTCAAATCGAAGGCAGCTTCAAAGTCGATCTTATCTGCATCGAGCTTGCTAAGGTCGATTTTATTCAATGCAAAGTTGACGCCTGTAATCTTCGATGTCACATTTTTAACGACTGCCATTTCGGGCGATTGAAGGGCGATGAGCGTTTCACTCAAATCTGTTTTCAATTCGTTAAATGCTTTGCATTTGTATTCTTTCGTCGATATATCGGCGAGTTTGGCGACCGTTAAATCGAGAGCTTTGCCCAGATCGAAGTTGAGATTCAAGCCCATGATCGATTTGTCGTCGGACATGTCGCGATAGCTGGCATGGAGGGCTTGGATGTTTTTGAGTTCTTGTTTATCGCTCACGACGAGCGTCGAATCGAGGTGAATTTCTTTATCGTTGACGACGCGATAGGTGAAATCGATGCGCGGATACTTGGCGACGAGTTCCGATGCTTCTTCGCCACATTCGGCGGTCATATTCATATCGAACAATTCGTCGATCAATTCGCGCGTCGTCGGCGCCGAGAGTATCTTTTTGAAGGCGATGACGTTATCGACGTATCCGATGCCGACGACGCTCGAATCGATTTTGCCCAATTTCTCTTTCGTGAGCGGATTATCGGCTGGCTTGACGATTCGATCGACGTCTACTTCGCCATTGGGATCGAGTGGGATGATAGCCGTCACGGCCTCGACGCCATAATCGACGATGATCTTAGCTTGTGCCACTGTGCTATCGGCGTTGTCTTTGAGCGAGAACGTCGTTCTGTAGTCGGAATTAGTTTCGACAGCGATGATATCGCCTGCTTTGCTAATGTTGAGGACTGCTTTGATGATTTCGATCGATTTGGCTTTGAATTTATCGCGATTGGCGATCGAGGCTTTGACTACCAAATTTGCGTCATCCAAATACATGACCGAATCGTCTATGAGCGGGTGGAGCCCAAATTCTGGGGCATTCTTGGCGTAATCCGTATAGAGCGGCATCAGCGTCTTAAACAATGTAGACATTTCGGAAAGCATCTTTACATCGGAGTCTTTGTCGGCGAGTTTGTCTAAGAGCGCTTTGGCGTTGTCGAGACTCGTTATTGATTTTTCCGTGCGCTTGAATAAATCTTTGATAAAAGGCGAATCTGCATTCATTTCGCGCGTCGACGCCATGACAAATGGTGCATCGGCTGGGACGTACTTGAGCAATCCATTGACTTCGGATTTTGCCCATTTCGGATCGTTCATTTGAGTGTTGAGAAGGGATTGTGCCGTTGTCGCGCCACCATCGGCAGGCTCGGATTTTTTGCACGCCGGAAGACCAATGCAAAGTGATGCAGCCAAAAGTCCCGTTGCGATAATGCGATAATTCATCATTATTCTCCATGCGATTGATGCGGATGAAATTATCCGCCATTGCGAATAAAACATGATAACGTGTCGAAGCCACATTACAGGCGATGAGTCATACGCCAAGCATGATAAAGTGTCAACGATTTGAAATCGTGCGTCTGCGGCGCAAAGTGGCGCAAGCGCACGATGTTTGTCTAGACGACGCCAAATTCGTCGATTTCTGCGCACGATGCCGGTTGCGACGGGTAGATCAACAATTTGTTTTGCGATTTAAAGTGTTTCGACAAGTATTCTGGGATCTTTTCGCATATCGACATGTGACAGAACGTGTTTTTACGCGCCGAAATGAAGACGATCCAATCTTCTGGCTTGACGATCGATTTGACTTGTTCGTCATCGATCGGGGCACTGCTCGCGTTTTCGATGGGAATCGATTTTTGCAAAAAGTCGCGTCGCGTGCGCATGGCTTGGGAGACTTCTTCGGTCCCAATGTGGACGATTTTGAGCGTGTAGTGTTCGGCGATTTTTAAGATCATGTCGAACCAGCCGTCGAATCCGCATTCGCGCTCGGCATGGGGGAGTGTAAAGATGGTCAAACGCGTCGTTTTTGCCGCATTCATCGGCAAATCGCACCATATCACCAGGCGATCGACGTCGTGAATGACGGCTTTCCACTTCTCGCCAATGATGATATCGCTCAATCCCGTCATGGGCCAACCCAAGACGAGTGCCGAAGCCGTATGCTCGCGCGCGGCTCGAGCGATGCCATCGGAGATATTCGGATCGATGACCGTCGATATCTGGTGTTTGCGTGGATTGAGTTTGTCTTTAAACGCCTTGACGATGTCTTGACGAATGGCGTGGATATTCGTCTCGGCGCACGATGAATCGGGAATCACCGACAACATCGTCACGCGCGATGCCGAATCGTTGCCGTGTAATATTTCTGCAAATTCCAACAAATCGTGCGCGTGTTCTGGGTTGGCAATCGGTACGAGGACATTCGCATAGGCGTGTTCGCTTTCGTGGGTTCCGTTTGCATAGGCTTGCGATCGTTCGAGAGCGAGTTGTTGTGCTGCCGATTCGGTGACAAAACTCGCCACGATACACGTCACGAGGATGAGGACGATGGCTGCATTTAGGAACGAATCGTCGATGAGCTCGGCTCGATGGGCGACGAGTACGATGGCTAAAGTCGCGGCAACGCGCGCGACCGAAAGGCCAAACATCGTATTGCGTTGGGCTTTCGTATAGCGGAACCATTTTTGCGCAATCCATGCGGCGCCAAATTTACCGGCGATGGCCGATATCGATAAGACAGCAGCCAAAATCGCCGTGCGCGGACCATCGAAGACGACGCCTAAGTCGACGAGCATCCCAACGGTGACCAAAAAAATCGGGATAAATAGCACATTGCCCACGAATTCGACTTGGTGCATGAGCTGCGAATTCTTCGGGATCATGCGATTGAGAACGAGACCGGCTAAAAATGCCCCGACGATCCCTTCGAGCCCCGCAATTTCGGCCAAAAGCGCCGAAACAAAAACCATGAAGAGTACGAATATATAGCGCAAATAGTTCTCGCGGTGCCAATGGGCAAAGAACCAGACGGCAATTCGTGGCACGACGAAGAACATGACGAGCGAGAAGATGGCGAGCGAAGCGATGAGCTCGATCCAAAATGCCGCCGATAAATTCCCCGAGGCAAGCCCCAGTATGACAGCTAATAGGATGAGTACACCGGCATCGACGAGTATTGTGCCACCGACCGAGACGGCAACGCACGGATCGACCGCCACGCCCATGCGACTCACCGCCGGATACGCTATGAGCGTATGCGTTCCAAACATGCTACCGACTAAGAAGCTCTCCAGGGTTCCTAATCCGTATCCGAAATGACAAATCGGAAATATGATCGTCAAGGGGACTGCCCACGTCAAAAAACCAAATGCAAAACTCCGATTTCGATTGAGCTTGAATTGGTTGAGATCGAGCTCGAGACCTGCCGTGAACATGATGTATAAAATGCCGATCGTCGAAAATAAGCTAATCGCCCCAGAGTTGTCGATGATGCCGAGCGCATGCGGTCCCATCGCAACGCCGCACAATATCAGCCCAATGACGTGCGGAATGCGCAATTTCTGCGTCAAAAGCGGAACGATTAATATCACCCCGAGCATTACCGAAAAAAGCGCGACGTTCTTCGTCAATGGGAGCGCGAAAAGCTCTGATAAATGTTCGTAAATTCCCGTCATAGTCGATGCCATTTCCCTCTATCGCATGGGCACACCATAAATAGCACGCCCTCTGTGCAAGCTAAACGATATTGCGCTCCGACAAAATCGCTTTTTTCAAAAGATTCGCGTTCGCAATCGACCACCGCAAAAAAATGCACGTATCGATAATTTTTTGAACAGTTTTTCGAAAATTGCCCGCTCCTACAGAAAATCGCCAACCCATTTGGGCATTCTGTTCGTTTCGATGTTTTGGCTACCGATTCGCATAATGCGTTCTATAACATCGAGATCCAGAACTGCCATTCGGGAGAATTGTTGTGGCGTGCCGATTATTTATAGGCATAATGATGCATGACTTTTCGTGTTGCGAAGCATCGCAAATGCGCGACCACGTCCTCGGCTTCGACGACGTTGAACCCAAACGATGCGCAATCGCTCGTGCGGCGACACATAGCCGTCACTTCTGGAAGCCTCTTGGGTGCGCCCCAACGCACGTTGGGGCAACACAATCGATGGGTCATGCGCGATATCGGCATGAGCCCGATTAATCGTCGCAATCGCAGTGACCACAACCGCAGCCACAGCCGTCTTTCTTATCGCTCTTTGGCTTGTCGATGATTATCGCTTCGGTCGTGAGCAAAAGCCCGGCGATCGATGCCGCATTGGTGAGGGCGACGCGGGCAACTTTGGCAGGATCGATGATGCCTTCGGCGACGAGGTCGGTATAGGTGTCGTTTGCGGCATTGTAACCGAACGTGAATTTGTCGTTGGCACGAACTTTATCGACGACGACGCTGGGTTCGGCACCAGCATTCTTGGCGATTTGGCGGCACGGTTCTTCGAGTGCCCGGCGCAAAATGCCTACGCCAAATGCCTCGCTGGCGTCGCAATCGACGTCGTCGAGTGCCGATACAGCTCGCAAAAGGGCTGTGCCACCGCCGGGAATGACGCCTTCTTCGAACGCCGCGCGCGTGGCATGCATGGCGTCGTCGACGCGATCTTTGCGCTCTTTCATCTCGGCTTCGGTGGCGGCTCCGATCTTGAGTACCGCAACGCCGCCACTCAATTTAGCGAGTCGTTCTTGGAGTTTTTCGCGGTCGTAGTCGCTCTTGGCGTCGTCGATTTGCTTCTGGATTTGCGCACAACGGGCTTTAATCGCCTCATTTTGCCCCTTTCCATCGACGATAACGGTCGAATCTTTCGAAATCATGACTTGTCGTGCCGATCCGAGTTGCGCGAGTTTCGTCGCATCGAGTTTCATGCCGAGGTCTTCGCTGACGACTTCCGCGCCCGTCAAAACGGCGATATCTTGCAACATGGCTTTGCGTCGGTCGCCAAACCCAGGCGCCTTCACGGCGGCGACTTTGAGCGTACCGCGGAGTCGGTTCACGACGAGCGTCGCCAACGCCTCACTTTCGACGTCTTCGGCGACGATGAGAAGCGGCTTATTGGCTCGCAAAACTTCTTCGAGAACGGGAACGAGGTCTTTCATCGTCGAAATCTTCTTGTCGACGAGCAAAATATACGGATCATCCAAAACGCACGTCATGCGCTCGGAATCGGTCACGAAATAGGGCGACAAATAGCCGCGATCGAATTCCATCCCCTCGACGATTTCGAGCACCGTCTCCATGCCCTTGGCCTCTTCGACCGTGATGACGCCGTGATGACCAACTTTTTCCATCGCCTCGGCGATGAGGTCACCGACGATCGTATCGCCATTGGCGCTCAGCGTCGCCACTTGGCGAATTTCTTTCGGGTCGCGCGTTTGGCGAGCATTGGCCTCGATAAATTTCACGACTTTCGCCACGCCTTTGTCGATGCCGCGTTTGAGGGCCATCGGGTTGTGCCCAGCCGTCACATAGCGGATACCTTCGCGGTAAATCGCCTCGGCGAGCACCGTTGCCGTCGTCGTGCCGTCGCCCGCCACATCGGCCGTCTTCGACGCCACTTCGCGCACCATTTGGGCACCCAAATTGTCGGCAACGTCCTTAATCTCGACCTCCTTGGCAACGCTAACGCCGTCTTTCGTCACTTTTGGGCTGCCATACGCCTTCTCGATGACGACATTGCGCCCCTTAGGTCCGAGCGTCGTTTTGACCGTATGCGCCAACATTTCGACGCCGTGGAGCAATTTTTGACGAGCCGCTTCGTTGTAGATGATTTCTTTTGCCATGACTTATTCTCTCTTCATCAATGCGTCCGAATCGTGCATAAAGTTCGCAAAACTTGCTAATCCTTGAACTCAATTCGGAGGATAAAAATATCTGTTGTATAAAGTTCTCTTTTTTTTGTTTTTGGGTGGGGGAAGTCTCCCCCTACGCCGCTATGGGGCGGTGCGCATTTGGGTATTGAAGCGCTCCCGCCAAGTCGGGCGTATTGGCTTGCGCCAATAGCCCGACCAGCGCGGCGTATTGGCGGAAGCGGCTCGTCAAAAATTGCTCCACGGCGTCCCCCCCTCTACGTCCCCCCGCCGGTCGCTTCGCGCCCGCCCCCTTGCGCAGGGGGAGAAAGCGCGCCTCGGGGCATTAGTCTTCGAAGACTGCCAAGATATCGTCGGCGCGCAATATGACGTATTCCTTGCCGTTGAGCTTGACTTCGGTTCCGGAATACTTGCCAAAGAGGACTTTTTCACCGCATTTGGCGTCGATTTCGATGTGTTTTCCGGCTTTGTCGCGTTTGCCAGGGCCGACGGCGACGACGATGCCTTGTGCGGGCTTTTCTTTTGCCGTGTCGGGGATGATAATGCCGCCTTTGCTGACGCTGTCGCGTTCGATGCGTTCGACGAGCACGTTGTCGTTGAGTGGTTTCATCATGTTCATTCTCCTTAAATAAAGTGCGATCCATCGCGTATCGCAAACGGCGCGACACGTTAAGCACGTGAAATAGCGAGTCAAGTGGTGGAGATTAAATTTTTTGCATCTCAAAACATTGCCATAAAGGCGAAAACGTGGAATTTTGCCCGACCTGTAGTGCGTCGCTGTGCCGAGTGCAAGTGGGCGCGGGTGGTGCTCCTGGCGCAGTATCGATGCACCGTCGCAGTGCTATGGTTGGCTCTTGAAAGGCGAAAACGGAGGATTCAATGACGGCGGAAGCGAAGCGGGAATGCCCGCAGTTTAATGGAAATGCGCGGCGGTTTCACTTGCTTGGGTGCTGTGGCACGGGCATGGGGGCGCTCGGGATTTTGCTCTGTGAGCGCGGTTACGAGGTGAGCGGAAGCGACACGGGGTTTTACCCGCCGATGAGCGATATTTTGGCGAAAAGTGGCATTCGCACGATGACGGGGTGGAGCCCCTCGCATCTCGATGGGCTCGATCCTGCCGATACGATTGTCGTCGTCGGGAACGTTTGTCGGCGCACGAATGAAGAGTGCATCGCAGCGATGGATCGCGGTTTTACGACGCTTTCGCAACCCGAGACGTTGTATCACTTTTTCCTCAGTCGCAAGGCGCATCGCATCGTCGTGAGTGGAACGCATGGCAAGACGACGACTTCGTCGATCGTGGCGTCGATTTTGGCGTCTGCTCAACGCGATCCGTCGATTTTTATCGGTGGCGAAGTGCTCGCTTATGGCTGTGGCGGCCATTGGGGGGAGGGCGATGATTTTGTCGTCGAGGGCGATGAATACGATACAGCGTGGTTCGATAAAGTGCCGAAATTCTGGCACTATGCACCGACGCATTTGGCGATAAACAACATTGAATTCGACCATGCCGATATTTATGCGAATTTAGAAGAAATCATCGGGGTGTTCGTGGCGCTCGTCGAATCGATGCCCAAATCGGGCGTCATCGTCTACAATGCCGACTCGGCAAACGTTTGCCGAGTCGTAGCGCATGCGTCGTGCAAGGCGATCGGCTATTCGCTCGATGGTTCAGATGGTGGCAAAGCGCAATATGTGGCGCGGTCGGTGTCGTTTCACGATGGTGGCGTGAGTTTTTCGATAGTCGATGTGTCGTCGCAGTGCCAACCGATCGATGTCGAATCGCATTTGACGGGGCGGCATAACGTCTATAATTTGACGTGTGCGGCGGTTTTGGCTCGCGAATTGGGCGTCGACGACGCGGCGATTTTGGCGGGTATTGCGCAATATGCAGGCGTTAAAAAGCGCCAAGAATGGATTGGGGCGGTCGACGGAATCGACGTCTACGACGATTTTGCGCATCATCCGACTGCGGTGCGCGAAACGGTGCGAGCGATTCGTGCCCGATATCCAGAACGCCGGATTTGGGGCATCTTTGAGATGAAAAGCAACACGTCGCGACGCGCCATTTTTCAGCATGAATACCCCGAAGCACTCGCCGAATGCGACGAAGTCATCTTGAGTGCCCCGTGGAAAAAAGACGATCTCCCGCCCGAAATGCTCATCGACATACCGCGTGTTGCCGCCGATCTCAATGCGCGTGGCGTTCATGCGCGCCTCATCGCATCGGTCGACGATATCGTCGAAGTTTTGTCGCACGAGCTCAAATCGGGCGATGTCGTTTTGGGAATGAGTGGAAGCGCCTTTGGCGATTTACACCATAAATTATTGCGAGCCCTTGCGGCGACGCATCGAGGAGAAAGCCAAGATGCATGAAAAAGCGACGCAATTTGAAATATTGAATCGCGTCGATGTCGGTGGCATGGCGGAGATATTCCGTGCACGCAATACCGAGACCGGCGAGATTTTGGCGATTAAACGCATTTTGCCATCGCTCGTCGGGCAGGCAGAATTCGTGAAGATGTTTATCGACGAGGCGGGAGTTTGTCTCACGCTCAAACATCCGAATATCGTTCGCGTCGATCAAATCGGCATGATGGACAATTCGCTGTTCATGTCGATGGAATTCGTCGATGGCACGAATTTGCGCGAAGTTTTGAGTTTTGCCAATCAATACAATTTCATATTGCCGATACACGAGGCAGTGCGAATTGCGATTTGCGTGCTCGATGGCTTGCAATATGCGCATGTCCATACGAATGAAAAAGGCGAGCCGCTCAATTTGATACATCGCGACGTGAGTCCACCGAATATATTGTTGGGTTATAATGGCGACGTCAAGATCACCGATTTTGGGTTAGTGAAATCGAAATCGCAGATTTCCAAGACCGTGCCTGGGCTGATTAAGGGGAAATTTAGCTATTTATCGCCCGAGGCGGCGTATGGCGAAAGCATCGATTTGCGCAGCGACATCTATGCTGTAGGCATCGTATTGTGGGAAATGCTCACGTCGCGTCCGCTTTTCGTCGATCCGGTCGAGATGAAGATTCTCGATTTGGTTCGCAAATCGATCGTGCCATCGGTTCGTTCGATCAATCCGCTCGTGCCCGAATCTCTCGAGGCGATCATCATGAAAGGGCTCGCGCGCGACCGCGCCAAGCGGTATCAGACGGCGCAAGCGTTTGCCGATGATTTGCGAGCATTTTTGGAATCGATTGGGAATCCGGCGTCGGAATTGGGCGAAATCGTTTCGAAGATCAAGCCGCGCAAAGCGGACGATTTGCCCAAAGACGACGCGGCGCGCGCGGCGGCGACAAACGAAAGCCCTGCTGCTGTTGCAGAGCCCGCGGTATCGGGTCGTGTGGTGGCTGGAGAGGATAGCTTGGAATCGTCGAGTGCGGCCGAGGCAGATTGCCGTGTCGATGCAGAACGGGGAGGCGAGGCGCAGAGCGTTGCAAGCGGCGTTTCGGGGGAATTTGCGCTAGCCAAAGGCGAAGCGCTGGCTTGTCGCAAGCCGTGGATGGTCGTCGCCATCGTCGTGGTTGTGGCGGTTATCGTGGCGTTGATTGCCGCGTTTGCGTGCGGGGTATTGCCGTGATGTCGTTGCCATTGCCGCCGCAGTCGTCGGTCGATGCTCGGTGTCTCGAGATAATGTCGATCCATTCGATTTGCGTATGGCAGAAAGCGGTCGAGATAGCATTGCATAGTCGGTACCGAGATAGCATCGATTACGAGTTTTTACGCGAGGCGTCGATGTTGCACGATTATGGCATTATCGGCGTCGATGCGCCGGGGATTTATTGTCATGGCACGGCACCATATTTACAGCATGGGGTGTTGGGAGCGGCACACCTGCGATCGATTGATGCCAAACGCTATGCGCGGCATGCGCGCGTTTGCGAAGTTCACATCGGGTCGGGGTTGACTGCCGAAGAAATACGCAGCCATGGATTGCCCTTGCCCGAGGTCGACTTTTTGCCCGTCACGCTCGAAGAGAAATTGATCACTTATGCCGATACTTTTTATAGCAAAACGCCAGCGGTATTGCGCAACGAAAAGCCATTCGAAAAGGTCGTTCGATCGATTTCGAAGCATGGGACGGCGGCGGTTGCACGATTGATGGCTTTGCACGAAATGTGGCAAGCCGTCGATGGAGAGTGCAAATGATATCAGTGGTGGCGTTTGTATATATTTCGGAGTCGTCGTCGTGTGTTGAAGTGTGAACGAATGGAAATGTTTCGTTTATATTGGCATCGGAGTGCGTTTTGTTTGTGATATGTCGAGAGCGAATGTATTGAGATTTAGTGATTTGAAAATAAAAACATTGAATCCTATATGTTGAAAGTGAATGTATAGAAATTAAGCAGTTTGAAAACAAAATGTTGAATCCGATATGTTGAAAATGAATACATTGAAAGTAAATATATTGTGAGCTGAGTTGAAAACGAATACATATAATCATATATAAGGGGTTGAACGATGAATCGGTCATCGACGAAGAGTGATAAGCGGTATGGGACGGCGTTAGCAGGAGTTTTGATGGCGCTGTGCGCATCTATCGCCGTGGGCAATGCCAAAGCCGAGGAAGCGGTGATATATAGTTATATGCGCACATCGGCGTCGAATTCTTCGTATATGCTCATGCCCCAAGTCGTCGACGTTGCGCCTGTTGCGCCAGCTCAGATATTCGATACATTGCGTCGTCGGAAGCTCCCGACGTATGGTGCAACGCAATACGACGAGAAGAAGAATGCCGTATCGATCGACGAAACGAAATGCAGTTATAGTGCGATTATATCGGCAGAAATTACCGAGAGTTTTTTGCATCATGGGTTTAAGTTGCCGAAGTTTTCGTGTCGAGCGTCGAGCGTAGACTCGGGGCAAGGGCAATTGCCGCATTACGTAGCCGTCGTGCCACTTTGGCAAGCGCTCGACCCGAAGTTCGACGCGCCCGAGGGGAGTTTGGTTCAAATCGGCGACGAATATGCCACGATGAAATCGTTTCGCGGGCGCGTGGCGAAGCGCGATAAATCGGTGATGCAGGCGATCGAGGTCGATTTGCGAACGGGGGCGGGGTTCGTTCGAAGCGGCGTGATGCGCGGAATGATTGCCAATGGGGTTGCAGGCGCCGAAAAGCGCATTGTCAAGGAACTCGAATCGAGCGATGACGTTTCGGTCAATGCAGCACTCGAAGCGCTATTGCCTCTAAGCGGTCATAAACTCGACAAAACGGTCGTCGAAAAGATGGGGGAAATTGTCGAACAGTCGTCGCCACATCAAATCGGGCGGGCAACGGCGGCGCTGGCGGCGACGTCGAAAGACTTGCAGTTTCGGGCTTTGTCGGTGTTGTTCCGATCGGCTGGCGATGCGCCGTTTCAGTTGGCGCAATCGTCGTATGCGAAGTTGTCGAGTTCGCAGGGGGCAGATTTTTTTAACATTTATGGCGAAAAGATATTGACCGAAGCCCCCGCCTCGCACGTCGCAGCCATTGCCGAGGCGATGCACGGATCAGGGCAAGATATGGCTTTGGAAAGGTGGCTCGAGGCGAGTGAAGCAACGGCAAATGCGATCGCGGCGGCGACGTGGTTGGCTGAGAATAGCCAAGGAACGTTGCTCGGGACGGCACTATCGGTCTTGCTCGAAAGCGACGACGACGTTTTGCCATACGATGCTTGGGATCGGATCGTGGCGCGCGATTTGTCGGCAGCGGGCAAGGTGCGATATATGGCTCGTGGGCTCAATAGCCCGCATGCGTTGATTCGCCATTGGGCTTATCGGGGGATTGAATCGTCGCAAGTCGCTTGCAACGATGTGAAGTTGGCCATTGATCGCGCTTCGCGTTCGGGGTCTGTGCGTTACAGTGGGGCTTATTTGCCGATGATCGCGGCGCTTTATGGATCGCAGTGCAAAGGGGACGATGTGAACGGGATTGAGCCTGTGGCGTTGCGCAAGCGCGTGCAAATGGCGGGAAGTGAATCGATTCCGAGCGATATGCGATTGCCAGGGGCGTTGTTGGCGTTGGCGCGTCTCGATTTGGTTGGGGCAATCGAAGTCTTTGCCAAACGCGCCTATGATTCCGACGCCGCAGTGCGGCGCGATGTGGCTTATGGTTTGCGTTGGATTGGCGAAAACGGCGACAGTTTGCGAGCGAGTTTGCTCAAGGATTCCGATGAATCAGTCGTTCTCAACGTCTTATGGGGGTTGGGACAAGTGGCTGCAGAAGGTGTATCGGTTTCGATGGCTAAGGAAATCATATCGCGATCGAAGCAGTCGGAGGAATTGCGGATCGTCGGCATGCAGGTGATGGCGACGAAAGTGAGCGAGAAAAACGGGCAAACGATATCGACATATGTTAGCAATGAAATGTTCGACGCCTCGTTGGCAGTAAAAATAGCTGCCATTCGTGCGCTGTCGGCAATCGCCAAATCGCCAGCCGATCCGTTGATGCGCGAAAATGCGCTTTCGTCGCTTGCACTCATGGCGCAAGATGCTTCATCGGTGGTCGTGTTTCATACATTGCGAGGACTCGTCGATGCCCAGGCGCCCGATATCGACAGCTTGCTTTCGTCGGCGCAGAAGGCGCATCCCGATGTGTATCGTCGGATCGTTCGTCTTCGCGTGCGATGATAGACTTGACAGCGCAAGCAATAAAGCCTAAATTGCGACACGCCTTGAGCCCTATATCTTCGGTAGGGCAGGCGTTTTCCCCTTTAGCATAAGGAGTCGGGATTATGGGAAGAGGTGATCGTCGTAAGAGCTTGAAGATGAGTCGTATTAACGCTCAGAATAAGAAGAAAGAGCGCACAGCGCGCGCTGTTGAAGCAGCGAAGAGCGCGAAGAAATAAGTTCAAGTCGTAAGCGTTTTTTGCCGGACCAAGTATGCGTTCGGCTTTTTTTTTGTCATTTTCGATAAAACACGTCGTTAAGGAAAGTTAGTATGTGTGAACACTGCGCGCAAGCCGCTCAAGAGTCGCCCGAGTCGCAAAGACGCGAGAAATTGGCGCGAATGCGTCATTCGACGAGCCATATCATGGCTCAAGCCGTTCGGATGTTATTCCCCGAGGTCAAATTTGCGATAGGTCCGTCGATAGCCGATGGATTTTATTACGATTTCGATCTTCCGCGTCCGTTGACCGATGCCGATTTGGAGGCGATTTCGGCGAAGATGAAAGAAATCGTCAAGTCGAACGTGCCTTTTGAACATAGCGCGATGACGAAAGACGAAGCGCGCGTCTTTTTTGCCGATCAGCCCTATAAACTCGAACTCATCGATAAGATAGCCGACGAAGATGTTTCGATTTACAAACAGGGCGATTTTACGGATTTGTGTGCCGGCCCGCACGTGCGTCGCACGGGCGAATGCAAGCACTTCAAATTGACGAGCGTTGCAGGCGCCTATTGGCGCGGCGATGCGACGCGCCCGATGCTTCAGCGCATCTATGGAACGGTGTGGCCGACGAAAAACGAGCTCGAAGCCTTCTTGGCAATTCAAGAAGAGGCGAAGAAGCGCGATCACCGCAAATTGGGGAAAGAGCTCGATTTGTTCTTCATGCATCCGTATGCGCCGGGCGCGATTTTTTGGCAACCCAAGGGCTATACGGTCTATCGCGAATTGCACAACTATTGGACCGAAGTTCAGCGCGAACAGGGCTATATCGAGATATTTAACCCGATTATGTACGATGCCGATTTGTATCGCACGAGCGGGCACTGGGATCACTATCAAGATGCGATGTTTAAGCTCGATGTCGACGATCGCACGATGTGCCTCAAGCCGATGAACTGCCCCGATACGATGTTGTTCTTCAAACAGCACAAACATAGCTATCGCGAATTGCCGATGCGCGTTGCTGAGCGCCAAGTTTTGCACCGCAATGAGCTTTCTGGGGCGTTGTCGGGGTTGACGCGCGTTCGACAGTTCATGCAAGACGATGCACACTTGTTCGTCGCGCCCGAACAAATCGAAGACGAGATTAGCAAATTGATCCGCCTCATCGCGAACCATTATGAGCTCTTCGATCTTTCGTATAAGTTCTATCTTTCGACGCGTCCGGATGATTTCATGGGGGATCCGGCGCTTTGGGACAAGGCCGAGGAAGCGCTCGCGAATGCGCTCAACGACAATCACATCGATTACAATCTCAAGCCGAAAGATGGCGCATTCTACGGCCCGAAGATCGACATTGCTTTGACCGACTCGCTGGGGCGTCAGATTCAATGTGCGACGATCCAGCTCGACTTCCAATTGCCCGAACGATTCCAGCTCGAATACGTCACGGCCGACAACTCAGTGGCTCGCCCTGTCGTCATTCATCGCGCCATTTTCGGTTCTTATGAACGCTTCATCGGGATACTCATCGAGCACTTGGCGGGCGTGTTTCCCACGTGGTTGGCGCCGGTTCAGGTTGCCTTTTTGCCCATCACCGATGCGTTTGTGCCCTATTGTAAATCGCTCGCCGATGAATTCGAGGCGGCGGGTATTCGCACCTATCTCGACGATCGCAGCGAAAAGATCGGGTACAAGATTCGCCAAGCTGAGATGCAAAAGACGCCTTACATGATCGTCGTCGGTCAAAAAGAAGTCGACAATCGCCAAGTCAACGTTCGCACGTATAAAGATGGCGAACGCGGCGTGATGACGCCCGAAGATCTCAAGGCAGAAGTTCGCAAGGTGATCGATAACCGCACGCTCGATGTCAATATCAAGAAACTCGATATCGATCAGTTCATCCATGCCGAGGATGTGGACGCCGAGGAGCGCGATTACTAGATCCTTGAGCATTCCCGTACATCTAGCCGCTAGCTACGATGTACGGGGTGATGTGCGCTAGCGGCCCATAGCCGCTAGCGTTGGGGTTATGTATACTTTTATAGGGTGAGACCCGTGGCATAGATTTCGTTGTAGCCATTGTTGTCGGCGTCGTCGGAGTATGTGATGATTGTATACTTTGAATTGGGGACGCAAGCGATAGCAGGTTGATACGATCGGCCTTTTTGGGCGTTATCGGGTTGATTGACTCGCGTTGGTTCGTTTGAGAGTTTACCGTCGACGAATTTTCGATACATGACGTTCTTTAGGCCTGGTTCATACCAAGCGATCATGGCGTTGCCATTGGCATTCATACAAACTTGTGAATTTTGATTTTTGGCATTTGCCTTTGAAACTTTGAAATCGGCATTGACTTGTTTGCCGTCTGCGTCGAATGTTCGCGCCATGATCGTGTAGGACGTGGCGTTTTTCGATTCGATATTTGTCCACGAGATGATGAATTTCGAGCCATCGGGTTTACCACTGATCGATGGTCCGTTTTGGTCGCCCGTAGAGACGGTATTGGCAGTGATAGCATTCGAGCGCGGTGTACCGTCGGCATTGAAGAGTCGGAATTTCGACTGCGTAGAGCCATTGGCGTCGGAGTCGTCTTCCCAAGCGACGATAAATCGGTGTTGATTGTCGATGAAGACGTCGGATTTGATGCGCGTGCCAGCGGCTTTATCGGCGACGGCGCGTTCGGCAAATGCTTGTGAACCGTCGGCATTAAATCCGCGAACCCAGATTTGTGGCGTGTTATTGCCCGAGCGTTTATCGGTCCACGAGACGACGAATTTCCCGTCGGGAGCCATGGCGACGCGAGCTTGGTATTTACTGTTGTCGGATTTTTGGTTGACGGTTTTGATGTCGAATCGCGGTTTTCCGCTGGCGTCGAATCCACGCATAAAGATTTGCGTCGTGCCCTTGTTGGCGTTGTCGTCGGTCCATACGACGACGAAGTTGCCGTCTTTATCGGCGGCGACATCGGGATCGGATTGATTCCCTTGTGTTTTACCGGCGTTGACGATGATTTCGTTATTGCCCGAGAGATTGCAGCCGCCGGGGTTCATGATGCGTGCGTAGATGTCGTGGTTTTTCTTATCGCCTTTATCGTCGTCTTTGCTCGAATCGTCTTCCCAAACGACGACGAATCGCCCGTTTGGCATAGCGGCGACATTTGAATTGATCTGATCGCCCGTGCCATTGTGGTTGATGGTACGGCGTGCGAATCGCCAATCGCCGGCGTCTTTGTAGGTGTTTTTGCTCGGAGTAGTGAAATCGAGCGTAAATTCGTATTGATGGTCGGCATGGCTCGGTTTTGCATTGTAATAACCGGTGCAGAAGAGTTGGTCTTTGCCTTCTTTAGAGAACGTGCTCTTGCTTCCACTGATGACGCTTTTGGTGGTGACTTTGACTTTGTTCGTCTTGGGATCGAACGTGAGTATGCGTAGCCATCCGTTGCCGGCACCTGTATTGTGTGCGCAATAATTCTTGGCCGTGCATTGGCTGAGTTTATCTTGAGCGCATGGGGCATCGAATTGGTAGTCGGTGAGGATTTGTTCGACGATATTTCCGTTGAGGCCTTTATCTTCGCGGCGTTCGGAACCACCGACGTGACCGCTTAGCGCCATGAGCATGTTGGAGTGGCGTCGTGTGAAGTAATGCCAAACTTCTTGCCCTTTGGCACCATTGGGGACGAATTCGAGTTTGCTGTGCCCTGTATAGTTCGGGATTTTAGTTTTATCATCTTTACGGCCAATGTTGGCGTGTGTCGCCATGATTATCTTTTTATTGGCGTTTTCGGGCTTTTGGAGCAGGCTGTTGGCCCAACAGAGCGTTTGTTGGCGCGGATAGTATTCGAGATTGAGAACGATGTATTCTTGGTTGCCAGCTTTGAAATTGTAATAGGTATTGTGTTTGGCATAGATGCCGCCGTAGCCTTTGATCGTTTTGAGATAGGATTCGGGGAAATAAGTTTCGAATTTTGAGGTACTACGCGATCCGAGGCCGCCCTTGACGCGATAGTCGTGGTTTCCGTTGACGACGGCGAATGGAATATTGGCTTTTTTCAATATATCGTGGGCTTGTTTGGCGATCTTCCATTGGACATCGGTGTTGTCGTTTGTAATGTCGCCCATGTGGAGGACCATTTTGAGGTTGGGGATCGTCTTCGTATTTTTGTTTTTGACGATCCACTGCATTTGTTTGTGGTAGGTCGTTTCTGTTACCGAGCTGTAGCGTGTGTAATTTTGTGTGTCGGGCAAGACGACGATAGACCATGGTTCGCAATCGTTGCCACAGTAGTATTGACAAGTGCCGTTGACGCAGCCTTTTGCCGTGCCGCAAGCGGCTTCGTTTTGCCAAACGGTGCAGCCAGATTGTGCTTTTTTGCAAATTTGCGGAATGCCTTTGGCAGAACACTGTTTTGCGCCTTCTTGGCAAGCATCGGTGCACGTCTTTGAACACGTATTGTTTGTGCAAAACTCGTTTTCAGGGCACGGCGTCGAATCCCAGTGGTTTCCGTTTGCGTCGGCGATGCATTTTTCGGTTGATTTGGTGTCGTTGCTACATCGGATTTCGCCGGGTTCGCAATTTTTGGTGATTTCGGTGGGGTTATCGACGCATTGAGCTTCGGCGTCGTCATTGCAAATCTCACCGTCGTTGCATGTCGTTTGCGTGACGTATTCGAGGCAATTGGTCGTCGTGTTTCGTTTGCAGATGACGACTTCGGTGTTTGAGTCGTTGCATGCGATTGCGCCATCTGCGCAGTCGTCGTCGCAGCCTTGTTCGCATTTGTTCGTCGCCGGGTTGCACGTGGCGTTTGTGCCGCAACCGGTGATTTCGCCGTATTCTAGGCACGAATCGTCGTCGAATTGACCGCATACGCGGTAGCCATCGTCGACGCATTCGGTGTCGCCTTCTTTTTGGCATTCGTCGACGCAACCGTCGACGCAAGTGTTCGTTGCCGAGTCGCAGTGTTGATTAGAATCGCAAGATTCGGGACTGCTCCAAACTAGGCAACCCGTCGTTTCGTCGGCTTGGCACGTTTGAATGCGAGCGCCGTTGCATTTCTTTTTCCCTTCGCCGGGGCATGCGTCGTTGCATCCTTCGACGCATTCATTGTTTTGCTTATCGCATATTTGATTTATGCCACATGATTTGGGCTTGCTCCAACCCCAGCAATTGTCGTCGTCTTGTTCGCAGATGGTGATGGCATCGCCGTCGCATTTTTTATCGCCACTTTTGCATACGTCGTTGCAGACGGCGGGGGGAGGAGTTGGGCCTTCGGTAGAGCCAGACTGTTTGACGCATTCGCGCTTTTGAGCGTCGCATTTGGTGTCGTCGGGGCATTGTTCGGGTTCGCCCCAATCGAAGCAACCGTCTTTTTTGGTGCAGACTTGGTAGCCTTTTGTGGTGCATTTCCAAGCGTTAGCGCTACATTTGTCGGTGCATTTGTTGTCGTTGTCTTCGACAGTTCCGTTGTTTTCGCTAGGAACCGAGATCGCAGTGTCGTCGCACGATGCCATCGCGAATGCAGAGAGAGATGCCAATAGCCATAAAACTTTCCGTTCCATCGTTTCCTCCGTCGTTTAAGTGACTAAATTTTGCGGTTTAGCTCTGAACGTCGCCAATTTTTCGCATTTTAACTGTTTTGTCGTCTTTTGTCTACAATTGATATCAGACTTTTGATTGAGTTTTGGTAAATTGGTGTGGATATGGCTTTTTATTTCATATCAATGTGTTGCGCGTATTGCCCTATGGCAATAGCGCAACGGGGCGGGCGTATGCGCGGAGTGAAACGAGCACATAGCCAGCCCAGAGCCCGTATTGAGCGCCAGCGAAATAGGGCGTTCAGAGCCCGTATTGAGCGCCAGCGAAATAGGGCGTTCAGAGCCCGTATTGAGCCCAGAGGGCGAAATAGGGCGGCAGCGACGGGCGTATGCGCGCAAGGCACGAAGTGGCGAGCACATAGCCGGCGCAAAAAGAGAAAAAAGGCGCATTTTTGTGGTGTTCTGTGGGGGAGGGTGATTAAGATGGCGGGCGGTGGCGCAGACGTGTGCGTTGTGCGGTCTGTCGGCTACTGGTGGATAGACGAACTCATACGCGATTGAGTGCCCGAGTGGGTTCATACGCGATTGAGATAGCCCCGAGGCAAAAGATGACAAAGCCCCATTCTGAAGCTTTATGCGATGCCGTAGTGACCTTGTATGAGACGGGAGACTTGGACGACGAGAGGCTGAAATGGTTGATAGATGCCGATGGCGACGTGGCGGAGGCGCTTTTTGCGCATGCGCAGAGGCGTCGGCAGCAGTGGTATGGCCGCGACGTGTATAAGCGCGGACTGATAGAATTTACGAATTATTGCAGAAATGATTGTTATTATTGCGGAATTCGAGCGAGCAATCGGTGTGTTGAGCGGTATCGACTGACGCACGACGAGATTTTGACGTGTTGTCGCGTGGGGTATGAGCTCGGGTTTCGGACGTTTGTGTTGCAGGGCGGGGAGGATTTGTCGTTTAAGGACGACGAGTTGTGTGCGTTGATACGCGATATCAAGGCGATGCATGGGGATTGTGCGATAACGCTATCGATTGGTGAGCGTAGTCATGCGTCGTATGAGGCGCTTTTTGCGGCGGGTGCGGATAGGTATTTGTTGCGGCATGAGACGGCGAATGCGGAGCATTATGCGCGTTTGCATCCGTCGTCGTTGAGTTTGGCGCATCGGAAGGCGTGTCTTTTCGACTTGAAATCGATAGGGTTTCAGGTGGGTTCGGGGTTTATGGTGGGTTCGCCGGGGCAGACGGTCGACTATCTCGTCGAAGATTTGCGGTTTTTGCAGGCGTTGGGGCCTGCGATGATAGGGATAGGTCCGTTTATTCCGCATCGTGAAACGCCGTTTTGCGATGAGCCTGCGGGGAGTTTGAAGCGGACGCTCAATTTGGTGGCGATATTGCGGTTGATGTTCCCCAAGGCGTTGATACCGTCGACGACGGCGCTAGGGACGATCGACCCGAATGGGCGAGAACTCGGGCTCAAGGCGGGGGCAAACGTCGTGATGCCGAATCTTTCGCCCGTCGAGTATCGGAAGAAGTATACGCTTTACGATGGGAAGATTTGCATGGGCGAGGAGGCGGCTCAGTGCGTGGGGTGTTTGCGCCGTCGCGTCGAGAAGGCGGGTTTCGACTTGGTCGTGGCGCGTGGCGATACGCAAGTCGACGGGTATGAGGCGCGTCGATAGGCATATATTTGCAGGGGGCAGGGGCGGATTTGGCGTGAATTGTCTTTAATCTGTCGTTGTAGAGGCGTATATGAAGGCGCGTTTGGCGCGAGTTTTGGGCGCGATATGCGTTCGAAGCGGTCGTTTGTGTCTTTTGGTTTGAATCGTTTGATTTGAGTCTTTTGATTTGAGTCTTTTGGTTTGAGTCATTGGAGCGAATGATGGAATTGCGCCTTTGTATTGTTTTTTCGTGCGCACGTGTTGGCGCGCGTGTTGGTGCATTTGGCTTGAGTTTTGGGTGTGCAAGCGTTGCCCGAGCTGGTCGATGCGCGATAACTGGTCGAATTGACTAAAAGAGGAGTTCAATCGAGATGAAATCGGTTTTGATTATGAGTTGTGATACGTGCGCACCGCGCATTGCCGAGTCGATAGCGCGCGGCTTGGAGTCACAGGGCAAGAAGGCGGCGATATTGGCGCCCGTCGCATCGTGTAAGGAAGAGGCTTGTGGCAATTCGGTTTGCGAGCGACAGGCGGCGCAATGGATAGCGCAGGGCAAGCGCGATCAGCTCATATCGTTGCTCATCGACCGAGTCGAGGAAGCGGGCAAGGGAGTGGATGTCGTCGTGATTCGTCCGATCAAGGCGTCGGGTGCGCTTCGTTGTGCCTATGATCTCAACGTCGAACTCGCCAAAAACATCGATGCAGCAGTTTTGCCTGCGATTTGCGCCGATAACAAGAGCGACGACGAGATCGTCGAAGATATCCATACGGCGATAGGTGTGTTTGCGCAGCAGGGATTGGCCGTCCATGCGGTGGCATCGGGTTGTAACGATGCTGTGGTCGCTCGGATGGCAGAAGAGAAGATTGCAGTATTTCAGCCGCCGAAGCGCAATTTGAAGTTCGACGACATCGTGGCTTCGTCGAATGTCGTTCCGCCGGTGAAATTCATGCGCTTTTTGCATGCCAAAGCTCGTCAAAACAAGAAGACGATCGTATTGCCCGAGGGGACGCTCGATCGCGTGATCAAGGCGGCGGCGGAGTTGCACGAGCAAGATCTCGTTCGCTTGGTGCTCATCGGGAAGAAAGACGAAGTCTTGGCGTCGGCGCGCGAATGCGGTGTGACGTTGTCGGACGATATCGAGATCGTCGATCCGAAAACGGATCCGAATTTCGAGGATTATGCGAATACGCTCTATGAGCTTCGCAAAGCCAAGGGGATGACGCCGGAGAAGGCGGCGCAACTCATGGAAGACAAGACGTTTTTTGGAACGATGATGGTCTATAAGGGGCGAGCCGATGGCATGGTCTCTGGGGCGACGACGACGACGGCAGATACGATTCGCCCGGCGCTCCAATTCGTCAAGACGAAACCGGGGATCAAGACGGTATCGGGTGTATTTTTGATGAGCATGGCGGATCGCGTGTATTTGTATGGCGATTGTGCCGTGATTCCGAATCCGACGACGGATCAGCTTTGCGATGTGGCGGTGGCATCGGCCGAGACGGCTCGAGCCTTTGGTCTCGATCCGAAGGTAGCGATGCTTTCGTATTCGACGGGGACGTCGGGGTCGGGTCCCGATGTCGATGCAGTTCGCGAAGCGACGGAAAAGGTTCGTGCGGCGGATCCGGAATTGGCCGTCGAAGGTCCGATTCAGTACGACGCGGCAGTGGTGCCAGCCGTGGCGAAGACGAAGTTGCCCAACAGCCCCGTCGCCGGTCATGCCAATGTCTTCGTGTTCCCGACGCTCAATGCTGGGAATATCGGTTATAAGGCCGTTCAACGCGCCTCGGGGGCGATTGCGATTGGTCCGATCCTCCAAGGTTTGAAGAAGCCTGTCAACGACTTGAGCCGTGGTGCGACGGTTGCCGATATCGTCAATACGGTGATTATTACGGCGATTCAGGCGCAATAGGCGTTTGCTAGGGGGGGGGCATATTTCGTTGTTCCCCCCTCGTCGCGAGTGTTGGACTTTCCCATTCTTCTAGCTTTGAAAGTGTACATGATTGAGTCCGACCATCTGCCCATGAGTTCGACTATCTGCCCAATGGTTGCGGGGGGCGGCTGACGGGCGGAAACGGTGAAAAATAGTATTGCGCTTGGTATAGATACCAATTATAAGGCGCGGCGGCTGACGGGGTGATGTCGCAAACGCGGTTGTTTGTGGCGTCTGAGATTGACCCGTTGAACCTGTACGGATAATGCCGGCGAAGGGAATCAGCGATGTTTCGTTTAAGCGCTACGATGCGAGTTCTCGTATGATCGGTTTGTGTGTAGAGTACGTAGAGCGATGCGTCGTTTATATATTTTAGTGTTAGCGTGTCTGAGTACATTTATCGGGATGTCGAGTCGCGCCTTGGCGTTCGATGAATTCGATATGGAGCACGCGCCGTCGAGGTTTTCGCTCAATTACGAAGATCTCACGCTCGAGATAAAGGGCAGAGCGCGATTGGGTTTGCACGATTTACAAGGATCGGGTGGGCCCGAATACGACAGCCAAACCGATACGGCGACGATAGGGACGCGATCGCCATTTGTCGAGCTTGATTCGTTCGACCTTTCGTTTCGCCTCAACTGGAGCGAGTTGATTTGGTTTAATACGAATATATCGTTTTATACGGATGGCACATCGCTTTCGGCGATATATTTTGAGTATGAGCAGGAATTGACCGATTGGTATGAGCATGGCGTAGAGGTTGGATACTTGAGTTCTGTTGTGGCGACCGATAGGCGCACGATTCGGTATCCGCTCATCGCGACGGCGTATTGGAAGAACCCCGAGTATCACGTCGCTTATGGTGCGAAATTTAGCGTCTCGAGTGAAACGTATTTTTCGGCGTATGCCTCGGCATCGTTTATGCGGCCGTTGCGGACGGAGCCGATACACGGATCGCCGACGTATGCAGGAGCATATTCGACGTTGTCGTATGGGAGTTCGAAGCCGTATTCGGGGAACTCGGCGGCGGGTACATTTTTGGTCAAGGTCTTTTCGCATGGGTTTTCGATCGAGGGATTTGGCCAGATAGGCGACATCGTGACGGCAAAGGGATTGGATACGCTGATCAGTGCGTATCCATATTATAGGGCGCTCGACGAATACAATTCGGAAGATTTGCGAGCCTTTGTATGGTGGGCAGGGGCTCGCATTGCGTATAATGGCTATGGCGCACACTTCATGGCAGAGGCGATAGCGTCGCAAGAGCATTTGATACGTCGCGTGGGGACGTATGCGCAAGCGTCGTATACGTTTACGCGGAAATCGGACTTTTTGAACGCGTTTGAGTTATTGGCACGGTATGAGGGGGCTTGGACGATCGATTCGACGAAAGTGCAGCAGACGGGTAAGACGTTGCGTAGCCCCGACATCAACAATGCCATATCGTGGGATCATCAGATCATTACATTGGCGGCGCGAGTTCGCATTGTGAAAGATATCTTGACGTTGCGCGTGGAATACAATTTCTTCTTAGAAGATAATGGCGTTTCGGCGCTCAATTATAAACAAACCGATATCGACGATAACGAGTTATTGATACAAATCGAAGCTCGTTATTAACATTCAATATATTTTTTTTCATTTTATTTCTCATTTGTATGGAGATTCGTTTTCCATGAATAGATTAGCACTTTCTGTCATTCTCTGTTCGTTTGCGTTATCGTGTGTAGCTTGCGATGATTCGTCTTCGGGCGATAATTCGTCGGGAGGAAAGGTACAACCGACGCTCAAGCTCGCAGGTAGTATTACGCAACAATATAGTGGTAATATTGAATCGGTGAGAGTCGTGCCTGGGCGTAGCAATCCGTCGGCTGTGGCCGTATCTTCGAAGACGAAGACGTTGCACTATTTGGAAATCGCAGGTGATAAGTTTAATAATTATCGCGAAGATTTTGTATATAGTGAAGAGAATGTAGAAAACGAATTTACGAATTCGGCAGTCGTCGATGAAAACATGACGCTCGTGACGCATACTATTGTGACGAAGACGGGCGACAAAGTGACGAATTGTGAAGGCGAAATCATGTCGATTGCATACGATTCGAGTACGCAGAAGACGAATGCTCATGCGGTCGAAGTTGGCCCGATGCCCGATGCGATTGCCGTGACGCCCGATAAGAGGTACGCGATATCGGCCGATGAACACGATTCGACGGCGACATGGGGGAAATGCCCAGTTGGCGATGGCATTACGCCGAGTGTTTCGATTTTGTCGTTGACCGATGCCGAGGGCGCGAAGCTCGAAAAGCCCGTTCGTGTGAAGAAGATTACGTTTACGGTGAATAGCTCGAAAGAATCGCGCGAGCCCGAGTACATTGCCATTGCGAGCGACAATGATACGGTCGCGGTGACGTTGCAAGATTCGCACGAAGTCGCCTTGTTTAGCCTGAAAGCCGTTTTAGATAGCGAAGGTGATTTGACGGAAAACGACGTCAAGATCGTGGAATTGCCGAAGAATCCGGCTGGTAGCAAAGCGTGGCCCGATGGGGTAACGGCGTTTGATATCGAAGGAAAGCACTATTTTGCGATGGCTGGCGAGGCGAATGATACAATTATCATCATCGATGACAAGGGGAATGCGGTTGCGAATCCGTGGATAACGAAGCGCGAAGTACCGACGGAGTATCCGTGCCTCGAAGACTCTGGATTCCCAGGGGTGAATTATAGCCCAGATTCTGTGACGGCGTTTGTTTTGGGTGGGCATACGTATGTCGCGGCGACGTTGCGCTATGCGGGAGCGGTGATCATTTATGACGTATCGAACCCTGCAAAACCCGTCTTTGAACGGATTGATCGCGCGGGTAAGGGTGATCTGGTAGGCGATGGAACGTGCAAGGGAGAGAGTGAGAAGTCGGGGGTGTATCCGGAGGGGATATCTTCGGAGGTCATCGGCGATGTGGCGTATGTTTGGGTTGCGAACGAAGGCGACAATACAGTGACGGCGCTCAAGTTCGAATCGATGAAGTAAAAACGCGCCTTGCTTTTCGATATACGCTTGACCGCATCGGTCTTTTCGCCCATACTTTACGGGGTCGGGAACGCAATATTCCCTTGTGTGAAAAGATTGGATGGAGTCGATGTATGAATCGCGTATGTCTTGTTGTCTGTATTTTTGGGCTTTTGCTGAGTGTTGGCTGCGGTCGCGGCGTCTATACGTCTCCGATAGAGACCCCATTAGAGACGCCTGCGGCGCAGGCCGCGCCTGCTACGGATACGGCAGAGGTGGCAACGTTTCGCGTCGGAGACGTGCAGACGTTGATGATCGTCGACGAAACGGACGAAGGGCGATTTGCAGCGACGTATCCGCAGTTTGGAAATGCAGGGGTTGATGCTGTTGTTAAGGCGAAAGTCGACGAGATTTATTCGCAAGGGAAGGCATTGATCGACGATCCAGATTTTGCGGGTCAAAAAGTTAGCGTTGAGGTCAAATACGACATCGTCAACGAGACCGATGGGGTCGATATATTGTTTACGATCGATTCGAATGTCGAGGGTGCGGCGCATCCGAACGAAGTCGTCGAAACGCTCGTCGTCGACGAGACGGGTAGAGTATTGCCGCCCGAGGAATTGCTCAATGGTGCCGATTTCGACGTATTATTGACGAAGGCGGAAGACAAGATAAAGGCGGATAACCCCGAGTTTGCGAGGCTCGACATGCATTCGTACGTGAAGCCTGAGATTTCGAGTTTTCGCCATGTCGTTCGCAATGACAAGGGTGGATTGACGGTTTATTTTGATAGTGAGTTGCTCCCGCATGTGTATGGTGTAGTTTTTGTCGATCTTTAGCATAAGAGAGATAGAGCGATGGGAAACCATCGAGATCCGAAGATAGAAGCCATGTTTAAGACGTGTCACAAGCTAGCCGATCGCGGAGAATGTGAGGAAGCGGCCAGAATCGCGGATAGCAGCGTCGAAGAATCGAGCGAATGAGCGAGCAAGGGAGCGATCGAATTCGCAGTCGAACTCGGACAAGAAAAAGAAGTAGAGCGTATGAAAGACGGGAATAATACAGAAATAGAAGAAGAGTATATATTGCGATATATCGATGTATCGGAAGAATTGCGAATGGAGATGGTCGGAATACGGCATGATTTGCATAAAAATCCGGAGGTATCGTGGCAAGAGTATGAAACGACGTCGTATTTGCATCGGTATATATCGCAATTGGATGGAATAGAATGGGTCGATTTTGGGCTTGAGACGGGGTGTGTAGCGTTATTGAAAGGAGGGCATACGGGCAAGACTGTAGCACTTCGCGCCGATATCGATGCACTGCATGGCGAAGAAACATATTGTAGTGATTGCATGAGTTGTGTGCCGCATGTTGCGCATTTATGTGGTCACGATATGCACATGGCGTCGTTATGTGGGGCGGCGCGCATGCTTTCGGTGCATCGATCGGATTTGCATGGCGATGTATTATTCATATTTCAGCCGGCCGAAGAGACGACAAATGGCGCCCAATGTCTCATCGATCGTGGATTGTATGAAAAAGTGCCATTTGATGCTGTATTTGGATTGCACAATCGTCCCGAGAGCGAGACGGGGCGTATTATTGTGAAGCAAGGCGGGTTGATGGCGGCAAAGATCAATTTCAAGATCTCCATTTATGGCGTTGGTGGGCATGGATCGATGCCGCATAAATGCGTCGATCCGATCGTGTGTGCGGCAGGTATTGTACAGAATGTATTGACGATACCGAGCAGGAATGTCGATCCGATGGAAAGCATCGTTTTGTCGATTTGTTCGATACATGGCGGGACGCCCGACAATTTGATCGTCGATGAGGTCGAGATGACGGGATCGATGCGGTATTTAGACAGAGCGACAGGGGAGCGGGCATTGGAAAGGCTTCGCACGGTTGTTTCATCGACGGCGGAGACGTTTGAATGTCGTTGTTCGTTTGAAATCGTCGATCGGATCGATGCCGTCGATAATAGTGCATCGTTATATGAAATTGCACGAAGTGCAGCTGTCGATGCAGTAGGTGTCGATAATATCGAGTCGACGCGAGGTTGCTTAGCGACAGAAGACTTTTCGGCATATATGAAATGTGCGCCTGGATTCTTTTATTGGCTAGGGAATCGCAAACGCGGCGATGATGTATATTCGTGGCATCATACGAAGTTCCATGCCGATGATGAAGCGCTGGTATATGGGGCTCGAGTGTTGGCCGCCTCGGTATGGAGGTTTTTGGGTTTTGCGTAGGCGTATTGAGCGATAGCGAAATAGCCGTAGCCAGAGCCCGTATTGCCGCAGGCAATAGGGCGACAGCCGCCCGTATTGAGCCCCGGAGGGGCGAGATAGGGCGGTTTTCCGAGGAGAAAAGCGTGGGGGGCGGGGCTATTGGTGCGCATGTGGCTATTTGTGGGGGGTTGGTGGGCAAGGTGCGATGGTTTCGGCGTCGATGGCGTAGGGGAGTGTGGGGAGGCGGATGGTCGATGGTGCGGGGCGGAATGTGCGGATGGTTTTGTCGGTGGGGGATGTCCAGTCGGTGTCGTCGGTGGGGGCGATGCGCGTGCCTGGCGTGAGTTCGGCTTGGGCGGCGGGGCTTTGCGGTAGCGTTTTGTGGACGATGAGAGCGGCGTTGTGTGCGTCGATGGCGTAGGTGAGGCCTGTGCTGTAGCGGAGTTGCTTCGATTTGTAGGTGCAGAGGTTTGCGCGTTGGAGGATGGCGGTGGCGGGGAGTTGGCGCGTGTCGTCGATGTAGCGGGCGAAGAAGTCGTCGAAATCGAATGAGCTGTAGGCGCTGAGGATGGAGCGGAGGCCATTGTTATTGTAGGTGAGCGACCAGTAGGGCTGGCGTGCGAGCCATTGCCAGAAGCCAAGGATCGTGTGCGGGGTTTGGTAGATTTGCCACTGTTGTTCGATGGCGAGGCTGATAATGTATCCATAGTAGTAGGCGAAGTCATCGCCGTTTGTGGTGTGTGCGTTTCGCTGGTAGGCGTCGGAGAGCCAGGCGTTGATTTGTGAGTCGTCGAGGAGCGAGAGCGATCGTAGCGTTTGTAGTGCGATGTATTGCGTCATGCCTTCGCGGAACCATGCCGTTGTGCCGTAGTCGGAGGTGCTGAATTGGACGCTTTCGCCGTTAAAGAGGTGGAAGAGTTCGTGTGCGATGAGAATGCGGCGTTGTGCGGGTTGCGTGGCGCTAGTGCGGCCGAGTTGTATGACGATGCCGTTTGGGCGGGCGAATCCGTGGTGGTAGAGTGCGTCGAATCGGGCGTGAAAGGCGAAAATCGTGATGTGGCGCGGTGCTTTGGAGGGGATGGCTTGTGCGTAATAGTCCCAAATACGCGTGGCTTCGCGTTGGATAGTGCGTGCGTGTTGAGCGGTGGCTGTGTCGTAGACGATTGTGAGCGTTGTCGATTTGGTTTTCGTTTGGAGCGTTTGAGGGGAGCCGAAAGTCCAGTAGCTGCGGGTGAGTTCGTATGCGCTTGGTGCGGTAAACACGGCGACTTGGGGTGGAGCGGATTGTTTTAGAATTTGCAAAGTCGATTGGGCTGGTGCGCCGTAGACTCGGACGATGGTATCGTTTTGTTGCGTTGTGAGGTTTCGTTCGATGAAAAGCGACTCGCCGGGGAATGCCATGAAATTGTTGGAGGCATGGGGTGAGAGTTTTGATGCAAACCAATAGCGGTCGTCGGGGAGTTGCGCCATTGTGAGCTGGTATCGGATGGTATATGAAGCGTCGTGGTTGGCGACAAAGCACCCAGCATCGTCGATAGGTGGCGGATTATGCGTAGGAGAAAACTCGTCGATGACGAATTGCTCGCCGTATCGTTGACCAAAGGCAGGGAGACAGAGTTTTTCGCCGTTTGAGACGTCGCTGAGTTTTGCAGTGATGGAGAGCGTGTTGGCGTCGGTATTGGCTTGGATGGCGTATTCGTCGGCGCGGGCGGCGTTTGGAGCGATGGTCGTGGCTAGGAAAATGAGGAGAGAGGCGTATTTGTTCAAGATGCGTTCCCGTCGAGTGAGTGGAGGCGTTGGAGACATGGGGGTTATAGCACTATTTGAGGGGAATAACGCATTGTTAAAAGACTAATAGGGTGGGGATGTGTTGGGATTGGGATGAAATGGGATGGGAATGAGATCGGAGAGATAGTGGGAAAGTTGAGAAAGAGAGTGGATTGATGGAAGGTCGGATTGAGAATATGGGGGAATTGAGTGAAGGTGGGGGGAATGTTGGGAAAATGTAAGTCTTTGAAATTGGTTAAGAAAATCGACGAAGTGAAAAAAAAACGAAAAAAAACCGTCACATTTTTAAAAAGACGCCATTGTTAGAGTGAACGCATTGGAGTGATTCGCGAGTGTTCGCGGACGATGCGTCTTTAACCGCTTGAGTCGGAAGACTCGAAGGAGAAATGGCATGTTGAGTCATCGCATCATTGGTAGTTTTTTGGGTGCACTTTGTGGGAGTTGCTTGGGATCGCCGTATGTCTATATGAAATCGGAGGATTTGATATCGATATCGCCGCAGATAGGTTGGACGTTATCGCCGCCGAGTGGCGACATGTCGCTTTGTTTGGGGGCGATGCAGTCGATAGGGAGAAATGGCGTATCGCTTGAGAGCGTGGCGCGAGCATATTGTCGGGTGGTGTCGTCGTCGCCCGAAGATATCGATTTGGTGTCGTCGGTATGTTTTTCGTCGCCATTGGCGACGCTTGGGGCGATTCGGGACTGTGCGGCATCGCATCGATTTGGGACGTTGTGTAGCAATGGCGTATTGGTGAGGCAATTGCCGTTGATCTATGCAGGTTTAGATTGGGATGATGAGACGTTGATGCAGGTCGTGGAGGAGGATACGATGTTGACGCATGACGATAAACACGTCGTAGAGAGTACGAAAGCGTTTGCGCGTTGTTTGTGGTCGATATTGCGCGGCAAGAGGCGCATCGAGACTTGGGATTATTTGATGTCGCAGACGCGCGATGAAAAAGTGCACGATTGCATTGTATCGTCGTATTTTGAGCGTCCGCAGTGCGATCGATCGGATCCGACCGATATTGATTTATCGTTGGCGACAGCGCTTTATCATTATTGGCATGATACGCCGTTTGTGATGGCGCTTCGGAGCAGTATATTGTCGGGTGGTGCGACCGATGTGAATGCGGCAGTGACGGGGGCGTTGTGTGGAGCGTCGCAGGGGAGCCATGTCGTACCTGCGTCGTGGCGTAGTGAGATCGAGTCACCAGTCGACGAGACTTGTGCTTGGAAAAAGCGTGCTAGAGCGGCATTGGATACGATCGAAGAATATGCGAATCGTCGCGAAACGATGGGTGATCAATCGCTGACGCGCCGTGCATGTGCGTTTCGAGCGAAGCGATTTGACGATTCGCATCGCTTTGGCGTGCTCAAATCGTCGAGGGCGAATCGATCGTTTTAATGAATAGAAGATCGCAACGGCTCAAGATGTGGTTGCGATTGAATCGATTGTATTATGGCATGGCAGATCGCAACGGCCCGAGGGGCAGTTGCGATTGAATCGATTGCGTGGAGGATAGCCAAACTGGGCTATGCCTTCGATATCAAGACGATGATGAGCGTGATGATAAGGAGGACGACGACGCATGATGCGATGACGAGGATGACGCGTTTATTCTTGCCCAAACCTTCGTCGTTACGTAGCGCATAACCTTGTGGCGGGAAATTTTGCCCTGAGATCGATGCCATATCGGGAGCCGAAGGCGTAGGCTGGGTTTGAGGGAGAGATTGAGCCAAGGACAGGCGAGCGATCGATTGTTGTGCAAGCGGCGAAACGGGAGCGGGAGCAGGGCGAGGAGGTGCACTTGGAATGGGGTCGGCAACGCTTTGCGCAAAAGGTTGATTCATCGGGCCGGTAGGTTGTGGCTTTTGTTGGGGAGCGATTTGCTGAGCGCCTTCGTTTGAAGGCAAAGGAGGTTGTTCGTGGCGCATCATCGCCTGAGCGGGAGTAGGCATGTTTTTGGGGGCGGCGTAGGCTGCAGTAGCGGCTTCGCCGAAGCCCGCTTCGGCGTAGGTGGAAGCAGGTTTCTGAATGGGGGCGGGTGCCGGTCGCCCCATATTGGTTTGAGCAAAAGGCGGTTGTCCGAAGCCTTGAGCGACGCCGCTTTTGGGCATGGCATGATTCATGACCGAGTTTTGGGCGTTTTGAGACTGCGCATACGCCATGGAACTGATGCCAGATTGCCCCATGCCGGAAACGGGATTTTGTGCCATCGGTTGGGCGCCAAAGAGGCTACGGGGGGCTTGGGGATTGTTTTGGATAGAGGATCCTGGTACATTTCCGAGATTTGACCGCAACATTTGAGGCGATACTTGTGATTGTGCCGGAATGGGTTGAGCGGTGCCCTGCACTTGCTGAACGGCTTGTTGTGCACGCATTCCGACGACGGGCTGACGCGAGGTAGCCTCGGGCAAGTAATATTGGATGACGGCTTGAACATCGGGTGAGATTTGATAATTCAAGATGCGAGGATCGCTGATGAAGGCAAAATAGGATTCTTCGAATTCGTCGAATTCGAGTTCTTCGCCTTGTTCGTTGTAGATTTTGGGTGCTCGGACGGGCAAATTTTGCCGGATGTCTTCGGTGAAGATGAGCACGCTTTGTTCGTCGCCCGTATCGGGATGGACATAGGGTGCAAAAAAGCTATGGATAAAGGCATCGGCAGCGAAATTCGTGACCATGTTTGCTTGAGACACGACGGCGGGCGAGCAACGAAGCAAAATGACAGCGATACCGAGGGCTTGGATTTGATTGAGCCAGTTGACCCAATCGCGGACACCGCACGAGTTGATGCGATCGATTTCGGCCATGTCGATGAGGAGTAGACGCCCCTGAATCTGCGAGAGCAAATTTGCCAGTAAATTGTCTTCGTCTAGAATACCCTTGAGTTTTAGGTACGTATAACCATTACCCGCTTGAAGCGTTGGGATGAATTTGCTTTCCATAATGCGTGAACTCTTTACACAATCCTCGTGAAAAAGGAGAACTCGTGACTCGGGCAGATGTGAGCCGACTTAGCGGAAGTCTTTAACACAAATTGACACTGACGTGCACACAAAAAACGCCCAAGCATTTTGGGCGCATGAGAGGATTACAAGGTATGTGGGGGATAAGAAATTATGTTCGTATTAGGGTGACGACGGTTTCGAGGTGAGCGGTATGGGGAAGCATGTCGACGGGTTGGATTTTTTCGATTTTGTATCCGTCTTGTGAGAATTTTTTCAAATCCTCGGCGAGGGATTCAGGATTGCATGAGACATAGATGATCGTCTTTTGTCGCATGCGCATGATTTGTCGGTATGCGGTGGGGAGAAGACCGCGTCGCGGAGGGTCGATGACGAGGAGATAATCGCTAAAGTCGGCGTGTTCGTCGAGCAATTTTTTGAGGATATCGGCTGTATCGCCTGCGTAGAAATCGATCTGCGATTCGAGTCGATTGTTTCGTGCGTTTTCGCGTGCGTTTTCGATGGCTTGTTTTTCGATATCGATAGCGATGGCTTTATGCCCATGGATGGCGAAGCTGAGTGCGATCGTTCCCGTGCCGCAGTAGAGGTCGAGAACGGGTGTTTTGGGCGCCATGTGACCTTTGGCGTGTGATAGAACCGTGCGATAGAGGACTTCGGCTTGTAGCGTATTGGGTTGGAAGAAGGCGTGGGGCAAGATTTCGTAGTGAAGGGCATGGTCTTCGGTCGTCATGACCATTTTTTCGTGTAGAACGGGGGAACCGAAACGGAGATGGTCGATGACTTCGGTTTGTCGTCCTTTTTGTGCATTGATGATCGACCAATAGAACGATCCGATGGGCTGCGATAATTGTTTTAAGACTTCGTTTTCGAATGATTCGACGAGGGATATAGCCGATTGCGTCGAACCGTCGGCAAGCGCGATCGAATCGACGCCCGTCGTCGTGAGTATGACCATTGTTTCGGATGTTCGCGATCCGACGCGAAGGGTCAGGAGTCGGAGGAAGCCCGAGTTTTCGCGGAATTTGAAATATGGAACGCCGTGTTGTCGAGCCCAAATCGTCGTCTTTTGAGCTAATTCGGGCAAGAGAGGCGAGAGCATATCGCAATATTGCATATCGATGACTTCGTAACGGAATCCCGATGGATGCAGACCGACGCCAATTTCTTCGGCGCCATTGGGGCCGAAAGACAGTTCCATTTTATTGCGATAGTAGGTGAGGTTTTGGCATGGAATGATGGGCTCGACAGGGGAATCAATGCCTTCTTTAGCGAGCATTTTGAGCAATATGTCGCGTTTCATTTGGCATTGCGTATCGTATGCCCATTGGCGTAGCGTACAGCCGCCGCATCCCGTATTTTTATTGCATCGGATGGCCGAATGCGGGCAAGTCGAGGCGATGCGCGGGTATGTCGTCGAAACGACTTCGATGCAAACGCATTGTAGGATAGAATCTTCGATGCGCCGCCCCTCGACGACGACGCGATCGCCGACGACGGCGCCGCGAACTTCGACGGGGACTTTTTGATCGCCATCGATATATGTACCTTGCCCCCAACCGCGAGCACTGATGGCATCGATGGTGACTTCAAAGCGTTGAAAGATATAATTCTGAAGGCGACGTCGCTTCGACATGAAATACCCCTGTATTAATTTTTCTCGACGATGAGATCCATATCGCGCGGTGCTTGCTTTTCGTTATCCCAGTAGGGGGAGAGTTTGCGCAAGTTGGCGACGATTTCGGGCATGACGGCAACGACTTTATCGATATCGTCTTGTGTCGTTTCGGAGCTGAGACTGAATCGAATGGAACCGTGGACGGCGGTAAATGGAACGTGCATGGCTCGAAGGACGTGTGAAGGGTCGAGGGAACCCGATGTGCACGCCGAACCGCTCGAGGCACAAATGCCGTGGAGGTCGAGCTGATAGAGAATGCCCTCGCCTTCGATGTAATGGAAAGCGGCATTTGTCGTATTGGGGAGTCGGTTAGCGCCCAATCCATTGATGACGACGTATGGGATTTTGAGCAATCCGGCTTCTAATCTGTCGCGCAATTGCGTGATTTTATCGGTATCTTTCAAATTATCTTCGGCAATTTCGCACGCCTTGGCGAGCCCGACGATATAGGGGATGTTTTCGGTGCCGCCGCGTCGGCCGCGTTCTTGATGTCCGCCATATAGGAATGGGCGACAAGCCGCGCCAGTGCGCATAAACAAGACGCCGACGCCTTTTGGGGCATGGAGTTTGTGCCCCGAGAACGACAGGAAATCGACGTGTTTCCATTGATCGGTGAGGTCGATGGGCATTTTTCCTGCCGCCTGTGTGGCGTCGGTATGGAATAGAATATGGGGATCGGTTGCCTTTGTAATGGCCGAAAGTCGATCGATGGGGAAGATGACGCCCGTTTCGTTATTAGCCGCCATGATTGAGACGATGAGCGTATTGCCAGGGCGGAGAGCCTTGACAAAAGCCTTCATATCGATTTTGCCTTTATCGTCGACGCCTATGCGATCGATTTCGTAGCCTTCGCGTTCGAGTTCTTCGCACAGCGCGAGGACGGCTGGGTGTTCGACCGTCGTGGTGATGATATGACGACGCGATGGATTGGCGAGAGTCGCCCCTCGTATTGCTGTAGAATTCGATTCCGTGGCGCACGAAGTAAATAAGATCTCGCTAGCTTTTGGTGCACCAAGGAAGTGAGCAACTTTTTCGCGCGATGTTTCGAGAGCAGCTGCAGAGAGTTTTGCTTCTTCGTACATCGAGCTCGGATTATAATAGATATCGCTAAAGTATGGTGTCATCGCATTGACGACGTCTTCGTAGACGCGCGTCGTCGCATTATTGTCTAAGTAAATCATCGAATGTTCTCCTCAAAACGACGAAAATCTAGAATATGGATGACTAGATTTGAATGACGCGCAAAGCGTCGTCGACTTTATCGCGCAATTTCTTTTCAATGACGTGTTGAATCGTGCCGCTGGCGCCAGGGCAAGTGGCGCATGCGCCAGTGAGATCGACGTAGATGAGGTTTTCTTTGATATCGATGATTTCGACGTCGCCGCCATCGGCAGCCAACATCGGTCGGATATCTTCTTCGAGAACGGCTTCGATGCGCTTAGACAATTGATAGGGCGACAATTTCATCTTTTGAACATTGTCGAGAGTGGCATCGTCTTGAATGCCCCATTGCGCGTCGAGTAAATCTTGAATGCCCCCGGGAGCGTGTTGGCAAGCGCCGCAAGCGCCGCCTGCTTTGATGGCGCCGATGACGTCGTCGATCGTGTGCAGATTGAGTTCGACGATGCGTCGTTTGAGCTCGGATTCCGTGACGTTGAAGCAGGTGCAGACGAGGCGGCTTCCTTCGTCTTCTTTGCTTTCGAGATGTACGCCCAAGGCTTCGAGATCGACACCGCGTTTTTGAGCCCAGTCGGCGACAGCGGCTTCGAGAGCTTCGGCGCCCATGACGGAGCAATGGATTTTCTGCGACGGGAGTCCTTCTAGAAATTTGACGATGTCTTCGTTGCGAATTTTGAGTGCTTCGATAGGCGTGTATTCGCCTTTTTCGATGATTTCGCAAAGGGCTTCGCTCGAAGCGATAGCGCTCGTGCAACCGAATGTCGAATATTTGGCGGCGATGATGACGTCGTCGACGGGGTTTTCGGCACGTCGCACTTTGAAGAAGAATTTCATCGCATCGCCGCAAGCGATTGAGCCGTGCTCGCCGACACCATCGGCGTCGGCGATTTCGCCGAAATGGCTATTCTCGTTGCCGTTGACGGCATTCATAAATAATATTTTCGTTTTATCACTGTATTGCCAGGCCATCACTAACCTCTTAAATGCGTTCCTGCGCGGGGATATGCCCATTTTAGGCATACCTCGCGCGCCGCGCAGTCTAAGCATTTTCGTCCGTCTGGCAACCTCTATTTCGCGATTTTAATCACATAAATGCCCTATCGATGGGTCACGCCGGGGCCCTCGAGTATGCTATGTCCCGATGCTCCGAGTTTAGTGACGACGATTTGCGTTGGGATAGCGCGTTTGAGCTCTTCGACGTGGGAAATGACGCCGAGGACTTTTGAGCTATTGCCGATGAGTTGGGTGAGCGATGAGGTGACGGCTCGAAGCATGTTTTCGTCGAGCGTGCCGAAACCTTCGTCGAGGAACAGCGTATCGATTGAAACCTTATTTGAACCTCTATGACTCGCCATGTCGGAAAGCCCCAGGGCAAGCGCCAGGCTAACGATAAAGCTCTCGCCGCCCGAAAGATTCGAGACAGGGCGCGTGATACCACCTTGATCGTTGTCGATGACGCAGAATGACAAACCTTCGGTCGAAATCGCACTTGTCTTGACGCCTTCGGCTTGTTTTTTAGATGCCTTGTCTTTTTTCGGTGCATCGTCTGCGTCGTTTGTCGTCTCGGTATTGGGATCGTCGGTGGATATATCGTCGGAGGAATTGAAACTGACGCCAAGGGATTTTGCCATCGATTGATTGATGATGCAGTAGCGATTATTGAAGTTTTTGAGGTAATCGTTGGCATTTCGAAGCAATTGCTCAAAAGTAATCGTGACGGCGTAGTTTCTGAAGCGTTTGCCATCGGCAGATCCGATGAGTTCATTCATTTCGTTCCAAATCTGAGCATCGGCCAACTGTTGTTGGAGTTGTCGTTGCAACTCGTCACGATTGCTACATTTGTTTTTATTATCTTCCAATTCATGGTTGATTTCGCCGATGCGTTGGGAGGCCTGATCGCGTTTTGCTTGATTTGCCTCGGCTTCTTGGGCGATATCTTGAGTCGATTTTTCGGTGAGATTTTTGGCACGATGTTGATCGAGCTCTTTGTTTTTAAGGGCGATTTGCGAGTCAATTTCGGTTTGTCGATTGCGCAACAATTCGTCCTTTTGTTTTAATGCATTGAGTTCTTCGTCGGGGATCATCGCCGAGGCGAGCGTTTGTTCGGAATCGAATCCCGCCTGCGCCATTGCATCGCGAAGGGCATTGTCGCATCTGTATTTTTCGCTTCGTATTTTTTCGAGATTGCTCTTCGTCATGTTGGATTTTTCGAGAATGACGCTCAATTCCGTATTGAGATCGGTGGCGCGTTGACGATGCTCTTGAGCTCGTTTTTCACATTCTGCGAGTTTTGCCTTTGTCGAAGATTCGAGCACATTAGGGTCTTCGTCGCCAAATTTGGCGCGTCGATCGCTTTTAAGCGACGAAAGAACTTCGAGTCGTTTATCGTAATCGGATTGCGCACTATTCAAAGTGTTTAGGCATTCGTCGTGAGCTGCTTTTTCGCGTGTATAATCGTTTTCAATATCGGATAAAGCATTATTCAATGTCGTCGATCTTTCGCTGAGGGATTTGAATTGGCTGAATCGGCGCGAGAGTTCTTTGATACATTCATCGATTTCGTTAGATTGAACGAATTGAATCAAATTCGCTTCGCCGGCATCTTCGAGGCAGTCGCATGTGTCTTTTTTGAGTTCATTGTACTTTTGTCTTAAATCATTGAGCTCGGATTCGATGATTTCACACGATGCTTTGTCGTCGGAAATGGATTTTTCGAGTTGTTTGATTTGTGTTTTTGCACTCTCGATGTGAGCTTTTTCTTTTAAGACAACGGAATCGAGTTTAGGTCTATCATTGTTAGCCTTACTGTATGCTTTTTTCGTTTCATTCAAAGCATCGGATTTAGCGCTTAATTCTTGGATTGTACGATTGACGTTATCTTGTGAGATCCCCGGATGTTCGAGGGAGCCACAGAGTGGGCATGGCTTGCCATCGACGAGTAGAGAGCGGTCTTCGATATATTTGTTAAACTTATTAAATTCTTCGAGTCGTTTTCGAATCGAATCGATTTCTTCATCGATAGCGTCGAACGATGATCCGGCGAGTAACGATTCGATGAGCTTTTCGTTTTGGTCGTAGGCGTTTTGTGCTTTCTCGCAATTGAGTTCACAAGTTTTGAGATCGTCGCGGCGCTGTTGAAGGGTCTCTTGATTCTTTTGAATATTGGCTTTGAGTGTATCGAGTTTATTGCGTTGTTGCACACCATAGCTGGTCGATGATTTGAGTTGTTGGAGCTTTGATTCGATGCCGGAATGCAATTCTCGCAGTCTTTCGCCGAGGGGAAAATCGGCCAATTGCGCGTCGAGTTTTTGTCTTTCGGAGAGATATTGATTGCGATTGGATTCGGCTTGCTTTAACGATTTGGCACGGGCCTCGAGCGCCGAACGATGTTCGGCAACTTTCTTATTTTGATTATTGCATTCTGCCGTTGCATTTTGAATTTCCGTATCGCATTTGCGCATTTCGATGAGTTTTGGAGCGCACTCGTTTTGATAGATCGTTTTTTCGCGTTCGAGTTCGAGTTTCGATTGCTTTTCGTCTTCGATCGCGGCGTTTCGGAATTCGGTTTGCGTGGCGATTTGATTGTCGAGTGTTTCGAGTTGTTCGACAGTATTGGCTTCGTCTTTTCGTCGTTCGATGGCGTGGTCGTATTTGTCGCGCAAGGCATTGGCGCGAGTCGCGTCTTGCATTCTCAATTTTTGCGGTTTAAATTCTTCGATTTGCGTAGCGATCGATTGGCTATTCTGCGCGAGTAATTGACAATCGGCGTTGCATTTATCGATGTCGAGTCGCCATTTTTTCCATTCGTCGAGTTTTTTGGCAATTTTGTCGAGTTCTTCGATACTGTTATTGAGTTGTTTGAGTTCGTCGTGACGCCGTGCGAGGTCGTCGTCGGATAATGTATTGAGTTGTTCGAGTTTGCCCTGGGTATCGCTTAACGCATTTTTATACTCTGTAGCTTTATTGTAGGTAGCAGTCGAAATCTGCTCGTAGATTTCGCCATCGGATAATTGAGCGAGGATTTTGGCGCGGTCGTCGAGTTTACCCTTTAGGAATGCGCTAAAACTGCCTTGAGCCAAGAGAACGGCTTTTGTGAATTGGCCGTAGTCTAAACCGATGATCGTGCAAATCTGGTCTTTGAAATCGTTGATTTTCTCGGTGATAATGTCGTTTGTTTGATCATTGATGAGCCTGCATTTGGGTTGTTGTAGTGCGCCATCGGGTTTATTATGGGCGCGATTATGCGAGCGAAAGGCTCGGAATACGCCGTTATTCGTTTCGAAAGTCAGTTCGGCGAAGCACTCGCCCGTGCCGCGCGTCATGATTTCATTATTCTTATTGCTAATAGACTTTTGACGAGGGGTGACGCCATAAAGCGCGTAACAGATGGCGTCGAGTATCGTCGTCTTGCCCGAGGCCGTTTCGCCCGTAATGGCAAATATTCGATTTGAAGCGAATTCTGGATCGGCGAAATCGATCGTCCATTCGCCAGCCAATGAATTGATATTCTTAAAACGTAATTTGCGAATTTTCATCTTGAATCTCCATATTTAATTGCGTTCGTCGTGATGCTATGACATGTCGATATGGAAAGCGGTCTAGGGATTGATTCCTTGATTTGCGAGTTCTTCGAGTATGGTTTTGAAAGCTAATCGATAGGCATTTGTCTTGTCGTCGCCGACTTGCATTGCATTGAGGAGGCGGTTGAAGACGTCTTCTGGGGTGAGTTCATTGAGCGATACTTCGGCATGATTGTTTTCGTTGCGCAAATATGCGTTGACGAGGGCTCGATTTGTCACACGTAGACAATTGACTTTGGTGTCTTTGAGCATTTCTTTGATGGTATCGGAGAGGGATGGAATGAATTTATCGCTCTTACAATTGACTTGAACCCAAATAGATTCGCCCGATGTAGAAGATTCTTCGATGCAAAATGCGAGTTTTTCTTTGATTTCGTCGAGAGAAGTCGCCTCGATCGATTTCATCTTTTGGAAACACGGTATTTCGATCGTCTCGATTTGCGGTGTATGATTTGAATCGTCGAAAGAGATGATGCATGCCGTTTTTGTGTCTTGACACTCGCTAAAGCTGATGGGAATTGGTGCCCCACAGTATCGTATGAATGGGTTGTCGTCGACGATTTGCGGTTTGTGTATGTGACCGAGGGCGATGTAATCGAATGATGAACCGAAGATGTCGGCCGACATGCCGTTGAGATTG
>OQWM01000078.1_pt1 | contig 46488 bp, 45 predicted proteins | sample 1691531 | NCBI WGS metagenome assembly OQWM01 (sample SAMN03418257, study PRJEB22391) | human gut metagenome | biome: human-gut; feature: organic feature; material: feces | host: Homo sapiens | place: Tanzania | collected 2013-01
TCATGGCGAGACAAGCCGAGCAACCCGGTTGGGGGCTGCGGCTGCCATCACCGGCACGATAGCCGACCCGCGAGAGCTGATGACCGTGTGAGTGTATATTATATAATAAGGTGTAAAGACCATAATGAATAAAGACGACAAGAAGATGAAACAGAAATTCAATGTCATTACCAGCACGTGCGTACCCATCGAACTCGAAAATATAGATACCGACCAGATTGTGCCGGCGCGCTATCTGAAAGCCACCACGCGCGAGGGCTTCGGCAAGTTGCTCTTCCGCGACTGGCGCTACCACGAGGACGGCACCGAGGTCAAGGACTTTGTGCTCAACGACCCCAAGTACAAGGGCGAGATACTCGTGGCGGGCAAGAACTTCGGTTCGGGCTCGAGCCGGGAGCACGCGGCGTGGGCCATAGCCGACTACGGGTTCAGGGTGGTCATCAGCAGCTTCTTTGCCGATATCCACAAGAACAACGAACTCAACAACTTTGTGCTGCCGGTCGTCGTGAGCGACGGCTTCCTCAGTCACCTCTTCGCCGCGATACGCTCCGATGCCGACACGATGGTAAGAGTGGACGTGGTAAACCAGTCGGTGACCAACCTCGCCACGGGCGAGCAGGAGCACTTTGATCTCAACGGCTACAAGAAGTTCTGCCTGATGAACGGGCTCGACGACATAGACTTCCTCGTGGCCAACCGCGACAAGGTGGCTGCCTACGAGGACAGCAGAAAGCAACAGAACAACGACAACTAAAATCACAAGCGATATGAAACTCAACATAGCAGTATTGGCGGGCGACGGCATCGGGCCCGAGATTATGCAACAGGGAGTGGCAGTGGTCAAGGCCGTGGCAGAGAGGTTTGCCCACGACGTCAGCTTCACCCCCGCGCTCTGCGGAGCCGCCGCCATAGACCGGGTGGGCAACCCCTTCCCCGAAGAGACCTTCACCACGTGCATGAACGCCGACGCGGTGCTCTTCGCTGCCGTGGGCGACCCCAAGTTCGACAACGACCCTACCGCACGGGTACGCCCGGAGCAGGGGCTGCTCGCCATGCGCAAGCGGCTGGGGCTCTTTGCCAACATACGGCCCGTGCAGACTTTCACAGGGCTCATCCACAAGTCGCCCCTGAAAGACGAGATAGTGAGCGGGGCAGACTTCGTGTGCATACGCGAGCTCACGGGCGGCATGTACTTCGGCGAGAAATATCAGGACGACAACAAGGCTTACGACACCAATTACTACACGCGCGAGGAGGTGGAGCGTATACTCAGGGTGGCCTACGACTACGCCATGAAGCGCCGCCGCCATCTCACCGTCGTAGACAAGGCCAACGTGCTGGCGTCGAGCCGACTCTGGCGACAGGTCGCCAAGGAGATGGAGGGCCTCTACCCCGAGGTCAAGACTGACTACATGTTTGTAGACAATGCCTCGATGCGTATGCTCGTAGAGCCCACCTTCTTCGACGTGATGGTCACCGAGAATACTTTTGGCGACATACTCACCGACGAGGGCAGCTGCATATCGGGAAGCATGGGTCTGCTGCCGTCGGCGTCGACCGGGCTCCACACGCCGGTATTCGAGCCGGTACACGGGTCATGGCCCCAGGCGGCGGGGAAAGACATAGCCAACCCCGTGGCACAGATACTGTCGGCAGCGATGATGATGGAGCACTTCGGACTGGCTGCCGAGGGCGCACTGATACGCCGCGCCGTCGACGCCGCCCTCGATGCCCACGTGCGCACACCCGACATTCAGGTCGAGGGTGGCCAGCACTACGGCACCCGCGAGGTGGGCGCATGGATAGCGGGCTATATCGCCACCCACTGACCTCGCGCCAACTCCCGCGACCATCACCCCCACCCCATCGCTCACCCCCACCCCCAACAAGCATATCAACCAAAGCAACAAGACAAATATGGACGAAGCAATCAAGCAAATCAGTGAACGCCTGAAAGGGCTGAGAGACGCGCTCGACATCACGGTAGAGGAAATGGCCAACACCTGCGGCATCACGACCGACGAATATCTCGCCATGGAGAACGCCGAGAGCGAGCTGCATGTGAGCAATCTGCAGAAGATAGCCTTGAAGTATGATATACCACTCGACGTGCTCATGTTTGGTGAAGAACCGCACATGAGTTCGTACTTCCTCACCCGCAAAGGCAAAGGACTGAGCGTGGAGAGACGCAAAGCCTACCAGTACGAGTCATTGGCAAGTGGGTTTCGAGGCAGAAAGGCCGACCCATTCATCGTCACCGTGGAGCCAAAGCCCGCCGACACGCCCATCGAGACCAACACCCATGCCGGGCAGGAGTTCAACATGGTGCTCGAGGGCGACATGGAGCTCACCATCGGCAAGAAGACGCTCACGCTGCACGAGGGCGACAGCATCATCTTCGACTCGACACAGCCCCACGGCATGCGCACGCTGGGCGAGAGCAAGGTAAGATTTCTCGCCATCATCTTTTAAGTTTTCACCCAGGATAACAACAACGCTACGATTATGATAGAAAGATTCTTAGCACAGACCACATTCACTTCAGAGGAAGACTTTAAGGAGCACTTGAAGTTCAAGACCAAGGAGGACTTCAACTTTGCTTACGACGTCATGGACGCATGGGCCGAAGAGGCTCCCGACAAGCTGGCGCTGCTCTGGACCAGCGAGCGGGGTGAAGAGAAACGATTTACCTTTGCCCAACTCAAGGAGCAGACCGACCAGGCAGCGAGTTATCTGCAGAGCCTGGGCATAGGAAGGGGCGACATGGTGATGCTGATACTCAAGCGCCACTACCAGTGGTGGCTCGCCATGCTGGCACTGAGCAAGATAGGAGCCGTGGCCATACCCGCCACCCACATGCTTACCGCCCACGACATCGTGTATCGCAACAACCGGGCAAGCATCAAGGCCATCGTCTGCGTGAACGATGACTACGTGACCGCGCAGGTACATGCCTCGCTCGCCGAGAGCCCCACGGTCGAGGTGCTCGTCGCCGTAAACTCTGACACCGAACTGGGCAAAGCCGTGCCCACAGACTTCCACTGCTGGAACGAAGAGTGGGACAAGGCGCCTGCCTTTGTGCGCCCCGAGCATGTCAACACCAACGACGACACGCTGCTCATCTACTTTACCAGCGGCACCAGCGGCGAGCCCAAGATGGTGGCCCACGACCACCTTTACGCCTTGGGCCACCTGGCCACAGGTGTGTTCTGGCACAACCTCAACGCAGACAGCATACACCTCACCGTGGCAGATACAGGCTGGGGCAAGGCCGTGTGGGGCAAGCTCTACGGCCAGTGGTTTGCCGGCGCCACGGTCTTCGTCTACGACCACGAGAAGTTCACTGCCGAGAAAATCATGAGGCAGATAGAGAAATACCGTATCACCTCGTTCTGCGCGCCGCCCACCATCTACCGCTTCATGATACAGGAAGACTTCACGCGCTACGACCTCTCCTCGCTCAAGTACTGTACCACCGCGGGCGAGGCGCTCGAACCTGCAGTGTTCCAGAAGTTCTACGAACTCACCGGCATACGCATGATGGAGGGTTTCGGGCAGACCGAGACCACCATGACCCTCGGCACCTTCCCCTGGAACACGCCCAAGCCCGGCAGCATGGGCAAGCCCAACCCGCAATACGACATCCGTCTGCTCAAGGCCGACGGCTCGGAGTGTGAGGACGGAGAGAAGGGAGAGATCTGCATCAAAGTGGGCGAGCACAAACCCTATGGACTCTTCAAGTGCTACTATCGCGACGAGGAGATGACCCACCAGGTGTGGCACGACGGACTCTACCACACCGGCGACATGGCATGGCGCGACGATGACGGCTACTACTGGTTTGAAGGCCGCATAGACGATGTCATCAAGTCGAGTGGCTACCGCATTGGGCCCTTCGAGGTAGAGAGCGCACTGATGACCCACGAGGCTGTGGTGGAGTGTGCCATCACCGGAGTGCCCGACGAGGTAAGAGGCATGGTGGTCAAGGCCACCGTGGTGCTGGCGCGCGACTGGAAGGACAAGGCGGGCGACGCCCTCGTCAAGGAACTGCAGCAGCACGTGAAGCGCGAGACCGCGCCCTACAAGTACCCGCGCATCATCGAGTTTGTGGACGAGCTGCCCAAGACCATCTCGGGCAAGATAAGAAGAGTGGAAATCAGAGAGAAGGACCGCAGGTAATCTCACGACATAGCCCGCACCGCGCGGGCTATGTCTGTATCTGCCCCTCGCGCCAGTTGACGAGGAAGAGGCACTCACGGGCTCGGGTGAAGGCGCATTGGTAGAAATACCGTCTATCCCCTAAGAATGTGTAACACCCTCAATGGTATCAATAGGAAAACTTGAGCCACACATGTACATGGGGTGTACAACTGTCATTGATTATGCTTGCTGCGTGTATGGTTAACAACAGCTACGATACCAATACTCAGTTCGTAGAGGCCATACATTGGCAGCATAACAAGACAGCAGGTAAATAGGTCTGGCGGAGTGATGATGGCAGCTACTATAGCAATGGCTATGAGCGCATGCCTGCGATAACGTCTCATGAAACCAGCTGTCAACACGCCCAGTTTGGCTAAGAAGAATGAGATGACCGGTATTTGAAACACCAGACCCATCAACAGGGTAAGCGTTACAAAGGTGGAGATATACGAGGAAAGATTAATCTGATTGATGACCTCGGCCGCCACCTGATATGTTCCCAAGAACCGCAAGGCAAATGGGAAAAGTATAAAATAGCTCATCAGAACACCCACGCCAAAGAGAACAAAAACAGCCACCGTGACGGCAGCCGAATAGCGCTTTTCGTTCTCATACAAAGCCGGCGCAACAAAACGGTAGAGTTCGATCATGACATAGGGCGAGGCCAACAGCAAGGCTATATATAAAGAGGTGGACATATGCACAACAAACTGACTTGCCAATTCGGTATTGATAAGGGTAATGTGGAATGGCGCAAAATGGAAGTCCATCCCCATTCTACTTGCCAGTTCTTCTATCCACTGATATGTCGTAAAGTCGTTGCTACTGGGTGCAAGCAACAGCCGAAAGGTGGTATCCTTAACGCAGAAAATGGCTATGGTCAGCACAGCAACAACAGCGATGACACGGAAGAGCATCCTGCGCAACACCTCAAGGTGCTCTCCGAATGTCATCATCTCATTATTCTTATTGCTCATGTTCTGGCTTGGCAATATCGGCTGTATTGGCCTCGTTCTGGGCCGACTGTTCATTGCAGGTCTGCTGTTCCTTATCGTCCGCGGAACGTGAAGCCTCGTCCGAGACATCCTTCATACCTTCTTTGAACGATCTTATTCCCTGGCCCAGACCACGCATCAACTCCGGAAGTTTCTTGCCGCCAAAGAGTAGTAAAGCCAAAGCTGCTATGAGCAACAACTCGGATGTTCCAATAAATAATAGCTGACTACACATCGTCGTTTCCTCCAACTAAAAATATCTCACATGTATCAAAATTAATCTCCCAATGACCGCCTTCGATGCCTTCCCATTCATACTTGGAAGCCATACGGTCCCACCAAGTCTGGAAACGTGAACCGGTTTCTCCGAGGTCCTTCACAAGTTTCTCATAGAGTTCGTCGTTGTCGGCCGTTACTATCTTAGCCAGTTCGTTAAGTCCGTTGCGACGCTCATAGAGATGCTGTATCTCTTCTTTCTCTTCGGGCGTGACATTGCCTATTAGCTTCTTCATTGTCATAATCTATTTGTTTTCTTTAGTTATTTCTATTACAACTCTTTTCTCACATCAAACGGGTCGAGATAGTCTATCTTCTTTATCGTTTCCTTGTCTGGCAAAAATTCTCCATGTCGGCGTATATTGTCCAAAAGTTTCTTACTGGCATTGCGCTCTATATGGGCTATAACACACTGCTCATGGCTCGGCGTGTTAACCTCAAGTGTGGTCTTATGGTTGAGCCATATACAGCGACGACATTGATAGGCATCGCAACGACGGCACAGGGGCGCATGGTCCAGCTGGTAAAGTTGCTGGTTAAGAATGTTAAGACCTGTTGACAAATCACCAACGGCGCTTCCATCCTCGTCATAATAGAACGCTGGGCAGATATAGAACCGTCCATCAGGAGCCAAGGTCACAGAGGTATCGCCTGCACCACAATTGTTCATTTGATCAAGCATCATACGGTCTGTAAGTACATTAAACTGGACGGTAGAACCTCCTACATAGATATCCTCAACGGTTTTCGACAGCATACTGAGCACGTCGGTATAGGTATTGAAGTCGGTATCGGTAAAAGTGTCGACATCAGTTATTACAAGATTTAGGCGCGACAACTTGGGCAACAGTGCTGCTATATCTCCCGCCTCTGCAAAGAGCAACTGATGGGTCGTACGAATGACGTAAGAAGTATCATCCCGTTTATAAGCGTTAAACTGACTTGCCTCATTGATGCTGTCAAAAACAACCACATCTGCGTCTTCTGCCAAAGTGGCAGGTTTGATACAAACATGGTCTATAGTGTCTATAACCTCTTCATACTCATTTGGCAAAGCATAAGATGGATAGACCAACTGGACATTCAGATTTTGCTTCATGGCATAGAGAACAGCCATACGCAAAGTGTCGATTGGTATCAACTTCGGCGTAGTTCGCCTGTTGGCATAGTGGCAGAACGAAACTGACGTGTCATCAAGCAAAATTATAAAGTATTGAATCATAGTGTTTCGCCCCCCTTCTCCAATTTACGGTATAGCTTATTCCAATAATAATTATTAGCCCTCACCCTTGCCTTGTGCATCTTGCATATAGCGGTAGCCCGCTGATAGATAGTGGGAGTATCGGCAGCATCATAGTTCTCGCCCTGGCACCATGCGCAGCCTTCTGCAACTTCGCAGTCTATACATTGCTGAGTAGATTGAGTGCATCTATCAAGGGTTAGGAAAGGACGCAGGCGATTTTTGTTTATTCCGTCATGAATATCACCTATTATCCAAGCCTTCTTGTTGCGTAGAGAATATTGGGCAAAGCGTGTACAGGGATAAAAGTTGCCCAGGGCATCAATAGCCAGCATTTTGCCAGCGCCACACCAGTTACCGTTTTGCAGTTCACAGTCCATGGGCTTTCCCAAATGCTCACTGAAGAAAGAGCAGGCATAGTCCTTATAATACTTGCCATCAATGATGGCATCAGCCAACGACATTAGTTGCTGCTCGAAAACCTCATCATCGCCCTCGTTCCATACATCCTCAAATACGCAGTTGATATTTACCTCATGTATGCCAAGGCTATAAAGATGCAGGACGCTATCCTTGATATAAGGCAGATCGGCACTACTGATGGTTACCTTGGTACCCGCATTGGGAAACTGTGAGAGCCACAGGGGGATGTTTTTCACCACATCGTCATACGACCCTTTTTCTTCCTCAGGCGTGGGCATTACTCCCCGCTCCATATCCTTGGTTTTCCAAATACGGTTAAGGTCATGCTTCTGCTTGGTGCCATCTATGGTAATGCCAATAGACAGGTGGTCGCGGTTCTTCTTTATAAACTGCTGCACCTTATCCGTACCATAATTGATACCATTAGTAGAGAATGAAAATCTATAGGAATTGAACCAATGGTGGTTTCTGGCAAACATCTCCTTCTTCAGATAATCACAAATATGGTCTATCAGGTCAATCTCCAAGAAAGGCTCGCCACCTATAAAATCCCATACCACACTCTCCTCGGGCATGTCGGCCTCGTGGTCCAGTATGTAATCAATAGCAGCCTTTGCTACCTCCCATGACATTCGCTCCTTAGAGTTCTTGCCAACAAGGTAGCAGTACTTACAAGCTAACTGGCAATCTTTTGTGACGATGAAAGTGATGTTCTTCGCCATACCAGATTGCCAGATTTTTACGTTAGAGTTCATTAAACAGTTAGTTAATAGCTGTTCATACTACGGCAACTACCGCTACAACGTCCCTGGCAAGAGCCGCTACAACCAGAAGCACATACCATAGTGCAACGTCCTTGACAGCCTCCACTACAGGTGTTTTGGCACGAATACGAGCAAGCACCACCACAACTTCCAGAGCAACTATACGAACAACCGAATTGACAGCTTGTTGCTTCTTCAGATGCTGCTTTCACGATACCAGGTGCTCCTGCCAATGCTATTGCACCAATTATTGGCAATGCACTTTTAGCAGCTTTCTTGAAGAAATCTCTACGTGACTGGAGCTCTTTGTTTTTGTTCTCTTTCATACGTTATTGATGTTTAGAGAATAATCCGGCTCCTAAGATTATAATTTATTATTAGGTTATTACACATATTAAAAAAGCGCGGAGCCACTTCTGTCACTCGTTCCACGCTATAAAGGCTCTCGCATTGCCCGACAAGTCGAAACGAGCAACGCTGAAAGCCCCACGCCGATGCAAGTATATATATCACCCACAACATCAACGAATGTTAAAGCATCCGAAGACAATTGAGGCATGTATACAATACACCTCATGAGACGTTCTGGTTGCTTTGTTTTTGACTTGTCTTGGAATTTGCGAGATTCTTATAGCGTCAAAACCAAAGCGTACAAAAACGCCTTTTACAATATGTATGTCTACCCAACCTTCTGCCCACGTGGGCTTTCAGCATGGATATGACACGGCAAAGATAGGCCTTTTACAATTATTTACCAAGAAAAAAACAATATTTTTTACCACCACCACTATTTTTTTGTTTTACAAGCAATTAATAACAGCGCAGAACAGTGGCAAGATAAGAAGAGTGGAAATCAGGGAGAAGGACCGCAGATAGGCAGCAACCGTGCCCGCGCCCGTGGCGCTAACCCTCAATCTGGCCGTCGCGCCAGTTGACGAGGAAGAGGCGCTCACGGGCTCGGGTGAAGGCGGTATAGAGCCAGTGGATATAATCGGGAGTAAGCATGTCGTCGGTCATATATCCCTGGTCGATGTAGACATGAGCCCACTGTCCGCCCTGGGCCTTGTGGCAGGTCACGGCGTAGGCAAACTTGATTTGCAGAGCGGTGAAGTAAGGGTCCTGGCGCATGGCAGCCATGCGGTCGGCCTTGCGGGGCAGGTCGGCATAGTCGTCGAGCACGCGCTGATAGAGCTGGTCACTCTGCTCGCGGGTGAGCGCCGGCGCATCGGTAGAGAGGCTGTCGAGGACTACGGTAGACTGGTACTCATAGTTGTCGTAGTCGGGGAACTGGAGCCACACGTCGGCGAAGTTGAGACCGTGCATCTCGCGCTGGCGGCGCACCTTGACCACGCGACAGCAGTCGCCGTTGGCGATGAAGGCAAAGGGCGGACGGTCTTCGCCCTGGACGGAGGCAGGCGGGAGATAATGGTTCTTGACTATCATGAGCCTGTCGCCCGAGGAGAGCAGGTCGTCGCCACGGTCGAGGATGGTGGAGCGTATGCCAAGATTGTAGATACGCGCCGTTTTGTTGGAGCGGGTCACGACGATGGTGTCGTCGACGCCCACGTGGTGGTAGCTCTGGCTGAGCGCCTCGATGAGTTCGTTGCCGGGCACCACGCAGACATCGGCAAAACCCTGCAGACGTATGCGCGGCAACTGGGTCATGGCGTCGTGGGTAATCATGGTGCGTATCATGGTGGCGTTGTAGAGTATTCCGCTCTCTCCAGCTTGTCTTACCACCTCGTCGAGGTCGGCCTGGAAGACCGAGAGTCCATAGCCCTGGAGCACCTCGGCAGCGAGCGCCGGAGACTCTTCCTCTCCCACAGGCGGGAGCTGGGCGGTGTCGCCGATGAGCATGAGCCGGCAGTTGCGCCCGCCATAGACATAGGTGATAAGGTCGTCGAGCAGACAGCCCGTGCCAAAGACGCTCTCGCCCAAGCCCTCGTTGGCTATCATCGAAGCCTCGTCGACCACAAATAGGGTATCGGCATGGAGATTGTCGTTGAGATTGAAGACGCCGCCACCCGCTGCCACGGAGCGCTCGCGGTATATCTTGCGGTGGATGGTGAAGGCTGCCATGCCGCTGTAGTGAGACAGCACCTTGGCGGCTCGCCCGGTGGGTGCCAGGAGCACCATCTTCTGCCGGAGACTGGCGAGCGTGCGCACCAGGGCAGCGGTGAGGGTGGTCTTGCCCGTACCCGCCGAACCACGCATCACCATCACGGCATGGTCGTGGCGGAAAGCGAGAAAGCGGGCTATCTCTGTGACAGCCCGATGCTGGTCGGCGGTGGGGCTGAAGCCCATCTGCTGCTCCACGCGTGAGATAAATTCGTCGATAGTCATAGTGATGACAAAAGTAATCATTTTAGGCGAGACGCCGACCAAGGGATGCAAGTTTTTTGGCGAGGGCGGCAAAACTCGCAGCCACTCCCGTCGCCGTGGAGAGGGTCGTGGTTGATGCGCATCGGCCGAAACTCACATCGACATCGGCCGACGGGGACATGAGTATCGGACGGTATCGATGTGAGTTTCGGCCGGTGTGCATGGACAGCGATGGCTACGACGCCGCCGAGCCATTGGTCTACAACCACTTGGAACAACGGCCAAAGCAGCGTGAAAAGCAGCGGCGGCAGCCAAGCAAAAAGGAGCACTACCCGTGATGGTGGTGCTCCTTGTATATAGGATGCTGTGATGGCGGAATGGACTATCTGAAGATGGAGAAGTTGACACTGCCGTAGACTCTATGCTCCAGATAGCGCGGATGGCAAACAAAATTGTTGGCCTTGCCATGCTCAACGACGAGGATGCCATCGGGTTTGAGCAGATTGTGCTCGAAGATGAGGTCGGGGATGGTGTCGATGTTGTCAAGGGCATAGGGCGGGTCGGCAAAGATGAAGTCGAACTGCTGGCTGCAACTCTTGATAAACCTGAACACATCGCCGCGGATGAGCACGTTGGCATCGGTGCCCAGCTTGGTCATGCACTGGCGGATGAAGTTGGCATGGTCGCGGTCGGCCTCGACGCTGACCACCTGGGAGCAGCCTCGCGACAGCATCTCGAGCGATATGCTGCCCGTGCCGGCAAAGAGGTCGAGCGCCATGGCGCCGTCGAGGTCTATATATCCATTGAGCACATTGAAGATATTCTCCTTGGCAAAGTCTGTAGTGGGTCGCGCCTTGAACGAACGTGGTATATCGAAGTGGCGTCCCTTATATATTCCTGTGATAATTCTCATCTTCCTCGCATATAAAGTGTAACTACATCGAGCGCAATGCCCTTGATTTCGGTGATAGGTGCACGGTTGAACTCTGCCGAGGGGCTCATGGTGTAAGCCTTGCGCAGATAACGGTGCAGAGAGGTCATCATCTCGTCGCTATCGACAGGGGTGCCCGAGATGTAGAGCTCGTCCTTGTCGGCATCCATCTGCAGCTGCTGCCACACGTAGAGCATATAGTAGACACTGTCCTGCGCGCGGGTGGCAGAGTAGGTGTTGCAGAAGCGGAAACGGTGCTTGTCGAAGGCGAAAATGCTCACACAGCCATCGTGGAAGTAGGCATAAAGGCGGCGGCAGAGATGGGTCTCGGCGCGACGGTGCATATAGCTCCACACGGGTTGCTCGACAGGCATGTAGATGACATCGGCATAATGGTCGTCGATGACGGCCTTGAGGTCGCGGTTGATGGCCATGATGGCGACGGCATTGAGCTGGGGCATCACGCTGCAGATTACCTCTGTATTGGCTTGGGCGGCAAAGCTGTAGCGATAGAGAGTCTCGGCCTTGGCCTCGTCGAACTCCTCTACAGGTACCAACATGGTGGGTGCCGACAGCATTACCTGCGCTCTGCCCGTAGGGTGAGAGAGCAGTTGGGACTGGCGGAACGCCTCGCGCAGGTTGGCTGCTATCGAGATGCCGCTCCTAACGGTGTAGGTCTCGTAAGCCACGCCCTTGACTGCCGTCTTGTCGGCTATGGCAAAGGCGAGCGACGTGTCGCTGATGCGGAGTGTCATCCGCGGTTGCTTCATTGTTTCATTCCCAGTTTCCAGCATTGTTGTCAGGTGTTGTGAGGTCTCCTATTTTCAGTCCGGCAAATTTGCCGTTGTCATTGGCTTCGCGCGTGAGGCGCTCTATCTCTTGTGGATTGAGCCCCTGGAGGTAGTCGTCGTAGGTGGCTCCACACTCCATAAGGCTGACGGCTGCTCCCGAGGCACCGGTGGCTACCGCCGTGCGTATCTCAAACTTACGGCCGCCACTGTGGGGGATGACGGCGGCAGTGGGCGTGAGCAGCCGGGCGTCGACAAGCGAGTCGACAGATGGTGCGTAGGTGCCGTGGGCGGTATGATAGGCTTCCTGGGCTGCGCGTATCTGGAGCAGACAGCCTATCACGGCCTGCTCACGCTGGTGGCGTTGGGCGTCGAAACGCATCGGCGCACTGATACTGAGCCAGCATAGCACCACAAGCAGCGCCACACATCCGCCCAAAAGCAAGTTGCTGCCTCTCTTGATATTCATACGAATGCAAAGTTAGACAAAAAACTCCGATTAAGGGGTGTGTGGCGCCAATAAATGATATGTGCAAGGCACAAAACTTACATTTTTGCTGCCCAGAGACCATGCAGATTGCAGTATTCGCGGGCTCCGGTAACGTGGGCAGTGGTCTGGAAGAGGGCGACGGGACGGTCGGTCGGCGTGAGTTCGCGTCGCAATACGCCCTCGTCGGTGAGCAGCTCTATCCACTGGATGTAGTGCTCGGGGGTCATGGGATGCTCGACGCTGCCCACGGTGACGCGGTAACCGCCGTCGACGCGCTCGATTACGGGCACGTGCTTCTCCTGGGCGGCATCGGTGGTGTTGGCTTCGAGCAGCTGCATGGGCTGTCCGCAGCACACGAGCGTGCCAGCGCCGGCATGCAATACTTCTACGATGTTGCCGCAGATGGGGCAACGGGCTACTTGTCTGATTGTCATCATATCTTATCCTTTCTTTAGAATGGTGAATAACAGGGCTAAGTTACGGCTATTTCGGATAGAATGGCACTTATGCCGATTAACTTTAACGATTATTATACTTTCAAGCGTCATCTCCACGCTTCCAAAGCAAGCCACGGCGGTTGCAAAGACCATCAAAACCATCGCCAAGGGCATGGAAAATCGCCCTTAGGTGCCTATTTTTGCAAAAAACACGGTTTCTAAGGTGCCTATTTTTACAAAAAATACCGTTTCTATGGTGCCTATTTTTGCAAAAACACGACCTATCTCCCTCGTCATCAACAACTTACACAATATGATAGTTGGAATGGACAAAATGGGAAGCAAAAATAGAGAAAAAGAGGGTGAAAATGGCGGTAAACAATACTATAAAAACTGTGGATTTGCATCTGTGGTTCATGAAAACCACATAAAACGCTACATCAGTGGCGAGAACATACGCACTACGCCGTCGGCGAGGCGCTGATGGATGGTGTGGTGCTGGAAAAGGTAGTTCTCGTCCAGGGGACTGCAATGGGCGAGGTCGCCAAGGAACAGATGCTTCATGCGGAGCGCCATCTCGGTGTCGTAGATGAAAAGATTGGACTCGCAATTGTTCTCAAAACTACGGAAATCGATATTGGTGGAGCCGCAGGAGCAGACCATATCATCGATGATGAGCAACTTGGAATGGTTGATGCCTGGCTGGTAGAGGTAGAACTTGACTCCGGCATCGTAGGCACGGTCTATATAGGAGCGGGCGGCGTGCTCGACAAACCAGCGGTCGGCATGCTCGGGCAGCATCACGCAGACATCGACGCCGGCGAGAGCCTTGGTGGTAAGCGCCATAAGCACGGGCTGGGGCGGGATGAAATAGGGCGTCTCGATGTAGACATACTTGCGCGCCTCGTAGATGAGGCTGACATAGCCCTGCATCAGTCCATTCCACGGAAGAAGCGGACTGCTCAGCACGACCTGTGCCAAGCAGTCGTTGGGCTCGACAGTGGGGGCTGGATAGTACTTGTCGTCGCGCAGAATGGAATGGTCTACGAGATACCAGTCATCGATAAAGGAGCGCTGGAGTGAAGAAACGACGGCACCACGAACGCGGAGGTGGGTATCGCACCAGTCGCGGCCACGACCGCCCTTGGCATAGCGCAGCGCAAGGTTCATGCCACCGATATAGCCCACCTTGCCGTCGACGACGCATATCTTGCGGTGGTTGCGGTAGTTGACCTTGCCGGTAAAGGCAGGGAAACGCACGGGCATGAAAGACACGACATCGACACCGGCGGCACGCAAACGCTCGAAGAAGCGGTTGCTGGTCTCCCAACTGCCCACATCGTCGTAGATGACGCGCACCTCGACACCCTCGCGGGCCTTGTCGATGAGGGCATCGGCAACGAGACGGCCCAAGGCATCGTCGGTGAAGATATAGGTAATGAGATGGATATGGCTCCGGGCCTGACCGATGTCGTGAAGGAGGTTGAGAAAGAAATCGGAGCCCTCGGAGAGTATCTCAATGCGATTGTTCTTGAAGGGAAACGCCAGGGTAAGGCTGGCGAAGAAGTTGATGACGCGCTCATGTCGGGCTGGGATGACGAGGTCGGCTTGGGCGGTAAACCCCTGATAGGTGCGCTCGGCAATGAGCATACGGGTGCGGTCGCTGAGGAGTCGCTTCTTGTGGAGGTTCTTGCCGAAAAAGAAGAAAAGCACCAATCCCAGAATGGGCACGAAGATGATGGTCATCACCCAGAACATTGCCTTGAAGGGCTGCAGCTCTTCGAGCAACACCTTGACCAGCGCCATTATCACCAGAACAATGTCGATGGCAAGCAACGTCCATAGGATGATCGAGGTCATAGTTTCTCTTTTTCTTTCTGTATCTCGGCGAGTCGCTCGATGGCAAAGTCGCTGTTGGGATTGCCGTCGAGCATGGTGTGCAACAACTGCTCGGCCTCGTCGACGCGGTGGGCGTTGAGCAGGAACTCAACCTTGCGGCGCTGGAGGAAGTAATAGAAGTTGAGACAGTTGCTGTTGAGGCTGCCCATGTCCATCGAGCGCTTCAGATTGGCAAGCGAGGAGTCGATGAAGCGCAGGGCGTCGCAGTTGCCCATGCTCACCATGCAGTTGACATACTGCATGGTGTATACCATGTTGTTGATGGAAAGGGTCTGGAAGAGATAGAAATGGGCTATCTCGAAACGGCGCAGATGATAATAGCAACTGCCAAGGAGATAACACACCTCATAATAGCTGCGGCGCTCGTCGGCGCCCATCTGGTCGTAGCGGGCGGCGTAGCGCTCATAAGCTGCACCGAGCGGGGCGAGAGCATCAAAGAAGCGGCGTTCGAGATAACGCTGGTGACCCAGGTAGATGTACTGGGCCAGGTCGGGCTGCTCGCAATTGGCAAGCACCCGCTGGGTAGCGGTGAGCTGGCTCTCGCCGCCAGACTTGAACTTCTCGCGGGCTTCGTGCCACTGGTAGTTGATGGCGTCGGTCTGCTGCTTCGTGGGTACAAGCTCATAGCCAGCCACAAACGTATGGCAGTCGCCTGGCTTGGGTAGCAGGACAGGGCTTGCTACCGGCGGGACGAACACAGGCATCAGCGTGAGGGTCACGCGGTAATAGAGCACCGACGGGGTAGTCATCTCGGAATCCAGATGGATGCCAAGATTGTGACTGACGCCATCGCCGCTGTCGTCATGGTAAGTAAGTTCGACGCCAACCCAACTGTGGACGAACTTGCCATCGGCAATAAGCAACGCGGAGAGGGGGAAATTGGCAATATCGTCGTCCTCGCCCATGTGGATGTGGGTTTCGTCGTTGGTCCAGGCGGAAAGCGAGTCGATATGGCAGTCGGTGATGCCAAACATGGTGGCAAGGAGCGCGCGGGGGGTGATGACGGGATGGGAGGCAGCCTCGTGGTGACTGAAGACGGCAGGCTGGCGGTCTATCTCGAGTTCGTGGAGCAGTTCCAACTCTCCCCCCCACTCGACTGTGGCAACTTCGTAATCGGCGCAATCGACACTGCGAGCCTTCTGGGTCTCGCTCTCGATTTCGGCCACGACCAACCGCCTCATCTCAAACATCTGCGCCATGACCTTCGTCAGCAATTCATGGGCGTTGACCTCATTGAGAAGAAGACTACAGATGATGTGGATAGCGGCACCGTGGTGTTCCTGATTGACGGAATAGACCACCTTGAACGGGTTTTTGGTGGAGGAATACTTGTTGCATACCGCGCGAACGACGTTGATATCTTCCAACGACACGAGATGGATGTAATATAATGAGAGTTGGGTGAAGGGGTCATTGTCGGTAAGCTCGATACTGAAGTGGGCGCCCTGGTAGTCGAAATGGCAGACATCGGACTCGCCCTCTTTGGTCCATGCGTAGGTGCAAATCATCTTGCGCAGGGTGTCGCTGACCACCTCGAGATTGGTCTGGGCTTTGATGTTCTCGAGCTTGAACATCTCCAACTTGGAACCAATGTACTTCTGATAATAGTATCTCACTACGGCACCAACGATAGAAGCCAAGAGAATAAAGATAAGGAAACAGAAACTCATAGGCGTTTATCTGATGACGTTATTGCCTAATTTCTGTGCATAGGCATTGCGCACTTTCTGCATGTCAGCATACTCCTTGAGCAGGCTGGTCATACGGGCTGGGTCGCTGACCGCCGCATTGATTTCGTCGCCAAGCTGCTTCAGGCGTCGCTCGGTATAGTCCATACGGAAGTCGAGCAGCAGATGGACGGTATCGACGCGGAGCCGCTCTTCAGCCTCGAGCTGCAGAGCCTTGACCTCGTCAGCGGTGAGCTTCTTCTTGGGCTCTTCGTTCCTGATGAGCTGCAACTGGTCGACACTCAGCTCGGCAGCCACCTTGCAGATGTCAATGTCGGAGTGGTGGACAAAGTATTGGAGGGAATCGAAGCCCTCGTCGGCGCTATGCCGGAAGGCGTCGTCGAGGATGCGGGCGTAGAGGGGATTGGACAGCGCGAGATGGTCGGCCTGCAAATCATAGTAGATGTACTGCGCCACGGTGAGGTCGATGGTGGCATCGCCGGCGGCAGGGATATTGCGGAAAGCCACCTTGCTGCCATCGCGCACAATCATCTGGGCAAGCATACGCTCTACCTTCTCCTGCGGAGAGACCGACGACGCGGGGGCAGCCATCACATTGGTGGGGGTGACCACCTGAGGTGCTTCCTGCTCACGGCGGGCTTCAGAGTTCTTGCTCTCCTTCTGCTCGCGGATGAAGCGGTTCATGGTGTTGATGAGGGTAGCCTCGGCCACACCGGTGCGCGCCACGCAGCTCTGCACGTAGGTGTCGCGGAGTATGGGGTTGGTCACGAGCGAGATGCTCTTCACGATAGAGTTGATGGCTTCGGTGCGCTTGATGGGGTCGGTGACATCCTTGAGCAGCAGGTTGGTCTTGAACTGGATGAAGTCTGTCTCGTGCTGCTCGATATACTGCTTGAGCTCTTCAGCCGTATGCTTGCGGGCGAAGCTGTCGGGGTCTTCGCCGTCGGGCAGCAGCAGCACCTTGAGGTTCATACCCTCGGAGAGCAGCATGTCGGTACCCTTGAGGGCGGCATGGAGTCCGGCCTCGTCGTCATCATAGATGAGAGTGATATTGGAGGTGAGACGGTGCAGCATGTGTATCTGGGCAAAGCTGAGAGCGGTGCCCGAACCGGCGACCACGTTCTCGATGCCGGCCTGGTACATGGAGATGACGTCGGCCTGACCCTCGACGAGATAGACGCGGTCGAGCTTGGCGATGGCCTTCTTGGCCTGATAGATGCCGTAGAGCAGACTGGCTTTGTGGTAAACCTCGGAGTCGGGCGAGTTGACATACTTCTTCTCGACGCCCTTGGTACGCTGGTCGAGCACACGGGCGGTAAAGCCGACGACCTTGCCGCTGAGTCCAATCCACGGGAAAACGACTCTGCCGGCGTATCGGTCGATGAGGTCGCCACGGTCGGTCTTGTAGCAGATGCCGGTCTTGAGGAGGAACTCTGCCTGATAGCCTTCACTCTTGGCACGACGGGCGAGCGCAAAGCGGTCTTGCAGGTCGTAGCCCAGACGGAACTTGGCGATGATGTCGTCGCGGAAACCACGGCTGCGGAAGTAGGCCAGACCATAGGCAGTGCCCTCGCCATCAGTCTGGAGCTGGCTCTCGAAGTATTTGGCGACCCACTCGTTGACGATGAACATCGACTCACGCTCACTCTGCTGCTTGCGTTCCTCGTCGGTCATCTCGCGTTCCTGTATCTCGATGTGATACTTGGCTGCGAGCCAGCGCAGAGCTTCGGGATAGGTCATCTGCTCATGCTCCATGATAAAGGTCACGGAGTTTCCGCCCTTGCCGCAGCCGAAGCAGTGGCAAGTGCCACGGGCAGGAGAAACAAAGAAGGAGGGAGTGCGCTCATTGTGGAAGGGACAGAGACCCTTGTAGTTGGCCCCACTCTTGTGGAGGGTAACAAATTCGGAAACTACATCAACGATATTGCACGCATCTTTAATCTTCTCTACGGTCTGTCTGTCTATCAGTGAGCTGCTCATGGGTCATACTTGTCTATCTGATGCAAATATACTCTTTTTTTGCGACATCGTACAACTTTCCATCAATAATGTGAGAAAAAAGTGTAATGACAGCCGCCGTCCCAGCCATGACCGCGGGCTGTCAGGGGCCTATATATAATAAGGTATAGGGGATATGATAATTATGCTGTCTGTAAACAGGCTGTCTTGGCTTATGGCTATGGCTCTTGTAACCCATACAGAGACAACCACAAAGGGCTGATACCTCGTGAGAAGTATCAGCCCTTTGCTGTTTAGAGTGAGGAGATTTATCCTGACAGTGGTGCCATTAGTATTCGAGTGAGTAAGTAACGCCACGCCTCATCATATCCTTTGCGGTAGGTTTCAGACGCACGAGGAAGTTGCCATAAGAAGGCTTGTTGCGTGTCCATCCAGCCTCGGCAAGAGCAATCGCGCGCGGATAAGCCTGATAGTAGATACGTTCGGGCGAAGTGATGCACTCACTCCACAGCGTTCCGGCAACACCAAAGAGGTTGTTGTCCTCGAAGCTCTGGTCTCTGCCCCACGATGGGTCAATAGAGTAAGTAGCCTCGAGCGATGTAACGGGCATACCCCAGTTTACCTCTGGCATATCGCCCTTGGCCATGGGATAGTCGAAGTAACAGTGCTCGCCCGGGCAAAGCATTATGCGTGCGTTGTTATTCACAGCGGCGTCAAGGGCCTTGTCGGTGAGTCCGTCTCGCCAGGCAAAGGTGACACATCCAGGCTGAATCTTCTTGAAGTCGGTCTCGTACCAGAACATGGGAGTCTTGTTGTAGGTATCGCGCAGAAGCCCGATGATACGGTCAAACAGGTAGCCCTGCAGTTTCCAGTTTTCCGAACGGTCGGTGGTGGTAATGCCGAGCTGTTTCTTCAGAGCCTGACACTTGGGGCAGTCGGTCCAGCAGTCGAGGGCGGGGTTACCAGCCTCGTCGCCGCCGAGATGGATATACTTGGAGGGGAAGATGTTGGCTATTTCCTGGAATACATTGCCCAGGAACTCATAGGTGAAGGCATTGCCGGGGCACAGCAGCTCGTTGGACACACCGCAAGTGGTGCGGACAGGAACCTGACGCTGATGGCAAGTAAGTTCGGGGAACACGCTGATGGCAGCCACCTCATGGCCAGGCATCTCGATTTCGGGTATAATCTCCACATGATACTTGGCAGCATACTCCACCAAGTCGCGCATCTGCTCCTGGGTGTAATAGCCCTTGTAGGGCATCAGCAAGTCGTCCTGTCCCCAGCGCATGGAAGCCTGCTCGGTGAGCTGGGGATATTTTTTAATCTCAATGCGCCAAGCCTGGTCGTCGACCAAATGCAGGTGGAGGGCATTGAGCTTATAGCGGGCCATCTCGGGGACAAACGCCTTTAGCTCGTCTATAGGTATGAACGTACGGGCAGGGTCTACCATCAACTCGCGTACGTGAGTACGGGGCGTATCCTTGATGGTGAGTTGCGGGATGGCGTCAACACATTCCTTGTTGCCCGAGCCGCACAAAACCTGGTCGAGAGTCATCAGTCCCCAGAACACACCGCGGGGAGTCTTACCCATAATGTTCACGCCCTTAGAGTCGACGACCATGGTGTAAGCCTCGTCATCGGCAAGTGTAGGGTCGATATCAAGGAGGAGTTGCAAGCCACGCTGACGGCTGTTCACTATGTTGCCGATGCGGTTGCTGAGCATTTCGCGGGCACGCTCCACCTCATTATTTAATATAGTGCCGGCACCATCATTGTGCGAAACAACGATATTCCAAGCAGTCTGCACGTTCAGAGTCTTGGCACCCTTCTGTATTGTGAGCACCTGCGGCATAGGGGTGAGACACTTTGTAGGGTCACTTACCTCGCTGGCAAGCCTCGGCTCGGCATAGAAACGGCTCCAGCCAGCCGCCTTCATATAAGCCTTCTCGCTGCCCTTGGGCACCACAACCTTCACGCTGCCCGGCACGATGCCGTAGAAAGAAGACACCGAAGCCTTGGGCGGCGTCATTGAGATTACCTTCACCGTCGTCAGTCCCGACAGACGCGCGAAAGCATACTCTCCTATCACTGGCGCACCCTCGATGGTCAGTTCTGTCATGCTCTTGCATCCCGAGAAGGCGGCAGCGCCAATGGTATCTACCGAAGCGGGAATGGTGACAGCCTGCAGTTTTTCGCAGGCGAAGAAAGCCTGTGTTCCGATGGTCTTCAACGCCTTGGGCAGGACGATATTCTCAAGTTGGTGGCGCGAGTGGAAAGCATTCTTGGGTATCTCGGTGCTTTGGGCATCGCCAAGGTCGATTGTACGCACTTGGAAACACAGGTCGCGCATCTGGCGATAGTCTCCCTTTGGCTCGGTCGACAGTCTGCCAGTGAGTTTCAGGCTTATAGCCATCGACTTCTGTTCCGGCTTCAGGTCGCTCATCGTCTTGACCGTCTGCGCCGACAGTGCCGCCGACGCCATTGCTGCGGCTGACATCAATAAGATTCGTTTCATTTGTTATTGGGTTTGATTAGTAGCATCCGTTGATTAAACCTACTGCAATATTAATAAAAGATATTGACATATGCAAAGGTTTCGGGAGGGTTTCTCTGCTGCTATATATATAATAAGGTATATAGAAAGGGCGAGGGCGCCACTCCCATGACAGGAGTGACGCCCTCTATACTTAATATGTATAACCCGATTACTCTGCTGTTTCGGTCTCGACAGCGCGGAAGGCTGCGAGGTCCTCTGCTTTGAAGTTCTGGATGTAAGCAGCCTTGCCCTGTACGTTCTCTTCGGCCATGCGCACATATACGTGGGCACTCTTCTTGAAGAGTTCGGGAGCGCGGCTGGCGTCCTCGATGATAAGGAGCGACATAATGATTTCTGCAGTCATGTCGTAGAGACGACGGCCGAGGAAATCATGAACCTCCTGGTTCTGTGCGTCCTTCACGGCATTGATGGCAGCCTCATACTGCTCTACCATCTTGGCCACACGAGCCTGCAGAGGCTTCATGCAGTCGCATACCTCAGCCTCGAGCATCTCCTTCATGATGGCGAGGTAGGTGCCGTTGGTGATATAGCGGATAGCAGCCACAACCTGCAGCTGGGTGGTACCCTCGTAGATAGAGAAGATGCGGGCGTCGCGGAACAAGCGCTGACACTTGTACTCCATGATGAAGCCCGAACCACCGTGGATGCTGATGGCATCGTAGGCGTTCTGGTTGGCATACTCAGAGTTCATACCCTTGGCAACGGGAGTGAACGCGTCGGCCAGACGGGTATACTTCTTCATCTCTGCACGCTCCTCGGCGGTGAGCTTGCGCTCACGGGCGATGTCTTCGAGAGCCTTGTAGATGTCTACATAGCGTGCTGTCTGATAGAGCAGCGAACGACCGGCATCGAGCTTGGCCTTCATGCGTGACAGCATGTCATATACGGCGGGGAAGTTGACAATCTTCTGACCAAACTGGGCACGCTCCTTGGCGTAGGCGAGACCCTCGTTGTAAGCCTCCTGCTCTACACCTACCGACTGGGCTGCGATACCGAGACGGGCACCGTTCATCAGCGCCATCACATACTTGATAAGACCCATACGGGTGCTGCCGCAGAGCTCAGCCTTGGCATTCTTGTACACGAGCTCACAGGTAGGTGAACCGTGGATACCCAGCTTGTGCTCGATATGACGTACGGTGACACCACCGTCGCGCTTGTCGTAGATGAACATAGACAGACCACGACCGTCCTTGGTTCCCTCTTCCGAGCGGGCCAGCACGAGGTGGATATCAGAGTCACCATTGGTGATGAAACGCTTCACACCGTTCAGGCGCCATGTGCCGTCCTCGTCCTGAGTGGCCTTGAGCATCACGCGCTGGAGGTCAGAACCGGCATCGGGCTCGGTGAGGTCCATAGACATGGTCTCGCCGGCAGCGATACGGGGAATATACTTCTGGCGTTGCTCCTCTGAACCGAACTCATAGAGAGTGTCGATACAGCTCTGGAGGCTCCATACGTTCTGGAAGCCGGCATCGGCAGCAGAGATAACCTCTGACAACATAGAGAACACCACGTTGGGGATGTTCAGACCGTTGTAGCGACGAGGCATAGAGATGCCCCAGAGTCCGGCCTTGCGTGTAGCGTCGAGGTTCTCGAAGGTCTTGCTGGCATACACCATGCGACCGTCAACGAGGTGTGGACCCTCAAGGTCTACATCCTCAGAGTTAGGCTCGATAATGTTAGCAGCCACATCACCGGTGATATCCAGGATGCGCTTGTAGTTCTCGATGGCGTCCTCGTAGTTGACGGGGGCGTCAGCAAACTGGTCTTTGTCTGCATAGTCGCGCTCCTTGAGCTCAACGATGCGCTTCATCAGAGGATGGTTCAGGTGGAACGCGATCTCTGGATGGTCTGTATAATAATTAGCCATAATCTTATATTAGCCCCACCCCGACCCTCCCCAAGGGGAGGGAGTAGAAAATGAAGGCTGTTTATTTGTTTTTTATTCTATTGTCTATCTCTCTTAGCACATTCTCGATTTCCTGGAGTACCTGTTTATTGGAAAAGCGTATTACCTCATAACCTCTCTGCTCGAGCCATTCGCTCCGCAAGCTGTCATCGGCCGCCTGGCGCGGCTCTGCATGGTAAGCGCCATCTACTTCAATTACAAGTTTCTTCTCAACACAGGCAAAATCGACAATGTAATCGCCTATGATATGCTGCCGGCGAAAATGGTAACCACAGCTGTTGGTTCTTCTCAGATAGTTCCACAGCAAGGATTCACACGGAGTCAAGTGGCGGCGGTTCTCCTTGGCAAAGGCCTTCAATATGTGATAAAGGCAGGGAGAAGCATCCTGAAATCCATAAGCTGTATCACCTTTTTTCATCAACGACACGCATCCCCCCATTGATACCCTCCCCTTGGGGAGGGACAGGGAGGGGCTTTACTTAGAATTTTGTTTGTAATACTTGATGAGTTTGGGCACTACCTCTTCCACGTTACCCACGATGACATAGTCGGCAATCTTGTTGATGGGAGCCTCGGGATCGTTGTTGATAGAGATGATGATGCCTGAGTCCTGCATACCGGCAATATGCTGAATCTGACCGGAAATACCACAGGCGATATATACCTTGGGATGAACGGTGACACCGGTCTGACCAATCTGGCGGTCGTGGTCTACCCATCCGGCATCGACAGCGGCACGGCTGGCACCAACCTCACCATGCAGCTCCTTGGCCAGCTGGAAGAGCTGGTCGAAGGCTTCCTTGCTACCTACACCGTAACCACCGGCTACCACGATGGGGGCACCCTTGAGGTTGTGCTTGGCAGCCTCGACATGACGGTCGAGAACCTTGACTACGTAGGCCTCGTCAGAGACATACTTGCTCACCTCGGGATAGACAACCTCACCCTTGGCGTTGCCCTCGTAGAGAGCTTTCTGCATCACGCCAGAGCGTACGGTAGCCATCTGAGGACGGTGGTCGGGATTGACGATGGTGGCCACGATGTTACCACCAAAGGCAGGACGAATCTGATACAACAGATTGTCGTAGTGCTTGCCGCTCTTCTTGTCGTCATAGTCACCAATCTCGAGCTGGGTACAGTCGGCTGTAAGACCCGATGTGAGTGATGAGCTCACGCGGGGACCCAGGTCGCGGCCAATCACGGTTGCACCCATCAGAGCTATCTGTGGCTGCTCCTCCTTGAAGAGGTTGACCATGATATCGGTATGGGGAGCCGAGGTATAGGGGAAGAGACCCTCACCGTCGAACACGAACAACTTGTCAACGCCGTAGGGAAGAATCTGGTCTTCCACCTGGCCCTTGACGCCTGTACCGGCAACGACAGCGTGGAGCTCCACACCCAATTCGTTGGCCAGCTTGCGGCCTTTAGTAAGCAATTCCTGAGAAACCTCGGCAACCTGTGTGCCTTCGACTTCGCAATATACAAATACGTTGTTCATATCCTTAACCTATAATCTTTTCGTCCAACAATTCCTTTACCAGACCCTCGACGTCGGCGTCGCTCGCTGTAAGGGTCTTGCTTTCCTTGGCCTGGAACACGATGTTCTTTACAGCCTTTACCTTGGTGGGTGAGCCAGCCAGACCACACTGTTCGGGGTCGCCATCGACGTCGGCTACCGACCACTGATTGAGGGTCAGATAGGAGCGCTCGTCATAGAGAGCAGACCAGGGCTCGTCGCCCTTGCGCTCCATAGGACAGGTGGCATACTTGTACTTCATCACCAGCTTGGCATTGCAGGGGCGGCAGGGAGCAGCGCTTCCGTTTACCGTTACCACTACAGGCAGAGGAGCCTCGACTGTCTCCACGCCACCGTCGATGTGACGACGGATGGTGGCCTTGCCGTCTTCTACCTTGATGATTTCCTCTGCATAGGTCACCTGGTTGAGACCCAGCTTCTGGGCTACCTGAGGACCTACCTGGGCAGTATCACCGTCGATGGCCTGACGACCTCCGATAACGATATCTACATTGCCTATCTTCTTGATGGCTGTAGCCAGTGCATAAGAGGTAGCCAGGGTATCGGCGCCGGCAAACAGACGGTCGGTAAGCAGCCATCCGGTATCGGTGCCACGATAGAGGCCCTGACGGATTATCTCACCGGCACGGGGAGGACCCATGGTGAGCACACCAACGGTGCTGCCGGGATTCTGCTCTTTCAGACGCAGAGCCTGCTCAAGGGCGTTCAAGTCTTCGGGGTTGAAGATAGCGGGCAACGCGGCACGGTTTACAGTGCCTTCTGCGGTCATCGCGTCTTTGCCCACATTTCTTGTGTCTGGTACCTGCTTTGCAAGTACAACAATGTTCAAACTCATAAAAAATATATTTAATTATATTGATTTTAATGCAAATACGGCGCAAAATTACAAATATTTTACAGCTTATGCAAATTAAAGAGAAAAAATTTGCACAGTCTTACACAAACTGTGCACAAAGCGCAACTTTTGTGCAGTTTTTAGATAGCATCTCGGCGATGAGAGTCCGAAACCGCGCCATCAGCGCCACGCTATATATATAATAAGGTGTAATCACGGCGATTATCCAGACGACCTGGCAGCGGCGCGCGGAGGGAGCGGCGATGGAGTCGGTGCCCACACGGCTATGGGCGGAGGGAGCGGCGATGCCCTCTGCCCGCACCGCGCCCGCCTCCGTGCGATGGCCCACCCTCGCAAATACTGCCGAGGGCCACTTAATCCTCGTGGCGAAGCGCGAAATAAGAATTGCGAAGCATGAAACGATGACGGCAAACCTGGATATACTCGTTTCGTGCCTTGATTTCAACTTTAAGATGGCTGCATCCATAATTACAAGCCTCTGAGGAAACCTTACATCAAGCGCCACCCTACTCTCCCCGCCCTCCACCACCGCGGCCTGGAGCAAGGCAACTGCCACGATTGATACCCAGAAGCAGGAGAAAACCGCCAAAATGGCGGTGCGGGCAAGGGGTTCGCCACTTTTTGTCAGCAAACCAATGGAAATTATAGAAAAATAATTTGCCATATCAGAATAAATGACGAAATTTGCATTGGCTACTGCCGTGTGCATAACGAATGACACACAGCGGTATCTGGTCGTGACAGAGACTTACTTGAACAGAATATTTTAACAGGATGTGTATACTATCTATGCCTTGCGAGATTTTCCACCTACCCGCAAGGCTGTCATCGGGTAACAGCGGCAAACGGCTATTCATCATGCTTGCCGCCATCGTCTGCACCATCGCGTGCATGGCGCAACCGGCCACACCCGCACATCACTACGACTTCATAAAGTGGTTTCGCACATTGGCGCAAAACCGCGTGGAGTACAACCGCTACAATGACAGCATCTTCCAGATACGCGACCACGACCACTGGACGAGGTTTCTACAGGTGCGGGCGAGGAAGAACCATGAGATAAACCAGTCTAACAGGCTGATTATCGACAGCATCAACCACGCCGTGACCGTCGGCGAGGTGCTCAACGACCACAGCCTCTACAGCGACTTCATCAGAGCCTACACCCTGGAATATCTGAGAGCCGGCAAGGCCGACCCCTTCAACACGCTCACCCTCTGCGACGCCATGCAACGCTACAGCGACCACCAGCCCGACAGCCTGCGCATGGACAACTGGCTGCACCTGTGGCGGGGAGTGGCCTATTTCCACATCTTCGGTCTCGACAACGACACCACCACGCTCCGCCGGTCATACAACCACTTCAGAGCGGTGCTCGGCAATGAGAGCGAGCGTTTCCCCGACTACAAGCAGTGTCGCGTCACAGCCCTCTACAACCTGTCGAGCTTTGCTTGGGTCAACAGCAAGATAATGACCGTAAGACAGTTGCGCACTAACATGCGCACCATGCGCCTCATGCTCAACGACACAACCATCCACATCTCTCCGAGTCAGATGGCGAGACTGAAGAACAAGGCAGAAAGGATGGACGAACTGCTGGTGCGCAACGTGTATCTCTACGACAGCACCATGATGAAGCGCCAGGAGGCCACATGGCTTATGACCAAGCTGGTAAAGAGCTACAAGAAAAAGAAGAACATGGACGACGAGCAGTATATGAACATGCTGCTCATGCAGGTAAGGCTCCAACAAATCACCGCAAAGGAAGCTCTGGACGCCTACAAGAGCCGGTATACCCGCAACTGGAACCTGATAAAGGGCGTAAGGCTCAACGACAGGGAGTTCATGGACTTCATCCAGCAGTATTACCCGATACTCTATCTCAACGACATTGCCGACATCCCCTACAGAGAGAAGCGCCGTAGGGTCAAAGTGCTGTGCAGAGAGATTGTAACGGCGTTCAGAAACCGTCACGATGACCAGCACTCCACCCAGTTTGTAAAGATGCTCAAGACACTGGTCGTCTACGAGCGCATCACGCGATACCTGAAGCCCGAAGAGAGGGTCGCCTTCCTCGAAGAGCTCATCGTGACCACCGACTTGCCCACCTATGCCCACTCGGTGCACGTGGCGGAGATAGCCACGGCCATCATCAGCGCCATGGCGAAGGAAGAGCCGCAGCTGCTGGTGGGCTATCTGGGCTGCCAGACCGAGCGTAGCGTGACCAGGCACAGGAAGCGGTTTGTAGAATACATGCGCAGGGCGGCAGAGTTTCACGACCTGGGCAAGATTATCATGGTTCCCGTGGTCAACAACGACTTCAGACCGCTCACCGATATGGAGCGCAAGATTATACAGGCTCATCCGCGCCGCGGACTGCGGTTTCTGGAGCTCGACCCACGACTGGCACCATTCCACGACGCCATTCTGGGCCACCACAAGTGGTACAACGGCAAGGGAGGTTACCCTGCAGACTTCGACAACACCCGCTCGAATTACCGCCTGCTCATCGACATACTCACCCTGAGCGACTGCCTGCAGGCAGCCACAGAGCGCATAGGCCGCAACTACAAGAACCCGAAGACATTCAACACCGTAATCAATGAGTTCCGCCACGATGCCGGCACCCGATACAACCCTCAGGTGGTAGAGTTCATAGACCGTCATCCGGAGTTGGCTCACCGGCTCAACTGGCTGCTCACCGACGGCTGGATGGACATCTACTATATGATATACAGCAAGTATATCGACCGCCCGTGAGCAAGTAGCGCGCCATCGGTCCGCGCCCTCGCCACGGGGATGGCCGACGGGAGAGCGGGGATGGTGATTTGTCACATAATTTTAACGGAAAAGAGACAAGGAAGAACCCGAAAATTCATACTTTTGCACTATATATAACAGGTGGCATACTCCTATCGTGCGCCACCATCAAAAAGACAACTGATATGGAAGAAAACAAAGCTCGAATTATGGTCGTCGACGACGAGCAGGACCTCTGCGAGATTCTGAAGTTCAATCTTGAGACCGAAGGGTACCAAGTAGCCACCGCATACTCGGCAGAAGAGGCGCTGGAGAAGAACCTGGCGCGCTTCGACCTGCTGCTTCTCGACGTGATGATGGGCGGCATGGATGGGTTTGCAATGGCAGAGAGGCTGAAGTCCAACCCCGAGACAGCCCACGTACCCATCATCTTCCTCACCGCCAAGACCGATGAAAACGACAAGGTCAACGGACTCAATCTGGGTGCCGACGACTATATCGCCAAGCCATTCTCCATACGCGAAGTGATGGCACGCGTAAGGGCGGTGCTCCGCCGCTCGGGCGAAAAGAGCGTCGGACAGCAGATACTGAAGTTCCGCGGACTCGAGGTCAACCTCGACAAGAAGACCGTGAGCATCGACGGCGAAGACGTCCCCTTCAGCAAGACCGAGTTTGAACTCCTGGCGCTGCTGTTGCGTGAGCGTGGCCATGTCTTCTCACGCCAGGAACTCATCAACCGCATCTGGCCCAAAGACGTGCTGGTGCTCGACCGCACAGTCGATGTCAACATCACCCGCATGCGCAAGAAAATTAAGGACTATGCCCACCACATCGTGACAAGGCTGGGTTACGGCTATTTCTTTGAAGAGTAACACCATGAGGAGACCCACGGTAGGACAGAAGTTGTTTGTAGGCGTCATCGCCGTGTTTCTGGTCTTCGCCAGCACGTTCATCGTGTATCAGCAGGCGAGGGAGAAACAGTTCAAGATAGACGCGCTCAACATCAGGCTGCAGGACTTCAACGACCGCATGGCCGACGAAATCCACGACGGTGTCATCGCCACCGAGCGGGAGTACAGCGACTATGTGCGCCGGCACCATGCACCGGGACTGAGAGTGACCCTCATCCGTCCGTCGGGCGTGGTAATCTATGACAACTGGTCCAAGCGTAAAGCCCACATTGGCAACCACGCCTCGCGCCCTGAAGTCAAGCAGGCGCTCGAGCATGGCACGGGCTCTACCGTCGAACGCAGCAGCAACACGATGAAGGGCTACTTCTTCTACTCGGCCTCCTACTACCCCGACGACAGCCTCATCGTGCGCAGCGCTTTGCCCTACAACCACGATCTGGCCAAATCGCTCCAGGCAGACCAGCATTACCTGTGGTTTGCATTGGCTGCAATCTTCATATTGGTCATCATACTCTACCACTTCGCACACAGGCTGGGCAAGAACATATCCAAGCTGCGCGCCTTTGCCATCAGGGCGGGTCACAACGAGTCGCTGGAGACCGAGGAGCTCATCAACTTCCCCAACGACGAACTGGGAGAGATAGCCGAGAAAATCATCAAAATATACAAACAGTTGCAGAGCACGCGCCGGGAGCAGGACATGCTGAAGCGACAGCTCACCCAGAACATTGCCCACGAGCTCAAGACTCCTGTGGCAAGCATCCAGGGCTATCTGGAGACCATCCTCGACAACCCCAATGTCGACGATGCCATGCGTCAGCAGTTTCTGGAGCGCTGTTATGCCCAGAGCCAACGCCTCACGTCACTGCTGCAAGACATATCGACGCTCAACAAGATGGACGACGGCGTCCAGATGATGGACTTTACCGATGTCGACGTGGCACAGCTCGTGGCGGGCATCGCCAAGACCACAGCCCTACAACTGGAGCAGAAGGGCATGAAGGCAGTCGTAGACTTGCCCGAACGGCTCGTCATCCACGGCAACCAGAGTCTGCTCTACAGCATCTTCCGCAACCTCACCGACAACGCCATAGCCTATGCCGGCGAGGGCACCACCATCCAGCTGAGCGCCCACGACGAGGGCAGCCAGTGGCGGTTTGTCTTCAGCGACAACGGAGTGGGCATCGAGCCTCAGCATCTGTCACGCATATTCGAGCGCTTCTACCGAGTAGACAAGGGGCGCAGCCGGAAGATGGGCGGCACAGGGCTCGGGCTCGCCATCGTCAAGAACGCCGTGGGGCTGCACGGAGGCTCCATCACCGCCACGTGCCCCGCTGAAGGTGGAATGAGATTTGAATTTACCCTGAACAAGTAACAATACAAGAACAAACGACATGAAGACTATCACCGCAACACCCCTACAGTCGCGCGAGATAGCCCGACTTATCATGGTGGCCATGAACTACGAATGCTGCCAGTACTTCGCCGGCGACAACCATACGCTCGACGAGTTTGAAGACATGATGACCGCTCTGGTAGAGCGCACCGACAGTCAGTACAGTCATCTCAACACGCTGATAGCCCTCGACGGCGACGACATCGCCGGCATCTGCGTGAGCTATGATGGCGGACAGCTGCACCAATTGCGCCAGGCGTTCATCAGAGAGGCCCTCCACCGCTTTGGCCGTGACTTCTCTGCCATCGACGACGAAACCCAGGCTGGCGAACTCTATATCGACAGCATCTGTGTCAAGCCCGAGTACCGCGGTAAGGGCATTGCCTCGCAGCTCATCGAGGCTACCATAGACAAGGCACGCACCCTGGGACTGCCGGCAGTAGGTCTGCTCGTAGACAAGGGCAACCCCAAGGCCGAGAAACTCTACTCCCGCATAGGTTTTGTGCATGTGGACGACTCTGCTTGGGGCGGACACGCCATGAAGCACATGCAGTACAAGCTGTAAGGCCATCCCGGCTGGCTGGGAGATGACCCCGGCGACACTGGAGTAAAACTATACGACACAAAAGACTATCTATACGAGATGGGGGAAAACCACTGGCATTGTGCCTTTGGTTTTCCCCCATTTTCTGTTGATTGCTGTCCAGACTGTGATGGACGCTGGAACGGTCCTGACTATGGGCAGGACCTGTGCGGTCATTTCTGCGCTTTTTCCCAGTCCTCCCACTCTCGCATAGCCTGTTGCCAGTCGGTCTGCTCGCCGCTTTCCACCGCCTGGCGCTGGCGTTCAGCCTCATCGCGGGCACGGTCGCGGGCACGCTTGGCCTTCATGTTGGCAATAGTGGCGTCGTCGAGTATCTGAATGGCACCACGGTCGAGCGCGGCCTGCAGTTCGTCTTCGCCGAAAGCACGGCCAGGCTCGTTGAAGTCAGAGATATTGAACTCGTAATTGACTCTGAGTTCATGTCTTACCTGCTTCTGCTGGGCGCGGTTACCTGCGTTCTTCAGTCTGAGCAGTTTGGCTATTTGAATGATTTCAGTCTGTGAGAATTTGTTTCTTCCCATGCTTCGTACTACTTATTTCAGTTCCAGTTCTATCACCTTGTCTATTTCGGTGGGCACCTCGTTGAACAACAGAGTGATGCCGTCGCCGCTCTTGGCCATCTTGACAGGCCTACGGGTGACGAAATCGACAGCGCTCTTTATCTTCTTGTTGCCAGTGGGGAGGAAGAGACCCTTGTCCTTGAGGTCGAGGATGTGCACATAGAGCTTATTGCCCTTCTGGGTGGTCACGCCCCAGTTGTGGGGAGCCACGATGCCTGCACGGCAACCATAGATGGTCTCGCCGTAGGTCTTCATCCACTCACCCATTTCGGCCAGACGACTCACGGCCACCTCCGGGAGATTGCCGTCGGGCTGAGGGCCGATGTTCATGAGCAGGTTGGCGTTCTTGCCAGCAGCGCGGACGAGATACTGCACCAGTGTCTTCTTGTTTTTATAGTTCTGGTCGGTAATCTTATAACCCCACATACCGTTCATGGTCTCGCAGGTCTCGAGGGGCAGACGGCTGATGTCCTGGCCAGAGAGTCCGGCGGTGTTCTCACCAGGCAGGTCGCGCTCGAAGATTTGCATATCCTCACCATCGAAAGGAGTGACGTGGTGGTTGTTGCCGATGAGACAGGCGGGCTGCAGACCGTGGATGAGGGCATACTGCTCGGGAAGCTGCCAGTCGAAATTGGGGTCTTCCTTGTGGTCCCACCATCCATCAAACCAGATGGCACCAATCTTGCCATAATTGGTAAGCAGCTCGGTCAGCTGGTTGTTCATAAACTGGTAATAGCTCTTCCAATCGCCCTTGGCGCTGGGTCGTCCGGTACCTCTTCCGGTGCGTCCCCAGGGGTAGTCCTCGCGATACCAGTCCAGATGCGAGTAGTAGAGATGGAGGGCGATGCCCTGGCGATGACACTCGTCGGCGAGTTCCTTGAGAATGTCGCGCTTGAAGGGAGTGCCGTCTACAATATTATATTTGCTGTACTTGGTCTTGAACATAGAAAAACCCTCGTGATGACGAGTGGTGAAGCAGATGTACTTCGCACCCGACGCTTTGATAGCGCTGACCCACTTGGCAGCGTCAAACTCAGCGGGGTAGAAACCTTTGGCGAGCTTCTCATACTCATGATAGTTCAGGTTCTTGTTGGTCATAGTCCACTCGCCAGTGGCAAGCATACTGTAGAGCCCCCAGTGGAGGAAGACACCAAAGCCCATGTCGCGGAATTCCTTTCTGGCCTGCAGATTGTCTTCGGTGGGTTCATACTTGGCGCTTGCCGATGTGGCAGTAAGCAGCAGTGCTGTCAGCGCGATAGCTACTCTCTTGAAATTAGGCATTTTCATGTAATTTTTAATTATAGTTTGTGTCATTTCTGTGACTTCTCCTGTGCGCCCCACCCCGTTGCGCGGCGACGGAGCCATGCTTGCGGGCGCTGGCCAGAGGCTTGGCGGGCGACCGACTGTTGCCGGCAGAGCCACGGGGCGGCTCATTCCACCACTCCTTACCGATGCTCTCCGGGCTACGGTTTCCTCTTCTGAGCGAGAGGCATGGGGCTGGTTTGGGAATTCAAAAATACACTCTTTATCTGTAACCTGCAAGTTTTTAGGTTAAAATTCTTCCCATGGAGGAAAAAAATAAGGCAAACGCGATGTAGTTCAGAAAAAAACATATACTTTTGCCAAGATTTATAATCAACATCATCTAACTTGTCATGAACACAGAACAATTATCGCCTGCCAAGAAGACCATCGTGGGTGTGCAGTTTCTCTTCGTAGCCTTTGGCGCTACGGTGCTGGTACCCCTTCTTATTGGCATCAATCCCGCCACGGCACTCTTCACCGCCGGTGTGGGCACCCTCATCTTCCATGTTGTCACCAAGGGGCGCGTGCCTATCTTCCTGGGCAGTTCGTTTGCCTTTATCGCCCCTATCATAGCCGCCACCCAGCAGTGGGGACTCCCCGGAACCATCGCCGGACTCACCAGCGTGTCGCTTGTCTACTTTGTGATGAGCGCTCTGGTCAAGTGGCAGGGGCGCAAACTGCTCGACAGGCTCTTTCCGCCGGTGGTGATAGGCCCCGTCATCATCCTCATCGGCCTCTCGCTCTCGGGCAGTGCCGTCAACATGGCCAAAGACCACTGGCTACTCGCCTTCGTATCGCTTATCACCGCCATACTGGTGCTCACGCTCTGCCGCGGACTGATGAAGCTGGTGCCCATACTCTCGGGCGTGGCAGTGGGATATATCGTGGCGGTGTGCATGGGCGAGGTCGACTTCACGGGCGTGGCCAATGCCTCGTGGATAGCCATGCCGGTGGCCTTTGACACCATCACCCACTTCAGTTGGAGCCCCTTCCTCTACATGTTGCCCGTAGCCATAGCGCCGGTGATAGAGCATATCGGTGACGTCTATGTGGTGAGCGCCGTGGCAGACAAGGATTTCGTCAAAGACCCTGGTCTCCACCGCACCATGCTTGGCGACGGTCTCGCCTGTCTGTGCTCCGCGTTTCTTGGAGGACCTCCCGAGACCACCTATTCGGAAGTGACAGGAGCCATGTCTATCACCAAGGTGACCAGCCCGGCCGTGATACGCATCTCTGCCCTTACCGCCATCTGCTTCTCTGTCGTGGGCAAGCTCAGCGCGCTGCTCCAGTCTATCCCCCAGGCCGTGCTGGGCGGCATCATGCTGCTGCTCTTCGGCACCATAGCCAGCGTGGGCGTGCAGAACCTGATGCAGCACCGCGTGGACATGAACGACACGCGCAACGTGATAATCATCTCCGTGATGCTCACTATGGGTCTCGGCGGCGCCGTACTCTCCGGAGGCTCGTTTGCCATCTCGGGCATAGGTCTGTCGGCGGTCATCGGCGTGGTGCTCAATCTGGTACTGCCCAAGACCAAGGCTGAGGAAAAGTAGACCATCCAGGCACAGACCATGACGACCCACACCCCCTCATACACCCACCCCACCACCGCAGCGGCAAGGACTGCGGTGATGGCGAGCAGGTAGGCTAATCCTAACAATTAAAGTATATCAATCCATTAACGTTTAACTAAAAACAATGAGTACACTGACTATTGCAATCATCATCGTTTTTGTGTTCGGCTATCTGCTTATCGCGCTCGAGAGCCTGACACGTGTCAACAAGGCAGCCATAGCGCTGCTCATGTTTGTGGCGTGCTGGACGCTGTTCATGATAGACCCGGCAGCCTACATCAACGGATGCGGCCCCGACATCGCCAACCAGGTGAGCGCCGTCATCGAGCACCATCTGGGCAGCACCTCTACCACCCTGTTCTTCCTCATGGGAGCGATGACCATCGTCGAGGTGGTCGACCAGAACGGTGGCTTCAACTGGGTGCGCGGTGTGATGCAGACCCGCAGCAAGAGAGCGCTGCTATGGCGCATCAGCATCGCCACATTCTTCCTATCAGCCATACTGGACAACCTCACCACCAGCATCGTCATGGTGATGATACTGCGCAAGCTGGTCGAAGACCGCCCCACGCGCATCATCTACGCCTCGATGGTCATCATAGCCGCCAACTCGGGCGGCGCGTTCTCGCCCATAGGCGACGTGACCACCATCATGCTCTGGAACAAGGGCGTGGTGACAGCCCTCGGCGTAATCAGCGAACTGCTCATCCCCTCGCTCATCTCGATGATGGTGCCCGCCTTTATCCTGCAGTTTACCCTCAAGGGCACGCTGGCCGAGGCTGACGACAGCACCAAGACCGAGACCGCAGAGCTCGACTTCACCGAGTCGCAGCGCCGCATCGTGTTCTATGTGGGCGTAGGCGGACTCATCTTCGTGCCCATCTTCAAGGCCATTACCCATCTGCCTCCCTTTGTGGGCATCCTGCTCGTACTGGGCACCCTGTGGACCATCACCGAGGTCTTCTACCGCCATCTGCGCCAGCAGAGCGACCGCACCAGCATGCAGAAGCGTGTGGCTACGCTGCTCTCGCGCATCGACCTCTCCACCATACTCTTCTTCCTGGGCATCCTCATGGCTGTGGCCTGTCTCGAGCAGACCGGCGTGCTGGTAGCCTTGGGCGAGACGCTCAACGACGTATTCCAGGGCAACCACTATCTCGTCACCGGCGTGATAGGCGTGCTGTCGAGCATCGTCGACAATGTGCCCCTCGTGGCAGGATGTATGGGCATGTATCCCGTGGCACCCACAGGCGACATGGCAGTCGACGGCATCTTCTGGCAGTTGCTGGCCTACTGTGCCGGAGTGGGCGGCTCGATGCTCATCATCGGTTCGGCAGCCGGCGTAGTGGTCATGGGCCTCGAGCGCATCTCCTTCGGATGGTACATGCGCCGCATCACATGGATAGCCTTTGTGGGCTATATCGCCGGCATCATGGCCTATGCCCTCATCCGCACCTTCATCATGCCCGTGGCGCTCTAAGCCATCGGGGCAGCAACCCACACTACGGCAGCGCCCGCCAGCGCCGCCCTCATGACCCCAGCCGGGGCATCCTCGACCAAGCAGGATGCCCCGGCTGTCTGTTTGGCAGTATTGGCCGGCAGCGGCGTGGGCTGGGAGGGCATCGACAGCGGCATCGCCATCAGGATTGTCCGCGCCGGAGCCGACTCTGGCGGCGAGGAGGTCGTCAGCGCTGGCTCGTATCAATAGGCACGAGCCCACGTATCATACGTTACGAGCTCACGTGCCTTTTGTCACGAGCCTTCGTGTCATACGATACGAGCCGCGAGAGCCAACCGCGGCGGGCGCAAAGCGGCTCACCGTGAGCGCAATGGCCACTGGAGCGGGATGCCAACGCAATAGGCTCTGCCGGAGAGGCAGACTCTCTGCGCGTCGGGGCGCCCCGTGATTGCCGATAGGCTGTCACGAAAGACGGGAAGCCGCACTCGCCTCAGCCATCATCGGCAACGGGGAAAATAGCGGTGATGAAGCGTGCGGGGGAGAGCAGCCGGAGGGATAGCCTGGGGCAAAAAAAATCCAGGGGAACGGCTCTTCCCCTGGATATCTCTCGTGGCAGTATGCCCGAGAGCAATGGTATGGCGTCTATGCGTTGACTCTGGCGAGATACTGGTCCATGAGCCACTGCTTCTGCTCAGGGATAGTCATGTGGCTGTTGTCCAGAAGTATGGCATCGTCGGCCTGGCGCAGTGGAGATACCTCGCGATGGGAGTCGATGTAGTCGCGCTCCTGCACATTCTTAAGGATATCGTCGTAGTCGGCCTCCATACCCTTGGCCTTGAGCTCATCGTAACGGCGCTGGGCACGCACCTCGGCCGAGGCGGTGACAAAAATCTTGAGCTCGGCATCGGGGAAGACGGTGGTGCCTATGTCGCGGCCGTCCATCACGATGCCCTTGTCGCGGCCCATAGCCTGCTGCTGCTCGACCATGGCTGAGCGCACAAAGGCGAGCGTGGCCACGGGGCTCACATGCGAACTCACCTCGATAGAACGTATCTCGCGCTCTACCAGAGAGCCATTGAGATAGGTGTCGGGGCGACCTGTCTCGGCGTTGAACTTGAAGGTAATCTGTATCTGCGGCATCAGCTGCTGCAGGCGCTCGCTGTCTATGCTGCCGTCGGCACCGAAGAGTCCCGCGCGGAGGGCATAGAGGGTCACGGCACGATACATGGCGCCCGTATCGACATAGACATAACCTATCTCGCGAGCCAGGTCTTTGGCCATGGTACTCTTGCCACACGACGAGTGGCCGTCGATGGCTATCACAATTTTCTTCATATATATAATATTATAATGTATAAGCTGCATTGATGACGAGCGACGAGCTCGACACATGATACTTGCCATAGGCGACGCCTATCTTGAACCGCTCGAGCGACAGTCCGGCGCCCAAGGACAGTCCGGCGCCGTGGCTGCTCTCTTCGTCGTCGCCGCTCACTATCTTCATCTCGTTGGCACGGCGCATATTGTAGCCAGCTGCCACGTAGATGTTGTCGGAGAGCAACACGTCGACGCCCAAGACCCAGTGGTAGATGAACTTGTAATCCCAATGGTTCATGTCGACCATCGTGGCAGAGATGCGGAAAGGCGTATGCTCGATGCGCTTGCTGGCTCCGAGCTGCACGTCGATGGGCATCGACTCATAGTCGTCGTTGTAGGCCTTGAGCTGGCCTCCCAGGTTCTTGGCGACAAGCGACAGCGACCACTCCCGGTCGGCGTCGTAGTAGTTGAGACCCAGGTCAAATCCCGCCGCAATGGAGTTGTAGTCGCCGATATACGATGTCACCATGCGGGCGGTGATGCCTCCCGCCAGGCGGTCGGTAAGCAGATAGGCAAAGGTGGCGGAGAGGGCAAGGTCCTTGGCGGAGAACTCGCCAGTCTGCACGTTGCTCGCATCGGTGCGCCGCATCGTGCCATAGTTGATGTACTGCGCCCCGAAACCCAGTGACGCACGGTCTGCCAATACCAAGGAGTAAGATGCACTGAGCATATTGGCACCCGACATGTAGTTCATATAGTTGAAACCGATGGTCTTGTCGCTCACCGATGAAAGCAGGGCGGGATTGTGGAAGGCAAGAGAGGCATCGTCGTCGGTCAGCGTGATGTTGTCGCCACCCAACGCCGCAGCATGCGCACTCACCGGCAGTCGCAGAAAGTTGTATGCTGTCTGGCTCTCCTGTGCCCGGCATGACAGAGCTAACAGTAAAAGCAGGAGAGTAAATGTACTTTTTTTCATCTATTAACCTTATTATTTCGCAAAGTTACGAGTTTTTTCAAAAAACTGAGTTAAATTTGCATATGAATTAATGCAGACGACACAAAATAATTGCCGACAATGGACAAAGCATCTCATACCAACTCTGGCGACATCGACAGCAAGCGCCTTCCGAGCTTCCTGCTGGGTGTGGTGCTTGCCCTGTCCATCCTCTACGTCGCCCTCGAGTACACCTCTATATCCCAGCCCTACCCGACCGACGACTCGCTTGACGAGATGGTGCAGGACATAGACTTGCAGGCACCCGCCACCCAGCCAGACATGATGGCTGCCACCCAGCCCGACAAGCCGGTGACCACACAGGTCAAGGCGGTAGACAAAGAGGTGGACTCGCAGACCGACGAGTCCACAGACAACAGCGCCGAAGGGCCCACCTTAGTGACAGGCGGCGACGAGGCTCTCACAGACAAGGCCCATGTGAGCGAGGCCATACCCCAGACTCCTGCCGACGACAAGCCCATCCACTTCAGGGTGGTCGAGCAGATTCCACAGTTTGAGGGCGGCATGGAGGCGTTCACCAAATGGCTCACGCAGAACCTCTGCTATCCCGCCGAAGCCCAGCGGGGTGGCATACAGGGCAAGGTGGTGGTGTCGTTTATCATCAACCGCGACGGCAGCATATCCTCGCCCAAGATAGAGCAGTCGGTACATCCGCTGCTGGACCGCGAGGCGATGCGCGTGGTCAAGATAATGCCCCGGTGGAAGCCCGGCAAGGAGAACGACAAAACCTGCCGCACGCTATTCGCCATCCCCATAGTGTTCCAGTTGTAGAATCCCTAAAACAAGATAATTATGATGACAGCCGACGAAATTCTTGCCAAGTTCAATGAATTCCTTGAGCATCTGCCTTATGACAGAAAACCGTTTAGTCTTTATGAACCCGTCAAGTATGTACTCTCTCTGGGTGGCAAACGCATCCGCCCCACGCTCATGCTGCTGGCGTACAATCTCTACAAGGACGACCCTGAGTCTATCCTTATGCCCGCCTGCGCCCTGGAGACCTACCACAACTATACACTGCTCCACGACGACCTGATGGACAATGCCGACCTGCGCCGCGGTCACATGACCGTGCACCGCCGTTGGGACGCCAACACTGCCATACTCAGCGGCGACTCCATGCTGGTGCTCGCCTATCAGCGCATGGCCCAGTGCCGTCGCGACAAGCTGGCCGAGGTGCTCAACCTCTTCACCGAGACGGCTCTGGAGATAGGCGAAGGTCAGCAGTATGACATGGAGTTCGAGCAGCGCAATGATGTAACAGAGGCAGAGTACATCGAAATGATACGCCTGAAGACCAGCGTGCTGCTGGCGTGCGCTCTGAAGATTGGCGCGCTGCTTGCCGACGCTCCCGAGGCCGACTGCGACAATCTCTACCGCTTCGGCGAAAAGATAGGACTGGCCTTCCAGCTGCAGGACGATTTCCTCGATGTCTATGGCGATACCAAGGTGTTTGGCAAGGCTATCGGCGGCGACATCCTCGCCGGCAAGAAGACCTTCATGCTCATCAATGCTCTCGCCCATGCCAACGACAGCCAGCGCAAGGAGCTCGAGCAGTGGCTCGCCATCAATGACAGGCCGAAGGAGAAGATTGAGGCTGTGACCAGACTGTACAACGAGATTGGCATCGATAGAATGGCTACCGAGAAGATAGCCTTCTACTTCGCTGAGAGTCATCGCTATCTCGAGGCAGTAAACGTAGACGAGTCGCGCAAGATAGAACTGAGACGCTATGCCGAACGAATGATGAAACGCCAGTACTGATGACAACATTCATAGATACACATACGCATCTCGACGGCGAAGAGTTTGCCACCGACAGGCCCGAGGTCATCGCCCGGGCCAAGGCGGCAGGCGTAGGCAGCGTCTTCATTCCCGCCATCGACGTGAAGAGCGTCGCCACGGTGCTCGATGTCTGCCACCAATACCCCGGCTACGCCTATCCCATGATAGGTCTGCATCCCGAAGAGGTGCGAGAAGACTGGGCAGACCAGCTCGACACGATGCAGACGATGCTCGACGCCGACCGCAACGGCAAGCAGGAGTTTATAGCCATCGGCGAAGTGGGCCTCGACTACTACTGGTCGCGCGAATATGAACGCGAGCAGTTGCTTGCCTTTGAGCGGCAGGTGCAATGGGCAATAGAGTATCGGCTGCCACTGATGATACACTGCCGCAAGGGGCAGAACGAGATGGTAAAGCTACTGCGCAAGTATGAGCAGGAACTGGTGGGCGGCGTATTCCACTGCTTTACCGGCAACCAGAACGAAGCCCAGGAGCTCCTCGGCTTCGAGCGGTTCAGCCTGGGTATAGGCGGTGTGCTCACCTTCAAGAGCAGCCATCTCCGCAATGACCTCCCCGCCGTCGTGCCGCTCAGCCGCATCGTCCTCGAGACCGACAGCCCCTATATGGCGCCCGTCCCCCATCGCGGAAAGCGCAACGAGAGTGCCTATGTGGCCGACGTGATGCGCTGCCTGGCCGCCAGCTACGGCGTGAGCGACGACGAGGTGGCCCAGCAGACCAACAGGAATGTAGAACGTATCTTCGGAATAAAATAGGGTAAATATAAAAAAACTGAAGACAAAAGCCACGATTACCAAAGTTTTTTCGTACTTTTGCATGAGCTAAGAGGAGAGATGCTCGAGTGGCTTAAGAGGCACGCCTGGAAAGCGTGTATACGCCAAAAGCGTATCGGGGGTTCGAATCCCCCTCTCTCCGCAACAGAGTCCTGTAAGTCGAAAGACTTGCAGGACTCTTTTATTATAATCCTGCCGTGCCCTTCAAAAATTACATTTACGACCAATAGTGTAGTTTTATACATTTTCTATATCATTTCATACAAACCATCTGCAACGATTTGCTTATGGCATATACATAGCCTAATTTTGTATAAAAAAGCAATGAAGAAAGTATTAATAGTTGTTGGAGTGTTAGTTTTGACTGGTATGATTTTAGTTGGTGTCGTATGGTGGTATTCTCGCACAAGCAACCCATGGAATGCTGCGACGATTGGAGACATTTCAACTCCTGTTGGATATACCCGTGTAGACGGCAGTTATGCAGAGTTTATGCGCAGTTTGCCGCTGAAGAAACGTGGAAGCAAAGTGCAGCTCTATACGGGTGGTGATGCGCGGTTTCAGTTTCTCTCAACCGGCGTAATTGACATACCGATGCTCAGCAACTCGGAGCAGTGTGCTGATATGACCATGAGAGTGAGAGCTGAGGACCTGTTCAGTCAAGGGCGCTACTCGGAGATACGTTTCCAGGACGTAAATGGCAATACGCTTCAATATCAAGGTGGGGCTTCGCGCAAAGCGCTGGAGAAATTCTTGAAGAAAGCCTACGGAGTGTGCAGCACTTTTTCTGTGAGCCGTGAGACGAAGCCAAGAAAGATAAGTGATGTGCAACCCGGCGATGTGCTCGTCTATCCAGCTCACAAGTTGGAAGGAATGGGACATGCTCTGATAGTGATTGATGTGGCTCGCAACGGCAAAAAGGTAGCCATTATGTGTGCTGAAGGCAATACACCTGCACGCGAATTGCATATCGTGAGAAATCCTAACCCTATATCTAATCCTTGGTTCTTTTTTGACGGCGATGAGAGTATGCTATTTGTTTCAATATTCCATTTTGGAAGGAATGAGTTAAGATATTATTAATAAACTATATAATCGTATTCGTTTTTTGGCGTATATATTTTGAAGTAATAACTATGTACAATTTGTAAGGATTAAATGGAAAGACTTAAAATTATCACATCCGTTGGACTGTTTAGGGTGCCAACAGACGACATTGCCTATATAGAAGCTTCTGGCAACTACTGTGACGTGCATCTCTTCAACGGAGAGTCGGTGACGATGACGTTCCAGTTGCACTACTTTGTGGAAGCCTTTAACAAGCTAAAGCAGAATTTCTTTACGCGTGTTGGCAAGAGTCTGATAGTAAACACAAATTATGTTTACGCCATCAACATTACCAACCAAGATTTGAAGCTCATGGATCATCGCATGAATCAAGGGTTTAGGTTAAAAGCTTCGAAGGAAGCACTCAAGGAGTTAAAGAAAGTTTTGGAACAGGAAAAGTAAATGATTATGAAATATACAGAAGGTAACGACATACAGGAGAAGCCTATTTTCGCGATAGAGAATGATGATAACACCACTTCTTCGCAAGAGCTTCTCGACGAACCCACGATTATTATAGAGAGTAGTAGCGAAATGAAGCACAATACTTCGTCGGATTCCATCAAAAAGCGAGGTAGGTTGCCGAAGTGGAGTTTGGCTATCATGTGGTTTGTGGCAACCATGGTGCTTGTATTTGGCAGCTATGGTGCTATACGCCTATACAACTATTATTATAATATAGGGGTAAGCATTTCGGTATCGCCGAAGGACAACATCAAGAAATTGGACAGCATGCAGGCACAGAATGGTTCTTCGTCTGTCGTGCTTAAAACCGACTCTGTGCTCGGTGTTGCGCTTAACATCTACGAGTTGCACAACGTGAAGGCAGAACTGACGCTTGTAGAACCCGACACCGCCGACCATAGTGTGCTGATGTACACCCGTACTGCCGACTATACCGCCATGGGCAAGTATATCGGCTCGTTGGTTGTCGACGGCGAGCAGAAACGGAGCGATGCGTCGCGTCTTGGCTATTGCGCCATAGCCAAGGGCAATATGGTCATCGGCATATCTCGTTTTGACGATATGTGTGAGCACATGGTAGAGCGTGACGGCTCTTACTTCCGCCAGTTTGTGCTCGTGTCCAACGGCGAACTGCCTCAGCGTTTCTTCCTGCATGGCAAGGTGGAACGCAAAGCCCTTGCACGTACCACGGACGACCGCCTTTGCATCATCGAGACTCCTCACCCCGAAACACTGTGGGACTTCGCCGATGCTTTGCGCGAATATGGCTATGTAGATGCTATCTATCTTACCGGTGGCAACGAAAGCGGTTTCTATCGTGCTCCTGACGGCACCGCTTACTTCACGGAGAAAGCCGCAAAGTATCGTACGGATAAGCACCACGGTGTAGCTCCTTGGCTGGTGCTTAGGAAGCGATAATTGCCAAGATATACAATAAACCCGGCATCTTGTACAAGTCACCTCGGAAAGTTTCTCGGTTTAGGAAAGCCACACTACCTTTGCATTGTCAATAAGACAAAACCATTAAAAAACAATAGAAGACAATGAAAAAGTTAATGATTATGCTGCTGATGGTTGTAGCAACCAGCACAGCAAGTTTTGCAAAGGGTAGTAACGACAATGTACAGACTGCTGCCAAGGAAGTGGTTCAGAAGGTGAAGGATGCTCCTTCGGGCACTACTTATGGGGTGGTGGAAGTGACCAAGAGCCATATCGTGGTGAACACCCCTCTCGGCCGTTACAACATCAACAAGAATAAAGACGGAAGCTTCTCTTTCATGGGCATGACTGCCAAGCTCGTTTCCGCCAAGAACGGTGTGTACAAGGTGAAGACCTCACTTGGTACGTTCAACATAAACATGCGCAAGGCTACTGTAACAAAGCAGTAAGCTGAATTAGAAATGTCCCATATGAGCGAGTATTGAAAAAATGAAGTTAACATTTCTATTGCTTCAGTAAAAAGCTATCTTCTATTTTTTGTATTCTCTCATGCGGGGCTTAATTCTCTATAGAGATAGAACTTTAACATTTAAATATATAAAATATGAAGACACTCAAATCCAAGGAAGATGAAGTAGTATTGGACGACTTTGTCAAAAGTGCTACTAATGCTGCAGAATTCCAGCAAGAAATAAAGAATCAAATTAAATATTTTTTATATGAATGGGCAAAAGGTGTAATTCCATATTGCTCTGAACAACGTATATCTGAAATTATTAATAATGTATACAAAGAGTTATTAACTTGTCCAATAATTTCTATTTTTTTTGGCTTTAATAAAGAAAAAAATACAATTGAACTTTCTGCAGGTGTTATAAATTTAATAATTAATGAACTTACAGAAGAAGAATTAGATTATGTACAATACTGGTTTGTAAATAGATATATACCAGTATATAAGCAAACTTATGCCCAAGCACTTCAGGAGGTAAAGAATGGTAAGAAAGAAACTCATTGGATGTGGTGGATATTTCCACAAATGAGAGGGTTGGGTAAGTCAGAAAGATCACAATTTTATGGTATTCCAGATAGAGACCAAGCAAGATTATTTCTTGAACATCCTTATCTTGGAAAACATTTAATTGAAATAACTCAAGCTGTTTTTGATAGTGATAAAACGCCTTATGAAATATTTGGAGCTGATGTTATAAAATTCCGATCATGTATGAAACTTTTTGCTTCATTAGAAAATACAAATAAAATATTTAAACAAATCATTAATAAAAATCATTGGTTATAAATTTAATTTCTCGGTAAAAAATTACCGAAATATTGTTTGTAATAAAAATAATAAAAAAAGAGAACGATATGCAGAAATTTATTAGAATTGCCTTGCCATGCGTTTGCTTTGCGGTTATGGTATGGTTTTTATTATCTGACGGCATCAAATATCTGGATTGGACATGGTTGGTTGGTGTTGCAGGTATCGGTGTTGTTTTTTATATTGGGTTGTATGTGAAGCTTCACAAGCTGCAGAAGCAGTTGCAGAAGCAGAAAGAGGAGCATCTTTGTCTGTTGAAGAAACAGACAAAACAAGCAGAAGAGGCTGTTGCGCCCGAATTGGAGAAGGTAAAGGGCAACTCGTTGAAAAAGGAGATGATAAAGCGCAGATTGGTAAGAGAATATATTGAGAGAAACTCTGACGATTGTTCGGAAGAAAATATAGCTATTGAGAATATAAAAGGTTGGTTAAGTTCTTTGAGACGAAGTTTGATTTATGGCTGTGGCCCATTACTATTAATACTACTATTTGTGGGTTTGGTTGGTACCTGCCTACCGGACGCTACAGGCGTACCTACTCATATTGACTATCATAATGCTGACGACTTGCAAAAGGTAACAGGAGTGGAATTCCCAGAGATAGTCCCTGTGGATTCCTTTTATTCGGATGGTGGTTTGGCAGGTAGTGAAACACAAATAAAATTTGTACCAGCAAAGCCATTGGATAAAGATTTCTTTTATCGTTTAGACCAAGCATGCAAGACCGATTCGTGTTGTTGGAGAAAGGATTCTATTGGATATTTTTATCACATCTATCCTGAAGCAATTCCCTTCGACAGAACAAAGGGTATGCATCGGAGAATGGTAGATGTTGATGGTAAAAAGGTTCCTGATTGGGATGGAACATATATATCTGTTTTCGTTCCCATAAAAGGAGATACAATAATTCTTAATGATGGTTGGACACGATAAATTGTCTATAACCATAAACAATTATTTTATTCGCTATAGGGTGGTTCTATAAATTACCACCCTATCACCAAACAAAAAATCATACTATATGAAGACAAAGAACAAGATATATATCATATTGTTGGTTGTCATAGTGTTGCTGATTGTTAGCATTCCTTTTGTGCCTCCCATTTATAACAGGTACACTAAGCCATTGTATAAGAATTACGTCGATGGCAAGGAATGGTATGGCAAGGTGGATTGCGAGAATCTCTCGCAAATACGAGACTATTGCGAGCGACGAGGGTATAGCACGGACTATTATATCCTGGTTGATTTCTCCATTCCATCGGGCAAGAAGCGGTTCTTCATCTACGACTTGCAGCATGGAAAGCGTGTATTGAGCAGCTATTGTATGCACGGCAGTGGCAAGGGCAACACAGATGCCAAGCCTAAGTTCAGCAATGAGTTTGGCAGCGGCTGCTCTAGCCTTGGACGATATGTGATGGTAGGAAAGGGAAGTAAGTTTAAGAAGAGCATCCGTCTTCGTGGGCTTGACAAGACCAACTATCTTGCCGAGACTCGTGGTATCTTGATTCATTCGGCGGGAAAGGTGACGAGATTTTCGGGTAAAAACGATTATATCCCGATAGGTTCAGAGAGCCGTGGTTGCTTCACGGTATCAAGAGACTGTATGACGAAAGTGATGGAGATATATAGTGGAGCTTCTAAGCAAAGACCTGTTATGCTTTATGCTAAATATAAATGATACAGTCTATGATGAACATGGCGATGTACTTGACTCAATGATTGAAAAAAGTGGAATGAGCAAAGAAGAATAGGATATAACGCTACATCGTGCTACAAGACGCTACAAGTAGGCTACATCTTTTAATGCCTATAAAAGCTCTGCAACATCTTGAAAATCAATGATGCTACATGAAGATACAACTTTCAGAGTCATATTTGACTTATAGGCATTTGAATA
>OQWM01000081.1_pt1 | contig 46007 bp, 62 predicted proteins | sample 1691531 | NCBI WGS metagenome assembly OQWM01 (sample SAMN03418257, study PRJEB22391) | human gut metagenome | biome: human-gut; feature: organic feature; material: feces | host: Homo sapiens | place: Tanzania | collected 2013-01
ACTTTGCCGCCGATCTTTCCTACTACGGCAAGCATTATTTTCTCCGCCCGCTCCGCGACGGTCTCCCGCAGCTACACGGGCGCGGCATCAGCTACGACAAGGAGCGCAGCACCTACACCGTCACCATCCGCGCCTATGACAAACTAAAGGAGCAATACCGCATCCGTTATGAAACCTGCCTTGACTGACCACAAAACCGGATACCTTGGAGCCGCCGCACCGGATAAAGCGACGGCACCCCAGAAGTCAAAAATATACACATTCAAACACAATTTCAGGAGGTTTTACCATGAACGACAAGAACAACCGTCCCATGAAAACCGGCGATGTGGTGGAGATCACCGGTGCATACTTCAAGAATGACAACGGGCTTTACTTCGTCGAGCACTCTCCCGGCGATCCAAATTGGAGCGGCCGCGATCACTGCCTACGGCGCATCAAGCGCAACGGCGAACTTAGCACCGCAAAGAACAATCTTTGTTTCTGGCCCATTTCCGCCTATGTGAACAGCAGGGACAGGCGAGCCGCCGCCAACGAGTGGAACCGGGAACACGCGGAAATTGAAATTAAGAACTTCCCAAGCACCGCTCATATTGCGGACTACTTCGCAACAGAAGCGGCCAGCCTTGACGCGACAATTAAGCGGTATACCTGGGACTTTGGCGAGGACTGCCAGACCGTCAAGGACGCGAAAGAAACACAATCCTTTTATCGCTCCATCTCCGACGACCTCCGGGCTGAACAGCCCGCCACCATCAACCCGGAACAGCCCCGCGCCGCCGGCGCGGGAGCAGAATCGCCCGCAGAACAGCCGGAGGCCATCAACCCGGAACCGGCAGAACAGCCCGCCCCGGTAAATCGACCTGCTACGGTCCCGACCTACTACGAAATTAACGAGGACACGGCCCGCAACGCTCACTACTGCGTCCACATGAGCGACTACAAGCCCGGCAGCGCAACGGCGGAATACCGCCGCGCAGTGGACAAGGCCGCCGCGCTGGTGGAGGCACGGAAAGTCAAGGCCAGCCCCTACTACCACGACAAGCTCGACGCGCTGCTTGACCGCTACGCCCGCCGCCTTGCTCAATGGACGAACGACTACAACCGCAATCAGGCCAGCTATCCCAGCCAGTTCATTTCCGGCGCGGGCAATTACAACATGAAAAAGCACGAAAAGCAGATGTCCCGCGAGGGCACCCTCTGGAAAGAGTACGACGAGATCAAGGCCATCTTGAACAAGATCGAGGCCGTCGGCACCGGCGCGGTAGACCTCGCCGACCCCCACGCCCGCGAAATGCTCACTGACCAGCTCCAAAAGCTGCAAGCCCAGCTTGACCGCAACAAGGCCATGAATGCCTATTATCGCAAGCACAAATCCTTTGTCGGCTTTCCCGGTCTGACCGCCGAGGCCGCCGCCAAGCTCACCGCCGACTTTGCCGACACCTGCCAGCGCTGCCCGTGGGTAAAGCACCCCATCCCCGACTATAAATTAACCAGCCTGCGCGGCAAGATCAAGCGCACACAAGCCCGCCTCGACGAGCTGGACAAGCGCACGGAGCAGGCCCAGCAGCCCGCCGACAACACAAAGTTCCCCGGCGGTGAGATCGTCCGCAACACCGAGGCCGACCGTCTCCAGATCATCTTTGGCGAAAAGCCCGACGACGAGCAGCGCGATGCCCTGAAACAAAACGGCTTCCGCTGGTCTCCCCGGTATGGCGCATGGCAGCGCCAGTTGACCCAAAACGCCGAGATCGCCGCCCGCCGCGCCCTCGGCCTGACGGAATAACAAAACCGCCCAGCAAGTTACCAGCAAGTTAAGCGCCCGCCCCGGAGGTCACGAGGGCAGAAAGGACACAACATGAACAGCTATCCCAACATCATGTATTTCTTCCATGACGGCAGCACTTGCCTCATCCCGCACTATACAAATGCCTCCGGCCTCGCCGCTATGCTGGACGAAGTGCGACGGGCCGCCTATCAGGATATGACAAAAAGCGGCGCAGATCACGCCGTCTACGCCGTGAAGCATTACGACCCCAAAACCGGCGATGTCGTAAAGGCTGACATTTATGCCCCCGCCGTTCTTCTGAATGAAGCCGAGTTTACCAAGCGCACCGACGCGCAGATGCAGGAAAGTCCCGGTTGCTATATTCTCTCGCTCCACGCCAGAAAATAACCACGAGCTGACCTATCGGCACGACGGGGAGAAAGGGGCCTTATGAAAGCCAAACTGAACGATGCGCAGGCCCGCGCATACATCGCGGGCGACCAAAGCGAACCCGCGCAGGAGATCGAGCGCAAGCACATTCTTTATCTGACAGCTTGTTTGCAGGAAGCAGCGGGCCGCCCCGGCATGAACCTTGCTGGCCTGTGTAAAACCGCCGAGCGCTATGTCCAAAACCATCAGCGCACAGAAAACCGACAGGAGTTAGCCTTGCTGATCGCGGCCCGCGATGCCATCAAAGCCCGCGCCTCCGCCAAAATTGCCCCGTAGACTTTTACACGCCCGCGTGTTATAATGCGACAAAACAAAACTGAACAGGGAGGCAGACCATGAACGAAGTCCCCGAAGTGTTCCCCGCGTACCGCCTTGTGGCCGAATTTGCCGACGGCCAGCGCCTCACCTTTGACGGCCTCACCGAGCAGCAAGCGCAAGACCGCATGGAGGCGGCGCAGGCCCAACACGGCGATATATGCTGGTATGACGGCGTGACCGATCAACACTACGAAAACGGAAAATATTACAAGCTCACCCCGCAGCCGCCGGAGATCATCGTGATCGACCTGACAGACTGCCCGGACGAGCCGGAAAAGGAGGATTGACCATGCCCATACCCGAAAGCAAGCGCCGCAACAACGACATTTACAACGCCAAATGCGACCGCATCAGCGCCCGCCCCATTAAGCCCATCGGCAACGCCATCCGCGCCGCTGCCAAGGCCGCCGGGCAGAGCGTACAGGCGTATGTGCTGCAAGCCTGCGAAGAACGCATGAAGCGCGAGGGACGCCCGCTGGAGCTTGACAGCCCCGCCGACGAATAACACAAATCCGACTTGCTATCGTGCAGAACAAAACCCCGGCAGACCGTTCCAAAACGGCCCGCCGGGGCATTTTTATCTTCTCTTGCTGCTGTACAGGTATCTGCACCGCCGCCGGAGCGCTTTTCGCCTCGCTCTCCGCACAAAAAGCCGCCTCATGCCCTCCACCAGCTTATCCACAAAATCCACGGTCTTTTCCTCCCATTCGCAAATTGTTTTTCCAGCGCCGCCCCGACGATCACGGAAACCCTTTCGCGCCACGCGCGAAGTCTCGAAAAACTTGTTCCTATAAGGCCGGTTTTCCTGTTCCGCCGCCGTGGTGTTCCGGCGCAAGATCGGGCGGCAAAGCAGCCCTTACTCAGCCCCGCCGGACAGGCCAAAATTTTTTGCCGCTTATTATGTACGCGCGCGCGACGCGCGACGGGCCAGCGCCTCCGCTTCCGGCAGCTCCTCCAGTACCTCTCCCAGCCGCTCCATGGCTCTTGTGTGCCAGTCGCGGGCCGTGCTGTCCGCCGTCCCCATCCTCGCGCTGATCTTCGCCCAACTGTACCCACGCACATAGCGCATCACAATGACCTCTTTGTACTTACCGTTCAGCGCGTCCAGACAGGCGCGAATACAGGCTTCATCCCCGGACAAAACCCGCTCCGCCTCCGCGATCTCCGCCAGCCGCTCGCTCACGCCGTTTTCCAGCGCCCGCAGCCCGCTTTCCTCCGTCGGCTTTCCCGGCGACGAACCGCGCGGCATCCCGTCACACGCCAGCCCCCGCAGTCCGTAATAATTGCCCTCCAATTCCGTCCGCTCCTGCCGCAGCAGGCGCAGCATCCCCGGAATTGCCTTGTAGTACAGGGCTATATGCTTCACGCTGCCATACCGCATCCGTCGCCTCCTGTTCTTGGCTCTGCGCCAAATCTCCTTGCCTGTGGTGTCAATCCAACGTTTTACCGAAGATTGGCTCTTTCGCGTCGCTCTCGTCCACATCCACCGGCTCGCCGAGAATGTCCGTCATACGCCGGGCCAGCATATTGTAGCCGAACCAGTCCCCGCCCTCGGCCCACTCGTTGAACTGCCGGAATACGTCCTCCGTGGCGCGGACGGTCTCATTCAGCCGCTCCACGCCAAAGCCGAGGGCCTGACGCGCCCCCAGCGCATAGCATTTCACTACGATCTCCGCCGCTTCTCGCCGTTCGCCCAGCAAGGCCCAATCCCGGTTGCTTTTCGGCGCTTTTGACGCTGGCAGCACAAAATGCTCTGTCAGCAGGCCCTCCAGCTCCTCGTTCAGCTTCTTTTTCGCCCGCTCCATGCCCACGCCGCGCTTGTTGACGGCAAACCGCTCCAACGCGCCGTTTGCGGCGTTGATCACGCGGTCAAGCCGGTCTTTCCCGATGCCGTAGCGGTCATGCAGCGCAACCATGAAGCACAAAGAGATCACATGGCCCGCCGCCTCCCGGTTTTTCTCCACCCGCTCGCTCTCCGGCGTTTTCCCACGCAGATAGCGCGTCTGCGCCTGACGGGCCGCGTTGGTGCCAAAATGCGCCGGGATATGCTTATTTCTCCTCATGCTCCGCCTCCAGCTTCCCGCAGAACCGCCCGCACATGGGGCAGAACTCCGCGCACAGTACATTCAGCCCGCCGCCCCGCGCCGTGCTGTCCATCACAAGGCGGGGCCTGCCGTCCTCGCCGTATTCCAGCCAGAACGCCGTGCCGTCCACGGTCTCCAGCTTTTGGTGCCGCTGGCACAGGCCGCACACGGGCATTTCCTCCCGTTTCTGCTCCCTGTCCTCGAACCACGCCAGCTTTGCAAGGGCCACCTCGTAGCCCCTGCTGGAATACACGCGCCCGTCTTTGTCGTAGTGCGTCAGCCGTTTTTCCCACATGATGATACCTCCTCCGCCAGCTCCCGCCAGCGTTTGATTTCTTCCTTGTCCTCCGCCGTGATGATCTCCGTGAATTTCCAGCCCGCCGGACGGGCGATCAGCTCCAGAAACACCCGCCGCCGTACTGGATAATCCCGCTGCATCCGCCGGACAAACTTGCTCTTGATCTCCACGATCTCCACGGTGCCGTCGGCATAGGTCAGCCGGAAATCCGCCGTGTACTGAACGCTCCGCAGCTTCACGCCGTTGTATTCCCCCGCCGGGAACAACAGAAAGCATGGATGTGCCTCCCACTTCACGATCTCCCCACGTCCGGCCTTTGGCGCGACGGTGCCAACGTAGTATTCATACTCGCCCCGGCTGTCAAATTTCAGCCCGGACATGGCAGCGGCACGGGCCGCCGCCGTCACGGTGTCGCCCCGCTTTTTCCCGCGCCCGGCAAGCTGTGCCTCTGCCTGCGCCCGGTAACGCGGCGGCAGATCGGATAGCTCCAGCCGGTACGCCATTCACAGTACCTCTTCGTTCTTTTCTCTCTGCGTCGCTATCATGTCCGCGTAATGCAGCTCCAGCACAAGCGGCGTTCTTTCCATGGCGGCATTCAGCGCACGGCTCCCTCCACGGAAAGCATCGTCATACGCGCCCATGTGCCAGCGGATGGCAAGGGCCTCGTCGTCCGTCAGCTCCATGTGCTTCATCACGAGATAGACAGACTTCTCCCCGTGTCCCATGGGTATCTGATCTTTCACGGTATAGTCAAGATATTCCCCGGCATAGTAGTTCGCCTTGCACACGTCATGCAGCAGCGCCACGATGGTCTGTGTCTGCGGCGAATACAGACCGCGCAGATTGAAATTCCCCAGCAGGGCATAATACACATTCAGGCTGTGCTTCACCAGCCCGCCGGGATAGGCCCCGTGAAACCGTGTGCTGGCCGGAGCCGTGAAGAAATCCGTGCTTTTCAGCCACTCCAGCAGCTTGTCCGCGCCCGGCCTCGTCACCTGTGACAGAAAAATTTGCTCGAAGCGTTCGGCATCGTTCATTTTCATTTCCCCCTGTTCGCTCTGCGGCTTTTCTTTTTCTGCCGTGTGGCAGCTCTTTTCTTCTTCACAACGTATTTTCCCGCTTTGTCCTTTCCACGCCTGTGAACGCGGCCCTCTCCGGTGATGCGCGACGGCTCGGCGATTGGCACCCCGGCGATTAGCCGCATTTCACGCAGCGACATGAACTGGTAGTCATTTTGCAGCATTTCTTTCCCTCCTTGGTCGATATATATTTCCTCGCCCGTGCCAGCACTCGGCGCGGCGCAAGATCACAACGGTATGCCGCTGCCCGGCGTTACTCACCTTGGTTTCCACGCGGTTGAGCGTGTAGCCGGGGTATTTCTGCTCCCAAAACGCAGCGTCGTCTATGTACACGGTGCTGGCCTCCTCCAGCTTTTTGCGGCTCCACTTGGTATCGTTGGGCGGCGGTGTCTTGGGCTTTTCCAGTCCACGGCTCTGCCGCCAGCTTCGGGCGCACCGTTTGTTCTTGTTGATATATTTTACAAGGCCCTCCACGCTTCCGTGGTCAACGGTGAGATATTCCCCTCGTGTTAGGCCAATGCTGTTTCCGTTCTTATCGCTCCACAGCTCCTCCAGCACGTCACGGGTCAGTCCCTCTGTGTGCTGGATGATCGCGTGGTGATGATGGCGGCCACAGATCGTCCCGTCTGCCATCACCGTTGTGTACTCCGTGGCGGCTACCCACTTCGGGCGCTCCACGCCGTTCTTATCGCACCAGCGATACACCCGCTTGATGTAATTCGTCCAGTCCATATCCGCCCGCTTGGTGTCTCCCGGCGCTGGCATATGATCGTCGTCATAGGTTCCCGTCCATGAGAAGTCGCCCTTTCCGAAGTTGGCGTTTACAAGCTGCACATGGTATCTCTTGGAGCGGTTGTCGTTGTATGTCTGCTGGGCGAGGGTACAGGCTTCTTTCTTCTTTGCTCTCCGGCTCGCCTTGTGCTGCTTCGGTGTCACGGGGTACAGATCAACCTCCATGTACCCCGCCGTGGCGTAGTCCTTGCCGCAGATATGCTTTTGTTCCCGATAATACAGGCTCATGTGGCCACGCCTCCCTCGTTTTTGCGTGTATGCGCCGTCACCGGCTTGCATACGGGCCATTTCAACAGTCGTATGCCGTCAGGCACACCCCTGTTTCATGGCTTGTCCCTTAACTTACTGCTGGTATACCAGCCCATTGCGGCCCCTCGGCCGCAACAGAAATTCTCTCCGGCACCGCCGGAAACAGGTCTCGCTTCAACCGGCAAGGCCGCGCCGCTCTCACGGCGCGACCGCCTCCGGTCGTCAGATTGTCGTTTTCTCCATCAAGATCGGCGCGAGCATCTTTTCTCTCGCCGCCTCGTAGAAACTCTTGTCCACCTCGAACCCGTAGGCGCTGCGCCCCAGCTCGTAGGCTGCGCGTAATGTTGTGCCGCTCCCGGCCACCGGGTCGATCACCACGTCGCCGGGGTCTGTGAACACTTCGATCAGACGTTTCAACACGCCCACCGGCTTTTGCGTGGGGTGTATCTTCGGGTACTCCTTTCGGCTGTCCCGCTCCCAGCGGAACCAGTCAAAAACCATGTGCTTTCCGCCGTCCTCGCCGACGTTGCGGAACTTCGGCAGCTTGTCCCGGTAGAGGACGACCGCAAATTCCGTCGCGCCCACGATCTTCATGTTGGCTTTTAACACCTGCGCGGAATAGTTCTTACAGAAAAACAGCGGATAGCTTTTTGCAAATCCGTACCGCTTTCCGTACTCGATCACGGTCTGCATCTGCTCAAAGGCGCAGAACACGATCATGGCCGGGGCCTGTCCCTTTTCCTTTGGTTCCTTTTTCAGCAGCCGATTGCAGAAGTGCATATACTCCGCGATCTTGAACGTACCGTCCGTGTGGAAAAAGCTCTGCTTTGCCAGCTTACTTTCCCCGTTCTTGTTGTCGCCGCCCTGATACCACATGGGATTGCTGGCATAGGCATCCGCGCCGATGTTGTATGGGATGTCCGCGATTACAAGCTGGGCTTTCGGCACATTGTACCGCTTGAAATTCTGGAAATTATCGTGGTATAGCTCGCATTTCATATCGTTTTCTCCCTGCGCCGCCGCATCCGGTAGCACAGCTTCCCGCACCTGCGGCAGCAGATGTAATTTGTGTGATACTTCCCGCCATGCCGGTCGCTCCGGCGACGTGTGACCTCTATGTATTCCGTCTTGCACGGGCTGTGCAGTCCCAAGCGGCAAAGCAGCGGCTTCATCGTCCGTCACCTCTGATTTTCCGCTCAAACTGCTCGATTTCTCTCACGAGCAGCAAGCAGAGCCACGCCAGCACAACACCGTCAACCCTGCTTTCATGCACGATGCCCTCAAAGACGCATTCCGCACCAATCCAGCACAGGTCGAGCATCACATACAGGAGCAGAAACAGCAGCCCCTTTGCCGCCGCGTTCAGAATACGCTCTGTTGTTCTCCCGCTCATTCCGTCTCCTCGCTTTCCAGATGCAGCAGTTGTTGGAGCTGCTTCCAGATGCGCAGCGTCCGCTTATCCGTCTTATTGATACACGCCTCGATCAACCGCAGGCGATACAAGATGTCCTCCCTGTCCTGTCGTTTCCCGATCTCGACCTGTCGTGCGAGCTTCGTATAAGCGGCTTTTCGCGCCTCCTCTGTTCTGTACCACACGCCCAGCTCTTTCCCGCCGGTCAGGCCCAAGAACAGCCCATATTGTGCATCCCCGCCGCCCCTCCTCGTTTCGATGTATGCAACCTGATCAGGCGGCACAAGATAGTAGCCCTCGAAGTCGATCATTCCGCACCATCCTTTCTCCGCCCGCCGGAGCAGAAATAATCATCCTCCACCGGGATGCATCCGCAAAAGCACCCCATCGGCTCCTTGCAATACCGTTTCCCAAACTCTGTTACGCCGCTTTTCTCGCAGTCCTTGCACCGCGTTACCGTGTCCACGTCTGCGGGGCGGGTATCGGCAATCGTGCGCCTTGCATCCTCTATCGTCGCGCACGGGTTGCCGATCTCTAACGCCGTCAGCCGTGCGATTGCCACGCTCTTTCCTATGTATTCAGGCATTGTCTGCCTCCGCGCTTTCCCGCAGCCATTCCAAACTGCATTCAATACAGCTTTTTCCACCTACACCGACGCAGGTGGTGCCGTCTACGTTAACCGGACACATGATGATTGCGGCCAATTCTTCATCACTCATTTCCCTGATCTTGTCCGCATTGGTAAAGACCACATCGGGACACTCCTGCTTTCTCGCGTTCCGGCAGGCTTTGCCGCCGTAGTCCAGCAGGCAGCCCGGCACCCTGCATCGATCACACACTTTCATTCTGCTTCTCCTTTCAGAAACACCATCTTTTTCCCAACGTACTCGCACCAGTGCTTTTCAAGCTGTGCGCCGGGGCTGTCCTCCCAATCCGGCAAGAACGCCGCCGTGTCGGCGCTCTCCAGCATGGCAAAGCAGATGCGCATATAGTCCGCCTTTTTCAGCCCCTGCCGCCGCTGCGCCAGACTTTCTACTCAGCGCAGCTTCATGACTTATCCGGGGGCAGTACGCCGATCACATACACGCCCCTGCCCTCGTCCTTGCGGAATTTCACCTGATGCTGCTTTAGCGCCGCCTTGAAGTCATCCACGGGTATCTGGGTTTGCTCATGTGTCACCGCCCTTAAACAATTCCGCCAACAGCCGGTAGAGCTTTGCTGCGGTCTGTGCGTCAGTCTGCGCGTCAGCCTGCGCGTCAGCCTGCGCGTCGGCTTGTGGACTTTGGTATCTGGTAATCTGCCCCTCGCATTGCTCGGCGACGCAGACGCCGTCGATATTGGCAATGCAGGGCTTGTCACAGTTGTTCATGCGTCACCGCCTCCGTCCATCTTTGCGCCGCAGAATATCCTTGTAAGCAATTTCACGCCCGCAGTATGCGCAGCGCCCGCCGTATTTCTTCCAGACGATCTCGCGCGTTTTCTTGCTGAACCCCATCACTCCACCTCCGCTATTCTTCTGGCGGCCATTTCTACATACGAGGGATTGATCTCACATCCCATAAAACCGCGCCCCATGCGTTTGGCCACCACGCCTGCTGTGCCGCTGCCCGCAAATGGGTCAAGTACAACGCCGCCCTCTGGGCAGCCCGCTAAAATACACGGCTCGATCAGCTTTTCCGGGAATGTGGCGAAGTGTGCGCCGCGAAATCCGTTTGTGCTTACGCTCCAGACGCTCCGCTTGTTCCTGCGTCCCGTCTTGTTTTTACTGTTCCCGTGGCTCTCACGCTCCACCTGTGCGCTGTTGTCGTGAGATCGCCCGCCGGTATAGGCTCCGCCGCCGCGAAACGTCCTTGCGTTTCCTTTGGCCGATGTGACTGGTTCGCTGATTGCCGCCGCGTTGAAATAATAGTGCGCTGACTTTGACAGCAGGAAGATGTACTCATGTGACCTCGTGCATCGGTCATTTACGCTCTCCGGCATACAGTTCGGCTTCTGCCAAATGATGTCTTGCCGCAAATACCAACCGTCTGCGCGGAGGGCAAATGCCAACTGCCAAGGTATGCCGATCAGGTCTTTTTTCTTGTACCCCTGCGGTACGCGCTTTGCGGTGTGTCCGCAGGAATTGCGGGTGTTCGTCGGCGGCTGGTTCCCCGAATTGGTAGCATAGCTATCGCCCACGTTCACCCACAGCGTTCCATTCGGATGCAGCACCCGCCGGACTTCACGGAATACAGCAACCAGCGCCTGCAGGTATTCCTCCACGCTGCCCTCGTTTCCGATCTGCCCCTCCACTCCGTAATCTCGCAAATTATAGTAGGGTGGGGAGGTCACGCAGGTATGTACGCTTTCTGGCGGCAGCGTCCGCAGCAGCTCCAGCGCGTCGCCTTGCAGTATGTTGCAATCCATTCCCCCGCATCCTCCTTAACCGTCATAGCACCCGCACGGAGCGCCGCAGATACACCCGCCGGGGCTGTCCGGGAACAACTGGTCAAAGGTCAACTGCGCCTCCTCGAACGCCTTGTTTGCCATGAACTCGTTGTAGTAGCTCTCCCAAGACCAGTCGCGCCCAAGACCTTTTACGCTCACATTTGTCTTGGCGCTCCCGTGTTCCAGCGCGATAGCCCGCTCAAAGAGATCAGGGTAGTTCTCCCACAGCGCTTGTATTTCTTTCTTCTTCATGGACGGGCAGAAAAAGCACGAACTTTTCCCCGGCCTCGGCAGTCCGGCCCGCTCGATCACGCGCACACATTCCTCGCGCGTCCAACCCCATTCGTAGAGCGGATAATGCTTTTCGTACTTTTTGTCCGCTTCGTCGATGGGCGCGGCGTGTTGGATGCGCCGTGTCTCCCCGGCATCGTAACCGATGTATTTGTGGACGCGCTGGCCGCTGGCCCACACCTCTTTGCACGGTTGATAGTTGTTGCAGAACTTCTCCTGCGTCCCGATCTTGTGCTTGAGAGAGCATTTTTTGTATCCATAGGCAATCGAGGGCAGCCTCCCGCTGTTGATGCATTCCTGCTCCAGCGTCAATCGGTTCCCGTCCTTGTCGTGGTACTCCACGGAGACGATCTTTGGGATGCCATGCTTTACCAGCCACTCATTGAACGTCCCCATGAACTCGTAGGTGTGCGGCTGCTCGCCGCCGGTGTCCGCAAACAAAATCAGATCAATAGGTATTTTGTGCAGATACATCCCGATAATCATGGCGGTGCTGTTTGTCCCGCCGCCAAAAGAGACAACGTTCATTCCGTCTCCTCCCCGGTGCTGCCGTCCCAGTCAATCGCTTGTCCGCATTGTCCGCAGAAGCGGCAGCGGTTTCCGTCCTCGTTGTGCAGGTATTCGCCGCTCCCGCAGGACGGGCAGGCCATTACACCCGCGTCCCCGTCAGGGTAGGGGCTTTCCGGCACACGCCGCCGTAACGCCTCTACGCCCATCCGGCAAGCCTCATTCACCGGTTCAAGGCTCTCATACGCCTCCCGGTGTTCCGGGTCGAGAATTTCCCGCGCTCTTGCGATTTCCATTTATTACATCCTTTCCGCCGCCGCTCGGAGGGCTTCAATGTCGATAGGAATACCGCGCCCACCCTCATAGTTGATAAACTCGACGACGCTTTCAATGTTCAGCGTGTTCATAGCCAACAGCGCCGCTTCCGTATCTCTGTTGCAACAGTCATTCCAGAGCATATACAGGCGCGCCCCCGTGATGCCTGCCCGTTGCATCCTTTGGAACCCCTGTTCAGCCTTAAACATATCCATGTCGTAGGCTTGCATCAGGAATTGCAGCGCACCCGGGTTGCCTGCACAAATATCAAAAGTTACCATCATTCCTGCACACCCTCCATTCCGATCTGCCCCGCGTCCTCCGGGTCGTCCTCGGCCTCCTCGATAACCGCCTCCCGGCGTTCCTTATCCTTGTAGAACTGCTCCATGCAGAGCGCCTGAAATTCCGCAAGGTCGTTGATGTATTCCTCTTTCAGAATGTTCATGGGCATGATGGCTGCCAGTACATCCATGCCGTCATGCACCACAAGATACCGCTGTCCCGTCTGGGTCTGTCGCGCCGTGTAATAGATGTATTCGCTTTTCTTGATCTCCTCCGCAAGCGGCGCAAGATACGCCTCGTTGTAGAAAATCAGCTCGCCATCCACCTTGCAGCGGCAGGCGGAACACCATAGCCCGTTGGGAGCCGCCGCCACTTTCAGCTTTTCCGTGTCCTGCTCGCCCTGCGCATACGGTGCAAGGTTCAGCCCCAGCACATTGTTGATACTCTCCGGCCAGTCCTCGGTCAGATACACTTTTTTCCATGCGTCCGCCGTCATGTCCAACACCGTGCGCACCTGCTCGCTGCCCTCCATGTCCGGCAGCTCCGTCGCCCGGTAGATCGCCGTGCCGGTAGAAAGCCAAATACCGCTGCCCGCCACATGGAGTACGGCGCACCGGCCTCCGTTCTTGACCAAGTTCGCAAATTTCGATAGCTTCATTCCCGCCGCCTCCTTTACCCGAACAGATACAGAATGCAGAATTTCAGCAGGGCAGGCCCGGCCAGCGCCAGCGCCAGCCCCCAAATCACCGCCAGCGCAAGCAACAGCATCGCGCCCAAGCCATACAGAATATCTTTCATCGCTTGCCACCTCTCACGCCGATGGTCACATAGGCGGTGCCTTTCCCGTTCAGCTCCATATCCACAGGGGCCTTGCAGTCCAAGCAGCTATGGGTGATGGTCTCCGTCTCCGCGTTGGTCTTGTAGCGGAACGACTTACCGCATTTACAGTGCATGAACATGGGGCGCAGGCCCTCCAGCGGCGTTTCATGCCCGCACTCCTGACACCGGAAACTGTACGTTTCCCGCTTCGCGCAGAACGCCTTGACCGCGCCGCACTCCTCGCACACCACCAGCAGAAAGCCCTTGTATGGCCCCTGCGTCCCGTCGTCCTCCGCCGTGGCCCAGCTCTCCCGCTCGCCGAACATTCGCTCCACGCGGCTGTTCCGCTCCGGCTTGTTCCGTTCCGCCGTTCCGCCGGTATGTACCTGCTCGCCGGTGCTGCCAAAGCCGCCGCGATCACGGTTGCCCAAGCTCTCCACCTGCACAAACTCCATGTCCGGCGCTTTCTCCACAAGGCGGAACTGGCAGATGCGTGTTCCTTTCGGAATGTGCGTTCCCTCTTTCCGCAGGCACAGCGCCGGATAGCCCCACACATCGCCGTCACCGCAATAGTCATTCTCGATCACGCCCATGCTGTTCGCCAGCAGGATGCCCCACTTGCCAAAGGTCGAGGAGCGGGGAACAACGTGCGCATAGTAACCCGCCGGTATCTCAATGGAAACACCCAAAGAAATGATCTTGTACTCCAGAAAGTCCAGCGTGACATCCTCTGCTGTGCAAAGGTCTATCCATTCGCCGTGAACCTCCGGCAAGGCGTTTCCATGGGTGTTGATTTTCACTTTCATATTCAGTTCCTCCCGCAAAATTCTTTTGGCATAACCACCGCCGTGCCGTCCGACACGGCCCATACCTCCGCATCTCGTATGTCTGTCCACTCACAGCCCCAGTATTCCGCCGCGTTCAGCAGTGCGGAGTAGTTCGATCGGTGCGGCACCACCACGGCTCCGTACTTCGGATGCACTACCCGCGCCCGGCCTCTGACCCGCCAGCGTTCCTCACGCGCCCGCCGGACGCTTTTCTGGTAACTGTCGCGGTCAAAATACATCTTCGTCCCGCTCCCGCCGCAGCCATTCCGCGTCCTTTTCCTGTCCGTAGAACGCATGACCCAGCCATCCGCCCAACAGCATCAGACTGAGACCGGCAAGCCCGCCGAGGAAGATCACCGTCAAATCCTCCGCGCCGCCTATTGCCATCAGGAGCAGAAAGCCCAACAGCATCATGGCCGCGCCAATGTTCTCCCGCACTCGCACCAGCTTCCGCCGCTGTGCTTCCGTCCGGCTCCGCCGGGAACGGTGCTCGACCGTCACGCCGCCACACTTCGTTTCACAGTATGCCGTCCTCATGGCTTGTCCCTCCGCTTACTCTGTGGCAGCGCGGGCCGCCCTGCGCCGCCTGTAGTTGTTGATGATCTCCTGCTGTGCCAGCTCCGCACTGTAACCGATGCGCCCGTTGCTGTCCATTTCCCCGGTGTCTCCCCGTTTCAGTTCGTTATATACGGTAGACCGATGCACTTTCAGCTTCGCGGCGATCTCCTCAACGCCGCTCCCCTTGTTGTAAAGTGCCTCCAGCTCTGCGCGGTCTTTCAGCGTCAAATGTCTCTTGCCCAAGCCGCTCGCCTCCTCCTTTTCCGTGCAAATAGATAAAAAAATAAATGCGGGAAAACTCTTTTCGAGTTCTCTCGCATTTATTCTAAATATTCAGCTTGCAAAAGTCAAGCATTAAATGCGCACAATTTTTCACTTCTTGTTTTGTCTAATTTTGACAAGCCAACATGGCCGCCGTCATGTCCCATGGTCGGCAGCCTGCGTGTTTTCCTGTTCTGTTCCCCGTGTTCCGCTCCACTCACATCCTCTCCCTTTGATTGTCCTCTGTGCTGGTTTCTTCCTGTTACGCGATCAGCCCGATCTCCCGCAGGCACTCCCGGAACATGACCTCGCTGCTCTTGTACCCTAAGATTTTTCGAGGATAGTTGTTAATCCATTCCTCCGTGGCCGCGATCTCCGCCGCGCTGACCTTGGAGAAATCTGTGCCTTTCGGATGCCGCCGCCTGATCATGCTGTTGGCGTTCTCGTTGCTCCCCCGTTCCCACGAGGAATACGGATGGCAGTAGTATACCTTGGTGCGCGGGATGGTCTTATTGACGGCGCTCCGCTCCAGCACCTCCGCCGCCGAAAATTCCGAGCCGTTGTCAAAGGTGATGCTTTTGAAGATTGCCCTGAACCGTCTGGCACCGCATTTCCGCTCCAGCGCATCCAGCGCCTTGACCACGGTTTCCGCCTTTCTGTTCGGTATTCCTATAATGATGTCTTTTCGCGTCTTGCGCTCATTCAGGGTCAGCAGGGCGCTGGTGGTCTTGCACTTGCCCTTTCCGCTGTACACGGTGTCGCCCTCCCAATGCCCGAACTCCTCGCGGCTCTCCACCTCCGGCGGGCGTTGCTCAATGCTCTCACCCGCAGAGGCCCGCGCCTGATCTTTCTTGGTCTTGACCTTTTTGTATTTCTGCTTCACCTTGCCCCGGCGCGGCAAATCCACCTGTGTGATGTGGAGAAAGAGACCCTTTTTGATGTAGCTGTAGATCGTCGCCACGGAAACAGAGGTCTCGAATGTCCGCCCCTCCAGCATTGCATATCCAAGGACAGCGGCAGGGCTGCACTCCCGCTCCGTGATTGTTGTCTCAATGTAGTTTGCCAGCTCGTGATCTTTTCCGATCTTCAAGTCCGGCCCTTTCTCCCGCAGATTGCTTTGGTATCGCGCCTCCGCGATGTCCGGGCTGTACGCCGTCACCATTTCCCACGTCTCCCCGTCCAGCCGCTCATACTCCCCGCGCTTCAACTCCCGGTAGATGGTGGAAACGTGGACGCGCAGCTTCTCCGCGATCTGTGGCGGCTTCAAGCCCCTGCGCTGCCACTTCTCAATGCGCAGCCTGTCGTTCTTGGTCAGATGCTTAAATGTTCGTCCTCCGGTCTGCACCGTAAAGCCTCCTCTCTCGCACACCCGCGCAGGGCGGTGTCGGCGTTCCTGTTCCGCTCTGTCGCTTTTTGTCTTATTATGATACCCACAAAACCAGCATTGTGCAACAGCATTTTTTCGGCGTATGCGCACAAAAAATCCCCCGGCTGCTATATCTATGAGTATAGCAGCCGGGGGTAATTTCAGTTATTCAGTTCCTTTTCCCCATCCGTCTTTCCGGGGTTGTCCTCCACAAAGATGCCGCCCAGCGTACCGATAGTGCTGTCAACTGCGATGTCCAGTTCCTTAACCGCCGCCTCGATCATGGCCTTTACCTCCGCCGTGACCTTAATTCCCTTTGCTTCAAGCATCTGCACCACATAATCGTACTTCGGGATGGGCAGCGCACCGGCCTCGCGCTGCTTCTCCGCCGCCTTGACCAGAACGGTGACAATGCCGTACAGGCGCTTGTCTTTCAGCCAAGGGATGCCGGTCTTGATCAGCCACGGAACGGCCACGCCGGTGAAGAACAGGCCGAGGATGGCAAAAATGGCCTCAATGACAATGTTGATGATGTCGGGAATGATCTGTGTCATGGTGTGTACCTCCTTACACTTTCGTCAGATATTTCTTGTCCACGTTTCCTGTGATTGCGCCGCTTTTCAGCGTGGAAACTGAAATGCGGTCGCCGCTGATTGCCCGGACATACAGCTTTGCGCTGTACACCCACGAGGAGAATTTGCGCTTGGTGCCGTAGACTGTGGCGGCCTTGTCCATCGTCACCTGATCGCCCACGGCCAGCGCCGCCGCTTCGGTCTTGATGTCCGCCGCGTCCACCCAGCCGTACACGGTGCTTCCGCCGCCGCTCACGGCGACAAGGTGATACGGATGCCTGCTCACAAGCGGCTGGTACACCTGCGTCACCTTGGCCTTGCCCGGCTTGCACGGTTTGCCCACGGTGCTGTTTGCGCTGGTGTAGTGCCTCTCGCCGGTGAATGTCACGATGTCGCCCACCTTGCACCCGCCGCCCTTGGCCGGTGCAGCGTCCGCCGCAGTCCCGCCGCCGGTCGCCTCCTTTCCGCCGTACTTCGGTACGCCGTAGCCGCGAATGTACCGTCCGTTCACAGAAATGGTGCGGCGCTTCACGCTGTCGGAGTAGTTGCCCTCAATGACGGTGACGCTTGTCCCGCTGACCTTTTCCACGATGCCCACATGATCGGCGCTGCCGGTGCAGTCTCCCACGCCGCTGTCCTGCCAGTCGTAGAAAATATAGTCGCCGGGCTTCGGCACATAAGCGTCGCCCTCCTGCCAGCTCCCCAGCTTCTTGAACAGCTCGATGTGCTTTCCGCAGCCGCACTCCGTCGGGATGATGTCGGTCATTCCCGCCGCGATAGCGACGGCGCTTGCGAACGTGCTGCACCATGCGTCCGTGTACTTCACGGCGTAGCCACGGGCCAGCGGCCTGTGACTGTTGTACAGGTCGATGATCTTCCTGTGGCTCCCGTCGCTCTCTTTGCATCCGATGTAGCTCTGGGCGATGCTCACGATTTTCTGCCGCTGTTCCTGTTCCGTCATAGGCTTTCCTCCGCTTCCTGCGGCGCTCCCTGCCGCATACTTGTCATAATACCGCTGGCCGAACGCAGCCCGTCTTGCCTGCGCCGCCTCGCTCTGATCTGCCGGGCGCTCAAATTTCAGCAGCACCGTGTCCGATGCTGCCCGGACGCTTCCAGCCGTTTTCAGCACGGCCAGCACCGCCTTATAGTCCTCCCGCAGCTCTTTCATCAGGAAATCAAGCTGCATTTCCAGATCGCCGATGCTCTTTCGGCAGCACTGGGCATAGTCCAGCAGCTCTGCCTTGCGGGAGCAGTACGTCCATTGGGCGAGGCCGTAGCCCGCCTTATCCGTTGCGAAGAACTGATACTTGCCGCTGTCCACCGCCGCCGTATAGCTTGCGTCGGTCATGCCAAGTCTTTTTTCGTATAGGTTCTCCACGTTGTTCGGGATAAGGCCGCTCTCCGCATACAGGTTTCCCATCAGACCGGCGGTGCCGAAGTCGTTCAGCCCCGCGCCTTTCAGATAATTCCAGATTTTCTCCTCGTTATTTTTTCCTGCCAGCATGATCTATCCCTCCTCACGGTTCCTCTGTCTGCTGTGTAATCCGTTCCGCCTCCTCCTTTTCCCGTCTCATGTCCGCAAGCTGCCACCGCCTGTCCTGCTTCTTCTCCTTGGTGGTCTTTATCCAGCCAAGGATGCCGCACTCGCCGCCCAGCGTGGCAAACACACAGGTGATCAGCGTATCCGGCACGGAGCCGTACACGGTAAACAGCGCGATCATGGCAATCGTGAATACCGTCAGACACAAAAAGACGATCAGCAGAATAAAGTCCATGGTTCCCATGCGCTTCTTCCGGCCTTTCGCCTTTGCCTGCGTTCGTTTTCCCGCCATGTCAGTCCTCCTTGATGTGCGGGTGCGCGCTTTTATTCAGGTGCTTATCCAGTTTGTCCAGCGCATCCTTGCACGGCCCGTTGCACCCTTGCTCCACAAGCCCCTGCAACGCGCCGCGCAGGCCATAGCAGATAAGCGTCTGCTCCTCCTGAATGGCGTTGATGAACTCGCTCTGCTTTTTGTTGCTCTCAATGACCTTGTACACGGAGACAATGGCGGCGACCAGCGCTCCGATTGCTCCCAAAAGGCTGGCCGCCTTAATGATGGTGTCCGCGTCGATGTACATTTTCCTGTCCTCCTGCTTTCACTCCGGCCATTCGTCCCCGCCGATGGCCCTGCGGTATGCCTCGTCGGCCTCCGCGATCTCGTCTCGCCCGGTCACGGTGTCGCCCAGCTCCGCAAGGCGTATCGCCAGAACCCGGACGGTACGCGCCTGCATTTCCACAAGCGCCTCCAGCTCTGCGATGATCTGCAAATGGCTGCTCACGCCGTCGCCTCCGTCCAGCCGTATACCCCCGGTTCCCACACATTGGCATCCGCCGTTGATGTCCAATGCTTTCCATTGTGGCTCACCTTGTCGCCCTTTGCGTAAGCGTCATGCGCCCCCACCGGCTGGCTCCATTCCGGCCATTCTTCCGCCGGGTCAGATGCCGCCGACCAAAGCGACACCGCCTTGTCTGGTTCCCATCCAGCCTGTGAGGTGTGCGCCTGTACGCATTTGTACAGCTTGTCCCCCCAGTTGCGTAGCTGCCCCACCGTGTAAGCAACGCCGGTCTGCCACGTTTCAAACAGGCTCTTATGCTCCCCCGCAGTCACAGCGTCGATGCTTCCGCTCTCCGCCAGCGTCACAAAGGCGATCTCCGTTGCTTTTCTCGTTTCTTCCATCACCTTTATCCTTTCCACATACCTGTAATGCTCGCTGATGGTATAGAAGTCGTACCGCGTCCCGTCCTCGTCCGTGTCGCTGTGATAGTGCCGGTCGATGCGGCATCGGTCTGTGATGCTGCTGTCGTCATACTCCCGCACCGTGGTCAGGTATTCACCCTCCCGCAGCGCGGGGCCGCCCACAATTTTCAGGTTTTCCCGTTCTACGCCGCCGATAACACTTGTTCCGTAGACGTATTCCATCTTGCCCGCTCCTTTCTTGCGTGTTCTCTGACCACGCATTTCAATTTTCGCTGCAAGCCCGCCTCCACATAGTTCTGGAAAAAGTGGACGTGATTGCAGTGCTTCATCTGGCCCAGTCTGGATAAAAGCCCCTGCGCCAATGCGGGCTTGATCGCGTGGTGCCGCCGCATGGCACGGCGGCAGGCGGAAAGAGAATGTTTCAGGCGCACCATGTTTCGTTTCCGCAGCAGGGTATACCCTCGCCCGAAGCGATACCCCAGCGCCGCCACCGTCCGCTTTGCTGTCGGATAGAGCTGCCACTTGCCGTTCAGCCGCAGGCCGTGTGCCGCCAGCCATTTCTCGATCAGCTCCCGCAGCCGCCGCAGCTTCCGCTTGTTCCGCCCGAACAGGGTAAAGTTGTCCATGTACCGCAGGTAGTGGTCGCACAGACCGCTTTCCCGTATCAGCCGGTCGAGTGGTTGCAGCACCGTGTTGGCAAACCATTGGGAAAAGTAAGCGCCGATCAGAATGCCGTGCTTCATCAGCCGCTCGCATACCTCCAGCATCCGCCGGTCTTTCACCAGCCGCCGGAGTCGCTTCATCACCGTCTCCGCCGTCAAACTGTCGTAGAAATGGTGGATGTCCAGCTCCTCGGCGTACTTCGTCCCTTTCGGGTCTGTCCGCATCCACTTCTTGATGGCCCGAACGCCGTAATGGATGCCCCGGTTTCGGATGCTCCCGCAGCAGAAATTGTCCATGCCCCGCATCATGATCGGCTCCAACACCTGAATGACCGCGTGATGCACATACTGGTCAGGCCACAGTCTCGGCTCCGATATGTCCCGCCACTTGCCAGCGCTCTTGTCCCAGCGCCGCGCAAGCCTCGGCTCGTTCGCCTCGTAACCGCCTGTAATGATCTCCCGCAGCTCTTTTACATAGCGGTCAACGTCCGCCTCCACCCGTGCCACCGTCCGGTTTGGCCTGTGGTGCGGATGGAAGCGGTGTGTCACGTTCACAGCGAAGATCGCCAGCCGCAGGTTTTCTTCCGATACCAGCTTTGGAAATAGGTTGTTTGCTCGTTTCATCAGGAATGTTTTCCTCCTTTTAGCCTCACGGTCTTTCCACCGCCCCCGCAGGTTGCGGGAGTGTACTAAACCGTGTCCTGATGGCTTATCTGCACCAAGGGGTGCCGAGGATGTCCGCGCCCCGGCGTGGGTCTTTGCGTTGCCGGGTATGGAGGTGGGTAGCCAGTCCATAAAAGGACGCGGCAGCCGATGTTCGCGTTCGAGTTGGACGCGCTGTTGTAGTTCACGTAGAACAGCCCGTGGTTCCCGTTCTGGTTATAGTTACCGCCGAAGTGCAGACACGGGTTGGAAGCATTGAAGTTCCAGTTATCCGCCGAACCAAGAAGCAAGGCACCGACTGCGTGCGCAGTCATCCCCTGTATTTTCAAGCCGCCTGTGCGGCTGAAAACCCGTTAGCCTTTTGCGCGGCCTGCGGGCCGCAGGATACGCAGAGGGGGATGCGTCCCCCTCTGCACTCCCCCGTCAGGGGAGTTTTTGGAGGCGGCAGCCGATGCCCGCGCCCGAGCTGGACGCGCTGCTGCAGCCCACGCAGAACAGCCCGCGGTCCCCGCTCTGGACACAGCTACCGCCGAAGCGCAGACACGGGTAGGAAGCATTGGAGTCCCAGTAATCCGCCGAATATGTCGTCTCACTTCCGCCCGCTGCCGTGGGATAGATAACCCATTCCAGACCGGCCACCGTTGCCACGGTAAAGGCGCTGGGCCATCCGCTCGACGGAACGCCCACGGCGGTGCCGCCGCTGTTGTCGCTGAAACTGCTGGGCGTGTTGATGATGTTCAGGCCGTTGCTGTTGTAGTAGCAGCCGTCGCCCCAGTCATACACGTTGTCCCACAGGCCCTCGATGTAGCGATACTGCGTACCGAGGCCATAACTGTCCCGGCTCGCAAGCGTCGTTCCGGTGTGATAGGGCATACTGTCCGTATAGCCCATATTCTCCGTTGCGCTGTTGTTGCCGCAGCCCTTGCCGATGGTTTTCTGGCTGTTCCAGTCCGCGAACTCCACAAGGTACAGCATCCAGATCGTCATGCGCATCTGAATGTCGCTCTGCCAGATGTTGCTCCCCAGATTGTGGATGCTCGTGCGGGCCGTGCTGCGCGTGATATTCGCTTTCGGCTTTACACCGGACTGGCTCTTGTAGTTGTTGGTGTTGCAGTGATAGCGGCCAATGTACACAATGTCCCGCTCTCCCTTGCCGTCCCCTCGGTCGGCGTGGGCTGGGGAGACGTGAAAGCCGTCCGTTTCCTTATCCGCGATCTGGAGTTTCAGGCTGTTCCCGCTCTTTGTCCACTTGTACCAGAACTTCGGGATAGCCACCAGCTCACCGGCCACCGCATCCGTCACGCGCACCATCCCGCTCCACGGGTACAGGTTGTCAAATGGGCTTCCGTAATTGGTCACCCCCGCCCTGTACGGGGTCGGGTTTACGAAGCTGGCGGCCTCGTCTGTGCGGCTCCACACCGTTGTGCTGGTGCCGTCCCACACCACGCCGTAGACGTGCCGGTAGGCCAGCTTCACATTTACCGTCTGTCCGTCCGCCGTGATGGTCGCGGTATCCTCCGCCGTCTCTCCGTTCTTGGTGGCGGTGATGGTGTAGGTGCCGCTTTCCGTCACGGTGAAGTCCACCGTCCCCGTTGCAGATGCCGTCTTGCTCTGCGTCTTGCTTCCCTTGGTGCAGGTGACGGTGGAGCCGCTGTCAATGCTCACGCGGATGGTCGCTGTGAAGTAGGATAGCGTCGCCGTGTACTGCTGCACCACGGAGACCGTCACCGTATCCGTGGCAGTCTGCCCGTTCTTGGTGGCCTTGATGGTGTATGTTCCGTAGTCCTCCACATCAAACGTCCATTTTCCGCCGCTCTCCGTTGCGGTGTATACCTTGGTTCCCAGCGTGGCCGTCACCGTGGAGCCGGTGGGCGCGGTCACAACGATCTGCGCCGTCATGCCTACCTGCGGCAGACTGTCCGCGCTGATCTTGCCATCTGCCCCCAGCGTCGGGATGCCGTTCGGCACGTTGATGGGGAGCTGATCGGTGTCCATCTTCCCGTCCGCGCCGAGACCTGCCACGCCGCCCGGCGTATTGATGGGGAGCTGGCCGGTGCCAACCTTGCTGTCCTCTCCCAGTCCGGCCACGCCGCCCGGCGTATTGACAGGGAGCTGGCTGACCGGCACCTTTCCGTCTGTCCCCAGCCCCGCCTTTTTGGCAAGAGCCGCCGCCACCGCACCGCTGGTCAGCAGCTTGTCGCTGTTCTCCGTCGGCACCGTGTCGAACGTCTGCGCCGTAACGCCGCCCTTGCCGTCGCCTTTCAGGATACCGCTGGCGGTGATCTTGTCCTGCTTGTCCGTAATGGCCTGACGGATACCCTCGTGCGCGTTTTCATCCTCGTTGTGTGCCTTGATGGCAGCCGCCATGCTTTCTGCTGTCACCAGCGCCGAAGCGTCGATGGTCACCTGCAGCGTCCCGCCGCTGCCCGTAAACTCCAGCAACCCGTAGAATGTGTACACATAGTCCGGCACGTCCGTCTTGCTGGGGATTTCCACGCCCGCGTCCGTATCCGTCTGAAATAGGGCGATCAGCCTTGCCGCGCCACTGTCCAGCTTTGCCCAGATACCGAGCTGGTTCAGGGGGTAACCTGTTGCCAGCGGGGTAACTTGCAGTTGCAGCTTTTGCCCCTGCGCCGTTGTCTTGTTGGACAGGATGCTTGCCGTCTGCTTTTCGCTCACAAGCGCCGTCTGCGCCAGCATCGCCGCCTCACTCACACGGCCCGCTCCCGCCGCCGCGCGGGTAATTGTCAGCGTCTTTCCCGCTGTCCATTGTGCCAGCAGCTCACTGCCGCTGTTGGTGATAACGCCTTTCCATGCCACTTTTCGTTTCCTCCTGACTTAGAATTTCGATGCGCTTCCGAAGTCAACCACCGCCGCGCCAGCCATAGCCGCGATGCCGTAGGCCGTTGCGGTGCCGCCCGCATCGTAATATTCCACTTCCTCCAGATGTGCGCTGAACCTCTTGGCAGCGGCGAGCCTGCGTTCGATCTCCTCGATAGTCATGGCGGCGAACTTCTGCCGCTCCTCCACGGTGGTGATGTTTACCCGCAGTCTGAACTTTCCGTGGGTGCCGCCGTACTCAAACCATTCCTCCAGCTTTGTTCCCGGATAGATTGCGTCGGCCTGCGTTCTTGCAGCTCCCGCAGTTCCCATTGTTCGCCGGATGTTCAGCGCCGTCTTGACGATGCGCCGCTTCTGCTCGATGTCATACCCCGTGTCGTACCAGTCGATCTTCCAGTTCACGGCCAGCGCATCCAGCACCTCCTCGGCCACGGTGTCGATGGCGGTATAGACTTGGCTTGCGTCGATGTAGTCCATCGTTTTCCGGTGCAGCTCCAGCATCGCCAGCGACAGCGCCCTGACCCACGGCTGCTCCGCAAGGACGCGCGGCAGGCCGTCCGTGATCTGCGCGTCTTTCAGCCCCTTAATCATCCTCCAGTCCTCCATAGGTCACAGTCGCGCCGATGCATTTCGGCAGCTCCGTCGCCTCGATCACGGTATCCGTCGGAGCCGTCAGCGTCACTCGCTTAGCTCCCGCCTCCCGCAGCTGGGCAATTAGCTCCGTTGGGTTGATGTCCCGTCCCAGCTTTCTTTGCCATATCTGGAAGTCCGCCACCGCCGCCGCGATGCGGCTTTGTATCTCGCTCACGCTTCGCTGGTCGCTTTCCGCGATCCAGTATTTCACGGTGATGGCGTATTCCACCTCGTTTGGGGCCAGCGCCGTCACCTTGTCGCACAGCGGGCGGATGGTCTCGTCGTCCAGATAGACCGCCATGGCCGTCAGCTCCGTGCTGTTGGGGACGCGCAGCCCGTTCTCGTCCTCGATCACGAAGTAGATATTCACCTCGTCCGGCAGCGGGCTGACGATGCGCACATCGGCTACATCGCCCCGCCACTCCCGCGCGTAGTATTCATAGGCATCGCGCGGCCCGGCGCAGCTATATACGCTGGGGGCGAGGTAGATGCGCCGTGTCAGGCTGTCGTCGTCCTCTGCGTCCAGTCCGCCGGTGCTTGGTGTGGTGTTGCTCACGCTGGCAACATAGGCGATGGGGTCAACCAGTATCTTGATGCCGCCGGACAGAATGCCGTTGCTATCCGCTCCGGCCTCCTCCGCCTGCACCACCACGTCGGTGTAGGTCTCTCCCGCCGCGATCTCGCCGTATTCCACGGTGTTGAAGTATTTCCCGTCCTCGCTCTTGACCCGCGTTCCCGTCGGAATGGCTGTTGCGCCGTTTTGCGCCTCCGAAAGCGTAAAGCGCACCGTCGCCGTGGCCCGGTTTGCCTCCTTGCGCGTCAGCCCCACAAGAGCGGCCAGCGCATCCAGCGCGTCTCCGGTGCTGGTTTTCAGCATTTCCATCCGTCCCTTTGCGTCGGCGTACTGCATTGTCTGATACTCCATCGCGCAAAAGGCTTTCATCAGCAGGTTCAGCGGGTCGGCTTCGCCGATCTCCGGCTCCTTGCCTGTGGCCTCCCGGTAATACTTGGTGTACAGCTCACGGAGCTGTTCTTCCGTCTCCTGCAAAGTCATGCTTTCGATGAAGCTCAGCTCCGGGCAGTTTGCCAATTCAGCGATATTAGACAAGCTCGATCACCACCTTTGGCGTCATATTTCCGTCCTGCGATTTTCCCGCAGTCCATTCCACACGGACGACACGCGCCCGTGGCTCATACTGTTCTGTCTTGCGCACATACTCCGCCGCCAGCAGGACTTGCGCATTTTCCTGCGGGCAGTCGATGATCGTTCCGTCGATGCCGAACTCCCGGTCAAGCGCCTGCTCTCCGGCCCTCGTGGCGTAAAGCACCTGCAAATTGCGGTACACCTCCGCCGCCGTGGTGTCGTTCGCACTCCCCGGCAGTATCTCGATCACCGCGTTTTCCGTTGATAACATGGCCGCCTCCTTACAGGTATTCCTCGATGGTTAGGCTCACCTTGCACTCCACCATCGCGCCGCCGTGCAGCACCGCACCCCACTCGTCGCTGATGTCCGTGATCTTGAACGGATACGGCGATACCGGCGAGCCGCCCACGATGAACCAGTCCGCCGCATTGGTCTCCGCCATGCGCTGAAAATGCCGCAGAACGCTTCGCGGGTTTACCCCGTCCTGCGCCCGCAGCAAAAGATCGAACTGGTATTTCCGCAGCTTCGGGGCAATCCACTGGCTCCGCGCCCGTGCGCCCGTCCGGTTGTGGGTCGCCCAATCGCTGCCCCCTTGGCCTTTCAGCCCGCTCGGTGTCAGGATGCGCCGGTCGCTCACCGTGAACGTCATGCCCATGTAGCTTCCCAATGCCACTTTTCGCCCCTCCTTACTTATCCGGCTTTCCCACCGCGCCGCTCATGTGCGTGTGGTTCACAAGGCTCACGCCGTTAATGGTGATGTCCCCGCTCGCCGCCGTTGCGTTGATCTCCGGGGCCGTCAGGCTGATTTTGGTGGGGCTTCCGATCTCCACATCCCCGGCCTCCGTTACCTTTACCGTCGCGCCGTTTATGGTGATCTCCGCGTCTCCACCCTCCACCTCGATCTTTGCGCCTTTTTTTGCAGCGAATGTGTACTTGCCTCCCGCCGTCACGCTCAAAGCGCCTGTGGCCTCGATGCTCACAAAGGTTCCTGCCTCGATGCTCACCGTTGTCCCCGCCACGATGCCAACGCCGGTTTTGGCGTTCAGGCTCATGCTGGCGGCGCTGCTCTTGGCTTGAAACTGCCCGCCCGCCACAAGGCTGATTGCGCCTTTCGCCTCGTCGTATATCTCACCGTTGCAGTTGCGCCCCGTCCGCCGGTTCACATACTGGGTGTAAACGCCGGTGTTCTCGTCGTAGCGCTCATAAGCCAGTCCTCTTCGCGCGGCGTACTCCTTTCGGAACAGGCCCTTGTAGCCCTCCGCCGGGGTGTTTGTCTTGTTCCACACCGTTCCGGTGGTGGTTCCCGCCGCAGCTCCGTTGCTGTTGTGGCTCACGCTCACCACCTGCCCGATGCTGGGCATCTTGTACTCGCCGTTGCTGATGGCGTTGATCTGGCGGGTCACGCTTTTCCCCCGGTCGAAGTAGGTCACCTCATAAGTTCCCGCCTTATAGTCGATGGCGCTCACGCGCCCGGTTCGGTTTGTCCCCGCCATTACTTTTTCGCCTCCTTGCTGGCGATGCAGTAGCTCGCAGGCACCCAGCCCGTCACGTTCTGGCCCACCGGCAGCTTTCCGCACCGCGCCGCGCTGTTGGTCACGCGGTAGCGCCCGTTGATCAGAATACCGTCGTACAGCCAGTAGGTGCCGGTCTTGGTTCCCGCCTTGTTCTTTGCCGTGCTGGAAACATACAGCGGAGCCTTGTTCAGTGTGATCGCCTGTCCCGCCTCGCCGCCTGCCGCCGCGCTGGCTGCGCCCGCCGCCGGACTGGTGGTAGCATAGGTGCTGTCATAGCTCACGCCGCTGTCCGCCGTCTTTTCGTGATACACGATCTTGCCGCCTACGTCCCACGAATGAAACGCCGGGCCGATACCGCTGCACTCAAAGTCGGTGGTCAGTCCGTTGCTTGAAACCTTGTGCGTCACCTTGTCCACAAAGTATTTCCCGTTCAGGTTTCCAAAGCCTGTCAGCGCGATGCAGTTTCCCGCGCTTACCCTCCAGTCTCCGTCCACGCCGAAGCGTAGCTTCACTGTCCCGTGGTTGGCGCTGTTCAGCTCCGCGCAGAGCTGGACGCTGGCATCGTATACGCTGGTAGCCCGCCGGTTCACGCTCTTGGTGTGCGAGCCGCCGCCCACGCTGCACTCGATGTCAATGTCCTTGTCCGCGTCCGTGTAATTGAAGTACCCGCCGGTATAGGTGCCGGACAGGGTGGTGGTGTAGCCGAAGCTCCCCGGCCTGATCTGCGAGCGGTCAAAGGTGCGCACGGCCCGTTTTGCCTTGTACTTCTCCCGGTCATACACCCACAGCCGCCGGGCGTACACTTTCAGGATAAGCCCGTAGTTTTTGCACAGTCCGTTGTAGTAGCTGCTGTCTGTGCCGTCCTGCTCGTCGCACTCGATGTCGTAGTCGTCGGCATCGTAGGTGAATGCGAGGCCGTACCGTGCGGCGATCTTTGCGCCGATGCGCTTGATGCTGGTGTTCTTCCAGATCACGTCCCGCTCCAGCTCCGAAAAGTCGCTGTCGCTTGGCTTGCTCACGCCGCCCACCTGCAAGGTTGTCGGAGCGTCCGAAAAACTCACATCGTCCAGCACGAACAGCCCGCACTCCATGATGCTCCGCTGGCCCTGCCGTTCCCAGTTGTAGCCGAGAATACGCGCTCGCAGCGTCGCGCCCTTTTCCGGCATCCAGCCCAGCAGCCATTTCCTGTCCTGTGCGTTGATAGTGATGTCGATGCTGTCGCTGTTGTCCGCCGCGCTGTCGGTGTAGGTCAGGCTCTCGATGTCTCCGCCCACCTGTCCGGCAAAGGGATAACTGTTGTAGCGCACATCCAGCGCCAGCCGTCTTGTCTTAATCATAGCTCGCCTCGTATTTCCACGGCGGCTGCAGTCCGTCCCGCTCCTCCTCCAGCGCCGGGGTGTTCAGCTCCACCCCGGCGTTGAAGATAAACGTGTCGATCTCCTGCGGATTGGCCGCCATCAGCACATCGGCATGGTACTCGCTGCCGTATACCTCCTTGGCGATCACATCCCATGTGTCGCCGCTCTTGGTCGTGTACATCGCGTTTCCTCCCGTCAGTATGCCGTGCGGGCCTGTCTGCGCTGCATCTGGAGATACCACGCTTCAAACCGTGCCTGCGCCTCGGCCAGAGCCTCCTCCACCATGCTGCGGTCGGCGCTGCCCTGAATGTTGATCACCGGCGCAAAGGTCATGCCGCCTCCGCCGCCGGAGCCGCCGCCGTCGATTTCCGCCAGCTCCACCGGCTTCACGCCCAGCATTTGCCCGGCCTTTGCCCAGATGTCCAGATTGTCCCGCCGGGCCGCCCGCTGGAAGCTGATCACCGCCTCCGTTCCGGCCTCGCCCGCGATGCTTGCGCCGTTTGTAAAGCCGCCTTGCGCAAGCATGGGGATTTCCGGGATATTGATGGAGAACGACTTGCCGCCCAGCAGCGGCACCCAGTCCGGGATGGTGATGCCGAGACTGTTGATGCCTGCGATTGCCTTGTTGATCAGGGCGATCACCGCGTTAATGGGGGTCTTGAACAGAGCGCCCAGCGTATTGAAGATGCCCACGAAGATGGATTTCACACCCTCCCACGCCATACGCCAGTTGCCGGAGAACACGCCGGTGATGAAGTTGATCACGCCCTCAAAGATGGTCTTGACCCCGTTGATCGCGCTGCTGATGCCCTCGGCAAAGACACCGATGGCGGCCAGCACCGCCGGAACCACTACCTGACCAATGTGCAGCAGCACCGTGATCACCGTCTGAATGATCGGCATAAGGAACTGAATTGCCTCACCGATGATCTGCGCCACCGTCATGACCACGGAACCCACGCCGCTGATGATGGATGCGATGGATGGAGCCGCCGCTGTGATGGTTTGCAGAATGACCGGCACCACCGTCTGCGTGATAAAGCTGAATATGTCCTCGATGATTGGCCGCACCGTCGTCTGCGAAAATGTCACGAGCTGGCCGATCACGCCCATCACCGATTGCAGGATGGTGGTAATGCCTCCAAAGGCTGCGCCCGCGTCCTCGCCGAACAGATTGGTGATGCTCTCCTGCAGCGGTTGCAGCGCCTTTGCCACACCGCCGTCCTCGAACAATCCCAGCAGCGCGTCCTTGAATACCGTAAACTTTTCCAGTCCCGTGTCGCCGAACACCCGCTGTACGATTTTGTCCAGCCCGCCGAACTTGTCCGTCAGGATGCTCACCACGGCGATGATGCTGGAGATCACGCCCACAATAGGCAGCGCCCCGGACAGCAGACTACCGAGGCCGCCAGCAATAGGGCCATAGATACTCCCCAGCAGACCAGCCCCGCCGCTGAATATGCTCCCGACAGCTTTCCCGGCACCGGAGTTTGCGATACCGCTTACCACGCCTCCCGCTTTCCCCAGCAAACCGGAAAGGCCCTGCTGGAAGATGCTGCCCTGAATGGTAGCCGCCGCTCCAATGCCCGCGATGCCTTGCCGCAGCGGCATGGTCAACTTACCCAGCGCACCACCCGCCTTTCCCATAAGGCCGCCTGCGAATTGTCCGGCCCGGCTGTTGGCGAACAGCCTGCCGAGATTTCCGAGGGACGAGCCGATGCCGCCCAGCCATTGCGCGGTCTTGCTGTTTCCGATTGCGCCCCGCAGGACGCTCCCCGCGCTTTGGTAGCCGGACAACAGGCCCGGCGTTCCCGCCGCCGCGCTCAAAAGCCCTGTGGTTCCCTTGATGCCGTTTCCACCGATCAGACTGGAGATTGCTGCCCCCAGCGTCGTGCGGAAGCCGTTGCTTCCCGATGCGCCCCGGAACGCAGAGAAAAGCCCTGCGCCCGCCGCGCCCGTACTCTGGCCGCTCTTGAATAGGCCCGCAAGTCCGCCCTTTCCGCTGGAGAAAATAGCCTCCGCCGCCGGGGCGAACTTCATGCCAACAAACGCCGCCGCCATGCCGCCCAGTACACGCACCACCTGCTCGCCGTTGTTGATCAGGTAGTCAAGCCCCTTTTGGATGTACGGCAGCGCCGTGTCCATAGCGCTCCCCAGCTTCTCCACGCCCCGGCTCGCCAGCGTTCCCAAGCTCTCCGCAAGCTGCGTCAGCTCCGGCATATTCTTTCGGATGCTGTTTAGAAAGTCGATCATGGAGAGATTGAACTGTTTTTTCGCCGGGAGGAACGCATCGCCGATCTCGATTTTCAGCGCCGTCTTGGTGCTTTTCAGCATGGTCTCGATGGCCTCCGGGGTCTGCGATTTGATGTTGAACTCCCGCTCCATGCTTCCCGTGTACAGGCTTGGGTCGCTCACCATTTCCAGCGCCTTTCGGTACACATCGAGATTGTTGACGATCTTCGCGCCGCCCTCAATGGCCCATTGGCCGAACAGTGTGGATAGCGCCGCTACCTGTCGCTCCTGCGGCAGATCGTTGATGGCCTTGAAGATGGTATCCAGCGTTCCCACGCTGTCCTCCTGCATGGCCTTGGCGACCCACTCCGCGCTCATGCCCATCTCCTCGAACTGTTCTTTCTGGGCTTTCGTCGCACTTGCGCCCTTGCTCAAATTCACGATCATGCGCTTGATGCTGGTGCCGACGCGATCAGTCGATACGCCCGTTGCCAGCATGGCATCCGCCAGCGCCGCCGTTGTGGCCGCGCTCACGCCGCCCACTTGGCCGAGGCTTGCCGCCGAATTGACCGCCTCCGCGATTTCCGCCGCCGTGGTCGCGCTGTTTGCGCCCAGATAGTTGATCTGGTCAAAGAGCACCATGACCTCCTCGTGGGTCATTTTCAGCGATTGCTCCCACTTGGCGGCCCAGTTGCCTGCCTGATCAGCGCTGATGTCCATGGCCGCGCCGGTCATGGCGATGTCCCGCAGGAAACCGGTAACATTGCCGGAGCCGTCAATCTTGATCAAATCCTCCATGGCTTTGCCGGACTGTCCCGCCGCAGCGGCGAGGCGTGTCAAATCCTCCTGCGTATAGGGGATTTGTGTGCTTAAATCCTTGATTGCGTCCTTCATGGCCTCGTAGTTCTGCGCGTAGGTCTTGCCGTTATCCGCCACCTTGTCGCTGATCTTTCCGGTAGCATCTGCCAGACCGTCCACATACTTGACCACATCCGCCATGTAGTTTTCAAACTTCGCCGCTTCCTTGGTGCAGCTTGCGATGGTCGCCACAGTCGCCGTCGCCAGCGTCCCCATGGCCGCAAGTCCCGCCGTTCCGATGGAGCTGATGCTGCGGGCAAAGCTGCTGATCTGGCTTTGGCTCCCGTTCAGCGCCGCCATCAGGCTTTTGTCCATCTTACCGGCGATCTTGATGCTTAACTCTAATGTTTTATTGTTCGCCATTCCTCCGCCACCTCGCTATTCAGCTCAATAAAGTCCCGGACAGGCATTTTCAGATAGAAGTCCACGCCCGTCCGTGTCACCGAGGACAGCCGGATAGCCGCTTTCCGCATGGCCTTGGCTCCGCCCTTTATCCGAAAAAATCCGCGTCGTTCACCGCGTTTTTCAGTTTCAGCAGCTCATACAGGGGCAGCGTAGTAAAGAACTCCTCCGGGATGCCCGTCGCCATGGCGGCGATCACGCAGGAGTACAGATAGTTGGTGCTGTTCTCCGTCACCACAAAGCCCTCGCGGGCCATGCGGTTCTCTGCCTCGCTCTCATTCAGCGTGTTCAGATCGGCCACGCCGTTCAGGTCGATGTCCCTGTATTCCTTTCCCTTGTAATGGCGCGGCTGCTCCAGATGCATCACATGGTTTTCCGTTCTGCTCTCCACGTTCAGGTGTCTGCGCACCGCACCTGCCACGCGCTTGAAAGCGCCGCGAGGCATCAGCTTGAAAAACTCAATGGGCATTCCGGTGGCCTTGACCGCCATGGCGCGGGCAAATGCCGTCGTGGTCTCGCACAGCACCGAGGCCGCTGCCTCGCCCTCGCCAAAAAGCTGCCGCTGCACGTCGATAGCGTCCTGCACAGTCAGCTTCTCCAGCCCCGTCAGGTCGATCTCTCCGTACTCCTTGCCCTCGAACCCGTAGGGCCTTGCCAGCTCCACGATGTTCTCGCTCTTTTTTGTCCCCTCGTTTGCGGCCTCTGCCGCCGTGATCTTGTCCTCTGCCATTGGTGTTCGCTCCTTTCAGCGTCGTTTCGTTGTGTGAAAACACGGCCCGCCCCCGTTTGTGCAGGGACAGGCCGTATTGTTTTGCGCCCGTTAGATCAAGCTGTTCACGCCCGCCAGCATATCCGTGCCGTTGACCTTGTAGATGCCGTTGAGCTTGTCAACCTCCAAGAGCTGCTGGCCGTCCACCTCGATCATCAGGTAGGTCAGCTCCAGCGTCACGGTGGCCTCCATGGCCTCGCCCTTTTCCACCTTGCCGGGGTTGAACTTCTTTACACGCCCGATCTCCACCACGCGCAGGCCCTTGAAATTGTAGCCGCCCTGCTTGTCGTAGACCTGCTGCGAGGCTCGCAGCGTCAGGTTCACCGTGGACAGGGGAGAGAGCATATCCATGGCGGAGCTGTAGAGCGTGTTGAACTGGATTTCCTGCTCCATGCTCTCAAACTGGCCGATGGTGGGGCTGTCCAGCTCGCCGTTCACGCCCACGCCGGAAACGGTGCTGGTTTTCATGTTGACCTCCGGCAGCGTCACCGACGCGGCCACGCCGATCATCTTCGTGCCGTCCAGATAGGCGTTATACTCATTGATCTTCTCCGGGATATAGTTGTTGGAAATCATCTTCTTTTCCCTCCCTTATCAGTTCAGCGCGGCGGAAAGAGCGTCGGGGTCAAACTCGATGATGTCCTCGATGTCCTCCGCAGGGGTGAACGGGGTGATGTACTGGTGGAACGTGATCTTGCCGTCCAGCAGATCGGCGGTGGTATTCTCGTCCTCGTTGAACGTGATCTCATAGCGGGCGCACACACCACGGGCCACAAAGCCGTTGCCGCGCACGTTCTCGCTGTCCACGATGGCCTCGATCAGCCGCTTGTTGGCGGGGCTGTCCACTTTCTGGAAGTAGGTCAGGATAAACGTGTTGGCCGCCCATGTCAGGAAACGGCGGACGCTGAACCAGCGGTCTTTCGGGTCGCTGATGCCGGGGTATGCCGCCGTGTTGTTGCCCCACAGGCGGAAACCGTTCATGTTCAGCCACGTTGCCACGCCGAAGCTGTTCACGGTGTTGGCCTGCTCCTGATCAAGCACCACCTCCGTGCCATCTTCGAGGCAGGCGGCAGAAACGGCGATGGTCTTGTTGCTGGGGCTGACGTTGGGCGTGTCGTCGTTCTGTGCGTCGGTGTAGGCCGTCAGCGCCGCCGCAAGTGCGCTGCCGCTGTAGACCGTGTTGCCCACCTTGGCAAAGGGCCAAACTGCGTAGGCGTTGGGGTCGCTCACCGCCTGCGCCTCCTTGGTGGTCTTGACGGCGGTGTACTTGGTCGCGCCGGTGTTGCTGCTGTCGATGTCCACAACGCACACCGCGCCGAACACGCTGTTGATGCTCTTGGTCTTGGCCTGCAATGCCGCCGCCACCGTCGCGTCCTTGCTGAAACGCGGGGCCAGCAGGATGCCGGGGGTCATGGACAGCTTCGGATAGACCTGACGTACCACCTCAAGGCCGGTCTCCTTGCCGGTGGAGCTGTCCACACCGCCCACGATGTCCGCCGCCGTCACCTTGCTGGGGTCGATCTTGTTGCCGGTCACAGTCAGGCTCGTTGCTTCCTTACCCGCGCCGGTGGAAAGCACCACGATATTCAGCGTACCGTCGTCGTTCCATGTGGTGGTGTAGTCCGTGCCTGCGGTCAGCGTGGCGGAGCCGCTCTTAACGGTCAGCCCCTCCAGCAGAACGCCTGTCTCCTCCAGCACCGCCACGCCGTCGTTCACCTGAACGGTTCCGCCGGTGATGGCGATCTTGTGCTTGGCAGGGTCAAGCACATTGATCAGCACCATGGGCGCGATACCCACAACGCTGAAATTTGCGCTGATGCACTCGCAGAGGGTGTATTTGGCGAAGTCAGGCAGATAACCCACCGCCTCCACGGCCTCCTTGTAGCTGTTCACCAGCAGCGGCACGTTGACCGCCGCCGCCGGGTCTTTGAGCATATTCACCGGGGCGGTGCCTACGATCACCTGAAGGCCCGCCGTGCCGGTAATGGGCGCGACCATGCTGGTCGCAACCTCGCTCGTGTATACGCCGTGTTTGTATGCCATAGTCTTTCTTCCTCCTTACAGTTCGGATTTGATCTTGCCGTACAGAATGGCCTCCGCCGTTCCTGCGGTCTCCAGCCGCTTTCTCGTCTCGACAAAGCGCTTCACGTCCACCACCAGCGCCCCGGCCTCCGGGTGAATGGCGATGAACGCCTCCAGCGCCTCCGGGATGCCGCCGCGAAACACTGTGTACTGCTTGGCAACGCCGCGCACCGTGGGGCCGCAGTAAACCTGCGTCACGTCTGCTTTCTCCCGCTCCGTGGCCGCAGTCTCGGCAGCAGTCTCCGCCTCCGGGATGGTCGCCTCGCTCACAGCGGCATCCGCCGCCAGCTTATCGCTTCTCTTACTCATACCAGCTCCTCCATTTCTGTGTCCTGTGTCATGGCCGGTGCGGTGCAGGTCAGCGAACACGCCCCGAAGTAGTACGGGTAGGTGTCGTCCTGCTGCATGGCCCACGCGATGGGCTTCAGCACAGTGAATGCCCCGCCGAAATACGGCTTGGTGCATAACCGCTGCACGATGTCCTCCTTGATGTTGGCAACATCCTGATAGCCCTCTCGCTCCTTGCCCTCGTCGTAAGCGCACACGATCAGGCTGAACTCAACCGCCTGCGGCCCGTCGTCGTTCTTGATCTCGCCTCCGGTCATGCGCACAACGATGTACGGGGCCGCCGCCGCGTCCGTGTCCACATCCGCGTCATAGTCCTCCGGCACCGGCAAATCCTGCTTGAAGATTTTCAGCTCCTTGCGGCTCTGCTGGCCGTTGTACTTCTTTCCGGCGAAAAGCTCCTCCAGCGTTTCGATCAGCGCGTCTTGGCAGAGCTGGGGAGTTCGCCCGATGCCTGCGGCTCTCACCGCGTCCATATAGTTCTTCATGGCTTACTTCCTCCTCGCCGCTCGCGCCAGCACTCGCTCGGTCTGCTCCATCAGGCGGTCTTGCAGATACTCGGACACCTCCGGCTCCACCATCGGCCATACGGTAGAGTGCATCGCCGAGGCCGACGGGCTTCCCATCGTCACCAACTTTTCCACCTTGCCGTCCTTGTTCCGCCACCTTGGGCGGCCCCGCTCCGTGACCGTGTGGCTGGAGCTGGAGCCGATCTGTCGCTGCACCATGCCGATGTGGCCGCTCTTGAACTGCACGAGAAATCCCTTGCTCATGTTGGCGTTGCCTGTCAGCGCCGCCATGGACGAGGCTTTCAGAACACGGGCTTTCACATACTTTGGCGCGTGGTGCAAAACCTCGCGCCCGGTAAAGCGCTCCGTCGGTCTGTGCTGGAAATAACCGAGATCGTTGCGCATCTTTGCGATGTGCAGCTCTGCGCTCAAACTGGTGTTGCTGGCCTTTTTCCGTTGCACAAGGTCTTTCAGGTGCCGCCTGCCCGCCGCGTTCACGGCGTACCGCGCCTTTGCCTTTGCGATCATCAGCTTGCGGGCCTGCCGTGCCGTGGCGTTGATGGCTACCTTGGCCGCCGCCGGGGTCTTTTTCTTCAAATCGCCCAGCGCCGCCGCCACGGTGTCCAGCCCGTCCACTTCGATGGTCAGGTTCCCTGCGTCATAGGTTACTCTGCTCATTGCCGCGTCCTTTCCATGGAAATGCGGTACACGCCCGCCTCCTCCTCGCAGTTGAGGATGGTGTACGACCGCTGCCGGTTCGTCCCTTTGTCCAGAACAAGGTGCTTGCCCACTTTCGGCTTCGGTCCGTAGTCGCTCACGCGGATATACAGCACCGTGTAGGCCGTATACAGTCCCGTATCGAAGTTCTGCTTGGCTCCCGCCTCCCAGTGGGCGCTATGCTCTTTGAGCCGCTGATCGTCCACGATCACCAGCGCATCCTTGCCGTCAACCGTGTGCCAGTCCGCGTGTTCGTCCTGCTCAAAGAAAGCCGCGTCGATGTCCGCTGCGGCGCAGTCCTTAAAAGTGAGCGGAGGGGCAGCCCCCTCCGCTCCGCTGTATTCCTGCTTTAGCTCGAACAGCGCCATGTCAGCACACGGTCGCCACCAGCCAGCTATCCACCTTGTCGGGGATGGGCAGCGGGTGCGCCTGCAGCTCCACCATGCGGCGGTCGGGATGATGCTCCACATAGCTGCGCAGGACGCGGCTGGTCTGGGAGGTCACCCACAGGCCGGATGCGTCCTCGATGTAGGTGCAGGCACCGTAGGCCATCATGTAGTTGGGTCTGGAGCTGATCAGGATGATCATGTTGTCCGGGATAAGGGGCTTGGTCTCCGGCGCGTCAGGGTCAGTCCAGTCGTCGTAGTAGACCTCGCCGTAAACATACATGTCAAGGCTGGGGTCATTCAGATGGCCGAGGTACTTCACGCCGTTGGGCAGGTCGCGGGGGGCGATTTCGCCGATGTTCATGCGGCGGTTGTCCAACATCTTCTGCACATTGGCATCGGCAAAGAACTTTGCCTTGGCCGTCTTGCCCATGATGAGGGTGTCCACATTGGCAAAGCCGCCGTGCAGCACCGCGTCCGTCCAGTCACCGAGGTTGCCGAGGATGTCGGCCTTGGTGCCGCCCCACTTGTTGTCGCCGGTCAGGGTTTTCTTGTTGGTCAGGCCGAAGTCGATGGTCTCGTTCACGCCCTCGCCCACAACAGGGATGGTGCCGGTTACGATGGCCTGCACCGCCATCCACTCCTCGCGGCGCGTGGTCGCGTCGTTCAGCGTGGCGTACTCCTCCATGAGTTTCTGCGCGGCCCTCTGCGCAGGGGTCATGCCGCTGTACAGATCTTCGCCCGGCAGGCGGGTCATGAGCTGGTCAGCGGTGGTCACGTCGTAGGGGTTGATCAGAGGGGGCTTGTAGCTCTCGGTCTGGTAGCCGTTAGCTTTCAGCACCTTTCCGCCCACGCGGGGATGGACAAAGGCCGCCATGCGGCGGTCGCCTTTCACAAGGTCGATGTCCACGCGCTCGGTAGCGAACGTCTTGACGTTGGTGAAAAAGGTGTCGCGGAAATAGGTGTGTACGGCAGGGGTCTGTCTCACCACCTCCGCCAGATAGCGGGGGGAGTAAATGTTCACTTCGTTAGCCATGTTCTTTCTTCCTCCTTACTTCAAGTAGATGCCGAGGTTGCGCAGAGGAACCTCCACGTCCGCAGCGGTGGCGTTGGCGGGCAGCACCAGTGCGTCGGCGAAGAACTCGCCGGAGAGGTACACGATGCCGTCCTCGCCCGACGCGACATCCTCCGCCAGAATGCCGTACAGGCCCGTGGTGGTCACGGTGTAGGGAGCGCTGCTGCCGCTCACACTGATGGCGGCCAGCTTGCCGTCGCTGAGAACCACGGGAGCGCCGCGCTTCAAGGCAACGGATGCCTCCTTGACCGCCGTAACGATCTCCGCATTACCCGCGATCAGGTAATCCGGCTGGGTGGAAAAGGTCTTTTTTGCCAAATCCATACTCATGTTCTTTCTCCTCCTTTACTGCTTCTTGCCCATGGACTTGATCGCGTCCATGAACTCGTCCTGCTTGCCCACACCGCCGCCGGTGCCGCCGTCGTTCTTCACGCCGCCCATGCCGCTCTTGTCGGCATCGGCCTTTGCTCCGTTGAGCCATGCGTTGCCGCTCTCCTTGGCAGCTTTCATCATGGCCACAGCGTACTCGCTGGCGCTCACCGGCTTTGTGAACTTGGCCTCATTCGTCAGCGCCTCGCTGCCGGACAGGGCCATGTCCTCGATGTCGTGGATGCGCTGGCGCTCGTCGCTCGTCGCTTTGTTCGCCGCCGCCTCCTCGATTTCATTGACCAGTGCGGGATAGGCCCCGCGCAGGTCGTCCACGGTCTTGATCTCGTTTGCCATGTTCGTTACCTCCTTATGGCATTTGTTATTTACAGAGCAGGAGGCGGGAGCTGCCTTGCTGCTTTGTACAAAGTTGGGTGCCTTGTCGAAAGGCAGGTGTGTGTTGACGCTGTTGACGAACAGCAGCCCGTCCCGGTTTTCGATCACCGTCCCGTCCGCCTCGTCCGTCAACTCGTCGATAAAGCCGTTTTCCTTTGCCTGCGCCGCCGTCCACCAGCTTGTCTCGTCCATCCATCCGGCCACCTCGTCCTTATCTCTGCCTGTCTTTTTCACATACAGGCCCACGATACTTTCCCGGATGGCGTTCATCGCCTCGATGTACTTCTGCAATTCCTCGGCGTTGTAGTAGCCGTAAGCGCCCATGCGCACCGGATGCACCATGTAGGTGCTGTCGTTTGCGGCGATCACCTTGCCGCAGTGGCAGGCGACGATGGTTGCCGCGCTGGCACACAGGCCGTCGATCTTCGCCGTCACCGCCGCCGGGTGCTGTTCAAGCTGGTTGCCGATGGCCTGCGCTGCGAACACGTCGCCGCCGCCGCTATTGATGCGCACCGTGATCTCGTCCAGCGCTCCCAGACCGGCCAGCTCCTCCGCAAACTGCTTCGGGGTCACCTCGTCGCCCCACCAGCTCGTCTGCGAAATGTCGCCGTAAAGCAGCAGCTCTACCTTGTTTCCTGCCTGATTGCAGAATTTCCAGAATTTCTTGTTTTCGGGCATTTCTGTTTTCCTCCTATTCTCCTACCGTCTGCGCTTTTCCGATCTCGTCCACCTCGCGCTTGCGCTTGGCCTCCGTCACGCGCAGTTTGATGTTGCGGTTGTAGTCCCCGCCGGTCATTTGCGCCGTCTCCTCCTGCGCCGTGCTGAAACCGGCATCCACCCGCTTGATGGCGGCATCCACCTCCTGCACGGGGTTCAGGTTCGTCCGTGCCGGGCCGTTCCACGCGCAGGCCGTGTACGCCTTGCGCCGCGCCGGGTCGTTGAAAAAGCCCGGCGCGTGGATACGCCCACGGGCGACCGCCTCTGCAAACCACTCCTCATAGACCGGCTGGCAAAAATCGTCCGTGAACCAGTCCCGCTGCATACTACAGGTGCGCCAGAACTCGTTGAGTGCGCCGCGAGCCGCCGAATAGCTGGTGGTGAACTGCTTCATCATCACTTCCGGCGGTATCTCCAGCCCCGCGCCGATCAGGCGGATGGTTGCGTTCGTGAAGTCGTCGTACCCGGTGTTTGGGTGCTTCGGGTCTGCAAACTGCACCTCTTCGCCGGGGTTCAGGTCAATGATGGCCCCCGGCCCCAGCTCGATGCTGCTCTGGTCGGCGCTGTCGATCAGCTCCTCCGCCGGTATCATTTCTCCAAACGGTCTGCCGTCCGACGGGTTTTGTGACTTCACGAACACCGTGAACATGGCGCTGATCACCGCCGCCGTGATCTCCGCGTCCGTATAGCGGCCAAGCTGTTTCAGGCTCTCCAGCACAGGGGCCAGCAGGGGAACGCCCCGCCGCTGTCCGATGCGCTCGCGGCTCATGATGTGCAGCACGTTTCGCCGTCCGGTTGTATCGCCGTAGGCTTCCACTCTTTGCCACGTCAGCCCCGCCGCGTCCACGGCGCTGTTGCTGCCCAGCGGATGCCGGTTGCATATCCAGTAGGCTGTCACCATACCGTCCGCGTCTGTCTCCACGCCCTGTACGATGCTCTGCACCTCGTAGCCCTGCACGGTACATGGCATCAGCCGGTCAAAACCGTCCGGGCTGCATACCCGGTCTGCCTCGATCAGCCGCACACGCAGGTCATACGGCACTCCCGCCTGATGCTTCATTGGCAGCAGGGCGATGGTGTCGCCGTTCATCAGGTAACTCAAAAAGGCGAGCTGCTGAAGCTGATAGAAGTTGTCCATCCGCTCCGCGTCGCATACCGGCGTGTCCGCCCACAGGGCGAACTCCCGCACGATCTGCGCTTGCAGCTTCTCCGCCGCCGCCTCGTCCAGCCCCAGATAGTCGCTGTCGAGCTGCGGTGCTGGCATCAACCCGCCTGCTACAACGTTCGTCCGCATGGTTTTTAGCGCCGCCGTGGCCGTTGGGATGCCCATGTAAGCGTCTCGGCTCCGCTGCCGCAGAATGTCGATGTTGTCCTCGATGTCCTCCTTGGCGCTGCCGCCGTTGTACATCCATCCCCTCATGCTCTTTTTCGTCAGGTTGGCTCCGTAGTTGCCGTACCCGCTGTTGATCACGCTCAGCGCGGCTCTCGCCGCCGCCCGCTTCGCCGCGTGGACGGGAGCCACGGTCATGATTGCCCGGTCAAGGATGTTCGGTTTCATCATGCGCTCCCTCCTCATACGTCGCGGGCCACGGCACGATAGGCACGGTTTCGCCCGCCGTGCTTATCCTCCGCCTCCGCCGCCGCCAGCTTTCCGGCCCAATATTCCATTTCCTCACGCACCCGCTTTAAGTCGGCTCGCGTCAGCATACGGCTGCCGATCTGATAGCTCTGGCCGGTGGCGATGGCCTCCTCCGCCGCCAGCCATGTGTTCAACTTCTTTTGACAGATTTCTTTCGTAAAGACTTCCAATTAAATCCCTCCTCGCCTCCGGCGGCCTGCCGGACGTTTTCTGATTGGCTTTGCGATCTCGCCCTCCTGCAAAATTGGATTGGCGATCTCCAGCGCCGCCGTAGCGTAGTTGCGCAGATCAAGCGGCTCGTTGCGCTTGTGCTTGCTGTCTTTCAGCTCCCACGCCACAACACTTCTGCCCTTGCGCCAGCGCACCACCATTTTCTCGGCTGTCAGGCCGATAAAATATTGCTCGTCATAGCCCGCTTCCTCATTGAGCGGAAAGTGGCAGTAGTTCGGCCCCTTGGTCTCATGCCGCAGTCGTTGATACAGCAAGGCCTTTCCCGCGTCCACGCCGATGATGAACAGCGGCGTTTTTACGCGGTTGTTGGTGGTGGGGTTTCGGATATATGGCACATCCGCGCCGCCCTTGCCCTTGATCGACCATATCTTTCGCTCCCACCGTTCCGCCGTGAAGCGGTATACCTGATCTGTGTGGTGGCCGCCGGTGTCGATGCAGGCGCTCATGATGTGCAGCGCCGTCCCGTCTTTTTTCTTGAAGCCGCCCAGCAGAAAATTGTCGAGGTCTTGCCATACCTGCTCTTTCAGCATATCGCCGTATATCTTCTGGTAGCGGATGCCCCAGCTCTCCTTGCCGATGCCCCAACCGACCACCTCTACCTCGAAGCGGTCATCCTGCACGTCCACACCGGCTGTCAGAACCAGCACTCCCTCCGGCACGTCCGCATCGTACAGCTCCCGCCGGTTCAGCAGCGCGGCATCCTCCACCTGCTCGCCCTGCTCCTCCCACGTTTCGCCCAGCTCCGTGTTCACCCAGACTTTCATGCCCTCCGGGTTTCCCTGATCAAGCTGTTCCTTTGCCACAAGGAATTTCTGCACGATCTCTTTCCATGAGCAGAACGTGGAGGCCAGCGTATTCAGGTGGAAGCCCCGCGCCTCCGCGCCGGGGTTCTCCGGCACAAAGCGACCGCGCTTGCTGGCCTGCTTCCACTTGTATTCTCCGTTCACTACACCGCAGCGCTCGCACTTATACAGCACCTCGCCCTGCGGGTCGTCCTTGTCAAATACCACGTTGGCCCACACGAGGGGTTGATACTCCCCGCACTCCGGGCATGGCACGTTCCATTCCTCCCGCGTGGACTGGTTGAACTCCGTTTCGATGCGGCTCTGGCCCTTAATGACCGGCGTGGAGACGATCACCGTCTTTTTGTCCCAAAAGGTCGTCTGTCGCTTCTGGGCCAAGGATAGCGGGTCGCCCTCCGTTCCGGCGCTGGCCGGATAGCGGTCAACCTCGTCCGCCAGCAACACCTTGATGGGACGGCTGGCAAGGCCCGTTGCGCTGTTCGCGCCCACGATGGTGATGTGGCCACCGGGGAAATTCTTCTTCATGATGGTATTGCCGGAATAGCGGCTTTTCACGTCGATCTTGTCCCGCAGCTCCGGCGTGTCCCGTATCATGGGCGCGAGCCTGTCTTTGGAAAAGGTCTGTCCCATGTCCAGCGTCGGTTGCATCACGAGGATGGGAGCCGGGGCGTAGTCCATGTAGTAGCCCAGCGGATTGAGGATGAAAGCGTCGGTCTTGCCGATCTGCGCCGCGCTCATGATCACCACCTTGCGGATGTGCGGGTCGCCGATTGCGTCCATGATCTCCCGCTGGTATGGTGCCTTGTCCGTGTGCCAGCGCCCCGGCTCCGCGCTGCTCTCCGCCGACAGCACCCGGTATCGGTCTGCCCACTCCGAAAGCGTCAAAGCCGGGGGCGGTTTCAGCACCGCCGCGCACCGTGCCAACAGCTCCAGCGTCGGCTTTGGCAGATCAATGATCTTTCGCTTTTTCATCGCTCTGCTTCCCCTGCGGCCAGTAGCGCTCATATTCTTTTCTCACGCAGCGAGGGAACATACACAGCACCTTGTCCTCACTGGTCTGCACCCGCCACACGCACCCGCTACATGGGTGTTTCTTTTTCTGCTTCTCCATCGTCCTCACCGTCCTCCGCCGCAAAGGCCACCCGATAATCGCTCATTTCCTCCAGAATTTCCTCGATGGCCCCTTTCAGCTCGTCGAAGATACCCGTCTGATCTCCGCCCATGGTGGACAGGGTGGGAGAGAGCTTGGCGGGCAGCGCCAGAAAGCGGCTGCGGATGTTCAGGAACATGGACTGGATGCCCCGCTCGATGTCCGCCGTGCGGTGTACCTCACCCCGCCGCAGGTCGTTTTCCATTTCCGCCGCCTCACGCTTTGCCCGCGTCAGCATCATGCGCTCGTTTGTCAGCGTTTCCTTGCCCGCGCCGCCGATGTAGGTGATGTACCGCGCCACCGTCGGCTGTAACTCGTAAAGCCCCGGTCGGGCCTCCACGATCACGCCCTCGTCCCGAAGCTGGCGCACCCGCCGCTCCGTCAGGCATAACCACTGTGCCACTACTTTGCTTGTGTACAGCTTCATTAGCTTTACTCATTCCGTGCGATGGAGGCGTTGGCCCACATAACCGCTTCCTCCAGTTTTGTGTTGGCAAGGCTCTTTTCCCGGCTGTCCGGGCAGCAAGCCTCGATCAACTCCGCCAGTTCCCGTGCCTTTGCACGGATGCTCTCGTACCGCTCCGACTGGTCTCCTTTCGGGGTGTGATAGGTGTAAACATTGTCCAGCTTCTTCATGTCATGTCCTCCTCGTCAATTTCCTCGCCGCCGTCGATGTCAGGCACGTCCACCGTTCCGGTGGCCCTCATGCGCAGCAGCTCCAGCTTTTCCCGCTCCAGCGTCATGCGCTTTTCGCTCTCCTCCAGCGCCCGCAGGCTGTCCGCGATCTTGGCGATGCGGCCCTGCACCTTGTATAGTGCCTCCTGCAATTTCAGCACACGGCTGAACGCGCTGTCCTTGCTGTACATTCCCATGCTCTGCAAGGCACCGTCCCGCTTGTCCTTGCCGCGCCCACCCGGCACCCTCATGTCCATCAGACTGTTGATGTACAGACTGTCCTCCGGGGCCGCCTCATACTCCGTGATTTTGGCGAGTATCTTGTGTTCCCGGAATTTCAGGATTTGCATTTCATGCTCCAGCGCGGCGCGGCTTCCCAGCGGCGTTTGCTGTACGATCTCCCGCTCCGCGTCCGAGAGCATATCAAAAAAGACGGTGCTGTATGCTCCGTCCTTTTCTGCGTTCTTATTTCCCGCCGGTGCGCCCGCATGGCTTCCGGCAGCGTTTTTCTTTCCCGCGCTGTTGCGGTTTCCCGGTTGACCGCCCCTCCGCTTCTTCGGCAGAGCTTCATCCCACCTGTCCGCCGCTTTCCAATTCCGCAGGGTTTGATAGCTCACACCCTGCTCCTGCGCCAGCTCCCGCAGGCTTACTTCCTCGCCCGCCGCCTTGCGGGCGATGTATGCAGCCTTGGCGGTGTCGCGCTTCTCACTCCGCTTCGGCATCCTCACACCTCCAGATAGTCGCGCATCCTGCCCGGCCTACGAAAACACCCCGCGTAGGAACGCAGGGCTTCGACCGGCGCAGGACGCGCCTATGGCAAAGCCCGCAGCGTTTCCGCCACGGGCTTTATTCCACGCTATGATATTATCACGAAAAACCTGCGGAAGTTGCTAATCCCGAAAAATTTTTTTCAAACCGTCCGCTTTAATATCCTCTAACCTCTTTCCTGCTCAAATAGAGGACGTGCGATATGTAGTATTCAAGTGCGCTCCCCGCATCGTGGTTGACCTGCTCCTGCATCTCCCACATGACTTCTTTTTCATAATCAAAAAGCCCTGTCAATTCGGGGCATCTTATCGTTTCGCAGCACAGGCTTTCCACATCGTGCCTCAATGCCAGCCTATCTTCACATCCTCGCATCAATCCCGCGATCAGGCAGGCCCGCAGCGTGTCCTTGAAATTTCTTGTGTTCTCCAGTTCCCACATTGGATATGTCTCTATGAACCTGAACTTGCAGCGAGGAATATCGTAATGTGCAAAAATGGTATGTTTCTTTCCCGAAGTATGCGCAAAGCCCCATTTTTTATCAAACTCTCTGTAGGCTGCAACAGCCCCGTCATAGTTTAGATTTTTGAGAGACATTGCGGCACGGTGTATTGCCGTCTCCTCGTCCGAGCGGTACTCCAAGATGGCAGCCTTTCCTTTTTCCGTAAGTCGGAACAAATGCCCTTTGTGCTTCCTTCGGTCGATTTTAACGCCGCCATCAAGCAACTTTTTGGCGAGTGTGCGTTTGTTTCCGCTTTTTGAAATGTCTCGCTCTTTGGCAATCTCCTCCATTTCCTCCCGCGTATAAAGCTCTGCCATCTCCTCGCAAGGCTCCAGCGGTGCGATCATCCCGCCTTTCCGCAGTGCTGAATAAGCCGTACTCTTTTTCCCAAAGTCCAGATAGGAAATATTCTCGTTCGAAAACGGCCTTTTCCGCTCCGTGTTAAACCAGAGTATTGCGTATACAAGCCCGCGTGGGTCAGCGTGTCCCGCGCCCTCCAGCGTCTCGAATGTAGGTAGCCCTGCCGGATATAGCCATTCCCGCTCGACCGTCATATCTTTTTGGCGGTATTCCTCCGCAGGAGTTTCATATTCGACATCTGCTTTTTGTCCTTCCTTGGCTTTCCCTGCGCCGCTGTTAAATCCGTCCCGGAACGCCCTTGCCAATTCCCGCAACACTCCCATGATACGCCTGCCCTCCTCTGCACATTATCCCTCTCCACTGTGTTCTCCGCCTCGGCATATTGTAAATCTTTTCGTCTTTTTTCTCTGCTTTCCTATATTTTGTAAATCTTTATTACAAGATTATCCGTAAAAAATGGTATTGTCAAGCAGAATAGGAGGGACGGCTTATGAAAATATATGATTACTCCGGGCGGGCAAATATCTCCGGTGACCGAATACATCAGGCACGGACGGCCCAGCGCCTTTCCCAAGATGCCCTTGCCGCCAAGATGCAGGTCTGCGGTGTTGGTCTGGGCAGGGAGGCCATCAGCCGCATCGAGACCGGCGACCGCTTCGTGACCGACTATGAGCTTGCCATCTTCGCCCGCGTCCTCGGCGTTTCCCTTGAATGGCTCACCGGCGATTTGGAACAGAAAGAATAATAGCGGAGCTGCCAACAGACTGTAGGCAGTTCCGCTTTTCTATTTCCCGGCGCGG
>OQWM01000082.1_pt1 | contig 45977 bp, 65 predicted proteins | sample 1691531 | NCBI WGS metagenome assembly OQWM01 (sample SAMN03418257, study PRJEB22391) | human gut metagenome | biome: human-gut; feature: organic feature; material: feces | host: Homo sapiens | place: Tanzania | collected 2013-01
AAAAGTCGGTGATAAGCATAAGAGCCTGGAAGTTGACGAATATGCCGCCAATGTGGTGCGGGATATTTTCAGAAAGCGTCTGGAGGGGTTCAGCGCTTCCCATATCGCAGACGAGCTGAACTGGATGGGCGTACTCTCCCCGCTGGCATATAAGCGGAACAATGGGATGCCACATGCAAAAGGCGGCTATACGGATCGCAAGGACTGTAAATGGTCCGCTACTACTATTATCCGTATCTTGCAGGATGAAACCTATACCGGAACGCTGGTTCAGGGAAAGCAGACCACGCCTCACTTCAAACTGAAAGAGCGTGAGGATAAGCCTTCCTCTGAATGGATCCGGGTAGAGGGCGCCCATGAAGCCATCATACAGAAGCATGATTTTGACCTGGTGCAGCGGCTCCGCAGGATTGACACCCGGACCTCCCCGAAGTCAGACAAAGTATATCTGTTCTCCGGCATTTTAATCTGTGGCTGCTGCGGCTGCCGCATGACCCGCAAGACCAACCGCTATAAGGATAAGGAATACCATTATTACTATTGCCCGACCGGGAAAAAGAACGGCTGCACATCCTCTGTCATGGTAAAGGAATCTGACCTGATCGAGTGCGTGCAGGACAGCTTAAAAGGCCATATTGAGAATGTCGCCTCCCTGGATGCTCTGCTGTCCAGTATCAGCCAGGAACGTATCAACCGGGAGCTGGCCCAGGAATACGCCGCGCAGATCAGGGTAAATGAAAAACGTGTGGCACAGACGGAAGGCTTCAAAGCCAAGCTCTATGAAAACCTGGTGAGCGGGATCCTTACCAAAGAAGAATTTCTTTCTTATAAGCGGAAATACAATGCGGATATTGAGCTGCTGCAGAAAGCAATCGCCGAGTGGAACGAAAAGCTGACGGACGTACTGGAGAACCGCAGCGAGCGGAACCGCTGGATCAACCATTTCATGCAATTCTCCACAATGGAGGATATTGACCGCAGGGCGGTCATGCAGCTTATCCGCAGCATACGGGTCATGGGCAAGGACGAGCTGCACATTGAATTTAACTATCAGGACGAATACCAGAAAGCGGTTTCCCTGGCGGAACAGATTGCCGCGCATAATGAAGAAAGGAAGGTGGGCTAAATGGCAAGAAAGAGCAGGAAACAGGCGGTGGTTTCCATGCCGGCCCCGTCCTTATATGTGCATGTGGCGCTGTATATCCGTCTTTCTGTGGAAGATAACAAGAAACGCGGCTGTTCCGTGGAGAACCAGAAGCTGGTGCTGAATGACTTCCTGGCGGACAAGCCGGATTTCGTTGTCTACGATACCTATATCGACAACGGGGCGACAGGCACGAATTTCCACCGCCCCGGTTTCCAGCAGATGCTTTCGGATATTGAGGCAGGTCATATTGACTGTGTGATCGTCAAGGATCTCTCCCGGTTAGGGCGTAATTCCATTGACACCGGCTACTACATTGAACAGTATTTTTATTCCCACAATGTCCGTTTTATCGCGGTGACGGACCAGTTTGATACGGCAGACCCCGGCAATCTCCACGGCGGCATTATGCTCCCGCTGAAGAATATGATAAACGAGGCATACGCTTTGGATATTGGCCGGAAGATCAAAGCCCAGGCACGGCAGGCCATGAAAGACGGCGATTACATCGGCGGGCGGGCGCCCTACGGCTACCGGAAAGACCCGGATAACTGCCATAAGCTACTGGTTGATGAAACTGCTGCCCCTGTGGTGAAGCAGATTTTTGAATGGGCACATGACAGGGTTTCGCTGAATCGGATTGTCCTTAACTTAAACGAGATGGGGATTCCGGCGCCTAGCCATTACAAAAAATCCACCGGTGAGATTACCAGCCCCGGCCTAATCGGGAGCGGTAAATGGCAGACCCGCACAGTGATGAAGATTCTGGAAAGCGAAGTCTATACCGGTGATTTAGTGCAGGGCAAGACAAAGATTGTAGACCACCAGCAGGTTAAAGCCGGCGAGGACAACCTGATTGTTGCGAAAGGCACCCATGAACCAATCATTAGCCGGGAACTTTTTACAGCGGTGCAGGAATACCGGAAACAGGTATGTGAGGAAAGCCGGGCGGTTTCCAAACAACCCTATACCCCGAATATTTTCAAAGGAAAGGTATTCTGTGCAGACTGCGGCAGGAGCCTTCACCGGCAGCGGGAGAAACGCAAAAAAGGCCCGGATGTTTACCATTTTCATTGCCTTACCAACAGCCGGGTACAGCAAAAAGGCTGTAAAGGCGTGAGGATGCCGGAAACGGAACTGATCGCTACGGTTACATCTATTCTGGAAAAAGAGCTGGCCGTTGCCCTTGGGATGTCCCTCCCTCTCTTTCAGTTGGAGGCAAGACAGAAACAGGAAAAAGATAAGCTGAAAGCTCAGATGTCAACCCAAAGGCAGGAAATCGAGAAAAAGCGTTTGCTGATCCAAGGACTGTATGAAAATTTTGTACAGGGCATTTTGACAGGCGAGGAATATTTTGAATTAAAAACAGGTTATGAACAATCCATCCATGAGCTGTCCGGTGGGATTGAAGCGCTCGAAAAATCTATGGATGTTCTGGACAGCCAGCTTATACGCTACCGGGAAATGGAAAAAGATGCCAAGTCGCTGGCACAGGACCATGTGCTGACGGCAGAGCTGATTGAACGGCTCATCGAGCGGATCGAGATCGACCATGAGCGGAATATCCATGTAATGTTCCGGTTCAAAAATGAATTTCAGGGAAAGGCGGTGGAACCATGCACAAAAAATATGTGATCGCCCTTTATATCCGTCTGTCCGTGGAGGACTTTAAGACTGAAAGTTTGAGTATTCCCAACCAAAAACTGATCCTCCGGGAAAAGGCCATGTCGCTGCCGGAATGGGATAACGGCGAAGTGCTGGAATTTGTTGATAACGGCCATACAGGTACGAATTTTGAGCGCCCTGCGGTACAGGAACTTTTGACGATGGTCCAGGCCGGGAAGATTGACTGCATTATCGTAAAAGACCTCTCCCGGTTTGGCCGTAACAGCATTGAAACCGGATATTTCATTGAGCGGGTATTTCCCCTCTACCACACCCGGTTTATCTCTGTCAGTGATGATTTTGACACCGCCAATTTCAAAGGCGATACCGGCGGGATTGACGTTGCCTTTAAGTACCTTATCAGCGAATGTTACAGCCGGGATATGTCCATGAAAACGAAAAGCGCCAAATATGCGAAAATGCGCCGGGGAGAATATCAGAGTGTTATCTGTCCTTATGGCTACCGCAAGAGCGCAGACGGGCGTATGGAGCCGGACGAGGACGCTGCAGGGATTGTCCGGCAGATATTTGAATGGGCGGCTGACGGAAATACAGCCGCCGAGATTACAAGAAAACTGTATGCCATGAACATCCCTACGCCTGGAGAATACCGGAAAAGTAAAGGCAAGGATCACTATAATGTTTCCCGGACGCATGGCGTCTGGAGCAGCTCAACAGTCCTTCGGATGCTGGAGGATCAGCGGTATATCGGTACCTATGTAATCGGGAAACGCAAGGTCAGGGAAATCGGCAGCCGGCGTGTCCAGCTAAAAGATGAAAGCGAGTGGTTCAAAATCCCAGACCACCACCCGGCAATCGTAAGCATGGAGCTGTTTGAGAAAGCCAATGCTTCGATCAGGCGTTTTTCCCTTCCGAATAAAAAGCGGCGTGACTACCTTCTCCGCGGGAAAGTATTCTGCGGCTGCTGCGACCATGCCATGTCACTTAGAAACGGGGCATGGTTTTACTGCCGTCATTCCGAGGTAGCAAAAGAACTTCCCTGTTATGGCGTAAAGGTCAAAATGTCGGAGTTGGAGCAGGTGGTCTTTGATACGACCCGTGCACAGATGGGGCCGGCATTGGGGATTGACAGCAGCAAGGACAAGCTGGATTTGCAGACGATCCAGCAGGCCGAGCATGAAGAAAAGCTGCACTCTATCCAGGACAGCAAACGGCAGCTTTATGAACAGTATGCGCTTGGAGAGATTGACCTGGAAACCTATCAGGAGCGCAAGGCGGTATATGATGCGGAGCTGGTGCAGGCAAAAAATGTCCATGCTGCTATTACCGCACAGACCAAACAGATACAGAGTGATTATGAGGCAAAGCTGAAACAGCGGGAAATTGTCCGGGAAGTAGGCAGCGCCGACACCCTGACACAAGCCCTGATTGACAGGCTTATTAGTAAGGTTTATATTTTTCCGGGGAATCGGATTGAGATTGAATATGTGACGCAGGATTTCTTGGGAATAGACGAATCGGGAAAGGAGGCATGAGTGCCGTATGAAAGAGCTGCGGGTGGCTATATGGCTGCCCGGAAAGCCTCAAAAAAAGTTATAAATTTTTTTGTCGTGGGCTTGACATACGGGTGACGGAAGCCGTGAGGCGTGATACGGGGAACACCTGCAATCTTGATATACCTGTCTAGATTTGAGGCCAGCTTCTGACGCGACATAGGCGCTACATCGCCAAAGACAAAGTAGTCGGACGAGAACCCATCCTGACCGGAAGACGCAGCGTAGCGGCGACGCAGGAGCTCCAGAAGCGAATCCTGCAGATCAATGCGCCGGATTGAATTCTTCGTCTTTGGAGACGTGAGAGACCAGCCGCGATCAAGCGTTTTATAGGTCAGCGTTTTATTTATGCTGATCGTTCCAGCGCCAAGGTCAACATCCGACCACTGCAGGGCGATAAACTCGCCTTCACGCACGCCAGTCTCAAAGAGGAACGTAAACACGTCCACCCAGAACGGATCGTCCACGCAGGAAAGAAAGTATTTAAACGTTTTTACTTCCCAGAAGTTCGGAGCCTTTGTGCTATAATCAGATGGACGCTTGAAGCGACCGACAGCCATGCAGGGATTATAGTCAATAAAGCCAAGACGCATGGCATAGCTCAAGTATTTAGACAGCACTTCCTTCGTTTTGTTGATCGTTGCAACAGAATAGGGAGTGCCGTCTTTTTGTTTGCGCTTTGCAACGTTTGACATGAACTGTGTAACAAGCGGAGCGGTAAACCTTGAAAGCTGTACCTTTCCCAGGCTGTCCTTGATGTGATTGCGGTAATAGCTCTCGTTTGAAATAAGGGTTGCCTCTTTGATTCCCATGATTTCGTATTCTTCGTGATATCGAAGAACCAGCTCGTCCAGAGTAATCGAAGGACGAACCTGAACCGCCGCCTCCAGGAAGGAGCGCTCGGCTTCCTTTGCTTCCCTTTTTGTTTCAAAGCCACGACGGCAGTACTGACGGCGCGTATTTGTGGCATCGCGGTAATAGCCGGAATAAAGCCACGTGCCGCGCTTCTTATCTTTAGATACTGACATTCAGCCTCGCCTCCATTCGCGGCGGAACGCGCGGATATAGCCCAGAATACAAAGCCTGGAAGACCAGTCGCCCGTGAGCAGAATACCCTGCTGACTAGGGCACGCAGGCCGAATATACATGGCAGACTCGAACTGTTCAAGGAAACGGAGCATCGTGCAGCCGTCCAGCACGATCAGAGCCGGATGACCAGCACGGACAGCACTGCTGCCCTTGATCAGACACACATCACCACGACAGACACCCGCAGCATGCATGGAGTCATCCGGGCAGATCCATACATAGTCGGCATCTATTCCCTCGACCAGTGCGCCATAGCTGCCTGGAACGGTAGACTCAACAACAGAGCCGTTAGGTGAGATAAGCGGAAGAAAGCGTACTGGATGCAGCTCTCTGTCCAAAGAACGGCTCAATAGATCGGTCGCCCTGATGTTAAAGAACTCCGCAAGCCTGGCCATCTTTTCAGGACGCGGAGCCTTGAGACCGCGCACCCAGGCAGAAACAGTATTCTCTGAAACGCCGCAGAAGGCAGCAAGTTCCTTGCGGGAAGCCCCGGATTTTTTCAGAAGCTCAGGTAATCTCTGAGCCAGCAGATCTCGCATAGATTCGTTCATAATTACATCCTCCTAATCTTAAAGGTTACGGAAAGATTATAGCACAATATATTAAAAATAATCTTTAAGGTTGACACAGTTCTCGAAAGTGCTAGACTTTAAGGGTCTCAAGAGAGGAGCTAGCATATGATGGAGAAAATCCAATTCATGATCCAACACATGAGCCCGGAAGGGCTGCGCAGAACGTATGCCATTATACACGGGCTCTGGTTGAGATACGGCACCAGCACAAACACACGCAGGTAGCAGACAAAGGTGCCATGACGAAAGAAGAGCAGTAGCGAAACAAGCTACTGCTCTTCTTTTTTTAGGTTATCGATGAGTCGACAAACGATATCGAACTGATCCGGCGGCAGAGTATAAAGCTTTTTCATAATACTGATTGTTTGATCGTCCCAGTGCTTCTCTGCGGCCATGCCATCTATAAGAGCATCCATCGAATCCACAAACATATCACCTTTACCCTCAGTCAGCCAGAAATAGTCAACGCCAAACGTCGAACAAATCAAACGGATAGTCTGCTCAGATGCTCCATTTCTTCCGTTTTCGATACCCGACACCGAGGACTTAGACATGCCTAGCTTTTCACCAAAAGCCTCAACGGTTAGACCTAGTTCTTTACGAAGTATTCTGACTCTTTCATTTAAAGTCTGCATATTCACCTCCCGATAATAGATTAACTCTAAATCACAAAAATGTACAGTATCCGAACTAATATAACGGTGTAAGTTCGGTAAGCGAACAGAGAGGAAGGAAAATATGACAGAAAGTGAAAGAGCTGACAAGCAAAACAGCCTGGAAGAAATCGGACCTAAAGCTTTTAGTCTAAGCGGGAAGGCAAAGACCTACATCCAGGGATTCCTAGCCGGGCTGGAAACAGCCGAAAGAAACAGGGAGGACAAGAAAGATGGCGAAAATATGGGCAGCATCAGTATTCCTGACAAAGAATGACCTTGAAGTTATGGATGAGTGCCTGAGCTTACAGCTCCGCACTCTAAGAAACCAGGTCATCACAACATGGAAGGACAAAGAGTACTACGACAAGGTGAAAGCCCTAAGAAAAGAAGTTGAAGGGGTGCTGGAATGCTTCTCAGGGCTGGAAGCACTCAAAGAGGAGGAAGAATAATGGACAACAGAAACAGAAGGATCGCCGAGATCAATCTCAGGATGATCACTGCACAGGAGTACGTGCAGGAGCACATGAGCAAACCTGAACTCTACAGACAGGTAGCAGAGGACGCCGCAGACCTTGCACAGGCGTGCCTCAAATATGCAAAAGCGCTGGAAGGAACAAGTCAACAGGATTCCTACTGGGGATTTCAGCTGGTAATCGACCTCTACGCAGGGCTGATGAACACAGCAGAAATCACTGATATCCCACTGGACCCGGAAATCAAGTTGGCGAAAGCACAGAGCTGGGCAGACCGCCTGTCCGCCGGCAAGGAAGAAAAGCAGAAGCTGGACGAGGAAACCGAAGACCTGCTCCGCCCATTCTTCCCAGAATTAGAAGAAGCGAAGGACAGCTCGACAGGAATCAGAACACGCACGTTCTTCCCGGAAGAAGATGAGGAGGTCACGGAAAAATGCTCACAGTAGACAGGACAAAAGTAGAAATCGCACAGTACTATGTTCGCTCAAAGCTGGACAGAAAAGTACTCATCATGCAGCTTGCTGAGGAAGCAGCAGAACTGTCACAGGCCTGTCTCAAGTACCTCAGATCACTCGAAGGAACAAATCCATGTGAGGAACAGGATTCAGAAGTATATATGAACAAAATCAATGAGGAATACTCTGATGTGGCAAATGCAGCTGAAGTCGCACGGATCCATTTAGATTATGGAATTATTGCCTACAAAGCAGAACGCTGGGCAGACAGACTGAAAGCATTAGAAGAAAGTGAAGGTGCAAACAATGAATGAAGAAAAGCCTCTAGAGGTGCAACATTTCGAAAAACCACTCGAGATCCCGAGCTTCATGAACAGAAAGCAGCATGAGGAAGAAGCGGTAAAAGAGATCTTCAGCAATACTGACATCATGCTGATCTGCGGGCTGACGGCAGCAATCCTGCTGATCGTAGCCCTGCAGCTTGGAGCACTGAGCCTATGAGCGAAGAAAGACTGGAAGACTTCAGGTACAGGATGCTGATCCGCGGCTACATGAATAAAAGAGAGTTCCAGAAGTTCATGGGCTGCGGATACAAGACCGCAATGAAACTGTGGAACAGGTTCCTGTCAGATATAGAAGCCGAAGGGCTGGAATGCGTAGGCGGCGGAAGGTTCATGCTGACAAAAAGAGCCGTCGCAGGCCTCGGACTAAGTGAAAAGAAGATCATCGAGGCGCACGAGAGGGCATAAAAAAAGGGCTAGCATTTGATGACGAAGTCAAATACTAGCACAAACACACATAAATATTATAGCACAGGCACACAAAAAGGAGACAAGGATGTCGAAAAAAAAGAAGTACAGATTTACCGCACAGATAGGAGACCAGAAAGTCTCGTACCGAAACGAAAGCCTGGAACAGATTCGAGGCCTGAGAGACTACCTGATCAGAGAAATGCATGATCACACGATTATCTCTCCAATCCAGCATGAAGACCCGGAAGGCAGCTGGATGGACATAGAAGGAACAACAGAACATGGACAAAAGGGAGGAAATAAAGATGTTTGTTGACGTAAGTATCAAGTACACGCAGTCGGAACTGAAGGAATGCCAGGAACTGCTGACATTCCTCAGCAAGAACCCGCAGATCAAGGCGGATGCAGAAGCCGATGAAGCAATCGAGCAGGCACACAAGGAAGCCAAAGCTACAAAGAAGCCAGAGCCTGCGGCCAAACAGGAAGAAGGCGGCGTGTCATGGAGAAACACGACAGGAGGCTGGACAACAAATGAGTGCACTGAGGAAGAGACGGTAACTGAAAAAGAACCGGTGAAGGAATACACCGAAAAAGAAGTGATCGCCGCAAGCGCGGACTTCATCAAGAAGAACAGCCCTGAGGTATTCAAAGGAATCCTCAGCCAGCTGGGCGCAAGAAGCGTCTCCAGCATGCCGAAGGAAAAGTACGCTGAACTGATGGAGGCCATCAATGCCAAGTAGACACGCACTGCTCAGTGCCTCCAGCTCCGAAAGATGGCTGAACTGCACGCCATCGGCAAGACTGGAGGAAACAGTACCGGAGAAAGCCTCTGCATACGCTGCAGAAGGCACTCTGGCCCATTCCAAGGCAGAGGAGAAGCTGACAAACTACCTGGATGGCCATCCGAGAAAGAAGGTACAGTGCCCCGACAAAGAGATGGACGAGGCTACAACGAACTACCGGAACTACGTAATCGAGGTACTGAACGCCGAAAAGAAGAAAGATCCATGTGCGCAGCTGTTCGTAGAGGTAGAAGTGGACCTTTCTAAATGGATACCTGAGGGATTCGGAACCAGCGACGCTGTAATCGTAAGCACAGACACGCTGCACATCATCGACTTCAAGTATGGAGCAGGAGTACCGGTAAATGCATATCATAACTCTCAATTACTACTCTATGCAGCAGGAACGATGAACATCTACGAACCTCTGTACGGATTCAGAAACATCACAGTTCATATCTACCAGCCACGCATCGACCACTTCGATTCATACACAACGACCGTGGAATACCTGGAGAAATGGCTGGAAGGAACAGTACGGCCAATGGCAAAGATGGCATACGCCGGAGAAGGAGAGCAGATCCCCGGAGACTGGTGCCGCTTCTGCAAGGTCAAGGCAAACTGCAGAGCGAGGGCACGGATGCAGCAGAAAACAGCAGAGAAGAGCAAAATGCTCAACGGAATGCTTCTAAAAGACGACGAAATAGCCGACCTTCTTCCAAAGCTGAAGGAAATGGCCGCATGGGCCAAAGACCTGCAGGAATACGCCCTGGAACAGGCCATGAGCGGCACAAAGTACAAGGGCTACAAGGTAGTCGAGGGAGCAAGCCGACGCAAGATCACTGACGATCTGGAAGCCATGAAGAGACTGCAGACAGCAGGATATCCGTACACGGACATCACGGAGACAAGACTGAAGACAATCACAGAGCTGCAGAAGCTCGTCGGAAAGAACGAACTGCCAAAGGTACTGGGCGACACGCTGGTCAAGCCGCCGGGAGCACCAACGCTGGTGCCTGAAAGCGACAAGAGACCGGATATCACAGAAGCCTCGGCACTTGAGGCATTCGGGGAGGAATTCAAATGACAGACAGTCTGACAAAGCAGCAGCTGGTCGCAGACATCTACAAGATTCTGGACGATGTACTGGACTGCGACTGCGTAAGATGGAGAAGCGTAGCAGAGAAACAGGAGGCGGCGATCATCAAGGCACTCGATATGCTGCTGGAACTGCAGGAGAGAATGAAATGAAAGACTATCACACAGATGTATCAAGAGACAGAGAGACAGCACTCAACGATGCATATGAATGCTGTGAATACCTGAGAGAAGCGGTAAAAGAGGTCTATGAAGATCTTAAAACTATCGTTCACTATATGTATCAGGCAGAAGAACTGATCGAGCAGGCACAGAAGGATGACAGATGAAATCAGGGAACTGAGCCAGAAGATCAGACAGCTCAATATAGAAATCCAGGGGCTGAAAAACAACCGCTACAGAACGGACAAGATCAGACAGCTCCACAGACTTACAAAAAAGAAATACTTAATGCTTAAGGAGGAAAAGAAGGCATGACTAAAGTAAAAACAGGACTCGTAAGACTTACATATGCGCACCTTGCAGAAGCGTACGCATTCGATGAAAAGAACACACCAAAGTACAGCACAGGAATGATCATCAGCAAGGATGACAAGTACACAATCGACCAGATCAAGGCAAACTATGAAGAAGCCGTAGAATACGGTGTCGAAGACTTCGGCCAGGGCTTCAGAGCCAAGGCAACACCACTGCTCAGAAAGCCGGGAACAAGAGAAGGGCTCCTGGTCGATGGCGATGCAGATGAAAAGTACGCAGGAAACAGCGACTACAAGAACAGCTGGATCCTTACAGCAAAGTCAACTACAGCACCAGGTGTCCTGGCCCTGGAAAAGGGCAAGAGAACACTCACACCGGAAGAAATCAAAGACACGGTGTACAGCGGATGCTACGCAAAAGTATGCTTCAATTTCTACCCCTTCAGCAAGGCACAGAAGGGCATCGCCTGCGGGCTGGATTCCGTTCTTAAAATGAAGGACGGAGAGAACCTCGGCGGACACGGAAACGCACTCGGAGACTGGGAAGATGAAATCGATCAGGCCGTAACAGACAGCCTGGGAGACGACTATGGCGACCTTCTCTAGGAAGCCGAGATACCTGCATATCGACCTGGAGACCTACTCCAGCGTCGATCTTGCTGAATGCGGGGCTTACAAATACGCGGAGAGCGAGGACTTCGAGATCCTCCTCTTCGGTTATGCCTTCGACGATGGACCCGTGAAGGTAATCGAGCATCCGACACCGGAGACGCTGTACTACATTGGATTTGTAAAATTCCTCATGGATCCACGCATCACCAAGGTGGCGCACAACGCAGCGTTCGAAAGAACCTGCCTCAGTGCATACCTCAGAAAGCTACCACAGACAATTATCAATACATACAGAAGTCCAGACGCGAGGGAGCCTCTGGATTTTCTACCACCCGAGCAGTGGCAGGACACAATGATCATGGCCGCAGAACTGGGCTATCCAAACAGCCTCGCACAGCTTGGCAATGCACTGGGACTGCCGGAAGACAAGAAGAAGATGGCCGCAGGAAAGCGCCTGATTCAGTACTTCTGCAAGCCATGCAAACCGACCATCAGCAACCACGGACGAACAAGGAACACGGCCACAGATGCACCCGAGAAATGGGAAACATTCGTAGAGTACAACAGACAGGACGTAGTCACAGAGAAATTCATATTTGAAAGGCTCGACCGAATCTGTCCCGTACCCGATCAGGAATGGAAGAACTGGCATGTTGACCAGCACATCAATGACAGAGGCATCGGCATCGACGCTGACCTTGTAGGCAAGGTACTCCGGGAACACGAGGTGCTGACAGCCCAGCTGCAGGAAGAGGCGCATGACCTGACGCACCTGGAAAACCCGAACAGCCTCGCACAGCTGAAGAGCTGGATCGAACGACAGGAAGGACATGCAATAGAGAGCCTGAACAAGACAGCGGTAACTGAGATGTTAAAGAATGACATCACGCCACAGACACGGCGTGCCCTGGAAATCAGACAGGAGCTGGGCAAGACGAGCGTGAAGAAGTATGACTGCTTCCAGCGCAGCGCCTGCAGGGACAACAGGGTCCGCGGATGCTTCCAGTTCTATGGAGGCAGAACCGGACGCTTTGCAGGCAGGCTGATCCAGCCGCAGAACTTCCCGAGAAACACATTCGATGACTTCGACGGAGCAAGAGAGCTGGTCAAGAAAGAAGACTGGGAAGCCGTGCAGCTTCTGTACGGCAGCCTGAACGACGTATTCAGCACACTGATCAGAACGGCCATCGTTCCAGCGGAAGGCTGCCGATTCGTAGTAGCAGACTACTCGGCCATCGAGGCAAGAGTGACCGCATGGCTGACACGAGAGACATGGCGCCAGGAGGCATTCAAGGAAGGCAAGGACATCTACTGCGCCAGCGCAACGCAGATGTTCGGAGTGCCGGTCGTAAAGCACGGCGTGAACGGCCACCTCAGACAGAAGGGCAAGATCGCAGAGCTCGCCCTGGGCTACGGAGGCGGCGTCAATGCCCTCAAGGCCATGGGAGGAGAAGCCATGGGCCTGAGTGAAGAAGAAATGACAGAGATCGTGCAGAAGTGGCGCAAGGCCAGCCCGCACATCAAGAAGTTCTGGTCGAAGCTGGATGATGCCGTAAGGATGGCAATCCAGGGCATCCCCGCGAGACTTGACCGCAACATGGCCGTCTACAGAGACGACGATGTACTGTTCATCAGACTGCCGAACGGACGCAGCATCGCATACGTCCAGCCCGTGATCGTGGATGATCAGATCTCCTACATGGGACTGAACCAGACCACAAGACAGTGGACCCGCATCACGACATGGGGCGGAAAGCTGACAGAGAACGTGGTACAGAGCATCGCCAGGGACTGCCTGTGCGACACGCTGGCCACGCTGGAGGCTGAAGGCTTCAGACCCGTCATGCACGTACACGATGAAGTCATCTGTGAAGTACCAAAGGACGAGGCGGAAGCAAGGCTGGCAAGACTGGAAGAAATCATGGCCACACCGCCAGCCTGGGCACCAGACATCGTACTGACGGCTGACGGCTTCCAGAGCGATTATTACAAGAAGGACTAGAGATATGAAAATAGCTACCTGCAAGAACAGGACTCAGAAGACCTACCTGAACAGGGAGGTCACGTGGGAACAGATTCTGGCCAAGCTGGAACACACGACCCGCACAAAAGAGACCCTGGATGAATACAAGAAAAAGACAAAAGACCAGCAGGCTGACATCAAGGATGTCGGAGGATTCGTAGCCGGCGAGCTGAGAAACGGCAGAAGGCTGAACCAGAACGTCGTGTGCAGATCCATGGTCACGCTGGATGCAGACTTCGCAAAGAAGGACTTCACAGACATGATCGACCTGCTCTACCCGTACAGATGCTGCATCTACAGCACACACAAGCACAGCCGGAATACACCGAAATACAGATGGATCATCCCGCTGGACAGAGAAGTCACACCTGAAGAATACGAGGCCATAGCGCGCCGTACGGCAGAGTTTATCGGCCTCGATGACTTCGACGACACGACATACCAGCCGTCAAGAATGATGTTCTGGCCAAGCACCAGCAGCGACGGAGAGTACGTCTTCATTCAGAAGGACGGAGAGACGCTGTGCGCAGATGAGGTGCTGGCCTCATACAGAGACTGGCACGATATCAGCACATGGCCAAGATCATCACGAGAGACGGACATCCGGGCGCACCTGGGAAAGAAGCAGGAAGACCCGCTGACAAAGACAGGATGGATCGGAGCGTTCTGCAGAACCTACACCATCCAGGAGGCCATAGCAAAATTCATTCCGGATGAATACATCCCGACAGCCAGCGACAACCGCTGGACCTACGCCAAGGGAAGCACGGCCGGAGGCCTGGTGATCTATGATGACAGGTTCGCATACTCGAACCACAGCACAGACCCCGCCAGCCAGCAGCTGTGCAACGCGTTCGATCTGGTAAGGCTGCACATGTTCAGGGATGACCCGGACAGTCAGAAGAAGATGCTGGACTTTGCAAGCAAAGACACGGCAACAAAGGAACAGCTGGCCAGAGAGAAGGCACAGGAGGCAAAAGACGCCTGGGGTGACGAAATCGAGGGTGCAGATGCGAAAAACTCGCAACAAAGCGCTGAAAATGACACGCAAGACGATGACAGCTGGCTGGAGGCGCTGGAGATGGACAAGAAGGGCAACCTCATGGCCACGACAGACAACATCGTGCAGATCATGACACATGACAGAAAGCTGAAGGACAGCGTCGGCGGAACCGACCTGTTCCAGCAGAAGCCCGTCAAGGTGGGAAGTCTTCCATGGTGGAACTACTGCGACAACAGAACGTGGGACGACACGGACGATGCCGGACTGCGCTACTACCTGGAGAAGGTCTACAGGATCGTGGCCAAGGGAAAGGTGGACGATGCGGTCGCATTCGTACACGAGAAGAACAGCTTTCACCCGGTACGGGACTACCTCAGCGCACTGAAGTGGGACGGACAGGAAAGACTGGACACGCTGTTCATTGACTACCTTGGAGCAGAAGACAGCCCCTACACAAGAGCAGTGGCAAGAAAGACATTCACAGCAGCCGTGGCAAGAGTATTCGAGCCGGGGTGCAAGTTTGACTGCATGCCGGTACTCATTGGCAAGCAGGGCATAGGAAAGAGCCACATGCTGAGCATCATGGGCGGCGAGTGGTTCAGCGACTCCATCACCAGCATCAGCGGCAAGGAAGGCTACGAGGCGCTGCACGGAAGCTGGATCGTCGAGTGGGCTGAACTGTCTGCAGCAAAGAAATCAGACATCGAATCCATGAAGCAGTTCATCTCAAAGAGAGACGACCGCTACCGCAAGGCATACGCAAGAAGGGTGACAGACAATCCAAGACAGTGCGTCTTTGTAGGAACGACCAACGATGACGAGTTCCTGCGGGACTTCACAGGAAACAGAAGATTCCTGCCGATACAGACAGACGCGACAGCAGCAACAAAAAACATCTTTGACCAGCTCCCGCGGGAACGTGATCAGATCTGGGCGGAGGCCGTGCAGAGATACAAAGACAAGGAACCGCTGTACCTGGACAGGGAACTGACAGAGACCGCAACAAGGATCCAGGACGACCACACATACCACTCCGTACGAGAGGACCTCGTGAGGGACTACCTGGAAAGAAAGCTGCCGGAAGGATGGAAGGACATGACACTGTTCGAGAGGAAGTCATGGCTGGAGAATCCGGAGAACCAGGGCACCGTGGAAAGAGACAGGGTGTGCCTGCTGGAGATCTGGTGCGAGGTATTCGACGGAAGCAAACTGAGCTTCAGCAACCAGGACCAGAGAGAAATGAAGGCAATCATGACAAGAATCGGATGGGACCGAAAAGGTAATGCAAGATTTGGAGCAATCTACGGATTTCAGAGAGCCTATGGACGTCCAAGGGACTGATAACGGTGATAACGGTGACGCGATAACAGTGATAACAGATGATAACAGTGAAAAATAGTCACCGTTTACGCCGGAAACACGCATAAATAAGCACAAAAACAAACGATGATAACGGTGATAACAGTAATTCTATAACTTAATGAAATATATAGAAAAAACACGTATACGCACGCATATATACACGCATATACGCATATACGCGCGCGGGAGTTACACCGTTCACACGTTCACATCACAAAAAACACAAGGAAAGGAATACACGAAATGACAACAATCGACATATTGCTAATATTTGCATTGATCTTAGTTCTGCAGTTCATAAGAAGCCTATAAGAGGAGGAATAAAAACATGGAAAAAGAAACAAACCTGGAGCACTACCTGGAAAGACTGAAAAGTGTAGTAAAAGAAGCTTACGGCAGCCCGATACTGATATTCAACAGCATCCAGCACTACATGGATCAGGAGATCGAGCACAACCACAAGGACTACACCTCCGACATCCTGGACTGGATGGCACAGGAGCATAAAGAGGAAATCCTTGACTACGCAGAAAAGAAATACCTCAGCGAAGTAATCAGACCGTTCAGAAAAGAAGTTATAGCAATTGAAAAGTCAGAAGCCCCTGCCGGGAAAGAGTATATTTCAATATTTTTAAAAGACGACGGTATGTATTTCCCGTACTTTGAAAAAGACACAAGGTACAGTGGACTGGAACCTGAAAAGAAATACACCCCAGAAGAGCTGGGACTCTAAGAAAAAAGGAGAAAACTAAAATGAGAGAGAAAAGATTATATGTCGAATGCGACAGATGCCATACAGCAATCACTCTGAAACAGGACAGAGATGGATCAACAAGAGAACCAAATGCCGTCGCCCAGTTGATGGACTGCTACGAAGACCTGCCTGAAGGATGGCTAAGAACAGAAGACCGCCGAGATCTGTGTCCAGACTGCGCAAAGAAGTACGAGCAGACAATGAAGTCCTTCTACGGAGAACACAGATGATCGAGAACCAGGTAGAAAGACACCTCCACAGCAGGATCGGACTGATCGGAGGGCTGTGCCTCAAGTTCACATCCCCGGGAACTGCAGGAGTTCCCGACAGGATCATCATCCACGAGGGACGTACGATGTTCGTCGAGCTCAAAAGACCAGGCGAGAAGCCACGCCCCCTGCAGGTGACAGTCTTCCGGCAGATGAAGAGAGAGGGCGCATTCATATACGTGCTTTCAAGCAAGGAGCAGGTCGACCAGTTCGTGGACGAGCTGAAGACCTACGCAAGATGCCCGAACATGAACAACTATGACGAGTTTTGAACCGCACGCCTATCAGAGAAAGGCGATAGAGTTCGCACTCGACAATGAGAGATGCGGACTCTTCCTGCCGATGGGAGCAGGAAAGACAGTGACCACGCTGACCATCATCCAGGACCTGATGCTCCTCGGACTGATCCAGAGAGTTCTGATCATTGGACCCGTCAGAGTCATCCAGAGCACATGGCCGGACGAGATACAGAAGTGGGACCACACAAGAGACATGACCTACTCGGTAGTTGCGGGCACTCCAAAGCAGAGAAGGAAGGCACTCGAGAAGGATGCGGACATCTTCCTCATAGGCAAGGAGAACGTCTGCTGGCTGATTGACGAGACTTCAGAATTTGACTTCGACATGGTGGTGATCGACGAGCTGTCAACATTCAAGAATCCGAGAAGCCAGCGGTTCAAGGCACTGCGCAGAGTGATGCCGAGAGTAAGCAGATTCATCGGACTGACAGGAACACCGGCACCAAGAGGAATCCCGGACCTCTGGAGCCAGGTGTACCTGATGGACAGAGGAAAGCGACTCGGCAGGACACTGACGATATTCAGAGAGAACTACCTGCAGCCGGGAAGAAGGAACGGCTACATCGTGTACGAGTGGCTCGTCCAGCCGGGAGCAGACAGAAGGATCTACGAGGCAATCGGAGACATCTGCATGAGCCTGGACCAGAAGGACTGCGCAGAACTTCCGCCGGTGAAATACCTCGATTACAGGGTCAGACTGCCGAAGGAAGTGATGAACAGATACCACGCTTTCAAACGCGAGAAAGTCCTAAGCATCGAAGACGAGCAGGTAATGGCCGCAAATGCAGGCGTTCTGTGCGCCCAGCTGAAGCAGATCACCTCGGGAGAGGTGTACACCAGGGAAGACATGAACAGCCGCGCAGTGGGCACAAAATGCATCCACAGCACGAAGCTGGATGCACTCGACGATCTGATAGAGGCAGCCAACGGAAATCCGGTGCTCGTGTTCTACTGGTTCCAGCACGAGAAGGAACGACTCCTCGCACACCTGAAGAAGGACCACAAGGTGCGCGCACTGACGACAGCAAAGGACATCACAGACTGGAACATGGGAGACATCGAGGTGCTGCTGGTGCACCCGGCCAGCGCAGGCCACGGGCTGAACCTCCAGCAGGGCGGGCACATCGCCATCTGGTACAGCCTGCCGAACTGGAACCTTGAGCTCTACCAGCAGGCAAACGCACGCATCTACAGACAGGGCCAGACACAGCCCGTGACCATCTACAGGATCATGGCCGAAGGAACGATAGACGAAGACGAGGCACGGGCACTGGAAACAAAGGACGTGACGCAGCAGGCGCTGATAGCAGCACTGAGGAGGTAATACAATGGACTACAGAGAATCAATCCAGCAGCTGAGAGGGACGGTCTACTACAACCGCAGACTGATACGGGTCAACCAGGACATCGAGGTGCTGAGGCACCAGATGACCGGGCTCGCCCGTTCCGGGCCCGTTCTGAGCCCGCAGCAGGCCAGATCGCCGCTCCCCCTTCCACACTACCAGCACGACCCGAATGCCTCGCCTGTGGCCCTGATCGAAGCCGTAGAGGCAAAGGAAAAGGAAGCGCGGATGCTGGCAAGGCTGATTCTGGAATGCGGGTGGATTGAAAGCATGGACCAGCAGGACAAGGAAGCACTGATGGACGTCTACCTTTTACAGCAGAACTACGAGCAGACAGCCCTCAGGTACGGCTACACGAAGAAGGGACTCTGGAAGCACCTGAAATCAAAAATTGAAGCCCTGGAGTGAAAGAGTACACCCGGTGTACCAAAAAACCGTGCTATTATGTAAAAGTCAAAAAAGGACAAGCTGATACAGGGTTCACAATCTGTCCCTGCAGCCTGTCCTTTTTTGCATGCCAGGAGGGACCTCCCCTTTATAGAACAAATTGGAACGAAAATGCTGTAATCGAAAATCTTGAAAATGCCTCCTGGCTCAAAAGACAAGAAAGGACACCGACACTAATGAACATCAAATACATGACACCAGGTGAACTGGTGCCCTACGATAAGAACCCGAGAATCAACGACCAGGCAGTAGACCTGGTAGCAAACTCCATCCGCGAGTTCGGCTTCAAGCAGCCGATCGTAATCGACAGGAACAATGTCATCATTGCAGGACACACAAGATGGAAGGCAGCCAGGGAGCTGGGGCTGGACAGAGTCCCATGCATCATGGCCGATGATCTGACACCGGCGCAGGTGAAGGCGTACCGCCTCGCAGACAACAAGGTCGCTGAAGCCTCAGAATGGGACTTCGACCTCTTAGACGCGGAGCTGGAGGAGCTGGACAGCCTGGACATAGACATGTCCGACTTTGGATTTGTGCAGGATGAGATAGACACGGAGGAAGCAGTCGAGGACAACTACGAGCCGGACATTCCTGCAGAGCCAATGACAAAGAAGGGACAGATCTGGAAGCTGGGCGACCACAGGCTGATGGTTGGAGACAGCACGAGCAGACAGGACGTGGAAGAACTGTGCAACGGAGACGCCATGGACCTGGTGGTGACAGACCCGCCATACAACGTAGCCATCGAGAACAGCCAGGGCATGACCATCGAGAACGATGACATGGACAGTGCGAACTTCCAGGAGTTCCTGACGGCAGCATTTGAAAACATGAGCGACCACCTGAAGGCAGGCGGCGCTTTTTATATCTGGTACGCAAGCCGTACACACATGGACTTTGAACAGTCCCTGAACAACGCAGGACTGGAAGTGAGAGAGCAGCTGATCTGGAACAAGAAAAGCCTGGTGCTCGGCAGACAGGACTACCAGTGGAAGCACGAGCCGTGCCTCTACGGGTGGAAGGACGGCGCAAGCCACTACTTCACCAACAACAGAACGCTGACGACAGTCATCGACGATGAAGAGATAGACCTCGATGCCATGAAGAAGGACGAGCTGAAGGCACTCGTGCAGCGAATCCTGGAGACCTATCCGGACGTTACGGTGATCAACGAGAAGAAGCCAGCCAAGAACGACCTGCATCCGACGATGAAGCCAATCAAACTGATAGCAAGGCTCGTAAAGAACAGCAGCAGAACACGCGAGAACGTGCTCGATCTGTTCGGAGGCTCAGGATCCACGCTCATCGCATGCGAGCAGCTGAACAGAAAGTGCTTCATGATGGAATACGATCCGCGCTACGCGGACGTCATCATAGACCGATGGGAACAGCAGACAGGACAGAAGGCGGTGCTTGCAAATGGCTGAGATGAGCGAAGGAAAGAAGAGACAGCTCGCGAACCTCACAAAGCCGTTCACAAAGGAAACAGCAGCAGAGATGGGACGGCGCGGAGGAATTGCCGCACAGAAGGCCATCGCAAAGAAGAAGCATCTGAAGGACAGCCTGAAGGTCATCCTTGCGCTGGAACCAAATGACCGAAACAAATCCAAGCTGGCAGACTACGGCATCCCGGAAGATCAGATGACAAACGAGATGCTGATGGCAGTGGCCATGTTTCAAAAGGCAATCAAAGGCGACGTAAGAGCCGCTGAATACATACGCGACATGACAGGCCAGCAGCCGCAGTCCAAGCTGGACAGAGCCAAGACAAACCTCATGAACGCGCAGGCAAAGGCACTGACGGAACAGACCAACGGCGGCAAGTCAGAGCTGACAAAGCTGGATGAACTGCTGAAGGGAATTGACAGGCTGGCCGAGGACGACAATGGAACTAAGTGAGAAGCAGAAGGAGTTCTGGACCACAAAGCCGCACAGATGGAACGTCAAGACAGGAGCGACCAGATCAGGCAAGACATGGCTGGACTACTACATGATACCGAAGCGCATCCGAGCCGTTGCAGGAAAGGACGGGCTGGTACTTCTGATGGGCAACACCAAGTCCACACTTGAAAGAAACGTCCTGGCACCGATGAGAAACATGTACGGCGGACGGCTGGTAGGAGGAATCCGGCCAGACAACACGGTCGATCTCTTCGGAGAGAAATGCTACGCGCTGGGCGCAGACAAGATCACGCAGGTAGACAAGATCCGTGGATCCAGCCTCAAGTACTGCTACGGAGACGAAGTCGTGACATGGAACGAAGAAGTCTTCAACATGCTGAAGTCACGTCTAGACAAGCCGTACTCCTGCTTTGATGGAACGTGCAACCCGGACAACAAGAACCACTGGTTTCACAAGTTCCTGCAGAGTGACGCGGACATCTTCCAGCAGCACTACCAGCTCGATGACAACCCGTTTCTATCGCCGGATTTCGTAGAGAACCTGAAGACAGAGTACAGAGGCACGGTCTACTACAACCGATACATCCTTGGAGAGTGGTGCAACGCAGAAGGCCTGCTCTTCCCGCAGTTTGCGGACAACCCGAGCGAATGGGAAGTCAATGGAGAACTGCCGCTCTTCGGGCGCATCAACATCGGACTGGATATCGGCGGAACGAAATCCCACAGCACGCTGGTGGTCACAGGAATCACGATGGACTGGAGCGAGATCGTAACCTTTGCAGAAAGAAAGATCGTTCACAGCAAGGGCACGATAGACGCAGAACGCCTCTGCCAGGAAACAGTGGCGCTGCTGGGAAGCCTTGAGCAGCAGGGATACTACGTGGCCTATGTCTTCGTTGACAACGCGGAGCAGGTCATTCTGAACAGCATAAGAGCAGCCGTAAGAAATGCCGGTTTTGCGACACAGGTGGCTGACTGCAAGAAGGTCGAGGGAAAGACAAGAATCCTGACCTACAACATGATGCTGAACAGACACAAGATGAAATTTCAGGCCGTGCCGATGGTGGTAGAAGCACTGAGCACGGCTCTATATGACAGCAAGTCAAAGGAGGACAAGATCCTCGATGACTTCACGACGGACATCGATACATTCGATGCCCACTTTTATTCATGGTCTACATTCATGACCGTGATCACAGGCAGGAGGGACTGATGAAACTACTTTTCACAATTTTAAGTGACCTGGGATACCCGGTCAGCGATACCATCCAGCAGTACTACGCAGACATTCATCTGTGGGAAGACTGGTGGAGGGGATACGTTCCGGATTTCCACAATTACTGGATCAGGGACGCACAGGACAACGGAGCACAGGTAAAGAGAAAGCAGATGCGCATGGCAAAGAAGCTCTGCGAGGACTGGGCTAACCTTCTGCTCAACGACAAGACGCGCATCCTCATCGAATGCGGAGAACACGAAACGAACAGGACGCAGGAGTGGCTGACAGGAGACACTGACGAGCAGAACGGAGGCATCCTGGGGAAAACTGAATTCTGGGTCAAGGGAAACAAGGCCGTAGAAAGAGAATTTGCACAGGGGACTGTCTGCTTCTACTGGCAGCTGACAGGAGCCACAGAACAGGGTGGCGAACTTGCAGGAGAAGGACTCCAGCTGAAGGTCATCAAGGACGCACAGATGATCGTGCCTCTGACATACGACGATGAAGACATCACCGACGTAGCGCTGGCCAGCAACTACACGCAGGACAGCCAGGAGCACCTCTATGTTCAGATCTTTAAAAAGATGAATGACGACGGAGAGTACCTCATCGCGAACCACTTCTACAGAGTGAACAGAGGCGGCGGATACGAAGAAGTACCAGGACCGCACGGAGAAGTGGAATCCTACGTACTGCCATGCAAACCGTTCGTGATCATGAAGCCAAATATTGAAAACAACATCGCAGACGTACCGCTGGGAGCCAGCATCTACGCCAATGCGATAGACAACCTGCAGCTGTGCGATCTGAGCTACGACAACATGTTCATGGATACGCTGCTGGGCAAGAAGCGAGTCTTCATGGACCAGGCTGCCGTTCAGCTCAAGCCTAAGACTTACGCAAAGGACGAGAACGGACAGGACAGAGTCGTCCAGCAGGAGCCTGACATCGGAGCAACGCTGGAGAAGTCACTCTACGTGACAACAGGAGAAGCACTCCCTGGAGATCCTAAATTTTTTAACGAGTACAACCCTAGCCTTAGAGTGGACGAGAACAAGGAGAACGTGCAGTTCAATCTGAATCTCCTGAGTGCAAAGGTCGGGCTGGGGCAGAACCGCTACCAGTTCAACCAGGTAAGCATGACCACAGCAACGCAGGTCAAGGCCAGCAACAAGGATCTGACAGAATCCGTATGGAAGCAGAGAATCGCTATCCAGGAGGCACTGAAAGATCTGACAAGAGCAGCACTCATCCTGGGCAAGGAGAAGCTGCCCCAGCCGCTGGACGTGGACGCAAGGATCACAATTCAGTTTGATGATACGATGTTCGCGGACGAAGAGGCCGAAAGAATGAGATTCATGCAGGAAATCGCTGCAGGAATCAGACAGAAATGGGAGTACCGCGTAAAGTACGACGGAGAAGACGAAGAGACGGCACGAAAAATGACCGGAGAAACGGCCGCTGCGCAACAGCAGACGCTGGCCGGACAATTCAACCCGGGAGACCAGAATGGCGCGAATCCGGGCCCAAACGGGGCTAATTCGGGCGGTGTAGACGACTAGAAGGATGACGTATGGCACTTACACCAAGTTATCTGCAGAAATGCACAGACGGAATCGAAGGTGAATACCAGAAGCTGGTCACCGAGATTCTGGTCGACATGGCGCAGAGGATAGCGCACGCAGGAAGCATGACAAGTACGACAGAGTACCTGAACGCAAAGCTGAGGGAACTGTCACTCCAGCAGGAGTACATCAACAGGGCGCTGGCAAAGGTGCTGAACACAAGTGAATCAGAAGTAGAAAAGCTGATGAACGAAAGCACGTACAAGAGCACCCGCGACACGATCGTACAGCTGGAAAAACACGGATACGATACCAGCGGGCTGTCCTTTGGAAGACAGATCGAAAAGAGTACCAACATCGCAAAGAACGAGCTGTCAAATCTGACACGAACGACAGGACAGCTGGCCACGGCTCAGATGATGAATCTGTACGACCAGGCATACCTGCAGGTGGCAAGCGGAGCGTACAGCTACGACCAGGCGGTGACCAACGCAATAAAGAAGCTGGCCAAGGAAGGGCTGGGAGAAGTCACATACCCGACAGGAGCAAAGAGAAGCGTAGAGGCAGCCGTAAGAGTTGCAGTAAGAACCAGCGTGGCACAGAACGCACTGAAATGCGAAGAGGACATGCTGAACGATATGGATATCAACCTGGTAGAAGTTTCAAGCCACCTGGGAGCACGACCAAGCCACGCAGTATGGCAGGGCAAGATCTACTGGAGAAACCATCCAGAAGGAAACTATGAGAACTTCTACGAGGCCACAGGCTACGGAACAGCAACAGGGCTGGGCGGGTACAACTGCAGGCATCAGTTCTATCCGTTCTTCGGAGAAGGAGACGAGCAGACCTACTACCACATCGATGAAACAAAGAACGAGCAGTTCTATCAGATGGAGCAGCAGCAGAGAGCCCTCGAGCGCAAGATGCGCAAGTGGGACAGAGAAGAGAAGGTGCTCAAGGCCGGAGGCCAGGACACCACGGAAGCAAGGAAATGGAAGAGCTACTACAAGGAAAAGATCAATGATCTGATCAAGAGCTCAAACGGCTTCCTGAAGCGTGACTACTCGGCTGAGAAGGCATGGAGCAACACAAGCCCCGTACTTGAGCAAGAGAAAGGATCCTCCAAGCAATCAGATACACGCGTGAACTGGGAGTATGTAAATTCCAGCGCCTATCATGAAAAATTCAAAACCCTGACCAGCAGCGATGAAGTCAACGAAGCATTATACGCAAAAGCCATGGACATGCTCCGTCATAGAGGCGGAACAGAAATGGAAGATCTGCATCTCATCGATATGAATACCGGGAAGGTCGTCGCCTCACAAACGCATTCCACCGTCAAAAACGAAGTTACGACCAACAAGGCCGTACTTAGAGCCGTAAAGAAATACAAGGGATCACTTGTGGGAATACACAATCATCCAGGCTCCAAGCACCCGTCGGGAGGAGACTATGCGACCGCGAAGAACAGAAGCTACAGGAAAGCGTACGTAATATGCCACAATGGAACTATCTACGAGTACTGGTATGGCAAAAAGCATATTTCGAGCATGCTGATCGATATGAAGGTTGCACAAAAAGAGCAGGACTTTTATAATGAAGACGAAGCCTACGAAGAAGCCATGAAAGAGCTGGCAAGAGACTATGGCATAGGCTGGAGGAAGATATGAAACAAGCACACAAATACTATGACGGCATTCCTCAATGGATAAGAAATCTATCAAGGGAAGAGCTGGAAAAACGAATCAAAGAAGAAGAAAAAAGACTCGCTGAACTTAACGCACACACGAAATAGACAGCTAGCAACATGAAGGACGGTGACCCGTCCTTTTGTTTTTGAGGAGAATCATATGTCAGCAATAAATGAATTCATCTGCAGCATCCCGGAAAGGATACGCGACAGCATGGAACAGACAGCCGCAGGTTTTGAAATGGGTCTCGCAGAAGTGATAGCAAGGGTAATCGTATCAATCATAGAGGTGATAAAGTGAGACAGAACGCAAGCAACAACGGACAGGATATCCTGAACTGGTTCAAGACAGACGAGCTGGAATTTGAATTCACGGAAAAGGGATATCCGATCATAGAGCCAATCACAAAAGAAGAAACAGAAGGGATAGAAAGAACTATCCCTTTTCATTTAGCAGCCAAGAACGACGACTGGGACAGATGGGTACACTTCCACATTCAGGATTTCAAATTCGAAAGAATCTGGAACGATCCGGACAAGTACATCCCGATGCTTCAGAAGTACCGAGGCATCATAAGCCCGGACTTCAGCATGTATACAGACATGCCGCGGCCGCTGCAGGAATACAATCACTACCGTAACAACTGGTTTGCAAGATACGCGCAGATCAACAATATCAAAGTGATCCCGAGCCTTTCATTCAGCAACGAGGAAAGCCACGAATACTGTTTTGAAGGAATTCCGGAGAATTCAGTGCTCTGGATCAACACAATCGGCCCGCTTCGAGATACAGAGGCGCGGCCTTTATTCTGGTCAGGATTAGACGCAGCTATAGAACGCCTAAGACCGACCTTTTTATATGTTCGAACAGGAAGCACGGCCTACAGAGAAATGCTGGAGGACAGGCTCAAGGGCAGAGTCGAGCATGAATTCATAAAGAACGACAACTGGCTCTACGGAGCGTAGAAAGGAGAACGATGGGAAGCGGAGGAAGAAGAAGCCCGAAGGGCGGACTGAGCAATACAGGCGGAGCACAGAAGCTGAAATTCAAAGCCATGGATCCAGCGGCTCAGAACAGCATGCTGGCAGTTCAGAGACAGAAGCAGACAGGTGCAGCCCTGAAAGCCATCCACAACTACATCGACCCGACGTGCTACGCTTCAAACGGCTTCAACCACGCGCAGAACCTCAACCAGGCACTGAATACAGGTAGACCCTTGACTGCGAAGCAGAAGGCCACGGAAAGCGGGCTGAAGAGCATCATGACCCCGATGCAGGACAACTACATCCTGTACCGAGGAGACCATGACGACATGCTCAAGCGAATAGGCATCAACATGCAGCGGTTCAACAGCACGCGATCGCAGGCAGGCGACACACAGCTCCAGCAGGCGCTGGTCGGGCAGTCCTGGATAAACAAGGGGTTCACCTCAACCAGCCACACAAAGGGAATGTCACCATTCCTGCCGGGAGGACCTGCATCCGGCGGACGAGAAGTAATCCTGAACATCAACGCGAAGAAGGGAACGAAGGCCGCACTTATTCAGCGAAGTCAGGCGGAAGTCTTGCTGGATACGGGGACTAGATTTACAATCACAGGTGCCCACTATACAGGCGCTACCGCCTACCCGAAGCAGGGCGGAGCGAAAAGGCAGATTATTATAGACGTTACAGCAGAATAAGGAGGAGAGCATGGCAAAGAAGAAAACACAGGCTGAGCTTCAAAGAGAAGAGAATGAAGCGCTCGGCGGCTTTATCCAGGTAGACACACTGCCGGGAAATGTCATCGACTGCACACCACGATCAGTCAAGAAGAGAGCAGCACGAGTGATGAAGGCCCTGGCAGCACGAGAAGCCAGAGAAGCACAGCGAGAAAAGCTAAGCAAGAAGAAATAAGACGCCAGCACGGCGCCTTTTCTTATGCCCTGAACATGGCGTTTAAAAGGTTCACCGGCGCCTCAGCATGCGCTTAAAAAGGCTGACTCTAGAACTGGAGAGAACCAGATATAAAAAACGCAGGAGGAAATCATGGAGTTTTTAAAGGACGTGCTCGGAGTAGATCTCTACAACCAGGTCGCAGAAGCACTCAAAGGTCACGAAAAGGACATCAAACTCGCAAATCTAGCCACAGGCGACTACGTATCCAAAGGAAAGTACGACAGCGACCTGCAGGCAAGAGACACACGAATCGCAGAGCTCACAAAGGAAGTTCAGGACTACGACGGAGTAGACGTGAAAAAACTTCAGCAGGATGTAGCGGACTGGCAGAAGAAGTACACAGATGACATCGAAGCCGAAAGAATCGCATCCAAGGTACAGCTGGCAGTAGCCAAATCAGGAGCACGCTCAGAGAAGGCGCTTCTAGGCATGCTGGACTTTGACAAGATCACAATCGGAGACGATGGAGAAGTCAAAGGACTCGATGAACAGATCGCAGACATCAAGAAGGAAGATGACTTCCTATTCACAGCAGAACCTGAGAAAAAGACACAGGTGAATCTGGGTGGGAAGCACGCAGACCCAGCGACAAAGACAGAAATCAATTCTATCGAAGACGCTGTGGCGGATTACTACAAAAACTAACAAGGAGAAAAATAAATGCCATTAACACTAGCACAAGCCAAGGTCGGGCTAGCAGATAAAATCGACCAGACAGTAATCGATGAATTCCGCAGGGATTCTTTTATTCTAGACAAGCTTACATTCGATAATGCCGTATCCCCAGGAACAGGCGGATCTACACTCGCATACGGCTACACTCAGCTGTTGACACCATCTGTAGCTGAAGGAAGAAAGATCAACAGCGAATACACAGCAGGTGAAGCACTCCGTACAACAAAGGTCATCAATTTAAAGATCTTCGGTGGTGCATTTGAAGTAGACCGTGTCCTCGAAGGAACAGCAGCAACATCCGAAATCAGCTTCCAGCTTCAGCAGAAGTCCAAGGCCGTATCCAACAAGTTCCACAATGACTTCATCAACGGAAAGTCCACAAAGAACGGCAAGGCTGATACAGATACAACACCATTCGACGGATTGGATGCACTCTGCACAGGCCTCTCCACAGAATACAAGCCAACAGCAGCCGTAGACCTTTCTACAGTTGACGCGATCAAGGCAAACGCAGAGGCGTTCACATTCCAGATCGACACATGGCTCGCAACACTTTCACAGAAGCCTGATGCACTTCTCTGCAATTCCAAGACAGCAACAGCCTTGAAATACATTGCAAAGCTCATGGGCTACTACACACAGAGCAAGGACGACTTCGGAAAAGGCGTAGACGCCTACGACGGCATTCCAATCGTTGACATGGGCAAGTACTACGATGGAGCAAGCAGCAAGACTGTCGATGTAGTCGGCACAGACACAAAGACAGGCACAACAGCAATCTATGCGGTCTGCTTCGGACTTGACGCATTACACGCAGTATCACCAAAGGGCAGAAAGATCATCAACACATACCTCCCAGACTTATCCAAGCCAGGAGCAGTCAAGAAGGGTGAAGTTGAAATGGTTGCAGGTATCGTCCTCAAGGACAGCACAAAGGCTGGCGTCTTCAGAAACATCAAGGTCGCAGCAGCAGCCTGAGAGAGGTGAACCATGATCGTAACCTTTGAGGAGTACAGCGATCTAGGCGGAAGAGCCATCACATCCAAGAAGGACTACGACAGACTGGAACCGCTGGTCGAAGAAGTCATCGATGCCTACATTAAGACCCGCATCCCGTACTGGAGGGTTATGCCTCTGGAGGAATACGGAATCGAGCTCAAGACACCAATCGTAAGACAAATCGAATTTGTAGATGCGCATGGAGGTCTTGACTATTTCCAGGGAAATAATGACATGGCGCTGAAGACGGTAACTACCAGCGGGTTCAGTTATTCCATGGATGACGGCTCGAGTACACCGAAGCTGTACAACCTGCCACTGTCACCAGTTGCAAAAACGCAGATTGACTACGAGCTGATGCGTTCAGGACTCGGCTCCAGGGTGCTCCTATGAGATCACCAAGATGGCTGAGACCGCACACAATCAAGGTAATCAATGTGCTGCCGGAGAAGGACATGCAGGAGCAGCGCTCCGAAGCAATCCTGGAAAGGGTCAAGGTGGAACTTGTCAGAAGCTCAAGCCGTGGCAACACCGGCAGAAGCAACCAGGACGGTGTAAGCGTGGTGATTGATGCAAATGACATCAAGGCAACAAAAGAGTACAGCGAACCGCAGAACTTCACGAATCCTATGCGACAGTTCACACTCCGTGCAGGAGACAGGCTGGAGTACCAGGGACAGGAATATGAGATAACGGGAGTGACTCACACAAACCCGCTGAGAAACGAACCGGAATTCATAGAGGTGCAGGCCGAATGATTGATACAGAAGTTACTGTCGACTTTCCTGTTGACAGCATCGCGGCACGAACGAAGAGGTGCCTGCGCAAGATCAAGCCAATGATCAAGCTGAGAATCATCAAGGACTGCAACGCAAATGTACCGCTCAAGACAGGAGCCCTCAGGAACTCAGCTCTGAGATGGGCACCGCTGACAAATGACTATATCGTGTGGGATACGCCATACGCGCACTTCCAGCATACCGGTAAAGTCATGATTGGCGAAACCAGCCACAGCCCATGGGCCCACTATGGTGAAAAGAAGATCTACACGAACCGCAATCTGACCTACAGACAGGGCGGATCACGATGGGTAGAAAAGACATTCACACAGAGAAGCGCATCCTGGGACAGACTGGCGGGCGCACTTTTCAAGAAGGAGTTCAATCGATGAAACTGGAAGATGTAAAACAGATCGAAGACGGACTGTACAGATACATGTCAAAGATTGACATCAACGGCATTCCGTGGAACCTCGAGTACTTCGAAAACAGTACACAGACAGCCCTGCTGTTCAAGAGGCAGGGATACGGACGGGAAAAGGAATCATACCTGGGCGGCGGATACCGCGCAGAATTTCCGTTTGAAATCTACATTCAGGCAAGCAGAAAAGATACAAAGGCAAGGCTGGACCTTTCCAGAATACTGGAGGCAATCCACCAGGTGCTGGAGGAAGAGCAAAGCGCAGGCTTTCCAAACCTTCAGCTGGATGATGCCGTGGCTCAGGAAATAGAAATGACCACACTGCCTGCAGACTACACAGGGGAAGGCACCAAGCTGTCTACCTTTTACTGCTCGTTCATACTAACCTACGAAAAGAAAGGAAAATGGGACTGATATGACACTACCAAACAGAGAAATCAAAGTGGAAGAGAACCTCCACTACGTAAAGTTTGACAAGGAATATGTCCTCGCAAACAAGGGGCTGACTAACTGGGAACAGGCTCTCAACCCTGAAACAGACGACGGTGTGCAGTACATCGCCGAGACCAACAAAGCCAGCCAGATCACAGGCTATGCGCCATCGGTATCCTACGAAGGAAGAGCATACCCTGGTGACGCATTCGCATACTGGCTCTATTCCGTCGGCAAGGATCAGAAGATCCATGCAACATTCGAAGAAGTCGAAGTGGAAACATGGAATGAAGCCACAACAGGAGCAGGCGAATACAGGGCATACCACAGAACGTATGAAGTGCAGCCTGACAATCCAGGCTCAGGAGAAGCCGGTGGTAAATTGACGTTATCCGGCACATTTGCACAGCAGGGAGCCCAGGAAGTCGGTACATACAACATCAAAACGAAAACGTTCACAGCTGACGCAGCAGAATAACACTTCAATAAAAGACAGGAGGCAACCATGGAACTGAAACTGCAGAAGGAAAATATCAAAACACTGAATATCGAAGGTGAAACATTTCAGATGGACTGCAACAGCCTGAAGGCACTGCAGGCCGCCGATGAATTCACAAAGGCAACAGCCGAAGTAGAATCCATCGATGATGCACTGATTGATCTGTGCCACAGAACAATCGACAAGATGCTGGGAGGAGGAGCATACGCGCGTCTGTTCAAGGGAATGAACACGAGCATTGCGCCTTTTTATCTATGCCTTGATCTTGTAAGAATCTTCGAGGATGAATTCATGAAAGACGAAAGAGAAGCACGCATGCGCGATACGCAGACTGCGGTCAGTCAGCTGGATCAGATGGCCAAGAGTCTCGAAACACTGACAAAGGCACAGAATATCGCACAGGCAAAGTATGGAGCAAGCAATGCTCGCAATTTCGCAGGAAGAGCTACCTACAAGAATCACCGCAGATAAGCTGGAGATTCCAGTCTCTGTAGATTTCAGAAGCTGGGTAAAGGCGGACCTCATCATGAAGGACCGTCAGATTCCAAAGGAAGCCAAACTGCCTGTCATCTGTCAGTACATAGGCCTGGATCTAACGAATTTAGACGTGACGATACCAGACCTGTGGGCTGGCATTTTTAAATTCTACATGTGCGAGCAGGAACCAAAGGAAGAAGTGGTAAGCACAAGCAATGCAACAGCCTATCGATTCGACTGTGACTGGTGGCTGATATATGCAGCATTCAGACAGCAGTACGGAATCAACCTGCTGAAGGCGGATCTTCACTGGTTTGAATTCAGGGCACTTCTGGACGGGCTGACAGAACAGACGCAGTTCATAAAGGTCGTGCAGGCCAGACTTCGTGACACATCCAAGCTGAAAGGCGAGGAGAAGACACAGGCAGAAAAGCTGAAGCGATACTGGAAGGTTCCAGACGACAGCGCACAGGAGGAACGAGATCCGCACGAAATCGAGGCGGAACTTTTAGCAAAACTAAACACCTAGAAAGGAGGAAGCATGTCAGCATTCACACAAACTGATGGCCAGATTACGATCCAGCTGAAGCTGGAGACAGACGGATATGAAAAAAGCCTGAAGAACGTAGCCAAGAAATCCTCCTCTATGGCAGACATCATAAAGGGCACCTTTGTAGGAAAGACACTTTTCTCGGTAGCTTCCAAGGGGTACCAGCTGATAGCCGGATCCGTCGGCAAGGCAACGGCAAGACTTGACGCAATGGGCAAGGCCACAAACGTCATGTCTATTCTTTCAGGAAGCACTGAAAAAGCCTCGCAGGTCGTCCAGGGACTGACGGACGCCGTAAGTGATACGGCATATGGACTGGACGCAGCAGCTACATCCACACAGAAGCTGGCCACTTCCGGCCTTAATCTTGATAGTTCAGCGCGCATGGTCAAGAACCTCATGGACGCGGTTTCCTTCTATGGAGACGGAACAAATGAGACGCTCGAGAATGTAGTCGACGCAATGGCGAAGATGAACTCAAGCGGTAAGATCAGCGCAGACCAGTGGCAGAGACTGACCGATGCAGGAATCCCTGTGCTGAAGATCTTTGCGGAAAAGACTGGAAAGAGCATGGCCGAAGTTTCCGACGCCTTCTCAAAGGGAAAAATCAGCGCACAGGACTTCGATGCAATCCTTACAGATGCCCTCGAAAACGGAACCCAGAGCTTCCCTGCAGTTGCAGGAAAAGCAAAGGAAATGGCCGGAAGCTTTGCAACGAGCTTCTCCAACATGAGCGCAAGAATTGCAATCGGCGTGGCCAATGTAATCACAGCATTCAACAACTTTGTCCAGGATTCAGGACTTCCAAGCATTCAGACCATGATCGCAGACTTCGGGTCTGTGATTAAGAACGGACTGAACTGGGTGGCAGACAACATGCCGGCGATCCTGAACGGAATTATCGACCTCGTGAAGAAGGTAGGCGATTCCATGCCGAATCTCACGAGCGCCATACGAACCGTAGTCGACTACGTCCGGCAGAACGCAGGAGGAACAGTCGACGTGATCAAGGAAGCGCTGAAGTGGCTCATTGACAACATTCCAGCAGTAACCGGGGTACTTGATTCACTGTCACCCGCGATCATCGCAATCGGCGCGGCATTTGCAACATGGAAATTTCTAAGCACAGTGAAGAAGGTTGCAGGACTGCTTCAGATTAACTTCCTGAATGCAATCTTTAATGTTTCAAAGGCGTGGAATCTTTTGTCCGCAGCCTTTACAGCTAACCCGTTCGGAATCATCATCACGGCGATAGCCGCGCTGGTTGCCGGATTCCTGTATCTCTGGAACACAAGCGAAGACTTCAGAAACTTCTGGATCGGGCTGTGGGACACCGTAAAGACCACAGCAGGAACGGTCGTGGATGGAGTCGTAACATTCTTCACAGAGACAATTCCTGAGGCATTCAGCAGCTTTGTAGAGGCGTGTCAGAGCGTAGCAGACAGCGTCGCCACATTCTTCACGGAAACCATTCCGCAGGCAATCTCGAGCTTTGCACAGGCCGTGATTCAGTTTTTCACGGTAGACCTTCCGTACAACATCGGATATGGAATCGGCTGGATCATTGGAAAAATTGCAGAGTTCGGTCAGAACCTAATCAACTTTGCGACAACGACAGTCCCGCAGTTTATCCAGAGCGTAATCGACTGGTTTATGCAGCTGCCGGGACAGATCGCACAGTGGCTGGCTGACACACTCAGCAATATCGCTCAATGGGGCACAGACATGATCAGCGACGGAGCAGAAGCAGCGTCTCAATTTCTGACAAACGTAATCAACTGGTTCAGACAGCTACCTGGACAGATTCAGGCATGGCTGCTGTCTACAATCCGCAACATTGGAAACTGGGTGACAGATATGAAGAACAGGGCCATAGAGGCAGGAACGAAGTTCAAAGACGGACTGGTCGATGAAGTGAGGAAGATTCCTGGAAGGATGCTGTCACTTGGCGGAGACATCGTAGCGGGCATCAAGAACGGCATCAAGAACGCCTGGAACGGACTGACAAGCTGGTTCAGCAACCTGGCAGGCGGTCTGATTGATGGATTCAAGGACGCACTCGGCATCGGCTCACCTTCGAAGGAATTTGATAAAGAAGCACGATGGATTGGGCCTGGTGTCATAAACGGACTAAAAAGGACTATGCCTGATGCTATCCGCTACATGGAAAAGGCAAGTGCAAAAATGCTTGGAGTATTTGACAGCGACAGCCTGGCAACAAGAATCAACCTGGAAGGTCATTCCTTCAATCCAGGAGAAGCAAGGGGCACAGGAAACACATACGTGGTCAACCAGACAGTCAACTCACATGACGCACTGTCACCATCAGAGATGGCGCAGGAAACGAAGAACGCAATAAGGAGAGCAGCATGGCAGTAATCGTAACGTATACAAATGAATACGGAGACTCCATAGAGTTCTCCAGGAACAGCGATATCAGGATCACGGGCATCGATGGACTGTCGGCCAACAGCATAGAGCTGAGCGAGGCAACGGTAACCAACCAGGTAGGCTCAAGCATTACCGGAGCATCTGTGCAGTCAAAGAGCATGACGATCGAAGGGCGATATTTCTATACGCCTGCAGTTCGAAAGAGACTTCTGGCAGTTATTCTGCCGGGAGTTTCTGCAAGACTGCGATATCAGAACACAAAGGAAAATATTGATGTCTACTGGGAAGGACAGCCCACAAAGACACCGGACATCTCAACAAATCCCGTGTGGCAGAATTTCCAGTTCACAATGAAGCTGCCATACCCGTACCCGCGGACGACAGAGGAAGAAAATAAGAGCTTCTCATACCTGCAGTCAGGATTCAGATTCCCGCAGGCCTACTCTTCAAAGGTGCCGTGGCAGATTTCATCCAGAATCATCGAACCTCTGCAGACCATCACCAATAGAGGTGACATCCCGGCAGGATTCACTGTGACGTTCAGGGCACTCACGGATGGCGTGAAAGCGCCAAAGCTGCTGAACGTAGACACGAGAGAGAATATCTCATTCTCCCAGCTAACGCTGAACAGCGGAGATGAGCTGACAGTCAACACGATGATCAACGCAAGAGAAGTACTTCTGACCACATCCGAGGGCACAAGGAACGCCTTCGAATACATGGACTACGACAGCACATTCTTTCTGCTGGCAAGAGGAGACAACACTCTGCGCTACAGCGCACAGGAGAAAGAAGCGAATCTTGAAGTTACTCTCAGCTTTGAAGAATCACTGGCAGGTGTGTAATGAACTATTTGATATATGATCAGAACGGTAAGAAGCAGGCTCTGCTGCAGAATGTAACATCGATTCAATGGAAGCCAAGATACTGGGAAAGCGGCTCTGCAGAAATTCACGCAAGACCGACAGACGAGAACGTCAGATACCTGGTGGAACACAACAGGATTGTCTGCCAGGAGAGAAATGAGATCCTGTTCATTGACTACGTACAGAGAAGCGACCAGAACGCAGACGGAGATGACATGATCATTCATGGAAGCCTCGACAATCTGGGAGACCGCATCAATACGGGTACGGTGTCAATAACAAACGTAGAAGAAGGACTGAGAAAGCTGGTCGCGAACAACCAGCGAGGCCTGGACATCACGCTGGCACCGTCAAAAGGGCTGACGGCCAAAGTAACGAGAACAGAAACCACATGGCAGACCCTACGGGCATCATTTGCCGATTTCTGCCAGGAATCAGGGCTGGGGTGGCGCGAAATCGTAAAGGACGGACAAATGAACGTCCTTGAAATATACGAGGGGAAACAGGCCAGAAACGCACGATTCAGCGATGATCTGGGAAACATAGCCAGTCAGGAATACATAAAGGATCTGTCCGAGTACTTCAACTACATCTACGTGCTGGGCGAGGAGAACGGAACCAGCCGGACGAGCGTCATCATTGATGCAAGAGGCGAAGGAGAAGCGGCCATCGAGAAATATGTAGATGCAAGAGACCTGCAGTCAACCTACAGGGACGACAACGGCAACGAGCATACGTATAACACCGAGGAATACACGGCTCTCCTCAATGCACGAGGGCGGCAGAAGTACGCAGAAATGCTGAGTAAGGCATATCAGTTCGAATGTGAGCTCAACGAAGAGAACCGCATCGCAGTTCTTGGAAGAGACTATGATCTCGGCGACCTGGTTCCCGTGATCAGCAAAAGATTCAAAGTAGCAAATCTTGCACGAATCACGGGGCTCAACATCGTCGAGGAGCAGAACACAAACACAAAGATCACGCTGGAACTCAGCATAGAACAAATGGAGGTACTGAAATGACACAAAAAGCATATCCGCTGGACGATACCAACTACCTGGCTGAGGACGTCCGGCTTTTTCATGTAGCCAGGACACCGGGGATTTTCAATGCAACAGGGAGCGACCTCCAGGTATCCACAACAGGAAGAATGGCCGTGAACGTAAAGCCAGGCTATGCATTCCTGCTGACAGCCAAAGGAGGAGTGGGCGGAATCACCTACGGCAGTAACGCCACAGAAGGACTGACAATCCCGACTGCAGAAAGCACAACAAGATACGACTACATCGCCGTGCGCTATACAAAGGACACGAACAAGTGTGTGCTTGTGAGTGTGAAAGGCGGAGGATCTAAACCGTCTGGACCGGTAAGAACTGCATCCGTGTACGAGATCATCCTCGCCATAGTTCGAGTGCGTGCAAATGCATCAGAGATCACAGCCGAAGACATCGAGGACACAAGAATGAATCAGACATACTGCGGACTGGTGGTCGACGGAACAGACAGAATCCCGACGGCTGGATACGATGCACAGTTCACAGCATTCATGAGCAGAGTAAAGACAAACTACGAAGAAATCTCCAAAGGCATGATACCTATGGAGAACGCAGATATTGACTCAGCCACAGCCTAGTGGAGGAGCCCATGTCCGATTTACTATTCAAAAGAGACGTCGAGGATACCCTGGACTCCCGGAGCACTGACAAACCATTATCCGCAAGACAGGGAAATCTTCTGCTGGCCATGGTGAAGGCAAAGGCATCATCCGGAGGAAAAGGAGACCCCGGCCCAGAAGGACCACCTGGGCCAAAGGGAGACCCGGGCGAGAAAGGTGATCCGGGACCTAAAGGTGACCCGGGTGAGAAAGGTGACCCAGGTCCTAAGGGTGATCCCGGAGAAAAGGGAGATCCCGGACCAAAAGGAGATCCCGGCAACGTCACAAACATACCAACAATAGACACTGCAGATATCGATGATATCTGTACATAAAGGAGGAACCCAATGGCAATTCAAAGATATTCGACCCCGTCCATCCACATCACTGTAGATCCTACAGCAGTGGCGGACATCTGGGTAACTCTTTCAGAAGGAGACCGAGATGAACTGTTCACATACACTCGAAATGACATGATACAGGACGCTGACGGATTCACACTGAAGCTGAAGCAGGAAGATACGGCACAGCTGCAGCGTGGACCAAACGCTATCGTGCTGATTCAGGCGCGTGTCCTGTTCACGGACGGAACTGAAATGGGAAGCGAAGTCTACCAGACAAGCGTAGGAGAAGTGCTGAAGGAAGGGATCATCACATGATCGATATCAAGATCCAGCCGATGGAACTCCCAGTGCTCACTTTGAACGGGGTCATCATTAATCACGTCGAAAACAAAGACTATGAAGAGCTGGAGAACAAGCCAAGGCTCAACAGCGTAGAGCTTGTCGGCAACCGACAGCTCAGCGAAGTCGGTATCGACAAAATCACAAATACGGAAATTATAAAGTTATTAGGAGACTGAAAAAATATGAAATTTCTAGACTATGACGGCCTGCTCTATTTCTGGCAGCAGGTAAAGGGCAAGCTAAACAACAAGGTGGACAAGGAAGATGGCAAGCAGCTGTCCTCAAATGACTACACGACCACAGAAAAGAACAAGCTGGCCGGCATTTCATCAGGTGCACAGGCTAACGTGATCGAAACAGTGCAGCTGAATGGCAGCAGCATCACTCCGGCAGACAAGACGGTAAATGTGCAGGTCTCAAAATCTACAGTGGGCCTGAACAATGTCACAAATGACGCACAGGTCAAGCGCTCAGAAATGGGCAAGGCCAACGGAGTAGCTACACTCGACAACGCAGGAAAAGTGCCAGCCGCACAGCTTCCTTCCTACGTGGATGACGTCATCGAAGGCTACTACAACGGCGGAAAGTTCTACACAAGCAAGGACTCCAGCGGAAACTACTCTGGTGTGATCACAGGAGAAACTGGAAAAATCTATGTCAATCTGAATGACAATAAGACATACCGCTGGTCAGGCACAGCGTATGCCGTTATTTCTGAAACACTGGCACTGGGTGAAACTTCAAGCACAGCATACCCGGGCAACAAGGGTGCAAATAATGCCTCAGAAATCGAAAAGATCAAAAACGGCACAACAACAGTACCAAAGGCAGCAAGTGCCGCTAATGTCAACGGCCATACAGTGGAAACTAACGTACCAGCAGGCGCCAAGTTCACGGATACTACATACAGCGACATGAAGGGCGCTACAGGAGGTGCAGCCGGAACACATGGCCTCGTACCAGCACCGGCAGCAGGAGCTAATACAAAGTTCCTCAGAGGCGATGGAACATGGCAGAACACACCAAACACGGACACTCACTACTCCGCAAAGAACGTACTCAGTAACTCCAGCTCAGGACAGGGTAACGCCGAAAACGCAAGCAACCCGTTCCTGAACTTAATTGAAAACGGAGCAGTTCGAAGCTCTCATCAGATCAAGGGCGGAGGCTCAACAACAGTCACAACAGATACCAATGGCAATCTTGTAATTTCATCCACGAACAGCACGTATGATCTCAGCGGATACCTGAAAAAGACCGACGTGACTGCTATCGCAAATTCTGAAATTGATACGATTATCGCAAGCTAGGAGGACCCATGGCTAAATATTTAGATAAGGACGGACTATCATATCTCTGGAACAAGATAAAAGGCTGGGTGAACAGCCACGAGCACCCAGTAGGATCTGTATACATCACCATCAGCTCAAGGTTTAACCCGGCTGACCAATGGGGAGGAACCTGGTCAAAAATTACAGAAGGGCAGTGCCTTATCCAGGCGGGAAGCACCTACACACTAGGAAGCACTGGCGGTGAAGCAGCACATTATCTAACTGGAAATGAAATGCCACCTCACGGACACTCAGCGGGTAAAGTTTATAACTACAAATTAAGTAACTATGGCCTTAAGGCGGATGCCTGGGAAAAGAACGGAGACCAAGTTCTTTACATTGACCAAACAAGTGCATCAAGTTCAACGGCTAGTAATATTTTACACACAAATGCAGAAGGTGGTGGAGCAAGCCACAACAACATGCAGCCGTATCTAGCTGTGAACATTTGGAAGCGTACAGCATAAGGAGAAAAGAAAATGGAATATAATAAAAAGCTAGTCTTGAAAGACGGAGCAAAGCTAGACATCAAAGAATTTAATTCAGAGAATTCGAAGGTAGAGGTTACACTTCTCGACATGGGCTATCAAGAAGCAGTAGATGCCTTAACACCAGAACAGATCTCAGACATCCAAATCCTGAACGAACTGGGCGAGACAGTTCTGACAGCGAAAGGATACAGCCTTGGAGACAGCATCTCTGTGAATTCCAAAGAGAACACTACAAGGGTAACCTTTGAGGTCAAAGAGACAAGAGAAGCCGTAATAGACGCGACAAAAGATATCCAGGCACTGCAGAATGCCTCTGCACAGAACACAGCTGACATCACTGCAATCAACGAAGCCATCGCTTCACTTGCAGAAATCGTAGGAGGAGAATAGCCATGGTAAAGTGGTACGTAAGACAGATTCAGATGAACCGCATGACGCTGGAAGAAGTGCCTAAAAGATGGCACGATGCAGTGGCAGAAGCACTGAAGCAGACAAACAGCTAACACAGACTTGAGGAGAAGACCTCAAGTTTTTATTTTGTCAGATTAAGGAGGAAACAATATGACAATGAACGGTATCGATGTATCAAACTGGCAGGCAGGCCTGAACATTTCAGATGTTGCCTGCGATTTCGTGATTGCAAAGGCAACGGAAGGTCTCAACTTCGTGGACAAGTACTGTGACAAGTTCATCCAGCAGGCAATCAAGCTGGGCAAGCCTTTCGGTTTCTATCACTTCGCAAGACCAACCAACGATCCGATTAGAGAAGCAGAATACTTCTACAACAACTGTCGCGGATATTTCGGAAAGGGAATCCCTATCCTCGACTGGGAATCCGGAAACACGAGCAACACTGCCTGGGCAAAGAGATGGCTCGACAGAGTATATCAGCTCTCCGGCGTAAAGCCTGTGATCTACATGTCTGAGTCAGTAGTCAACGCAAACGACTGGTCATCAGTTGCAGCAGCAGACTACGGTCTATGGGTAGCAAAGTACAGAGACAACAACCCTGACTACAACTACAGCATGGCAAACGCCGGATCACGACCAAAAGTAAAGTGGTGGAAATTCTACTGCATGTGGCAGTGGACAAGCTCCGGCCGTCTGAACGGCTACAACGGTAACCTGGACTGCAACGTGTTCTATGGCGACGTAAACACATGGAACAAGTACGCTGGCAAGAGCGGAACAGCATCACCAGCACCGGCTACACCAGCGCCAGCAAGAAAGTCAAACGAAGTCATCGCGCAGGAAGTCATCAACGGCGCCTGGGGCAATGGCGAAGATCGTAAAAAGCGTTTGGCTGCCGCAGGCTACAACTACACAGTGGTGCAGGCAATCGTCAACCAGAAAATGGCCGCAAGAAGCGCCGTCTACTACACGATCAGAAGAGGGGACACACTGTCCGCCATTGCAGCAAGATACGGCACAACGTACCAGAAGCTGGCAGCCATGAACGGCATCGCCGATCCTAACCGCATCTACGCTGGACAGAGAATCCGCGTGAAGTAGCCAGACGGGAGAAGCAAACACACATGAACCGCAGAGTAAACAGACGATATCAGACACCACTGCCTCCGGACTTCGTACACTTCCTGGTCGAAGAACAAGGGCTGAGCGAAAGACAGAAGGCCGTGGTGTATCAGCTGCGAAACAAGATGCAAGACAGCGAATGGCACTACCAGGATGCAAAGATGTCAAAGGATGAGTTCGAAGAAACGGTAAAGGACCTGAATGACTACTACTGGAGACTGCTGATCTCTCTGGCGCTTTCCGCATTTGAGGAACAAAAGAGGAACAGAGTGATGGATCCACAGGGTATAAGATGATGCTGTAAAGGAGAAATACACTATGACACCATTTCAAGGATACCCGCAGGCACCAGGAGGATTTGGATTCCAAGCCTTCCAGCAGCCTCAGTCCATCAATCAGGTGCAGTACGTCAACGGCATGGAAAGCGCAAAGGCCTACAGCCTGAGACCAAACGAATCCGCCATCCTGATGGACAGCAACAATCCGATCTTTTACCACGTGCAGGCAGATGCCAGCGGCTACAGAACCATCAAGGCCTATCAGTTCCAGGAGGTACATGAAGACAAGCCCGAAGACATCTATCTGACAAGAAAGGAATTCCAGGAATGGATCTCCTCGATTCAGAACAGAAAACAGAACGGAGGAAGCAGCGATGAATCCTCTAAGAAATAACAATCAGAGAAACATGCTCCAGCAGTTTATGGACTTCAAGAGATCAATGCAGGGACAGAACCCGCAGGCGGTTCTGAACCAGCTGATGAACTCAGGAAAGTACACACAGCAGGACCTCGAAAGAGCAAAGGCAATGGCGGAGCAATTCAAGAACCTACTAAAGTAGGCAGTTCTGCAGACTGGAAATAGAGATGAAAGGAGAACACACATGGACAATATGACATTGTCAGACATTGCGGCAGTCATGCCAAAGAACACGACTGACCACGACGGGTTTCTGGAAGGGAACGGAATCATTATTCTAATTCTTTTCTTCCTGATCTTCGGATTTGGAGGATGGGGCAACAACGGTAACGGCAACCTATCAGCTGATATGCAGAGAGGCTTTGACACTCAGTCAGTCATCAGCAAGCTGGATGGATTGAGCAGCGGACTGTGCGACACGGCGTATGAGAACGCAAGACTCATCGAACAGAACACAGTCACAAACATGCAGGGATTCAACCAGACACAGATGGGAATGATGCAGGGCTTCAATGGCGTGGACAAATCACTATGCCAGGGCTTCGGAAACGTACAGGACAGCATCAACAACCTGAGCCATCAGATGGAGCAATGCTGCTGCAATCTGAAGACACAAATGATGCAGGATAAGTACGACACCCTCAACAGAGACTATCAGCAGGCATTAAGTGCAATTACTAACGCCGCACAGACACAGAACATCCTGAACAGCCTTGGAAGATACGTAACAAATCCTCCATGCTACGGAGGTTACGGCTACGGAAACTTCTACGGATGCCCTGGAGCTACTCTACAGTAGGTGATGGGCCATGCTAGTAGCTGTTAGTACAACGCAGACAGCGCTGAGCGCAAACCAGAAGATACCACTTGGATCCACAAGCATCCAGACAAACCAGGAGGCAAGGCTCAACAACGGTAACATTGAAATACGAAAAGCCGGAACATTTGAAATCCTTGCGAACTTCGTATTCACAGCCACTGCGGCTGGAGATGTCACTGTACAGATGCAGGCAGGCGGAGTAAATGTGCCAGGAGCAACAGCCACGGCTACCGCTACAGCAGGCGGAACAGTTACACTGCCAGTGCTAGGCGCCGTACAGACACGCCCAGGCACACAGGGAGCCACAGTACCGATCAGCTGGACAGTCAGTGCAGCAGGAACGCTGGTGAGCGCCACAGCAAGCGTAAAGCGCGTCATTTGATGCGTATACCCGACAGAAATGCCGGGTTTTTATTTTTAAAGGAGAAACGTATGAACAATTTATTCAATCTAGAATGGTGGAAAAGAGCAGGCACAAGAGCAGTCAAGACTATGGCACAGACAGCACTCTCCCTATTCACAGTAGGCCAGGTAATCAATGATGTGGACTGGATGATGGTGGCCAGCGCTTCAGCAGTTGCTGGTCTGTATTCCTTGCTGACATCTCTCGCTGGTCTGCCAGAGATGGATGATGGAAGCGGTAAAGACGGTGCAGAATAGCGCGGAGGCATCCTATGGAAACAGGACAGATCATAGCGCTGGCCAGTCTAGCAGTAGCACTGGCTGGGTTTCTAGTCGGGAGACTTACGGCAAGCAAGAAGGACGGACAGCAGGTGGGCACGATACTGACAAAACTGGACGATCTCACAGAGAACATCACGCGCCTGGAGAAGCAGATCGACAAGATCAGTGACAGACTGGACAACCGTGTGGCCATCTTGCAGAAGGATCAGAACGTTCTGCGAGACAGGCTGGCCTCCCTAGAGGGCAGAGTGGCAGTCCTCGACGGAGGCTCAAACGGGAGGTCTTGACTTCATGAGAGGAGAAGACTAGTATGGGCTCAGGTGGACAGAGAAGTGTGAAAACACGAGCTGCAGGCGGCGGAGCCACCACAGTCGCCGCTGCGGCGACCTCAGCAGGAAGCACAGGCGGAGGAAGCGGGACATTAAACAGCACGCCACAGTCAACAGGTAGAACACTTTTTGGTACCGAGACATTCTCTACTATGACCAGGAGCCAACAGGAACAAATCGTTAATAACTCACTCAGTGCACCTCAGAAAAAGAGCCCTAGTGCCTACGACTCGGGGTACCAGAAGTTCATCAACAACTCCGGACTGGACGGGAAGCCTCAACTGATGGACTCGGATGAGTTTGACAAAGCGAGCGGACCGGTAATCTACAGAACTATCAACACTGACCCTTGGGGCATGAAAGCAAAGGATATAGTTGAGAGTACGGCCAACGATGATATCTTCCTGTACAATGCAGGAGGAGGAATGGCTCACGGCGTGGGGCTGTACACAACGCCAAGCTACGACGGATCTAGGGTCTATGGTGACAACTACAACAGTACGAAGACCTCCATGATGCGCTTCAAAATCAGGGACGACGCAAAGATAGGAAGTGCACCGGATATCAAGGCGCAATACCTGAAAGAATCTAAGAAGAGGGGCACCCTCGCATACAAGCTGGCCAATGATCAGCGCATAACGAGCAGAGCCTCCGGCAGAAGCCACATGGACGACTCAAGAATCGGCATATATGCGGCAAGCAAGGGATACTCCGTACTTGTAGAGTCGTCAGGGCTAACTACACAGAAGCAATTCAGACAATTACTTTCTTCAGGTAGCGACGTATATACGGTTGTTCTGAACCGAGGAGCCCTTATCATGGACAAGAATGCAAAGCAAGTCAAGCGAAATGGTTCTGGAGTGAAATGGCAGAACTTCAAGACAAACTCAAAGGTTAAGTAAAGGAGAAACATCAAATGGGATATCACAATAAGCAATTAAAGTTTAACATCAATAGCTACGATCCGATGGACACGGGAGCCATGGCCCAGATTATCAAGAAGACCAAAGGAATCCCCAATGACGATTACAAGGACTACCCTGACGAGTGGGAGGATATGCTAGAACACTGCAAGGATGCCGTAAACTCCATTCATTCAATGGAAAAAGGTGAGCGCAATGCTATCCTTACGGCCTACGACAACTACTACGCACAGAAGAACAAGAAGAAGTCCTCAACACGAGATACGGTCGTAGCCAAAGTCAAGAAATCCAGAAGCAAATAAGCAGAAACCCGGAGAAATCCGGGCTTTTTTTAGTTTGCAGAAAAACGCGGATCATTCGCTTGACTATATACTGTAGTACAGTATACTGTGGGTGCTAGAAGAAAGGAAAAACACACATGGAAAGTAAATTAGAATATTACAGCAGGCTCGAAGATGAAATCATCAGAACCTACAGAGAAGCAAAGGATGAGGAAACAAGAAACGCAGCGCGAATGCTGATGAAGGAACACCAGAACAAAATGTTCGAATGGGAAACGCTGGACTTCTATGAAGTTTACCAGGCGTACAGAGAAGCCGCTGAGGATGGAAACGAATTCCTGAATTTCGATTCAGTCTTCAATTCAGAAAAGGTAAAATCATACGTTAGAATCATGAAGGAGAATGGAATAAAGCACTTCACATATTCCTCCACTTGGACGGATTCGATACGGTGTGTCTGGGATTTTGAACAGGCTGGAGCACAACTGGAAAAGGTGACTCAGATTCAGTACAGAGATAAAGAGATCCCAGCGATCCAGCTTAAGATAGACCAGCAATCCAGAGTATTATAAAATAAGGATGGAGGAGAACGTGGATGACCGTATCAGAAGCACAGAAGGACGCTACAAACAAGTGGCTGTCTGAGCACTACACGAACAAGACAGTCAAGCTGAACATGAAGCTGGACAAGGATATCCTGGATCATTTAAAGAAGATAAACGAAGAAGGAACCTCGACCAACGCATACCTGAAACAGCTGATCAGAAAAGACATAAAGGAACGCCAGGAGAAGTAGCCTGGCGCCTTTTTGTGATGCACAAATGATACACAAAATGGTAATATAAAGAAAACCAAAGAAAAATAAGGGAAAATATACAACGAAAAAGTGCGGAAAATAAAGAAAAAAGAGAGCAAAGAACACAAATCCTGGTAGTCCCGTCAGCTCCACTTTTATTCGAAAAAGCCGCATAAATAAGCGGTTTTTCTTTTTTTGTGATGCACAAATGATGCACAAATTCAAAAAAATTAGGAGGACATATATGATCGCAGTTAATATTTATTATTCAGGAACAAATGGTTCCGCAAGAAAGTTTGCACAGGAAATGATAGATAGTGGAACAGTGCAGAAAATAAGAGAAGAACATGGAAATCTAAGATATGAATATTTTTATCCTGTTGATGATGCAGAAACAGTTTTATTGATTGACTGCTGGGAAAATCAGGAAGCAATTGATGTTCATCATTCTTCAGAAATGATGCAGGTTATTTTAAAGCTACGTGAAAAATATGATTTGAACATGAAGGTGGAAAGATTCACTTCTGAAGAAATACCACAAGCTGATCAAGGTTATATT